>OIGD01000477.1_pt1 | contig 47575 bp, 35 predicted proteins | sample 1582211 | NCBI WGS metagenome assembly OIGD01 (sample SAMN04414078, study PRJEB24778) | human gut metagenome | material: faecal | host: Homo sapiens
TACATACCAACAACTCCGTAAGGAGAAGAAGATGACTGGAGGACGATATAAAAAAAGAGTCCGACAGGAGAGGGAGTTGTTGAAATAAAAGTATAAAATAGGAAAGGAAGATACGTTCATTAACATTTAGTGTTAATGAATTTTTTATTATTCTGTAAAAGATATTATAATCAATTATATATTATAATTATGAATAAAAATTAAATAAACAACAAATATTTATTTATAATTAGGAGGTAATTATTAATGGAACAATTTACTTTTGATTTCAATAAGTATATGGAAGAACAAAATCAATTATATGATTATTTAGAAGAAAAATATGGAGGTAATAAAATATTTAATTTAAATGAATTATTACCAGATAGGGAAACATTTAAAAAAATGTATCATGATATTTATCATATTTTAGAAGAAGGATTTGAAATTGAAAAAATAAGAAAATTCCCTATAAAAATAACTTTTGATAATAAGGAATATTTAACATTAGAATTAAGACATTTATTAACAAATATGATTTTCTTAAATGCTTTTGTAGAACTTGGTATTTATGTAGAATTAAATATGAATCATTTAATTGATGCAAAAAAAATAAATAATAAATTAATAACAGAATATATTAATAATAATATCATCATTCCTTATAGAGATGAATTTACAGAAACAGAGGAAAAATTTATTAAATTAAATGAAATTATTCATAACATAATATATAGACTAAATAAAATACCAAGAGATTTTAATGTATTAATGGGTTCTACAATAAACCTCGAAAATAGTTTTATTAAATTAGCAAATGAAAACGAAAGATTTAATGAAATAATTCATACTAAAATACCAGAAGATATGCAACCTAAAGAAATTGAAAATTATTTAGAAGGATTAATGCATGAAGAAGTTAATATAATGAGAGATAATGAAAATTGTCTTCAAGATGTATTAATATCAGGAACAGGTATAAAAATAGAACAATTGAGAGAATGTTCTATTTCGGGAGGTTTAAAATCAGATTTATTAGGTAATACAATATCAATTCCAGTCAATTCCAATTTTATAGTTGGAGGATTAAATAATATAAAAGATTATTATTTAGATGCTCAAGCATCTAGAAAACCTTTAATAGCTAATAAAGAAAAAATGGGTGATAGTGGTCATATGTCATTATTATTAAAATTATCTTCTGCAGGTATTTATATAAATAATGAACAAGATTGTCATACACATCATACCGTTAAATTATATGTTAAGAATGAAAAATTCTTAAAGAAATTAGTTGGTAGATATTATAGATTAGAAGGTCAAAGACAATTTAAATTAATAAAATCAACAGATGTTAGTTTAATAGGTAGAACTGTATTATTAAGAGATCCAAGTAAGTGTGCCTCTAAAGAAGGAGTATGTCACACATGTTATGGAGCTATGAGTAGAATTAATCAATATATGGATGTAGGATTATTAGGTTCAACAATAGTTACTAGACCGTTAGGTCAAAATATTTTATCAACTAAACATATCATGCAAACAAATAGTCAATTGATAAGTTTCAATCCAATATTCAATATGTTCTTTAAATTGGATGCGAATCAAATAAGACTTCCTCACGATACAGAATCTGACATAGAATTGAAATATTTTGTACTACAATTAGATAATATAATAAAATTAGATGAATTATCTGATAATGAAAAATTCAATAAATTTATTCAATATATAAAAATAATAGATATCAGAGATGGTAAAGAATATCAAATAGTTGAAGATGAAGGTAAAGAATTATTTATTCATCCAGATTTAGATGATATAATAAAATCATTAGAATATAATGAAGAAGGAATTTATAATATTCCATTAGATGAATTAAATGATATATATTTATTTTCAATAAATATACAAAATAATGAAATGACAAAACCATTAAAAGATACTGATAATTTATTAAAAGGTTCTTATTTCAAAAATATATTTATTACAGTAGATGAAATGGAACAAAAATTTATTGAATTGATGATAGAATCAGGAATCAATATAAACAGTATTCATGCTGCAATAATGTTACGTAATTTAGTTAGAGATAAAAAAGATTTCTTAAAGCGTCCTGATTTTAGAAAGATATTTGTAGATTATGTTGTATTAGGCTATCCAGCTTCATTAGAGTATAATCCAGCTATAACTACAAGTTTAGCTTATGATTATTTAAAGAAACAGCTAGGAAGTTATACAACTTTCAAGAAAAATAGTAGAGGACCATTAGATTTATTATTTAAGAAATCTTTATCATAAAATAATAAAGAGATAACCAATTAAGGTTATCTCTTTATTTTATTTTTTTATTATAAAATATCAAGGAACATAGAAAAAAATAGATAGCCTTTAGGCTATCTATTTTTTAGTTGGTTCATTTGTATTTCAACCATTCTGTCTCTTATTTCATCTGTATCTATATCGTCATAAATCATTTGAGCTATTTTTGCAGTTTTAAATAATGTATCCAACACTTTTTCATGTCCATACATATTTACTGCATACATATCTGCTAGTATTTCCCATTCTAATTTAGACATAGATTTTTTATCTACTCCTTTTTTTCTATATTCATAATGTCCAATTTCATGGGCTAATATTACATTTTGTTCATCCTCTGTTAAATATTTATTGAACAAAATGTCTGTTATTATTATTGATGTTCCATCTGCAAAACTAATAAGTGAAGCAAATTGTGTATCAAATTCTTCTGTTATTGCAGAACTATTTATTACTGGTATATCATTTATCCAATACATTGGTTCTACATCACCAAAAGTACCATTTAAATCTTCTTCAGTTTCTTTAATGGCTTTCTCTAAATCCTTTTTCACATCTTCTTTATTTAAGTTTATTTGTTTGTATTTGTACATAATATGTACCTCCCTATATTTATAAAAAGATATAAGATATAAATAATTTTATACCTTATTCAATTTTATAATATAGTAATGAAATCTCATGAATTACGGATCATACTAACTACAGGAACATAGAAAAAAATAAAAGGGTAATAATATTATTACCCTTTTATTATTACTATTTATTTTTTTGTAAAGTTATAATTGCAAAATGTTTTATAATTTTACTTGTTGATAACAATACTGAATTATATTGAACATCAATTAGTTTATAATTAGAATATTTATTTATTGTATTATTAATTTGAGTTGCTAATCCGTCTATTGAATTAGACTCAACACCTTCTGTAAATATTTCTCCAAAATCATATTCCTTTTTAGTATTTATAAACATAACATTACCTCCTAAATAATTTTATTTAAATAAGATATAAATCATTTTATATATTATTCACTATTATAATATAGTATTGAATTTTTATGAACTACAGTTCATATCAATTTTATATATTATAAATATATGATTTAAATCAATACTTAACAATATTTTAAAAAGGAGGTAATCATATATGGCAAATAAAATGATATTAAATAACACTTATATAGATATATACGATTATAATGTTGGAGATTGTGAAGAATTGGAAAAAAGTTTATCAGTATGGAATAGTAATTATTATAGATGGGAACCGAAAGGAATGATATATGATGAGAAAGCCCATATTCTTAAAGTTCCACGAGGTGTAGATGTTGGATATTTAAAATCTAAACTCAAATGCCCTGTAATTACTAACACTGAATATAATGATTATGAAAAAACCAATTTTAAATTAAAAACTGAACCTAGGGATAATATACAAAAGAAAGCAATATCTTTTCTTGTGGGAACTGATAAATTTAAAAAAAGTTTTGGATATTCCCAATTGTCATTAAATTTAGATACAGGAGCAGGTAAAACTTATTGTGTAATAGCATCATTATGTATATTAAAATGTAAAACTATAATTATTTCTCATACTGAAAATATAAAAGAACAATGGATAAGTTCTATAGAAAAATTTACTTCTATAGATAAAAGAAGAGTTTTAAATATATCAGGTACTAAAATATTAGAAAATTTTGAAGATTCTAGTAAATATGACATTTATTTAGTAAATCATAGAACTATTCAACAATATGCTAAAAAATATGGTTGGGATAAAATAAACGATCTATTTAAAAAAATGCAAATAGGTATAAAAGTATTTGATGAAGCTCATATAGAATTCGGTTCTATTTTAAATATAGATTTTCACACTAATGTATTTAAAACTTTTTATTTAACAGCAACATTTGAAAGAACTGATATTAGTGAAGATAGAGTATTCAAATTATGTTTTAAAAATATAGCTAAATATGGATATGAAACTCGAGGAGAAAAAAGAAAACATATAAAATATATAGCAATATTATATAATTCTAAACCTGATATAGAAGCTAAAATGTCAATTAGAGGTCCAAAAGGATTTGACAGATATTCTTATATGGATTATGAGTTATCTAATGGAATGATATTTGATGTAATTAAATATGTTATGGAAAAATTTGAAAAAATAGAAGGTAAGTGTTTAATATTATCGTCTAAAATAGAAAGTAGCGAAATAATATCTGATAAAGTAAAAGAATGGTATAAAGATAAAGATATTAAAACTTATCATTCAAAAATGAGTAAAAAAGAAAAAGAAAATTATAAAGAAGCTGATATTATAAGTACAACTCCACAATCTTGTGGAACAGGTTTTGATTTACCAGGATTACGATATAATATAATGTGTGAACCATATAATGCTCACATAACAGCAGAACAAGTATGTGGTAGATTAAGAGAAATACCAGAACAATATACTTTCCATATAGAACTTATAGATGTTGGTTTTCCAAAGGTTAAAGAAATGTATAAAAAAAGATTATCTGTTTTCAAAAAGAAATGTTACGGAGTTTATGAATTAAATTATTAGACGAATAAGGATTAAGTTCCTTATTCGTTATTTTTTCATTAAAGGAACAATATAGTAATAGAAATTAAAGGAGGAATTTAAATGAAAACAGGATACGGTTTTACCGAATTTGAAACAATACAAGAATTTGCTAATTATATGAATAATTTAAAGGTAACACGAAAGATAACTAAATTACAAGTGCATCATATGGCATTACCAGATTATAGTTGTTGGGCTAAAGATAATGCTCTTAGAAGACAATATAATACTAAATGGTTTCATATAAATACTAACAAATGGGATGATATTGCACAACAATTATCAATATTCCCAAATGGTCATATTGTTACAGGAAGATCTTTTAATAAAATGCCAATTGGTATTAAAGGTTGGAATACAGGTGCAGTATGTATAGAAATATATGGTAATTTTGATTATGATGTTATGACTGAAGCTCAAGCTAATGCTGTTATAGCTTGTTATGCAATATTAGCACATAAATTCAAATTATCTATAAATAGTACAAATATAAAACCACATTGTTGGTTTACAGCTGGTGGAGCATATATAGGAGATTATAATAGAAGTAGAAGTTGTAAAACTTGCCCAGGATTAAGATTCTTTGGTGGTAATACTAAATCTGTTATGGAAAAAAATTTCTATCCAAAAATTAGAGCATATGATATAAAAAATTTACAACAAGGTACTGTAAAAAATGATGAAATAGATATAGTTAACTTTAAAGTTAAAGTCATAACTGATTCTCTTAATGTAAGAACAGGACCAGGAACAAATTATACTAAAAAAATATCTGTTTCTAAAAATGAAATATATAATATAACTAAAGTTAATTCTGCAGGTACTTGGGGATTAGTTAAAGAATTAGATGGTTGGATGTGCATAACTGAAGATTATGTTGAAAGAGTACAACCAGCTACAACTAAAGAATTTATGGTTAAAATATTAGCTGATGAATTGAATATTAGAACAGGACCTGGAACTCAATATGGTTCAGTTGGAATGCTTAAGAAAAATGAAGCATATACAATAGTAGAAGTGAATTCTCAAGGAACTTGGGGTAAATTAAAATCAGGTGCAGGTTGGATTAGTTTAAATGATAAATATGTTAAAAAGGTTGAAGTTATGGTTCCACAACCACCAAAAGCACCAGAAAATAAATTTATAATTAAAGTTAAAGTTAAAGAACTTAATGTTAGAAAAGGTCCAGGAGTTGAATATGATGTAGTTGAAAAAATATTTGAAGGAGGAGCATTTACTATAGTTGAAAAAAATAAAGAAGGAACTTGGGGTAAACTATTATCAGGTATAGGATGGATAAATATATCATCAGATTATGTTAATATTGTTAAATAATATGAAGAATGAAATTTAAACCATTCATATTCCATTAACAGAACCAAATTCTATAGGATGATTCTTGGGATAATATAATTTTTTCAAATAGAAAATGATTTATAAAAATAATAGGTGGTGAATTTCATATGAGTGATATAGTTTCAAATACAATGAATGAAAACATAGAGATTCTTAATAAGAAATTAGAAAGAGCGAATGATAATGTATTAATACTATTAGAATCTCAAATTCAAATGAAAGAACAATATCAAGCATTGATGGTTGAAAATCAAGAATTGATATGTGAAAATGAAGAACTTAAACAAGAAAATGAAAGATTATTAGATACTATTAATCAAATTACTAATTTAATAATAAATGTTGTTAAAACTGAAGAATAACTAAATTTGCTATATTATCACTGAAACTTTATTGGTGATAATATAGCAAAACAATTTTTTAATGATAAATATATTTAAATGAAAGGAGATTGATAATATGGCAACATATAAAATTCTTACAGATTTAGTTCAAACATATTTTACAAATAATACTTTAACAATATCATTTAGTAAACCAACAAGTGGAACTTGGACTAAAAATGATATAGTGATATCAAGTTCAATAAATAATAAAGTATATGGTTGGATGTGTATTGAAAGTGGTACACCAGGTAAATGGATGGATTTACAAAGTAATATAGAATTAACTGGTGATGTTACAACACATCATCATGATTCACGTTACTATACTAAAATAGAAATAAACAAATTATTACAATCTATATCTGCAGCTGATCATAATCATGATGATAGATATTATACTAAAACTGAAATAGTAAATAATTATTATAATAAGACATATATTGATAATGTAATAAAAAACTTATCATTAGGTAAACATACCCATTCGTGGGAAGAAATAACTAATAAACCTTTAAGATTCCCTGCAGAATTAGGTATAACTTCTTCTACAGCATTTAGAGGGGATTATGGTAATATAGCATATTTACATGCATTATCTAAACATGCACCCGCTAATGCTCAAAAGAATAGTGATATAACTAAAGCTGAAATAGAAGCTAAATTAATAGGGACAATAACATCACATAATCATGATAGTTTATATTATAGAAAAACAGAAATAGATAATACTTTTAATCAATATGCACCAATAAATCATAATCATGATGATAGATATTATACTAAAACTCAAATAGATTCTAAAATATCTGTTGAATCTGGTAAAAAAGTATGGGTTCAAACTAAGGATCCTGGTGCAGTTGGTGCAGGTTCAATATGGATAAAAACTATTTAAGTAGGTGATGATATATGGAATTTCAAGTTAAGGTAATAGTTAGTTCTCTTAATATAAGAAGTGGTCCAGGTACATCATATGATACATTAGGTACTGTTACTAAAGGTGATATATTTACTATAGTTGAAACTAATAGTGATTCTACTTGGGGCAAAATGCAATCTGGTGGCTGGATATCAATTAAAGATGCATATGTTAAAAAAATTACACCTACAACTGATTCTGATGGTAAAATATATGAAGATGGTGTATTTAGAAGAAATACAAATAATAATGGTTGGGTTAGTTATAATGATAATAATGAAATATTTATGCGAAATAAAGCAAATACTGGATGGGTAGGAGGTGCAGGAAAAGTAGATTATCCTATTATAAATAGAAGAAATAGTACTAATACTGGTTGGGTACAAATTTATCCAGGAGGAGTTGTTGAAGAAAATACAGAAGTTGTATTAGAAGGTGAAACTAAAATGGCTGATTATAGAAAATATTGGGCAAACTGGAGAAAAAGTTTCGCAAGACAAGGATGGGCTATTGCTCGTGATGCAACAGGTCAAGCAGGAGGTATACAATTTGGATTAATAAATTTACAAGCTAAAAAAGTTATAACTGGTTGCGGTAGTGTTCTAGATCCTGGTACTCCTAAATTTGGAGGAGGAAATGGTGCTTCAGGTAACTATAATTTATCTCAAATAGCTTTTTTTAGAGGAACAAAACATCCTACTTGGGCATCAGGTAATCCTTTAGGCTCACATGATAGTACAGGTTATTTTGGTTACGCTTGGAAATCTACTGGACCTCGTTCACCAATACCAACAGGTGATTTGATTTTAAATGATAATAATGGACGTTCTGCTTTTTTACGTTGGGCTAATAATACTAATAATTATGGTTCTTTTATGTGTATATATAATGGTGAAACTGAAAATAGTACAGCAGGTTCATATTCTAAAGAATATTCTCGTTATTATTTAACTATAGAAAATTTTAAAATGCAATTGTATGGATATAAATATTCAGCAAATAGAGTGTTCTCAGATGACGGTATTATTAAAACAATGGTATCTAGAGCTGTGAGCAATACAAGAAATACAACACATTATATTGACGTTGTTGTTCCTGAAGATAAAGCAAATTTACCAATAGAAAAAATTGCTCAAGGAATAAACAATGGTACTATACCATATGTGAAACCTAAAGATATGATGAGTTATTCTGATTTTGATTATAAACCATGTATATTACAACAAAATGATACAATATTAGTAACTTCACCTATTTATAATGATTATGATATAGTTCAATATAAATTTGAAGGTGAATGGCATGATGCAATAGCATTATCACCTAGAAATTTTAAAGTTTTGAATACTTCTACTGAAGCTAGAATAATGAATAATCTTACAGGAGAAATATATTTTCAAATGTTACTAGAATGGGAATAAATAAAACAAATTAATAAGATAAAAAGAAAGGAGTGGTTTTAAATGGCAATACCAACAAATGCTAATAAAATAGTTTCAAGTAAATCGAATACTTATTTTAAAGCAAATAAAATCACAATAGATACTGCTGTACCAACAGCAGGAACATATGCTAAAGGTGATATAATTATAAATTCATCACCTAGTGCTGAAGCAATAGGATGGATATGTACAGCAGCAGGAAAACCAGGTAGTTGGAAAGCAATAAAATCAGGAGTAGATGTTACTTCAATGCCTTGGAATAGTGTAACAGGTAAACCAGGTACATTTACACCAACATTGGGAGTCACATCAACTACAGCATTTAGAGGAGACCATGGTAATACAGCTTACCAACATTCACAAGCTGCTCATGCTCCATCTAATGCTCAAAAGAATAGCGACATCACTAAAGCTGAAATAGAAGCTAAATTAACAGGTACGATAACATCACATGCTCATAATTATGCAGGTTCATCATCAGCTGGCGGTAAAGCAACAGAAGCTGCTAAGACAACTGGTACTTTAACAATTCAAACTAATGGTACAAGTGCTGGAACATTTAATGGTTCTGCAAATAAAACAGTAAATATTACACCAGCTAATATAGGAGCTGCTGTAAGTAATCACTCTCATAGTGAATATGCTGCTTCTTCACATTCTCATGGATTACTTAACAGTAATTTTACTAAAGAAATAAGTGGTTCTACTGGAGGATGGGAATTAATAAATAGTACTAATAAGGGTTATTTATTAACATCAATAAGAGGTGGTAATTCTGTTCCTGCATGGTTTGATTCAGCATACAGTTCAGGTATTATATTTGGTGGTTCTGATACGAAAGGTATATTATCAATGTCTTATAGCTCGCCATCAATAACATTTGCAGGTGGTAATTCAGCTCCTACTTGGAATATGAAAATAACTGGTTCGAATAATACAACATATAATCTTAATAATTATGCTACTAAAACAGAATTAGGTGATATACAAAGTATATTAAAAGAAATTAATGGAGAATAAGGATGGTGATATAAAATGACTGTAGCCGATAGTTTAAATTTAACATTACAAACGAAAAATGGTCTTAAAGGTATTATAGAAGATAATGGTGGTACTGTTCCAGGAAAGTTTTCGCAATACCCTTCAACATTCGATAATATGTTTGATGCTATGAGGGACCAATTAAAAATAACTGATAAGATAATAATTAGTAGTTCTACATCATTAGATTCATTAAATAGTTTTTTTGAATTTATACCAACTGTACCTGCAGGTAGTTCAACAACAACACAAGCTACTGCAAAAATAACTGCTGCAAATTTAAATGTTAGAGCTGATGGTAATGGTTCTGCAAATTATTTAGGAGTATTAGTTCAAGGTGATGTTGTTAATGTATATGGTACTGCATCATCAGGTTGGTATAAAATAAATCAATGGCGTAGTGGTGCTTCAGCAGCATTGACTAATCATGGTACAACATATGGATATATTTCTAATAATAGTAGTTATGTAACATACACTCCAGGTTCAACAACATCAACTAAAAAAATTATAGATATAAGTAGTACTAATGGGACAGCAGTTCAACAAAAATGTAATTACGTTTTAGCACAATCAAAAGGTTGGGATGTAAAATTTGCAGATGCATACAAACCAGGTAGTGGTGGAAATACTTCAGCTCCTACTACAGAAAGAACAACAACATTTGCATTTAATAATTATTTTACAGATCAATATAAAAATTCAACTTATACATCTTTTTCAAATAGTATGAGTAATGAAATGCGTCAAGGATATTGGGCAGGATATTTTTATTATAAAGGTAATTTTAGATTTACTAGTGCAAGACTTTCTGAATTAAAAAGTGTACTAAATAATTCAACTGTGAAATCTGTTCAAATATATGTTCAAAGAACAAGTAGAACTCATGGTGTTGCTACTGGAGCTAATTTAAAATTATATGCATGTGATAGTACAGGTGCTCATGCAGACGTCTTAGTAAATGGTACAGCCACATTAACTAGAGGTGCTGGAGTATGGACTACACTACCAGCAAATGTAATAACTGGATTTAAAAATGGTACGTATGATCATTTTAAAGCATATCATCCATCAACTGCGAAAGAATATTATATAGTATTTGATTTAAATGCTCAATTAAAAGTAACATATACTGCTTAAATATAAAAAGGAGATGATAGTATGAAAAAGGATAATGTTTTTGCATACGTATTAATGGAAGAAATGTCAGAACCAGTTCAAATACGTAATGTTAAAGAATGTTCTAAAAATGGTTTGTTATATTTAATATTCGATACTATACTTCAATCATTTGAAGTTAAAAATAGAAATAAAAGAACTTATATTGGAGATGCTGTGATGGAATCATTAGCTGCACCACATGTACAAGAATTAATAAAGAAAGGTTCATTTGTTAGTGAATATGGTCATCCTTTAGTTAAGGATATGTCTAGAGTAACACAAATAGATCCAGCTAGAGTTTGTGGTAGAGTTAATTCTTATTATAGAACAGGTAATTTACTTAAAGGTGAATTTGAAACTTTTGATGATGGTGGATTAGGAACAATGTTAACTAGAAGAATATTACAAGGTTTAGAACCAGCTCATAGTTTAAGAGCTGTCGCTAAATTAAGTAAAGATAGAAATGGTAATGATATTATGAACTCAAGAGCTCATATTATAGCTTATGATACAGTAATACTTCCTTCTCATGTAGAAGCATACAGAGATGAAAGTAAAGATATAAGAGTTGTAAATCAACCAATAGTAGCAACTGAATCTGCTGAATTCGGAAGTCATGAAGAATATGCCTTTGTTGTTAATGAATCAATGTTAACTGATTTTGTTATGGAAGAATCAAAGAATGTAAAATTAATAAAAAATATATGTGAAGTGATTCCAGAGACAATAAAATTAACACCAGATTTAAAACATATTATACTTAAAGAAGGTACTGAAACTTATTATGTTGATACTGAAGATAAAATAAAACATGATATAAGAAACTTTTTAAGTAACTTTTAAATATATAGAGGATTGGGAAATTTCCCAATCCTCTATATTCATTAAACTTGAATAAATTGATTTAAATCTAAATGATAACTTTGTTCCCATTTTTCTATAAGTTGTTGTCTTTCATCTTGAGCACCTGACCAATCATCTATTCTCATAGCAATTTGACCATAACTTGTAGATAAATTGTCATAATGTTTTAAATTATCAAACATATATTTTTTAACATCTAGTGTTGCTAATTTTAAAAAAGATGTATATGTTGTGGCGGGCAAAGTTGTTAAATTTTCTGAATGTTCTAAACATACTTCTATTCTATAAAGATTGCTTACCCCATATCCATCGAAAATTTCCAATTGATTTGGAGGTATAAATCTAAAAGTAGTTCCTTTCATAGCGGAACTTAATAAATTTGCTTGAGCTTGAGCTAACATTAATTCTTGATAACCACAATAACATGATGTCAAATCATATGTGTATAAACCTGTATCATATGCACTCCTATGCGTTAATTGATCCTGTTCGGGTTGAACATCATTTATCATCATTATTTGTCTATCACCAAATACATCAGGTAGAACATATGTTATACTTTCAACTTTAGTATCTACTACTTGTAATGCATTAGTATCTACTATAATAAAAGTTTTATACGGAGATAATTCATTAAAAACAGGTAATGTCTTTATTTTTACTATTTCCATTATTAATTCATCAACATTGTCAAATGGCATTCTTATTCCTATAAGTCCTAAATCCATTTTAATACTTGATACTAATCTACTAGGATTAATCATATTATCACCTTCCTTATTTTATTGTATAATATTTTTAATTAAGAGAGTACATATATATGTACTCTCTTAATTTTTATAATAAATTATCTATTTTACTTCTTAATTCAGGATATTGCTTTATTGCTAAATCATAATCTATACTACCATCATTAATCCTCATTACAATGTATTCTGCTAATTTTTCTAATGGTTGAGAATCAATAACTATTTTTGGGAATATTATTGAATCTATTATTTCAGATTGAAGTTTTAACATTTTTTCAACGTTACTATAATTTTCTTTTAATTCTAAATACTCTTTGTCAGTTGATAAACCATAAGCATAATCCTTAGAAACTTCAGCATAATCATCTTCAGTTTCAGATATTGCTAAAAATACTTTATTAAAATATTCTCTATGGTTATTTTCATTTTTTTTGAATAAAACATTTCCTTCATTTGGTATTAATATTCTTAATTTACCTCTATTTTCTATTATCATGATACCACGCTCCAATTCTTATTTACAGCTATATTAAGTGTATCTGTATCATTTTCTAATGAAGACATGTTATTAGCACCGACTTTTAATGTTGCTGATGTTGTTGTTGATCTATTTACAAGATTATTTATAACTTTTTTAACAGATGCCATTGTTAGATTATTAGGTAAAGTTATACTAGCATTTATATTTTTAGGTGGATCAAATGTTGTTAAAAGATCACATCTATTAAAGAAATATGTTAAACTTTCACTAACTGTATCAGCAGAGATAATATCCCAACTTGATAAATTTAAACTTTGTAACATAGAACAGTTTGCAAACATATATGTCATAGTTTTTGCATTAGTCGTATTCCATCCAGATACATTTATACTAGATAAACTAGAGCAATTTTGACATAAACCATCAAATGATGTTACATTACTAACATTCCATTTTGATAAATCTAATGTTATTAATGATGCACAATCAGAAAATACACTATTTATTGTTTCAGTATCAGATACATCTAATCCACTGACATCCAATTCTGTTAAATATCTACAACTTTGGAAAGCTGAATATATTGTTACAAGTTTATTTGTTTTCCATCCAGTTATATTAAGAGTTTTTAGATTAGTACATCCATAAGCAAAACTTCCCATATCTCTAAGAGATGAAACGTTCCAACTTGATAAATTCAATTCAGTTAATTTAACACAACTTTGGAATAAACCAAATATTGTTGTTACTCTTGACATTTTAAAATTACTTATACCTTTTATAGTTGCAAGATTATTACATTCAAAGAATGTCATTTGCATTTCATCAACTAAACTTGTATCTAATGTTGAAAGATCTAAAGATGCTAAACTAGTGCAACTTTGGAATACACTTGACATTTTTCTTATTTTGTTTTTACTCATATTACGAGGTAATTTTAAATTTGTTAATGAACCATTAAATGAGAACATACCTGCTATTGTTGTCGCATTTTCAAAAGACCAATTAGTTAAATCTAATGCTGTTATATTTGATAATGTTGAAAAAGTATAAGAAAAACTAGTAACATTATTAGTAACCCATTTAGATACATCTAATTCAGTTAAATTTGAACAACCTTGGAAAGTACCTGATAAATTTGTAAAGTTAGTAGTAACCCATTTAGATACATCTAATTTTGTTATACTGCTACAACCAGAAAAAGTATTACTTAATATAGTAAGATTATTAACTTTCCAATTAGATACATTCAATTCTTGTACATTAGTACATCCATAAAAAGTACCTCTTATAGCATCTGATGTAAATTGAGAAGTATCCCATCTTGAAACATCTATTGTTGTTAATTCTGGACAGTTATTAAACATATATGCAATAGTATAAGCTTTACTTGTATTCCAATTTGAAACATTTAAAGTATTTAGTGTAGCACAGTTTTGGAAAGTAGAGTAGAATGATTGAACATTTCTAGTATCCCAATTGTCAACAGGTATAGATCTTACTGATTTACAACCATAGAATGTTCTCATTAGTGTTGTTACTTTACTAATATCCCATTTTGATACAAAATCTAAATCACCTAATGCCCCACAATCTTTAAATACATTAGATATATCTGTACAACTTGTTGGTAAATTTATATTAACTCCAGTTAAACTAGAGCAATCACTAAATAAACCAGCTATTGATATTGTGTTATCATTTATTTTGAAATTAGCATCTACTAAATTTTTACAACCTTTAAATAAATTTTCATAATATGTTAAACTTGATGGCATTTGTGAAACAGATACTAATGATTTTTTAAACACATCAGAGAAAGGTATTCCTACAGTACTTACTTTTTGAGTTCGTATTGTAAATTCAGTATTTCTAGTGTAAGTATGAGTAAATGAATCATCTATTGTACCATCTCCCCAATCAGTATATAAATGGACAGTATCTCCTTCTTGATCAGCAATTGTTATAGTTCTAGTACCTGATAAATCTGTATTTATTTTAGCAATCATAGTTACTTCACTATCAAATCCATAACCTCCCCAAAGTCTAGGGACTTCAGCTAATGTTCCATCTTTTGAATCTATTTTTGTTATGTTTTTACAATTTCTATAACAATATTCATGATATTGCATATTATTATATTTATTAAGCCAGTTAGCATGTATTGTTTTTATACCTATACAATCACGGAAAGCTTCTTTAACATTAATTATGTTTGGTGTAAATGCTATATCTGTTGTTATTTTTGACATACCTTTAAATGCAGCTTCTAATGATAATTCATTTGTAGTAGGTAATTTTATTCCTTCTATTGAATTTATAGGAGTAGCATTTAATAGTAAATTATTCATATTATTAGCATTTGGGAATTTACTTATAACATCATTAACAACACCTATGTTATTTATTATTGCATTGGCAAATAAACCAGATAAATCAATTTGATCTTTAGTAGTTGCATTTATAATTATACTGCATTTAGTAGTATCTATTCCTTTAAACATTTCAGTCATATCTTCAAGGTATCCAGTTAAATCAATTTTACCTTCAGGTCTAAACCAAGGTCTTATATCACTACCATTTCTATTTTTATTTAAATTAGGATGTTTATCTATTGGAGTTATATTAAAATTAAGACCTTTTTCAATATATGTTAAACCTTGTAAATCGATAGTATCTATTGTCATTCCTTTGAAATCTATACCTTCAAAATTATCTGCTTCATGGTAAGATTCATTACTCCATATATTACGTATATCACAAACACCATCACCAAATCTATTTGTAAATAAAATGTTTTCTACTGATGTTGGTAATATAACTTTTTTCAATCCTTTTACAGAATAATTTGTAGTAAATGTTTTTACTGATGTTAAACCAGATAAATCTAATGTTGCTCCATCTGCAAATCTTATTGAATGATCTTCATCGCTAACTTCCATAGATAGTGTTTTAATTAAAGGACAGTTAGTTAATTTTATATCATATAATGTAGCAACAGCTTGATTGTCTATCATATCATCAAATCCTAAATCTGTCATCTTAAGCATATTTTTAATATCTATTTCACGGATTTTGCTAAATCCTTGGAAATATAAATCAGTAATATCTAATGAATTATCTATAGTTAATGTTTGCACATTGCTCATAGCTTTAAATACATTTCCGTCATCATATAAACCAGAATAAATATCTAATTTTTTAATATTTAGGCAATTTGATAATTGGACATTTGATAAGTCTTGTAAATTTCTAAATCTTCTATCACCTTTTTCTACTAATGCATATCCTTTTAGATTAGAAGGTAAACTCATAGGTCGAGTTACTCTAATAGTTATCATACAATATGCAACATTAGCTGGTGGGGCAATTTCAATTATCTTTTCACTACCATGAACACTAGTATCAGATACACTATTTTTAGATATAAATTTTTTATTTGCATCAAAGTAATATAACTCTGTAGTAGAACCATTTACAGGTGCAATTATTTCTTTAACTCCAGGTGTCATTTCCCATAAATTATCTGTAGTTAATGTTGTAGTTCCATAATCACGTATTACAGAATAAACTCCAGTAGCAGCATATCTAGTAAATCCATCTGCTGCTGTATATGATACTGATGTATTAGGTTTAACAACAACATTTTCTAATCCAGTCCATATATTTTCATAACCATAAGGTAATCCTACAGTTCTTAAATTAGTTTGATGACTCAATACTATATTTTGAATAGTTTCAGGATAATATATTTCTTCTAAGTTACCACCATTAGTATCAGATTTAATAGCTGTTAATTTTGTTCCTCTAACATCTACTCTTCGTAAGTTAGTACATTTACTAACATCCATTATTTTAGCAACATCCAATTCACCAAAACTAGAACAGTTTTTAAAATCTACTGTTTTTAAATAAGTATTTTTTGATAAATCGGCTTGTTTAAGTTTTATAGCTTTTTCACACTTTAATTCAACTAATTTAGTTGCTGAACCTAATAATAATGATTCAGGACCCATATCAGTTAAATCTCCTATTCTCTTAAGATTATTTGCACAATAAATTATTATTTCATTATCTGTATCATTTACCATTTGTCTTCTAAATATAACTTTTTCATCGAATCCTACACGTTTTGTTTCATACGTATTTTTTCTCCAACATATAGTAACATATTGAGGACAATATGTTTCTATTTCAAATTGTAACCACCAATGATGTTGTTCTGTATTTTCATCTATTTTAATTACTTCATAATCTATCCATTCAGGTCTAGCCGCACGGATAGTTATATTTTCTTTAGTATATGGTGAGTTATATTGTAAAAATAGACTATCTACATATTGGAATCTATTATATAACCATCTTACTAGGTGGTCTTTGTTATTACCGTGTAATCTATTGATATTTGTTGTACCTTGACTTATATATTTAGTATATTGATCTTTATTATATGCTATTTCAGGTAAAGTATCTATTTGATCTGTTATTAAATATTTATAAAGATTTTCATATGTGTATGAACTTTCTCTCATCATTTTAAATTCACTAAATAATGTATCTTGCATGAATTCATTAAGTTTTACCCACATTTGAGATTTAGAACAGTTGTAAACATTTGTTGTTGTAGATGGTTCTATATCAGATTCAAACACATTGTAACCAGAGTTATCTAATCCCATACTAGAGTCCATATCATAGAACCCAAACCACCAAATATCATCACCATACATATTAATCATACAGTTCTTAGCAAAGTTATCTATCATACCCATAGTCATAACATTTAAATAATATCTACATGCGGATCTAGGGTTAAAATATTTTGGTGCTTCTTTATTAAACGTTTCTTTATCTTTAGTATCATTAATAAATTTAATAAATCGTGCTAAAGATAAAATTGCATAATCTTTATAGGTACCAATAACATTTCCTGTATGAGGTATTTCTAAATAATCATAATATTTGGTTACATCATATTCTCCAGTTTCATTTTCAAATGCATCTTCATCATATGCTATTTCAAAGTCTGCTAATATTTTAGCATATATATCTTCAATATTATTATGATCCCATGTTACAAAAAAAGCACCTGCTGATGAATCAGAATTTGCTTTTATTTCCCAACGAACCATATTAGGAATAACGTCAAAACCTAAAGATTTAGTACAAGATTTATCTAAATTGAAATTAAATATTCCTATCCATTGACCATTAATATATAATTGACATAAGAAACCATTAATAGTTTCTCTAGTTTTTGGATCTTTTTGTCTTGCAGGATTTGGTATATCTGCAAATACTAAATCGTTAACTATTTTAGCAGTACAAGTGTTTCTACAGTGTGATGAATCCATATAGTCTGCTTTTAAACAAAATGTATTTTCAGCATATCCAGTTCCATCTCTTTTACTATACATATCTATTTTCTTTTTTGTGTATTTTGGTAACGCTTTAAATTCTTCAGGTGTTACTATTTTATCTGTATTATCTAGTATATTTCCTTCTTTATCTATTCTATAATCATATAATTTCATTTTATAGTTTTTTATAGGATAACCTAAAGAAGATGTACCTTGGTAAGATGTTTGTGCTAAATAATCAAAAGATGGTCCATATTTTTTAACATCAGGAGATACATATGTTACTTGTATCCATTGTTTATTATCTTTAGTCATAGGACCAACACTACCAACAGGACTATCTTTAAAATATACTGTAGGTATATCTTGATTTATTGTAACATAGTTTTTATCATATTTTCGTTTTTGTTCTGTTAAATTATCTATATCTGCCATTAAGTTTTGTAATATTTCTTCATGTTCTAATGCTCTATTATAGATTAAAATAGTTTTTATTTTATTATTACCGAATATTTTTTTAGCTTTATCTGTATTTATTAATATTTTATTTGAATGCTTTATACTTTCATATACTTTATTACCACCTGTACCAGAGTCAGTTAACATACCGACTTCTGTGAATATACCATTTATATATGTTTGAATCATAGGGAAATTGCTTTTTATACCAGTTTGCCAATCAACAGTTGTTGCGTTACGATTTACAACAAAAGTTACTCTCATATTAGTAGCATCAGTGTAATATGTTTTAAGTGTATTCCCTACAGTTTGCATTCCTGCTTTTTCACTATCTATATAAAAACCTACATATGGTGTATCATTACCTAAACATTCAACAACTTTAGCATTATTATCACCAGCATTAAATGATTCAAATTGAATATCAAATGTAAAACCACTTTCAGCATTATCTTCCAATGGTAAATAATTTTCTATTTCAGCCCAACTAACACCATTATTTACTAATCTACCGTCTATCCAACCATTACTAGCATAGTTATAGTCATGTAGAACTAATTTAGCTCTTTTACCAGTATCTGTTAATACTTCACTATCTAAATAATCTCTATCTGTATTTTGATTTGTTTTTCTACTCATATTAAACCAAGCTTGTAATCCAGGTTTAACAAATTCTATTCTTTTAAATGAGCTTTCAGTTACTTTAATATTACAATTTAATTCACCAGATATAGTATTATCAATACTAAAAACTCGTATAATGAATATGTGATTACCTTTAGTTAATTTATTATAATGTATAGTTGTTGTATTTGTTCCTAAAATACCATTAACAGTGTCTAATTTTTCGGAATCTAAATAGTAATTAACTGTAAACATATTTTGACCTATAGTTGATATACGATATTTTAATTCAATATCAGTACCTTCTTCTACTGTAATTGATGTTTGTTTAGATGATACTAATATTTTATTGGCATCGACTACAACAACATTAAATTCTAATATATTAGATTTAAATTCATTACTAAAAACCTGTAAAGTAACAGGATGTACTCCAGTAGTTTTCTTTTCTGCAGGGAATATATAACTATTATAACCCTCAACAGCTGTTGTTGTATATTCAACACCATCAACGTTTACTTTTAATACCATAGCTGCTGTTCTATCTAATGAACTAACATTAAATGGTATTTGTATAGAAGCATAACTATTGAAATCTTGTTCGTCATCAAAAGAAGATGTTATTTCGATACTACCACATACAATAGTACAATTTATAACATTAGTCATTTGACCCATATAATCGACAGCATATATAGATAATTGATTTATACCTTTATCCAATGAACCTATATTGACACTACCAACACCTATTTTTTCTAATGTATAATCTAATTCTTTAGATTTTTCGCCACATATAATATTTACATATAAATGAGCAGTACCTCTATTTGGTGTATTGAAAGTATAAGGTATTACCAATACTTCTTTTTCTCTCATTGTAAATTTAGATTCTAATGTTGTAGTTAATGTACCTGATTGTAATCCACCACCACCACTAAGTTTAATGGTTTTAACTATTTTACCGTTTGCTTTAAAATCAACAATGTTTAATTCTGTATCTTTATCAACATGAACTTCAACATCATCGAATTTAGTATCACGCAACGATCCTTTACCTTCAGCAGGTAAAACATTCTCCTCCTTAGTTACAGGATGAATTATTACATCAGATCCATCTTTTTGCTTAATACGAATCTCTGTATTTTGTATATTGTCTGCCATTATTAATCCCTCCTTTTTTATTAAATAATACATTAAGAATTTGTTTATTTGAATGATATTGATGATTGTATTTATATAGTAAAAACAAACTTATAATGATTTTATCAATAAAAAAGGAGGTTCGATTATGTATGTTAATGAAAGTTTTATTTTAGAAAAAGATGATTTATATATAAACTTTGATAAATTTGAATCAGGAAAATCTAATATATGTTTAATTACTGGTCTTTCTGGATCAGGTAAATCAACATTAGGAAAAGAAATATCTAAAAAATATAAAGCGGAATATGTTGAATTAGATAAGTTTTTTTTATTTAAATCATTAGATGAATTGAAGTATTTAAGTAAAACATTTAATAATTTTTTTAAAGAGAATATGAATTTATTTAATACAATATCAGATTCACCTGATATGCCACTAAAAATATTAAATGTATTAATTGAATATTGTAAAAAAATAAAAAATAAAAAATTTGTTCTCGAAGGAGTTCAAATATATTTATTTGCAGATAAATCAATAAAAAATTATCCTATTATAATAAAAAATACTCCAGCATTAAAATCAATGTTTAGAATGTTTAAACGTGATTTTATAGATTTTGATGGTTTAAAATATCATCAGTGTATTAAATACATTCCTAAATTTTTAAAAATTTATATCGATGATGAAAAAAATTTCAATATTTTTAAGAAAAAAATATTAAAAGAAGAGGATTCAAATATGTATGTTAACGAAAGTTTTGTTTTAGAAAAAGATAATTTATATATAAACTTTGATAAATTTGAATCAGGAAAATCTAATATTTGTTTAATAACTGGATATTCAGGTAGTGGTAAATCAACTTTAGGCAGACAAATTGCAAATGATTATGATGCATATTATATTGAACTTGATATGTTTCATAGATGCGATGAGATGACTGATGAGATTAATGCTGATGCAGGGCATGTTTTTAGTGAATATTTTAATAAAGATAAACACATGATATTTGATATATATCCGAAAATTAGAGATAGAAAATTAAGTCAAAAGGATTTATCTAAAGAGTTTAATAAATTTTTTAAATGGTTATTGTCTTACTGTGAAAAACATAAGAAAGACCGATTTGTAATTGAAGGTGTTCAAATATATTCATTTGGTGACGAATCTTTAAAGAAATATCCAATGATATTTGTTCAATCATCTGTACTTAAATCTATTAAACAAAGATGGATGCGTAATGGAAATGGTAAAATAGATTGGAAAGAAGAATTAAAAACTCTTCCACCATTATTAAGATGGTATGTAGGAGAAGAAAGATCGTATAATAAGTTTAAAAAATCTATATTAAAGGAAGGTGGTAACGTGAATTTATTAGAAACAGATTTAAATTCTATAGTTATATTTTCAACAGATATATTACCAACTTCAGTTTGTGAAGAATATCTAAATACAAAAATGGATAATGACAAATTTAATACTATCAATGCTGTTGAAAGATATCTAGTTATAGAATTATCTCAATTAATAAAACAATCAAAATTAGATAAGATGAGAGTTAATGATATAATAGATAATCGTTTTAAAGAATTAATGTACAATAGAAATGAAGAAAAAGAAAGAAACTTAATGTTTGAAATAAAACAAATAAAACAAGTTGATTTATCTTATGAAGTATTAGAGGCAATATTAAAAAATTCAATTTTTAATCCTAATAATATATTATATCTTAAAACTATATTAAATAGTAATGGAGATTCATCTAATGAAGAATACTTAGAAATATCATTAGCAACTAAAAGTTTTTTAAAATCAATGGAACTTATTAAATATTTAGCTATGAAATTAGATACTAGTGATGAAAGATTTTTAATAATATATAATAAGATACAAGCCATATTATATGAATTTAAAGATTTTTATTTAGATTCCTCAGATTTTAATTTAGGTACATGTAATGGGATAATTAAAGATGAATTAGCTCCAAATATTGACGATATAACTTCAGATGATATTATTTATATATTTGATGAATTAAAAACTTTTTTAATAAATCAAGTTGATTATAGATTATATTATATGATAAATGAATTTAAATGTTTATCATATAGAATGGAAATTAGACAACAAGAAAACAATAGAGGGGCTACTTTAGAATCTTTTGATTTAGAAAAAAAATATAATGATAGTATAATTAAATTTGAAAATATGGATATAACAGATGAGGATGGTGAATTAGATATTATAAAATTAGCAGAAGCATATCAATTAGCACATGATATATGTAAATATCAATATATGCAGGAAGCTGATACAAAAATAATAACTAAAGGTACAAATAAAATAACTAAAGCCATAGGAAATGCTTCTGCTAAATCTAGAGGTATGGCTGATGCTAAATCTAAAATAGGAGCAATAAAAAGAGGTGCTCGTATAGTAGATGATAGAGCATCTGATGCTATAAATAAAAAAGTTGATGATATTATGAATTTCTCTAGAGATGCAAAAAGAGAAAAAATACTTACTGGTAAAAATACAGTTAGAGTAAGTGGAGTTTTAAAAAATGCTATTAAAATTTTAGTTGCTGGTACAGCAGGAGTTGGATTATTTGGACCTATAGCTGGAGCTGCTATTGGATTAATAGGTGCTCTTGGTGCTAGAGGTATTAGTAAAAATGTTGAAGATAGAGAAAAGAAAAGAATATTATTAGAATTAGAAACAGAATTAAAAATAGTAAAAGAAAAAGTTGAAGATGCTAAAGGAGAAAATAATAAAAAACAAAAATACCAACTTATGAGAATACAAGCAAATCTTGAAAAAGAAATAACAAGAATAAAACATGGATTAAGATATTATTAGGAGTTGATGATCAATGAATTTTAAAAAAATAGATCTAAATAATTTGAATATCAACAAATATAAGTCTAAATGTAGAAATCTATCTCATATACGAACAGGTAAAGATTATAAAGGATATATCTATATTGATAAACAAGATGATGTTGTTGGGTTTATAAATATGAGGTTATCTGATAAATATATTCAGGCAATAGAAGTTAGTCCTGAATATCAAGGTAAAGGTTTGGGTAAAACTTTATTAAACGAATTGATAAAAATGGGAGCGATTAGATTATCTGTTAATAAAAAAAATACTAAAGCTAAAAAAATGTATGATAAATTATTTAAAGTCGAAAAAGAAGATAAACATATGTATTATATGGTATTAGAAGTATCAGATTATTTAAAAGAAAGGAGGGATTTAACAACTATGAAAAGTTTTAGTTTTAAAAATTTGAATACTATAAATATATTAACGACTGAGAATTATAATATAATAAATGAATCTAATGAACATCGTGATGATGTTATTGTTAAAGATATTAGTAATATTAATATTCTTACAGATTTTAAAAATAAAGTATTAAATGAAAGTTTTGAAGTATTATATGAAGCAGATGATGATTTGGGTCCAACTGATTATAATGCCGATGATTTAGGTGGAGGAGATACTAATACTGATGATGACACTGGTGGAGATGATTTAGGTCCAACTGATTATAATGAAGATGATACATCAGATGATACTAATACAAACGATGATACAAATACTGATGATACAACTGAAACAGATGATGATTTAGATTCTTTAGAATCTGATACTGATGATCCTACAACTGAACCTAATAAAGAAGGTGACGGTTCAGGCGATGTTGAAAATTCAAATGACGAACAAATGAATAATGATAACGATCAAGATAATGAAAATAATAAATTTCTCATTAAAGATTATTTGGAATTATATAATAGATTAGAAGAAATTCTGGAAAAAATAACTTCAAATGAAACATTTAAATTTTCTAGAGATGCAGTATATAATAAAGCTAGAATAAATATTGAAAAAATAAAAGATATGTTATTCGATTATATAACTTTAAGATTTAATAAAGAATCTTATATTTCTAATTTATATCATTTCAATATGGTTATACAAGCAGTTAACGTTAATGTAGCTATGATTGAAAAATCTCCTACTGTTACCGAAATTCAAAATAATATAAAAAACCAACAAAAAACAATTAAGAATAACAAAAATGAGAAAAAGAAAAGATCGTAGTATCAAACAATTTTATAAAGAAATACTTTAAAATATTGCGTTATTGGGCGAAAAAATCGAAACAATTATGTAATATTAATAAAAATTTAGTAAAGAAGGAGTGTATGAAAATGAATTATGAAGGTCAAGGTCCTACAAATATAGTTGGTTCTTTTAATATCTCTACACATGAAGATTTCGATGATAGACTAATTATGTTAAATGAAACATTTTTAGGAAATTACGGATTAAATGCTGTTGATGATATTGAAAAAATATGTAAAGATGATGTCATTTATGAACAATATAAAGAGCTTTTAATAGGAGATGTTCTTAACGAACAATTTGAGGATAGATATTTAAGTTTATTCCCTGCTAAATTAGAACAATATATGGAAAATTCAAGAAAAGAATTAATATTAGAAAACTATGGTGTTGGTCAATTATCACCAGTAGTTGGTTATACATTACCTATAATTAAAAAAGAATATATAGATTGTATATCTAAAGATCTAATGATGACTGAAATACCTGATAAACCTGTTGTAAAAGTTTCTTTCGAAAGAAAGTTCTTAAAAGACAAAAATGGTAATAAATATTATATTCCAGAAATATTCTATGATGATAGTTATAAGAAAGCTAATGAATTATCTAAAGGTGTTCCTATTTATAGTGAACCAATAGCTGCTCCATTAGAAGACTATGATTTAATGACTTCATCAATGGGTGCTGGTAAAGTTAGAAAAGGTTTAGATAAATTCTCTTATGATCTACACATATCAGAAGTTGTATGTGATGGAGAAACTATAAAAGGATTAGACATAAGACCTGATGTTGAAAAACAAGGTATGTTCTATAAAGAATTAATGCAAAATGGTAAAAAAATAACTATATTAGGTAAAGTTAATTATTATGAAGGTACTGTTTCTTGTTCAGCTATAGGTGGAAACTTAGAATCAGTTAAGTTTGGTGGTCATGTATCTAACCAATACAATGATAATTCTCTAGATTTAGATAGAGAAAGAACTCCAATCACTTGGGCTATAGAAGAACAACAAAGATTCAATACTGCATTAACTATCGAAAAAATTAGAGATATGAAAGCAATGGCTAACATAGATGTTACTCCAGAAATAGTTAACGATATGGCTACTGTTATGACTCAATTTAAAGATAGTGATACATTAGATTTCTTAGCTAATTCATTAGAAACTTGGAGAGATAAGAAAGATCTTCCATTTGGATATGAAGATGGATTCGTTGAATCAGCTACTTTTGATTGTAATGTTACATCTGGTATGTTAACTCAATCAGATTACATTGAAAAAGAACTTAAATTTAGATTTAATAAATTATTAAGTTCATTAAAAACTAAATTAAAAACTGAAGAATTAATGTTCGTTGCATATGCACATCCAAATAATATAGAATTATTTAATGCATCTGTTAAATGGATGGTAGATCAAGAAACTAAAGTTGGTGGATTACAATTAGCATATAAATTCGGTGTAATGACTGAAACTGGAACTAGAGTTCATTTTGTTTCTTCATTGAAAGTTCCTGAAAAAGTAGGTATAAGAGTTGTTGCTTATCCAACTACTGCTAATTATATAACTTTCAAACAATATGACTACAGTTTCAATATTGAAAATATGTATCATCATCCATCAGTTCCATTAGTACCAAATATCATGGGTACTCATAGATATAAAACTACAGAATTATTACCGATACAAGCAGAAATGTTATTATTAAATAACGATTTCGGTATAAAATCTAAAAAGGTAGCTCCATAGAATAGATAAAAATAGAGAATAGATTTATTTCTATTCTCTATTTTTTTATTTGTGTAATACATGGTTTTAAAAAAAATATTTAATACAAATTAATAACGATATAAAAAATTGAAAGGAGAGTGCAATTAAATGAGTAAATCAGAAAGTACTTGTTATATTGAAGATTGTTTTAGAAAAGTACAATTACGAAAAAATATAGATGCAAATTTAAGATCAATAGAAAGGGTTGTTAAAAGAGAATTTAATATACCTATAAAGATTTCTATAATCAATAATAAGCAAAATACTTTTTTCGGTATGTGTATATATCCTTCACAAGATGAAATAAATAAAATAACTGAATTAATATTAGAAAAAGGCTCAGCTTATGATATGGAAAAAATATATAAAGAATTTATTACAACAACAGAAAAACATGTTGAAATAGATTCAATATTATTATATGATCAAAATTTAAATATGTCAGCAGGTGAAGTTACTGCAATACTTTTACATGAATTAGGTCATGTTGTTTTATCTGAATTAATGGTTGAAAGATTTAAACATATGAGACTTTATATAATAAATAATTATGCTAAAAAAATAATAAATGAAGGTCCTATAGGTAAAATCACTAAAGCTGTTATGTCCTTAGCAGTAGCTCAAGCATTTTCAAATCAATTCAATGCTGAGATGATGAATGAAAAGAAAGCCGATAATTTTGCAGTTAAACAAGGATATGGTGAAGAATTATATGATGCATTAAATAAATTAATAATTAATGGTAAAGGTTCTATTGTTAAGAAAACAGAAAAAGATGTAGATAACGATCTTAGTGTTACAATGAATTGGGCTATAGAAAATATATCACAATTACAATATAGAAAAGATAAATTAAAAAGATCTCTTACTTTATTAACAATAACTTCACCATCTAATTTCATTAAACATATGGTTGGTGAAATTAAAGAAAAAGTATTTGGTAAGAATGAAAAGGCTCCTGCTTTCTTTAATGTTACAGAAGCTTTTATTTTAAGTAAAAAAGTTAAACCACCTATTGGTGCTATAGATAAAAGAACTAAAAAAGTTGTTAAATTGCAAAATAGAGATTTAGATATTTATAGAGCAGAATTAGAAAGAGTTGCTACAACAGATGATAAAATATTCTTATTAGAAAGATTATATGATTTATTAGATATAGCCGAATATGCTAAACACATGTGTATTGAAAATCCTAATATGGTATTACAATCTGAAAAAACAATAGATGCCTATATAGACAGATTAAATGACTTAATACAAAAGGTTGGTTCTAAACCAATATCTAGAAAAAAATTTGGTCTATATATAAAATATCCTGATGGTTATGAAGGTTAAATTATGGATATATTAGAATCAAATAACATTTTTTATGATACAGAAACAACGAATTTAACGTTTCTTCAGGTTGCAAATGACCTTAGACGATTAGGTATTAAAAACAATAAATTTTTTCTTAGATTGAATGATAAAGGATTACAAGGAATAGATCCTCATGGTCCTTTGGTTTATAAATCAGAAGAATTGGTATATAGAATAATAAATGAATGTATGAATAACATTTGGTATTATTTAAGAGAAGTAGCAATGATTGCTGACCAAGGTAATAATAAAGGTACAAGATATAAATTAAGTCGTGGTAATTTAGCTGCAACATGGTGTTTTATTAATAGTATATCACATTATTTTGGTATGCCTAGACAATGTGGTAAAACACAATCAGAAATATCTAATATTTTGTGGGCATATCTATTTGGTATAACAAACTCAGAATTATCTTTTTTCGCTATAGACCAAGATTTAACATCTGTTAACTTAAATAGACTTAAAACTCAAAGATCGTTATTACCAACATATTTACAATTAAATGAAGAAGTTGTTATTGATGAAATATTAGGAACAAAAGATAGAGCTATAAATAATGTTAGAAAAGTATATAATCCTATGACAAAAAATACAATATATACTAAAGGTAAAGCATCTACTAAAGATAAAGCAGTTACAATGGGTAGAGGTCTTTCATTACCTATTTACTGGTTTGATGAATTTGACTTTATGGATTATGTTGATGAAATAGTTATGGCTGCAGGTCCATCATTTATAACAGCAGCTGATAATGCTATTGCTAATAATTCTATAGCTTGTCGTATAATGACATCAACACCAGGAGATTTGGATTCACCTGCAGGGAAAGCATCTATGCGAATAATAAATAAAATGTGTAGATGGTCTGAAAAATGGTATGATATGGGTCCAGAAAAAGCAAAAGAAATTATAATAAAAAACTCAGAAATTGGTATTACTGAAATAAAATATAGTTATCAGCAATTAGGTAAAGATGATGCTTGGTTTAAAAAACAATGTATGTCTGTAGGTTATGACGAAATTAGAATACGTAGAGAAATATTATTACAAAGAATTCGTGGTAGTAGTGATTCTCCATTTTCTCAAGAAGATTTAATGGCATTACAAGAAAAAACATTGACTATTATTGATGAAATTTTAATATCTGATTACAGAATAGATATTTATAGAACATTAAATCCAGAAATACCATATTTAGTTGGAGTCGACGTTGCCTCAGGTATAGATTCAGATAATACTGCAATAACTATAACTAATCCTTATACATTACAAGCAGATGCTGAATTTAAAAGTCCTTGTATAGGTACTTATGATTTAAAACGTTTATTATATACATTAATTAGAAAATATTTACCTAAATCTTTACTATGTATAGAAAGAAACCATTGTGGTGATGCTGTAATAGATGAATTATGGAATACTCAAATTAGAAGAAACATATTTTATAATGAAAAAAAAGACTTAATAGATAATGGGGCACTTAAAGTAGATCATGGTAGAGAAATAACTGAACCTGAAAAAAGAAGATTACGTGGAGTATGGACTGGTAAAAATTCTAGACAATTAATGATGGACTTATTAATGGTTACAGTTCAAGAACATAAAGAAAGAATATCATCAACATTTTTATTAAATGATATACTAGCTTTAGTTATTAAAAATGGTAAAATACAAGCAGGAGCTGGAGAACATGATGATAATGTTATGTCTTACTTAATAACATTATATGTTTATACGTATGCTAAGAATTTAAAACGTTGGGGTATTGTTAAAGGTATGAAAGAACCTAAATCATATGATAATGATGATTCACAAGAAAGAGATGCATTTGAGTACCTTGAACAATTATCACCTAATGATGCAGAAATATTTAGACAACAACATGAAGTTAAGAATTCAGATGAATATTATAAACAACTATCAACTGAAATATATAAATCGTTATTGGAAACTGAAAAAATGGATGAGTATACTAAAACAACTAAATATGTTAAAGATATCGATTATGAAGAGAATCAATATGAATTAGAAAATGATGGTTTTAGAAGTACTAATTCTAGCTCATTAGATTTCTTTGATGATTTAAATGAATGGTAAAATAATATAGGAGATTATAAATATCTCCTATATTATTTTTTATTTGAATACTTACAAATACTTAAAGAAAAAATAATAAATAATATGGAGGTAAAATATTATGATGATAGAATTAACAGGATTAAATAATAACATATTTGAGATTAATTCGAATATGATAGTGTATTATACATCAAATAGTATACGACAAATAAGAGAAGGTGAAGATGATGTAATACAGGAAGCAACTCAAATAACAGTTGTTGGAAACGAAAAAATATATGTAAAAGAAACTCCAGAATATATAGGAATGTTATTAAATCTAACAGATATAAATAAACAAAATAATTATCAAGAGCTTAAAAATTATAGAGTAACATATTATAAAGATTTTGTACATCTTAGTGGTATTGATGATATTGAAGCATACAGTGCAGATCATGCTTTTGAAATATTAAAAAAACAATTAAGTTGCAATTCTTGTTTATTTAACGAAATATTTAAAGATTCAGACAATGTTTTATTTTATATATCTGATAATAAGAAAATACGACATAAATATATGATGAATAAAAATATGGTATTAAATAATAGTGATAAAAAATTATTTAATGTATTATTTACTACACCAATTAAGGGTGATTCTTTTATAAATTTTTATGATTGTATACCAGATGTTTATGCATATGATAGAAATGATGCTTTTAAAGAAGTTAAAAAGTCATTAATATTGGATAATGATTTGAGAGATAGGGTATTTAAAGTAACTGATAAAGTATATATAATTTTACGAAATGAAACAGACAAATTTAATTATTCATTAAGAAAAAATGAATTGGAGTATTAATCATATGATAAAAAACAAATTAATAAAATTCATTAAAGAAATTAAAGGTTTACAAAAATATAAAACTGATAAAGAGATGAGAAAATATATATCATCGATTTGTGATTCTGTTAGTGAACATGAATTTGGACCCATGACCATGAATGCACAAACTGCTGTTGATGAATTAATTGTTTTTTTCTTAGGAAAAGAATGGTATGATAATATAAAAAAATCAGTTACTGATATAAAAAGAATGAATTCAATAGCAGTTTCAGAGATAAAAGAAAAATTTTATTATTGTAAATATGATAAAGATAATAATGATGAACAATATAAAATGCATATGTGTGCACAAAGGGCAATATACAAATTAGCAGATTTTTTCTTAGGAAAAGATTGGTATGTTGTCGATCCTTTAACACATGAGCAAATAAATCCGATTATTGTTATTGAAATAGAAGAAAAATTTTATTATTGTAAAAAAGACAAATAATATAAATAGGAGGGAATTAAAATGAGTAATGAAGAAATGATAAAGGAAATGAGCTTAAAAGAATTTAGAGATAGTGGTTTATTATGGTATATAAATCAACAATTACACTTGTTTGGTGTAGCTCTAACTGTAGAAATTAATGATAATAATGAACCTATAAGATTATATCCTGCTAGATGTAAATTTAGAGGTTTTAGCGAAGAAGTTAATATTAGAGGATATAAAAAAGTAGCAAAATATCTAAATCAACATTCTGAAGAATTATTAAAAGATTGTGATGATAAATAAGGGGGTAAAAAATTATGATATCTAATATAAATGATGAAATAAATGATTTCGATGTTGAAAGAATAATGGGAGATTTGCCTATTGAAGTTATAAAAGAAAATATATTAACACAAATAGATGATCCTTTATTGTATTCATCAGATTATGCTGATGATGTCTATTCGACTTTTGCAAATGCTAAAGAAGAATTAGATCACATAGATGTATATAGAGAAGATATAGAAGAAGAATACGATAAATTTAGTTTATTTTTATTGAGTAATGTATCAAATAGATTTAACTTAGGAATAGATGTTGGATTATTAGATACTTCTCAATTAAATATTATGGCATACGATTGTTATTTATTTTTTATTGTTAATCTTAAAGAAAATTTAGAAAACTTTCTTTATAATTATATAGTAAATAACAGAGAAGAATTAAGTAGAATGTTTGATAGTGAATTCAAACGAAAAGATGTTACTACGATAAATATGAAAAAAACTTGTACTAGTAAAGAAGATATTTTAATATTAGCAAATTTAGTTGATGTTATAAATTATGTACTAAATATAGATTTTGATGCGAGTGAGTTTATAGATTTATGTATAGAACCAGGAGAAGAACTTGGTGAAAACATTAAACAACGAGTTGACACTTTTGAAATACCAGGTAATTTTGTTCCTATAATTATCGATGAACTTAGAATAAATCACAATGATTTAATAGATGAATTTGCATCATATATAAGATTAAATATAATAGAAAATAATTAATTTATATAATTGGAGGTAAAATTATATGGAAAAACAAAAAATGAATTATGCTGAATTAGATCATAAAGTGAATAATCTTAAAAAAACAAAAGAAAATATAGATAGTGGTCGAAAAAAATATTTAACAGATGAAGAATTTGAAAAAATTCTTCACGATAAACTACAAACTTTAACAAAAGATATAAGTGATATGTCATTAGAAGAATTGAGAGAATTCAATAAAATAGATGATGAAAATACTTTAATAGAAGAACCTAATATGGATGATGATACATTAAAAGAATATATGCAAGGTGTATTTGAATATATGAAATCATCAGATAATTTTAATACTGAAATTGATGGATTATTAAAAGAATACGATCATATTCAAGAAGAAATGAATAGAATAGTAGAAGAATCTATAGAAGAACAAGCACAAGGTGATGTCATTAAATATTTAAGAGATACTATAACTAAACTATTAAATATTGCTAAAGAAAATAATAATAAAGAATCAATTACAAAATTTGAGACTATGCAATTAGCATTTGATGATAGTTTCAAATTAAATAGAATATTTGATTTGTATAAAAGAATAGGTGTCGGTAATACTAAAATAGAATCAGAAAAGAAAGCAGGTTATATTTATAATAGATATAAAGATAAAATGAGACAATTGGAATTAAAAAATGATTTAATATATTTATCTAATTTGGAAAACAAATTTTTACCAGAAGAATATCATGATAGAAATAATTTATTTGTTTTTATAATTATGAAATATATAAGTAAATTAAGTATAGTTAAAGGCTTAGATAAAAATAATGATATCGTATTTGCTTCACAAATAACTACTAATTTATTTTTATTATTTAAAAATAAATTAAAAGACGAGGATAAAGAATTATTGTTAACAAATATAAAAAGAGTTTTAGATTTATTTAAATAAAATAAATAGAGTATGACAATATTGTCATACTCTATTTTTATATCGTCAAACAAAAAAATAAAGGAGGAGTGCTTTATGTTTAAACAAAAAGTAATAATAAAAGATGGTTATATTGTATTAAACTGTCCTTATGCTGAATTTTATGTTCCAAAATATTTTTTACAAGATGGATTAGCTGAAGATGCTGGAGAATATTTTAAAAGCTTTGGTTTGTTTTATATACGAGCTTTTAGTTCATTAGATAAACCAGATGAATTTGAAATATTGAATTTACCATCGACTATAAATTTTTTCCCTACTGATAAAGAAAATAGAAAAATGACAATAGAAGGTCATGAGGATGATTTTGTTGTATTAAAATTCTTTAAAGGAGATAATATAACACAATCAGCAATTACTTGCTCTAATGGAGCACCTGAAGATTTTTTAAATACTATATTAAGAGGAAGAATACCAAAAAATGTTCCATATAAATATGTATTAGAAGCTTTTATTAAAGTATTTGATATGAATAAAATATCAATACCAGTTCCTATTTTCACATTAGAAATGTTAATAAGTGAAGTTTATCGTTATAAAAATAATCCTTCATTAAAATATGGTCAGGTATTGTCTAAAGAATTTAATCCTAAAGATAAACAAATATCATATCGAACAGCAAATATACGAGATATTTGTAAAGCAAATAGTTCATTTGCAGGTATTTCTTTTGAAAATATAGATGAAATGATTACATCTGCAATAAATAATAATAGGGAAAAAAGAATAGAAACAAAAACTCCGTTTGAGGATGTTATTAAGTATTAGGAAAAAACTTTATACAATATAATAATGGTAATTGTATAAATTTTAGGTTGAACAATTATTTAATTTAAATAAATAAAAAGAAGGAGGAAAATATCATGGTAATAAATGATGGAAACCCTATTTATTCATATGATCATCCTTTCAACCAAACAATAATAAATGATAACACAGTTAGTAAGGAAGCAGTTATAACTATTCCTGATAGAGTTAACTATATGTGTGTATTTGTTGGTGGGAAAGGTAGAGATAATAAACTTATCAAACAAACTACAAGATCAGGCTTTGTATCAGAATTTGGTAAACCAGATGCTTTAAAATACGGTCAACCAGTTTTAAACGCTTGGTCATCTATAGTAGATAGTTATTCACATGCATATTGTATGAGAGTAATGCCTACTGATGCTTGTTATGCTAACATAATAGTTTCACTTAAATATAAAGTGACAGATGATGGTTTAGCAACAAAAGTAGTAGCAGAATCAGTTGGAGGATTAAATGACGTTAGTAAATTCAGTTCTATAATGGATTCCAAAATTGAAGATTCTCCTGATGCTGAAGGTTATAAAACTACACCTCTATTTGGTATTGTATCAAAAGGTAGAGGTAAATATGGTAATAGTTATAGAATAAGATTAACTCCTGTATCTAGTAAAAAAGCAAATCAAGTTTATAAATTCTATAGATTAGAATTACTAGATATAGATGAAGGTAACACAGTTGTTGAAGCTTTTGAAGGTACATTATATGATTATGCTATAAATTCTATATCTTATTTAATGTCAGATGTTGCTGATGGTGAAACTTCAGGTTCAACAAAAATAACAATATATAATAATGAAGAAGCTATAGAAAAAATATTCACAGAATATCAACTAGCAGCACCTTCAGATAAAGATATGACTTATCTATTAATGGATCCTATATTTGGTGTAAATTTAGATAAATCTTCACAAGAATTTATAAAACCTCAACCAATAACAGAAAATAGTATTGCTTTAGATAGATTAGACGGTGTTCCACTATCTGGTGGTAATGAAGGTTCTTTAGAAAAACCACCTGAAGGAAAAACTGTTGATGACATTGTTGAAGAATTATATATAAAAGCATTCGCAGGACAAATAGATAGAAGTATATTATCTACTAGAAGAACTCCTGTTAAATTAATGTTAGATGCAGGATATCCTATTAATGTTAAGAGACAAATGGTACAATTGGGTCTTAAACGTTATGATGCAATGATTCATTTAGATTCTGGATTAATATCTACAGTAGATGAAGCATTATCTTTTGCTGATGAAACAGCTGATTTAAATTACAGAATAGTATCTAAAGAATTCCAACATTTTGAAATAAGAGATCCATTTAGTGGTAAGAGAGTACCTGTTACTATAACATATCATCTAGCAAATGCTTTAGCTAAACATATAGAATTATATGGTTTAGGTGTACCATTTACTGGAGAAACATATGCTACATTAACAGGAGCTATAAAAAATTCATTAGTACCTATAATCGATGAATCAGACGAAGATGTAAAAGAAGCATTATATGATGCTAGATTAAATTATTATGAAGCTATATCTGAAAACGTATTTGCTAAAGCTACACAACAAACTGCTCAAGATGTTCTTTCTGACTTATCTGAAGAACATAATATGATGATTGTATTAGAAATAAAAGATATAGCTGAAAGAGAAACTATAGCAAGAAGATATAACTTTGCAGATGCTGAAGATAGAGCTTTATTTAAAGAAGTTCTTAATGAAAGAGTTAGATATATGAGAGAACTTGTTCAAGAATTAGATGTACTTTATAATATGTCTGAAACTGAAGAAAAAAAATCAATCATACATTGTTATATAGATGTTACATTTAAATCTATATTCAAATCTTCTATTATAGAAATAAATGTAAATAAGAGAGTTTAGGAAGGAGAGTGAATTATAATGGCTAGAGATAACGTAAGAACTTTACAAAGTAATATTAAGAACAACTCTTCTAATATGCAAGATTACTCTTTATTCCTTGGTGGATTAAATGTTAAAAGAGCTGCTCTTGAACAATATGATGTATTAAAAAGAGGTAAAGGTAGAATATTCTTTACTAAAATGCCTTATTTTATGAAAGAACTTATGCCTAATGCTTCTAGAAACTTTAAACATATAATTGAATATGGTTTCATGAGTATTTCAGGTATAGCAAACTTAACAATGCAAACTGACCAAATAACAGGTGGTTATGCAGGAAGAAGTTTTGAATTACCAACTATACTTCAAGATGACACACAATCAATAACTATAAAAGTTCTAGAATTCTCAGGTTCTCCAGTTAGAGAATATCTAGAAATGTGGATGTCAGGTGTTAGTGACCCTAACTCTGGATTTACACATTATCATGGTTTAGCAATACCACAAACTAATTCTAATGGTGTTTTACAAAGAGCAAGAGTAGAAGTTTCTCAAGCTAACCATACTGGTGAAATGATATATGTTCAAACAGATGCTACAGGATTCAATGTTGAATTTGCTTCAATGTTATGTAATATATTCCCTAAAACATCTCCAAGAGATCATTTTAATCAAGAATCAGGTGAAGCATCACATGTTGAATTAGACTTAGAATTTACTTGTACTCAATATTGTTCACCAGATATAAATGCTGTTGCACAATTATTATTAAATAGATATAGAGTTTTATATAACTATCTTGATTTCAAAAGTGATACTGCTAGAAATGCAAATGGTACTTTATATCTTGATCAAAATGAATTCCCAACTAGTCAAATTAAAGACTGGACTGCTATATAATTTGAAATAAGCATGGTATATGAGATATCTCATATACCATGTTTTTTAATATTCACTTCCTGAATTATCTTCAGTACTTTGTAATTTTCCTTCTGCTTTCTTACTAGCAATTTCTAATTTAACTCTATCTAGAGCTTTATCAATTTCTTCCCAAGGTAACATTGATAATACATTTCTAGACATTTCTGTTCTAAATAAATCCATTTCCATTAAACGTTCATCATCTTGTTGTTGATTTTCACCATAGACATTTTTGATTATAGTATCTAATATTTGATCTCCATATCCTATAGTATCTGCTAAGTTTGTATTTGGTAAAGATTTAGGTCTTTGCAATGTATAATAAAAGTTTTCTATATCAGCTTCACTCATATCAGTACAGTATAATAAAATTTTTCTATACATCATTGTGATATTTTCATTAAATGAATCTTGATAATTCATTACTCTTCGTAGTTGTTTAGCATTAGCCATTACTAAAGTTTTAGCAAAATCAGCTTCATTTATATAGTTCATTATTACAGATGGTACTCCTGTACCGTTTATATATGCTTGTTTTAAGTCGTCCATTAATTCAGGATGCATATCAACTTGTTGACCACTAATAACATCAAATTCAATACCTCTTTCTCCTGATTCACCTACTGGCATAAATACATCTCTACCTGTACCTATTTTACCATATATACTAGAATAATCCATTAAATCAGCAATTGATATTTGTTTACTTCTTATTTGTCTAGCAATGTTGTTACATTTATTAATTATATCTTTGTCTATTCCTGATTGTTTAACATAGTTTATTCTAGTATCTTGAGATTTATCAAGATGTGTAATCATATTGAATATTAATATAGATAGATATAGTTTAGCATAAAATAAAGAACCATATAACATAGATGTACCATTACCATCTTCATCTTCATTAACTGTAAATCTGCAAATATGATCTGCAGGAATAAATTGATAATGTAACTTTCTTTTATACATATCATCATATAATAAAGAATTTATTATTAATTCTCTAAACTCTTCATTGTCTTCTAAATATTTTTTATTAAAAGATTTAATTATACCATTAGCAATTACATCAACCACTGTTTTTTCTTTTATAGATTTATTTAGCATATTACCGAATACACTACCTCTACCTAATGTTGAACCAGGATTATGTCTACTACATTTATGGTTAACGACATCTAATTCTGAATCTTCTATATAATAATATCCTATTATATAATCTAATATTTTTACAGGAATTACTTTTTTAGGGTCAAGTAATTTAATATAACAACCTTTTACATCTGACCAATCATCTATTTGTTTTGAACCATCTCTAGAAATAACTCCATCAGAAAATCCAATATTATTATCCTTAATTCCAGGTTTAGTATTTTTAAATAATGATTTATTATTTTCAGTTTTTTTCATTTCTTTATTTATTAAACTATCTTTTCCTTGTATAGTTGTAGGAGGATTATATTTACTTAGTTTATTTAATTTATTATATTTTTTTACATCCAATAATGCTGACATTGTATTTGAATTTTCTATTAATGGTAAAGCAATTTCATCATTAGAAATATTAAATTGCTCACTTAGTTGTTCAGTTACATATTTTATATTCTTTTCATCATTTTTAATCATTACTGTTTCACATAATAAATCAACTTCATATGATTCTAATGATAATGATTTTACTTTTGAGTTTCTATTATATTGTGCTTTTTCAAATAATTTAGATCTAGGTATTACATAAACATAATATTCACCATATTTTAAAGTTTTAAGAACTATATGTTCTCTTATTTTATGGTTTAATTTATAATCTTTTTCTATTCGTTTAACATCTTCTATTAAATCATCATATTTTTCTCTTTGTGATGTATCTGTAGAGAAATTTAAACTTCTAGATATTTCTGCACCTAAATTATCTGCACATAATATATCATCTCTAGTTGTATTTAATGCTTCAGTTAATTCGACCAACTGGTCTGATATTATTTCTAAATCTTTAAATAATAAAGATTTATTTCTAAAACGTTCATTAAATACTTCAAATATAGATGAATTTTTACTATTGAATATATCTTCAATCATTGATTCAGGATTATTTATTTTATAATTATATTTCCCTTCTCCTGAATTTTGTAATGATTGTATTAGAAACGAACCTAAGTCCTGACCAATTTTCCCTTTATTTTCAACAAAATCTATTCCTAAGACATTATCTATATCTAATTCCATTCTATCAATAGCACTGAAATTATCATTTGGATTTTTATAAGTATCTGATGCTAATTTTTTTAATATTTCATCAGATGTATTATTCAATTCATTTATTCGTTTAGCATCTATTTTATTTTTATTATCGTCTTTTTTAGCCATAATGAAATTACACTCCTTTCAAATTATTTTAGTTATTAAATTCATTAATTTATTGTTTTAAACGATAAAATAAATAGCCTATGTATAATTACATAGGCTATTTTATTATATTTTTACAAAATGATAAAAATAATAAATATTAATAAAGCAATCTTTATATTCATGATTTAATTTGAATATAGAATAAAAAGTTTTTTCACCTGGTACTCCAGTTGAATGAACTTTATATTCATGATTTACTTTAGACATAGAATAACAATTTTTTTCATTCGGTACTATACTAACTGTTATATTATCTATTTTTGTTATATTAGCAAATAATTTATGTGTTAAAAACATTCTATACTCGTCATTCTTAGTACTTACTTTGAAATCAATAAATTTCTTTTCTTTAAAACAATCAATGAGATTATTACATTCTTCTTCATGAATTGACTTATTTTTAATATTAGTTAATAAAGAAAAATCCAATTTATCATTAGTTATATATTGACCTATTCTATATCTCTTTTCTGTCGTAACCATTGTTATTTCATTATTTTCTATTTCTATAAATTCTATTTTAGTTTTACCATTTTTAATACATTCATTTATTTCATTAGGATATAATTCTATTAAATCATTTTCGTTTAGTTGAAATAATTCAACTAATCCTTTAGTTTCACAATAACATTTGCATCCTCCTAATGATAAATTTGAAGAATAAATTTTACCCGAAGCATCATAAAATACAGTATTAAATAAATTCTTCACCATTTTATTGAAAAAATCCAGCTTATTTAAAAAACTGGATTTTTCTTTTTTATTATCTAACGTTATAATATAATTATACATTTTAAACCACCTTATCTAATTTTCTTCTATAAATATTAGGTTCTGGTACTAAATCTTTTCTGTCTAAATCAAATTCTAATGCAAATTTTTCTAATACTTCTGTTGTATTAGGTAAATTAAACCATCTGACACCAGTCATTATAGAATTATCGCATAAAATGTTTTCCATAAAATCTTTTCCTGAATCGTATTTATCTTTTTTATCTTCTTTTTTATTTGAATGTCTATCACCCATTTCAAATGCTGTGTATCTATCATAAACTTTTTCAGTTAATATTATTTTACCAACTAAAGTATGTGGTCCTATATTGTGTAGTATTTTTATACTAGGATACAGACTAGAATAATCAAAGTCTACTACATATTTTCTAAGATATTTATTATATATGCCCATAATGGGCAATCCATTTTTACTACTAATCAATCGAGGATCTCCTACTAATGCACCTGCAAATTTGTCATCTTCTTCATCATCATCCTCTTTTTCATTTCATGCTTTATTATAATCAACATTTAAATTATTTCCTATTATATATCCTTGTTTATAAAAATCAACATAAGCTAAATTTCTTAATATTCTTGTTTCACTAAAACATTGTCTATATGGTGTAAAGTTTTCTACTGATGTTATATATAACGTTTCTAAGTCTGAAGTTCTTCTCTCTATACCAAACTGTAACAATGAATCTTTTAAGTTGTATATATAGAATTTTTTATAGTTAACATAAGGTAACGTTTTGATATCTGCCTCTTCACTATAATCTATTTTTGCTTCACCTATTTCCTTTTGACCAACTATATTTAAACTTAAAGAACCTAATTCTGATTGACCTTTACGCACTTGACCATATAATATCATTTGGTCTACCCATACAGTATAATCTGATATAGTAAACCAATCTTTCTTTTGTTTAATTGCAAAATGAAGTTTATCTTCATAATAATAACAATTTTTTACAGGAAAATCAGGATGACACATAATACTTGCTGGATCATATCCTAATACTTTTATTCTATCCATTAAATAATTTGCATCGAATTTCATATTCCAAAACATTATAAAATCTCTTTTTAACGTATGAATTAAATTGAAATAATCTTGTATCATTTTAATTTCATCTTCTTCATCATACATTAATATTTTGTATTCCCATTTTCCATAAAATTCACTAAATAATTCGTCACATTCTTTTTTAACATCTTCGATATTTTTTTCAAATTCATCTATTTGAGGATTATTTTTATTTCTTAATAGAAAACTAAAACATGTTCTTGTTTCTTCATCTATTAAAGCTATCGCATTTATTGGAGCAATTCCTCCACTTACGAAACCTTCTATTCCTATACCATCAACTTCTATATCGGAATATAATTTAGTTATTTTCTTTATTCTATCATTATTATATTCTAATCCCCATTGTATTCTATAATATGCTTCAGGTTCATAATCTGAAGCCATTACATATTTATATTTATGAAGATTTTTCATTGCATTTCTATTTTTAGTTAATAAACAGTTTCTAAGATATTCTGTATAAGCACCACCTGCCATATTCGCTATATCAAATAAAACTCTAGTAGCTGTAGTTTTAACAACATCAACATGACTTTTTTCTATAACAAATTTTCCATAATCATATGTTCTATATTCAGGTTTAGTCATATATATTTCCATTGGTGGATTTTTTATATGTTCCAAATATTTCTTTCCAGTTGAAAGATCTTTATATATTATGTCTATACTATCCTCTTCATTTTTATTTCTCTTTTTATTATATATCATATTGACTAACATTAAATCTTCTGTCTTTGTAAATTTTTGTTTTAGAAATTTCATATTAACCTCCTTATTTTTTATCTATAAATTAATGTTATCCTTAAATTTAAATTCAATATTTTGAGATTTTTCTTTGTAGTAATTATTATCATAACTTATATTTATATATTCATTATTGTCAACTAATTTTCCTAAGTCATATTCAAAATTTCTAATTGCATTAATCATATTCTTATATTTTAACATAAAACATATAGCAAGTTTTGCATTAAGTTCTTTATATTCTTTATTTTTCCATAAATATGTTTCACCTAAATATACAAATCCATCTTCTGATATTCCTAATTCTAAATAATTACCATTATTTTTTGGTGATTTAAATAATAATGCGAATTGATTAAAACACTCATCGGTTTTATGTCTTTTAAAATTTATATCTATTATACATTTTCCTTCGTTATAGTTAATCAATTCTTCTAAATTATACATACAGTCGTAATTTTTACTTAATAGTATATCATATATATTCATTTTATATACCTCCAAAAAAATTATTTCTATAATAAATTGTTAAAAAAAATATAAAAAAGTATATGTCATGAATATCACATTATGTATTTTTTATTCCTCTTACAAACCTCCTGATTATATAAATAGTTACCCCTCATAAAACTTGTCTATGAAGGGTATAGAAGTTATTTTCTTATTTACCAAATATTTAATTCAGTTGCTATGTCTTTCATAGTTTCAACATACCCAAACCATGCAAGGTTGTTTGCATCAATTTTAAAAGATATTCCCCCTTCTATATTAAGTTCATCAAGCATTACTAGAATTTCATCTTGATATTTAGTAAAAAATTCTTTAGTATCAATTGCTATACAATCACTTGAACAACCATAATTTAGAACAGTATGGATATACTTTGATATTTTAGCATTACTTTTATTGGATTTTAGAATATCCTCGATTACAAATAATTCAATTCCTTCTGAATTGAATTTCATTTCATTTAATTTTTCTTTTAACATTTTTGTTCCCCCTTTAAATTAAAAATAAGTAAGGATAAGGAGTAATCTTATCCCATCCAAATACTTATTATAAAAATTATTAAGTATTTCACTTTTCCTTCCCATTCATATAATGAGTTGTACTAAGTATTATTGAAATACTACTTGAGCGAGGGAGGGTTAAGAATTCGCTCATGTCCTAGAGACATTACCTATCCTCTAGCCACACTACACTCCATACCCAGAGACATTACCTATCCTCTGACCTATGTGTGGTCACTACGAATTCACTGTTACCCAGAGACATTACCTATCCTCTGACCTAACACCTTTCATTACACCCTAGAGACATTACCTATCCTCTAGCCTTGCTGCCCTACAATATTAATTTGTTATTGAAATTATAAAAAAGTATATGACATGATAATTCATGTCATATACTTTTTTCATTAATTACCTATTTATCTGCATAATAAATTCCAATCAAACCATTTTCTAGTACCTCATTATATGATGCATTATCAACATCAACATAATTTTTTATATTAAAGTTTTTAGATCTATTCAATACTATCATCATTGCTTTTCCAAATGATATATTTTTATTTTTGCATATTTTAGCAAAATGCTTATTTATTTTTTTGTTAACATTTTTATCTTTGTGTAATGTTATTATACCTTGAATAGCATTTAAATCTAAAACTATATGTCTAAATATGTCTATAAGTTTTAATTCTTCTCGAGTTTTTAAATCAAATATAACATTTCCTAACAATATACATATTTCATATAATTCCTTTTCATTAAAGGTGTTATTTTGTAATTCATCTTTATATAAATCAACACTTAAACTATTTAAACTATATTGATTTAATATATAATGATATATAAAATCTTCTGGTAAAAATTCTGCTGTTAATTCATTAATTACACGTCTTAATCGTGAAACCAAATATAATAAACTATTATATTCATATCTCATTACCTCATCATAAAATTCTTTTATATTAAAATCAATATCGTCTATTAATTTTACAGGACAAAAATATATATCATCTTCCAATACAATATCTTTATTTAATAATTCTATAGAATATTCTTTATCACCATTTTTTCTACTGTATTCTTTTATTTTACCTGTTGCGTGTATTAAACAGGAATTTGTTGTGTTTCTTTTAATAAATTCTTCTAAACTTTCATTTAAAAATAATTGTGTGTGATCTGCTAAATATTCTTTTCCTCTATGGAGATTAATTATAGTAACACAATTATTGAATCTACTATATTCACCAACAATCATTGCTTTAAATTTAATTATAGAACCGTTTTCTCTATTAGTTAATCCAGGTCTTTGTATTTTTTTCTTATTATTATCTATGTTTTGTTTATAAATATAGTACATCTTATTTATATTATTATTGTGTATAATGTTTTTACTTTTATTTACTGCTTTACTTTTATCTACATTTTTACTGTTATCCACTGTTTTATTTTTATTCATTGTTGTTTTACTTTTATCTACTGATTTACTTTTATCTACTGATTTATTTTTATTCATTGCTGCTTTATTTTTATTACCATCAATATTTAAATTACTCATTTGTTTTTCATTATTAGTCTTTAAACTATTTTTGTTCTTGTCATTGTTTAAATTACTATCTTTCATTTTATGTTCCTCCTTTTATAATTAAAATAAAAATAGAATAAGACATTTTGGCTTATTCTATTTTATGTAATTGCCCCTTTCCTTCCCATATATGTCACCACATATGAGTTGTACTCAAGTATAAAATTGACCCTCACGAGTCAACCCCGTTCCTTTTCATCTCTATATAGAGATGCGTTGTACTAGGTCTAGGACTGATTCTAATGAATCAGTCCCCCGTTCCTTATATCTATATAAAATATAGATACGCTGTACTAGGTCTAAACTAATATAAAATTAGTCCCCTTTCCTTCCCATATATGTCACCACATATGAGTTGTACTCAAGTATAAAATTGACCCTCACGAGTCAACCCCGTTCCTTTTCATCTCTATATAGAGATGCGTTGTACTAGGTCTAGAACTGACTATTATAGTCAGTCCACCGTTCCTTATCATATATGTCACCATATATGAGTTGTACTAGGCTTTAGAACTGTCCCTCACGGGTCAGTCCCCGTTCCTTATATCTATATAAAATATAGATACGCCGTACTAGGTCTAGAACTGATTATAAATGAATCAGTCCACCGTTCCTTCTCAATATATGTCACCATATATGAGTTGTACTAGGATTACCTGGACGAGGGAGGGTTAAGAATTTGCTCATGTCCTAGAGACATTACCATCCTCTAGCCACACTACACGCCATACCCAGAGACATTACCATCCTCTGACCTATCCGTGGTCACTACAAATTCATTGCTACCCAGAGACATTACCATCCTCTGACCTAACACCTTTAATTATACCCTAGAGACATTACCATCCTCTAGCGATATATCCTACTAGCAACCTAGAGACATTACCATCCTCTAGCCTTGCCGTCCTACATATTAATTTGTTAACAAAAATATAAAAAAGTATATGACAAGATATTCATGTCATATACTTTTTTCATTAATTACCTATTTATCTGCATAATAAATTCCAATCAAACCATTTTCTAGTACCTCATTATATGATGCATTATCAACATCAACATAATTTTTTATATTAAAGTTTTTAGATCTATTCAATACTATCATCATTGCTTTTCCAAATGATATATTTTTATTTTTGCATATTTCAGCAAAACGCTTATTTATTTTTTTGTTAACATATTTATCTTTGTGTAATGATATTATACCTTGAATAGAATTTAAACAAATTGTCATTATTCTAAATAGATTAAATAAAGTTTCACGTCTTCCAGCTCGCAAATAAAGTATAATATTTCCTAATAAAATATTAATTTCATATAATTCTTCTTCTGTAAAAGTGTTATTTTGTAATTCATCTTTATATAAATCTACATTTAAACTATTTAAACTATATTGATTTAATATATAATGATATAAGAAATCTTCAGGTAAAAATTCAGTTGTTAATTCATTAATTATACGTCTTAATTTAGAAATTAAATACATTAAATCATTATATTCATAAGTCATCAGTTTATCATAGAATTCTTTTATATTAAAATGATCATTAATTTCATCTAATGTTTTACAAGGATTATAGTAAATATCATCTTCTAAATATAATTCTTTATCTGGTAATAATTCTATACAATAATCTATTTCTCCATTTTTTCTTTTATATTGACTAATTTTTCCTGTTCCTTGTATTAAACATGATTTGATTGTATTTCTCTTATTAAGTTCTTCTAAAGTTTCATTCAACATTAATTGTGTATGATCAGCTAAATATTCTTTCCCTCTATGCAAATTAATTATAGTTACACAATTAGAAAATTTAGCATATTTACCAACTAATATAGCTTTGAATTTAATTATAGAACCTATTTCTCTATTAAATAATCCAGGTCTTTGTATTTTTTTCTTATTATTATCTATGTTTTGTTTATAAATATAGTACATCTTATTTATATTATTATTGTGTATAATGTTTTTACTTTTATTTACTGCTTTACTTTTATCTATAATTTTATTTTTATCTACATTTTTACTTTTATCTACTGTTTTATTTTTACTAATTGTAGTTTTACTTTTATCTGTATTTTTATTACCTTTTATTTGATTATTACTGATATCTCTTATGTTTTGTTTTTCATTATTAGTCTTTAACATGTTTTTATTGTCGTTATTGTTTGAATTATTATCTTTCATCGTATATTCCTCCTTTAAATTATATAAATAAAAAATAGAATAAGATTTTTAATCTTATTCTATTTATATAACTAGTTAATAAAACTAGACTCTTTCCTTCCCATAAGGGTTGTACTTAAGATTTTACTGATATAAAATCAGCCCCTTTCCTTCCCATATATGTCACCACATATGAGTTGTACTCAAGTATAAAGATAGACTCTCACGAGTCAATCCCCGTTCCTTTTCATCTCTATATAGAGATGCGTTGTACTAGGTCTAGAACTGATTCATTAGAATCAGTCCCCGTTCCTTATATCTATATATAAAATATAGATACGCCGTACTAGGTCTAAAACTGACTCTCACGAGTCAATCCCTTTTCCTTCTCATATATGTCACCACATATGAGTTGTACTAAGTTTAGAACTGACTCTTATGAGTCAGTCCCCCGTTCCTTATATCTATATAAAATATAGATACGCCGTACTAGGTCTAAACTGTAATAAACACAGCCCCGTTCCTTCCCATATATGTCACCACATATGAGTTGTACTAGGTATTACCTGGACGAGAGAGGGTTAAGAATTCGCTCATGTCCTAGAGACATTACCTATCCTCTAGCCACACT
>OIGD01000479.1_pt1 | contig 47516 bp, 35 predicted proteins | sample 1582211 | NCBI WGS metagenome assembly OIGD01 (sample SAMN04414078, study PRJEB24778) | human gut metagenome | material: faecal | host: Homo sapiens
CGACGTTGCACACGTCCCATGCGCCGAGCTGCTTGAGAATCTGACACATAACCGATGTCGTACATCCTGCCGACTGACCGTATACCGGGTCGGTCGACATGTCGATTGTAAACATATACAGAGTCTTGCCGTCCTGACTCTTTCCGTATGCCGAGCGGCTGTAGACTTTTGAGTTGTAGGAGTCATCCTGGTTGCGCACGGTCTGTTCGCCGCCAACCATCACCATAGAGTTGCCGCCGATCACCTGCTCAAGAGTGTAAGGCTGGTTTGTTGCGGTGGAGTACCAGGCATAGTTGACTGTCACCTCGTCGCCCACCTGCAGCTGCTCGAGAATTGTCTTGTAAGAGCCAGAGCCTGCGATGCAGATGTCGTAGTCGCCGAGTGTGCCGGCGGTGGTGTTGGTACGCACCGCCCCTACTGTCGTCACGATGTCGCCGTTCGACGTCCATTTCTGACCGTCTTTCAGTTTAAGGTAGACCTCGCATGTCTTGTTGTCGACAGTGGTCCAGGCGTCGTTGACATATTCAATTGTCTGGAATTTCTTTGCAGTGCCGTAGAATGAGTTGTAGAGCACCATTTCTCCGTTTGAACGGCAGAATTTGTTGACGAGATAGAACTCCGGCTTCTGGTCGGTGCCAAAGCGTGGCGACGAGATGTAGCCTTTCCACGACATCGACTCGATGTGCAGGTCTTTGTCGTATCCCAGACCTACCACGCCTGTGCGCGACGGATCTTCATTCCAGATGTCGTTATGACAGTTGGTCTCGTTGACAATCTGACCGTTGCGCATACCTCCATTCATCAATGTGCCGAGAGCGAACTGTGAATTGAGTCCGGCTCCCGACACACACCAGAAGTTGCCGTTTTGAGCGCCGATTGGCTTCTTTCCGGCTTTCTGCATACGCGCGTAGGCATCAACGAGCTTCTCTGTCGATCCTACACGTTCGTTTGCCTGCTGGGTTTCGATACGGTTGTAGGGATTTGTCAAATCTACTGTCATGTAGTTGATGTTCAACGGGAAGTCGGCAATGCGGATACGATTGTAGACCACACCAGGTCCTACCTGCTTGCTTGTAAGCAAATTGTAGGAGTAGTCTTTTCCGTCAATGGTGAATGTTTTGGGAACTGGGGGCGTTTGGGTTGTCTTGGGTGTTTAAGCCGCCGTCATCGACAGGGCGCACATGGAAACCGCCAAAGCTAATAAACTTTTTTTCATATATGTTTTATTGATGGTTTGTACACGCAAAAGTACTACATTTTGAACGCGCATCAACACCTGCTCCAATAATTTTTATATTGTATACATCTTTTTCGTTTCCATAACAGAAAATAGCACTTTTCCACCTTATACAACGCAGCGCACCCCGACGGAATTCCGTCGGGGTGCGCTGTTATTATATGTTGTGATAATGTTACTTCACAACCACTTTCACTGCTTTTTCGCCTGCGCGAACCACGTAGAGTCCGGCTGCCACAGTGATGGTTGCCTCGCCGTCAATCTGTGCCGACGCTGCCAAGCGACCGTCGACTGTGTAGACGTTCACGCGGCCTGCAAAGCCTTCTACAAAGATTGCGCCCTCTGCGCCACGCACTGCTGCGCCGTTTGCCTCAACGTCGTTGACTGATGAAGAAACTTGATTGGTTGTAAATCCTACAATATAATTAGTGCCATCAACAATGGTGTTGAATTTCATATCATACTCGTATGGATCCTTTGTCATATCATAACCAGAATTTACAGAAACACTGGCTGTCTTTCCTCCCATAAATGAAACTGGGGCATTTTCTACGAAATAAATAGGATTACTATTTTCATCCTCATTAATTGCTGCTCCTTCTACAACAAAGTCACCATTAAGCATTCCATCCCATACAAGGTTTTTAACCGTCAGGCGATAATCTGCACCTCCTTCTCCATTTGATTTAGGATAAACGAGCAATTGTGTTGGCTGATTTTCTTTGATTGTAGCCCAACCATAAGCATTCGACTTGTCTTCTTTCACAATAAAGTAGTAACCGTCAGCGACTTCCGACAATTCGCTTGATGTGAATTTAACTTTAATTGGAATTACGTCCTCTCCATTAAGCCAATCTACATCCACACCCATATTGACAGTTCCTTTTGCATCTATTGTGCCGTTTACTCTAACGTTTGCAGTAATAGCACCGTCCATCAATTCTTTATTGTTTTCAACGCCACTATATGTCTTCAAACCGCTGGCATCAGTGGTCACATTCATATTCTTAATCTCAATATTGCCAAGAGGCATCAACACTGTCAAATTCGGCAACAAGAAATCGCAGGTTCCATCATTGTAATCAGTTATGGTAATTTTGTGTGCATCATTTCCCGCGAGATAACCATAACCCATCTTTACGTTAAGATAACCTTGATAGGTTGTTTCAACTGGATATTGCAAAGTATAAGTGTGCGAAGTTGCGCCATCGGTATCTTTTCCTCCTTGATTTGTCACTACAATCTTAATTTGTTTATTAACATTGTCGATTGTAACGTCTGCATCGGCAAATTGGCTCTTGCAAACAGCAACTACATCCTCCTTGCTCACTGAAGGCATATTCGTCTTTAAGTTGTAGTTGTAAACGCCTTCCTGCAATGCAATTGTCTCGCCTCCGACAGTCAACGATGTCAATGTTGAGTAGTAAACGAAATCCACATCGTCGACTATAAGAGTATTGTATGGTACAATGTTTGCTCTATTCCAATAGTCTGCAGCTGAAATAATCAGATTCATCTTCTCTGGAACAACAGTTGTTGTTTTATATTCCAACGGCACTATAATTTGTGTCCATTCCGAGAAAGAATTGGAAATTTTCTCTTCACAACTCGCAATTAATGTTCCAGACTGTGCTACTGAAGATTTTCCCAATATTGCTCGATCCACATCTGTAAGTTCTATTGTTGCAGACTCCGAATATATAGGATTTGAAGATGTTCCCCCTGTCTTTTCTATGGCACTTCTTACTTGTGATTTAAATGTGCCACTCCATAAATACGCTATGACGTAAGCATCTTCAGTTCCTTTTGAATTATCTCGTTTGTACCAGCCAACGACAGCATCAGGACGATGCGAGAAGTTCATTCCTCCATATACACCACCATCGCCCATTTCCAACCCATTTCCTTGGATTTTTCCTGTATCCGCAAAAATCCAAGGTGTTCCAAAATTTAAGAAAGCCGGAGCCGGAGCCGAAGCCTTGCCTAAACCTGGCTTCTGATTTGTCAATATCGTTGCAAAACCACCGGTGTGTGAGGCTTCATCTTTCTTTACAAAATCCGAGAATTTAAACACTTGCGTTACATTACTTCCATTCCAATCCGCTGGCTCAACTCCAGGACGAACAAAAGACGCATTGTTCTTTGTCGTTGTGGTTTTTCCGCAAGTCGTCTTCCAACTTTCGAAACCCACATTAGGCAATTGCTGCGCATTAGCCGTAAAAGCCGAGATGCTCAAGAGCAAAGCGCCGCTCAATAAAAATGATTTTTTCATATTTTCAGTTTTTAGTTTATATTCTATTTTTTAACACTCAGAGATTAAAACAATTCAACGTCCTATTTTGTTGTTGTCCTCGCGAACAATTATGCTTAGACACAACCTTCTGTCCGCACATCCTTATCCCATGCACTCCGGCATGCGCCTCTATCGGCAACCCCGTGAATTTCAGCGTGCAAAGATGCGCATTAACGCTCCTCAAATATTGAAAATTCGGTGTAAAGGTAACAACTTTTATGCTAACCAACACTATTTTACGACAATTATTTCTCTGTCCGACAGCGGCGTCTGCCCCAAAACTCATTGCTGACGCGCCTTGCAGCGATGTCGCCCACCTCTCAGCGGCACCGCGCTGCGGTGCATACCCCTCCAGTCTACCAGCCCCAGACGCAGTCCGGGGTTAACTGAAAACGTGTCCGCTTTGCTGACTTACTCCCTCACATCTTTCCGATATGCGTTACCACCACACTCCGTGGTGCACGTCTACGATATAGGCGACGCTGGCGCGAATCTACCGTCTGCATGATGCCGTGTCGGCGACGGAGTGCGTGATGGCAGGCGCATCGCAGATGCGCTACTACGGTATAGTAGAAACAACGCACCCCGACGGGAATCCGCCGGGGTGCACTATTATCAATATGTTGTAATGATTTTTACTTCACTACCACTTTCACTGCTTTCTCGCCTGCACGAACCACGTAGAGTCCGGCTGCCACAGAGATGGTTGCCTCGCCGTCAACCTGTGCCGATGCAGCCAAGCGGCCGTCTACTGTGTAGACATTCACGCGGCCTGCGAAGCCATCAACAGCGATTGCGTCCTCTGCGCCACGCACTGCCGCTCCGCTTGCCTCAACCACATTCACGCCAGCGTCACGCTGACCCTTGAAAGTAACGTTGATAGGCATTGTAGCACTCAAATCATCTGGATAATCAGTATACCAGCCAACGGTGATCGCCAAGTCCATAGCTCCCTCGGCAGTCTCTGTGCCCACCAAGTCGACCTTTGCGTGGATTTCGCCTCCGGCAAGGCTAAGGTCGTTGACCGAACCTGCGAGATCAAAACCAGTAGCGTTGGCTGTGCGTGTCACGCCCTCAATCACGATGTCGCCACATGGCAGCTCCGTTTCATTGATTGTGATGCGGAAATCAGGCAGTTTGAACATATAAACGCCATCGTCGATTGTCTGGAGATAAACTTTTGCATCCTGACCGCTGACAATCTTCTCGCCCACCATTTCAACGTCCAATTTACCAGGATATTCCGTAACGACGCTGTCGTATTTCTGACCCTTGAAAGTAACGTTGATAGGCATTGTAGCACTCAAATCATCTGGATAATCAGTATACCAACCAACGGTGATAGCCAAGTCCATAGCACCTTCGGCAGTCTCAGTGCCCACCAAGTCGACCTTTGCGTGAATCTGCCCCATCGCGAGGCTCAAGTCGTTGACCGAACCCGACAACTTACCATCCTTGCGTGTCACGCCCTCAACCACGATGTCGCCACAAGGCAGTTCCGTTTCATTGATTGTGATGCGGAAATCAGGCAACTTAAACACATAAGTGCCATCAGCCGACTCCGACAAAGACACACGAGCATCCATACCGTCGGCAATCTTCTCGCCCACCATTTCAACGTCCAATTTCCCGTTGTAGTAAGTTTGTGCCGACACGCCCATAGCCACGGCAAAAACCATCAATAACAATGCGTAAAATTTCTTCATATTCTTATCGTTTAGTTAATTATTTTCTTTTTTACCGACTGCAAAGATAGTGCAAGGCGAGCGAAGCGCAAAACAAATTTATTTGATTTTGCATTTCCGAGCCGCAGCCTATCTTATCAAAAGATAGTGCAAGGCGAGTGAAAAACCGTGCAAGCCGCAGCCTATCTTTTGAAACGACCTCTACATTCCGCCGGCAAAGCCAAGCGACAGCACACGCGCCGAGGCAGCACCGGCAACCTGCAGCGCATCGCAGCAAGCAATCACCGTAGATCCCGTTGTTATCACATCGTCGACAAGCAGCACATGCTTTTCCCCCACCTCCGGCTTCGCCACAAACACCCCAGCCACATTGGCATGGCGGTCGGCAACGCTTCGATGAGTCTGCGTGGAGTGACGCTTTACGGCAGCAAGCGCCTCCACCATCCGTATGCCCGTAGCCGCCGCAACCCCCGATGCTATATACGCACTTTGATTGTAGCCACGGCGTGCAAGCTTGCTGCTGTGGAGCGGCACAGGCACAACCATGTCCACGCCGTCGAAAAATCCGCCAGACAGCAGCTCGCATGCAAACAAGCGCGCCATGTCGTAGACAATCCGCGGACTGTTGCGGTATTTGGCATCTTTTAGAATCTCAGCGTAAGGGCTGGCGCGATGGTACTCAAACATCGACACCGCACGCTCCACAAGCCTGCTGCCGAGCAGCATACGCTCCACATCCGGACAGCCACCCTGAGCAACCCCCACACGCGGCATCACCGCCAGACATGACAGACACACCGACCGCTCGCCGGCGACCAGCCTCTCTCCGCACACCGGACACAACCGAGGGTAAAACACCTCGGCAACACTGTCAATCAGCCTCTTCAATCCCATCGTCACAAAAATCTTCAGCACCGTCGACAATCCCAGCCATCACCTTCAGCACAAGCGACGGCTCGTAGCCTCGCGACGCGCCATAGCGCATCAGCGACGCCTTGCGCTTGTAAGGGTCGGCAACCGTCAGAGTGCGACTTTTCGCCGCAAGCAGCATGCGTAAATTCGCCACATACTCATCATCATCGATTTCAGCCATCGCCTCCTCAACCACATCACCAGCCACACCGTTGAGCCGCAACTGGTGGCGTATCTTCACCCGTCCCCAAAGGTCGAAGCGCGACTTGTCGTAGACAAACGCATGGGCATAGCGGCTGTTGTCGATAAACCCGTTGTCGACAAGCCATTCCACCACCCTGTCGGCATCGCCCGTCTCCGCGCCCCACTGACGCAGTTTGCGACGCATCTCCGCCTCAGCATGCTCGCCACGCGAACAGAGCGACGCAGCCCTGGCAAGAGCCGACTCGTAGGTCAGCTGCCGCTTCACCATCGGTCGCCTCCTTTCACGGCACGCACAAAACGCGGGCGACGGCTGATGTCGGGACGCACCTCCACATCGACATATCCCATCGCTTCAAGCATCTGACGCATCTCTGCCGAAAAACGGCTGTTGATTTCAAAATACAGCCGTCCGTTCTGCCGCAAAGCCCCAAGTCCGTAGCGGGCAATGGCGCGATAGAAGCGCAACGGGTCGGCATCAGGCACAAACAGCGCCGTGGCAGGCTCATAGTCGAGCACATTAGGCTCCATCGCCTTTCTCTCGGAGTCGGCGATATACGGCGGATTGCTCACAATGATGTCGTAGCGGCACGCATCGCCCGAGAGCGTAAGGATGTCGCGCTTTGCAAACGCCACATCAGCCTTCAGCGCCTCGGCATTGGAACGCGCCACGCTTAGCGCGCCGTCGGAGATGTCGATGGCATCGACCACGGCAAACTTCAATGCCAGCGCAAGCGACACGGCTATGCATCCGCTTCCAGTGCCGCAGTCAAGCACCCGCAGGTCGGTTTTCTTGTTGTCATCAACAATCCAGTCAACGAGTTCCTCGGTTTCCGGACGCGGGATAAGCGTTGACTCATCCACCTTAAATGTATGTCCGCAGAAATACGTTTGTCCGAAAATATACTGAATTGGTCGATTTTTCAGCAGTTCATCCACTACTTTATCAATTTTTCCAACGATAAACCCCGACAAAACACTATCTTTGTGGAGCAAAATGTCGACAGGCTCGTAGCGCATCAGTTGACGGAATATGATTCTGACAAAGGCGTCGATCTCCCCTTTCGCATATTTGTCGGAAAGGCGATGGCGAATATTTGCTATAGTCTGACTTAAAACTTGGTCGTGCATGTCTACAATCGATTTTTTCACTTGTACAAAGGTATTAAATTCTTATGAATATTGACGAAACATATATGAGCCGCGCGCTTCAGCTGGCAAAAAACGGATTCGGACGCGTGTCGCCCAACCCGATGGTGGGCGCCGTGGTGGTGGCTGACGGACGCATCATCGGCGAAGGTTTCCACCGCCAATGGGGTCACGCACACGCCGAGGTCAACGCAATCGCCTCTGTCGCCGAGGCCGACAGACGGCTGCTCCGGCAAAGCACCATCTACGTCACGCTTGAGCCTTGCTCGCACTACGGAAAGACTCCGCCTTGCAGCAAACTGATCATCGACACCGGCATTCCCCGCGTCGTGGTGGGCTGCCTCGACCCGTTCAAGGAAGTGAGCGGACGCGGCATCAAAATGCTGCGCGAAGCCGGAGTGGACGTGACCACCGGAGTGCTTGAGCGTCAATGCCAATGGATCAACCGCAAATTCATGACCGCCCACACCCTCCACCGCCCTTACGTGACGCTGAAATGGGCAGAGTCGGCCGACCGTTTCGTTGACAGCGACGGCAGCCAGGAAAAAGCCGTGATTTCATCGCCAACGACAATGACGCTGATGCACCGCGAGCGCACCGGATATGACGCCATAATGGTGGGAGCCAACACCGTGCGCCGCGACAACCCGTCGCTGCTGCCTCGCCTGTGGACAGGACGGAAACCGCTGCGCGTGGTGATGAGCCACAACAGCTGCTCCGACCTCGCCGACCGACAGATTTTCAGCGACGGCAACCGCACCCTCCTCTACTCTTCAAGCGGACACACACTGCCAAACGCCGGCGAGGGCATGGAAGAGGCGTGTCTGCCGGAGTCGATTGCCGACACACTCGCCGACCTCTACCGCCGCGGTGTCACGTCGCTGCTCGTTGAAGGCGGCCCGTCGCTCCACCGCGCGTTTCTCGACAGCGGCATCTGGGACGAAGCGAGAGTGGAACGCTCCGACGCAATTTTCGGCCACGGAGTTGAATCAGCCCCTATGCCCCAAGGGCGCATGAAAGTGCAACGCATTGAGAATCGTTTAATATTCAACATTATACGATAAGTTTTTTGGTTTTGTTTGACTGTTTAACACATTTTCTATACAGTCATTGACAAAATAGTTATAAATTTGCACTTTAAATAAAGTTACATAGATGAGAAAATTAATTCCGATATATGCCATCCTGACAGCGTTGACGCTGATTGTTTCGGCATCATGCAATTCATCAGGCAACGGCGACAATGAGCCAACAGTCGTTTCTGCCAACACTCTGGTTTCAAACTTCAGACTGCAGAAGAACGACTCTGTAATGACGTTGCTCGACTCGATTCCTTTCACCATCGACGTGAACCGTCGTTTGATCTACAATCCCGACTCGCTGCCGAAAGGCACCGACATCACACGCCTCGTGGCGAGCATCTCGCTGGCTTCAAGCACATCGGTGGGCGAAATCTCCATCTCCGGAGCCACAGCGATGAAGGACACCACCTACACCTACAACGCATCGGCAACCGACAGCATCGACTTCACCGGACGCGTAACGCTGACTGTGAAAGCCGCCGACGGCATTTCGACAAAGCAGTATCTGCTGCAAGTGAACGTGCACAATCTGGAGAGCGACTCGCTTTATTGGAACAAGATGTCGCGACGCAACCTGCCGGGCGCGCTTACCGACCCCGAAACGGCAAAAGCCGTGGCATGCGGCGGCACCACATACTGCCTCGTGGCTGAAAACGGAAATTACACGATGTCGTCGACAACCGACATCGCCACAAACAACTGGAACAAGCAAACCGTGGCATTCACCTTCAAGCCCGACGTAAACAGCCTCACGGCTACCGACAAGGCGCTGTTTGTGCTCGATGCCAACGGAAATCTGCACAAATCGACCGACGGCGGCATCAACTGGACCGCCACCGGCAACAAATACTCATCGCTGATTGCCGGCTACGGCGACACGCTTCTCGCTGTTGCAGCAAGCGAATCCGGATATTTCACCGTCGCTCTGACCGACAACGGCACTGAGACAAAAACCGCCGCGCCTAAGGAATTTCCTGTAAAAGGATTCTCACAGGCGTTTAAATACAACAGCGACTGGGGAACGTCGGAGATGCTCTTCATGGTTGGCGGCGAGATGGCCGACGGAAACTACACCGGAGCCACTTGGGGATACGACGGCAAGAACTGGGCTTCGACAGGCAACCGACAGCTGCCGAAACTTACAGGCATCACCCTCGTGCCTTACTACTATTTCCAACGCACCGAACACGGCGACTACGACAAATATCCCGTGCTGCTCGCCATCGGCGGACGCACGGCAAACGGCGTGATCAGCAAGAAGGTATACATCTCATACAACAATGGTCTGGACTGGAAGCTCGGCGACGACCTGCTGCAACTGCCCGACTATATGCCCGACTTCTACGGAGCGCAGGCGTTCGTGTCGACAAGCACTCTTGAGGCAGAAACGCGTACGGCATCGGTATGGCAGGCAATCAGCCCGCGGCGTCTGCCGGTGTGGCTCACCGTCGACAGTCCGGCGGCGACACGCGCAGCCAAACCCGTGACAAATTGGGACTGCCCATATATTTATGTGTTCGGCGGATACGGCAACAACGGCATGGTGCAGAACAGCATCTGGAAAGGCGTCGTGAACCGTCTGACATTCAAACCGATAGTTTAGAATGAGCATCGTCAAGACATACAGCCTACGGATAGCAACGCTGCTGGCAGCGTTGCTCATTTCCGTTTCGGTGACTGCCCAGGAATACCGCTATGAGGCGGGCATCGGAGGCGGCATCAGCGGCTATCTTGGCGACGTGAACCAAAGCAACGTGCTCAAGCATCCCGGTTTTGCCGGGAACGCACTGTTCAGATACCTCATCAACAAGCGCTTCGCCGTGAAAGCCGACTTTACGGTGGCAAGCATCAGCGGAAACTCCGACGATTTCGCCAACAAGTTTCCCGACAACGCGCATTATGAGTTCAGCCACACGTATTTCGACCTCGGCGTGGCTTTCGAATTCAACTTTCTGAACTTCGGAATGAACGACGACTACCGGAAGCTGAAGCGCATATCCCCATACCTGTCGCTGGGACTGGGGGCTACTTACTCGACAAGCAAGAATTTCGTGCCGAACATACCTATCAGTTTCGGCGCAAAATATAAAATCAACCGACGCCTCAACCTCGCCCTCGAGATGCGGGCAAGGATGATGCTCGGTGACGGCGTGGACGGGCTGAAAGACCTGTACGGCGTGGAGAGCGGTGTTTTAAAAAACAATGACTGGTGTCCCACTCTGATGCTCAGCATCTCGTATGAGTTCGGAGAAATCTGCAAGATTTGCCACTATGTCAAATAAATGATTTTACAGAATGTCGTTAGAAAGCAAAATACAAGAAATAGGGCAAAAGCCGCTGCCTGCACACGTGGCCGTAATCATGGACGGCAACGGGCGTTGGGCAAAAACGCGCGGCCTCGACAGGTCGATGGGACATGTGGAGGGGGTAAACGCCGTGCGCCGCATCACGGAAATAGCGTCCGACCTGGGTGTGAAATACCTCACGCTCTACACGTTCTCTACCGAGAACTGGAACCGTCCGCAAGAGGAAGTAGACGCGCTGATGCACCTTATTTCGATTGCAATCGAGCGGGAAACTCCCGACCTCGTGCGCAACAATGTGCGCCTGAAGATTATCGGCGACACGAAAACCGTGCCCGACTATGCTCTCGACCGGCTGCGCCGGTGTGAGGAAACGACAGCCAGCTGCACGGGAATGTGGATGGTGCTCGCCATCAGCTACTCGTCGCGGTGGGAAATCACCGACGCCGTGAAGCGCATTGCGGCAGAGGCGGCAGAAGGCAAGATTGACGCCGGCAGCATCGACGAGGCTACAATAAGCAGCCATCTGGCAACGGCAGGCATCCCCGACCCCGACCTGATGATACGCACCGGCGGCGACTGCCGTGTGAGCAACTACCTGCTGTGGCAGATTGCATACTCCGAGCTGATTTTCACCGACACGTTCTGGCCCGACTATACGAAAGAGGACTTCTGCGATGCAATCCTGCGCTACCAGAGCCGCGAACGGCGATTCGGAAAGACAAGCGAACAAGTGAACGAATAAAAATAGATTATACTACGATATAGATGAAACTACTTTTCAAAGATATGAGATCCAAACTCCTTATAGCCTTGGCGCTGTTGGCCACTGTGATGATTCCTGAGGTCAAAGCCGCGGAGCCTACAGACACAATCTACAATCCTCCGATGTTTTTCACCGGAATGCCGAAAAAATATGAAATCGCGGGAATCCGGGTCAGCGGACTCCAGAACTATGAGGACTATATCGTCATAGGATACTCCGGTCTGTCGGTGGGCGACGTTGTGGAAATCCCAGGCGACGCCATCACAAGCGCCGCAAAGCGATTCTGGCGACAGGGTCTGTTCTCTAAAATCCAGATAAAAGTAGAAAAAGTGTGCGGCGACAAGGCTTGGCTGTTGTTCGACCTGCGCCAACAACCGCGCATCTCGCAGATAAACTATCACGGTGTGAAGAAAAACGAGCGCGAGGAGCTGCAGCAACGGCTGAACCTGAATCCGGGCAACCAAATCACGCAGAACATCGTGCAACGCGCAAAAGAAATCATTTCTTCCTACTTCAAGCAGAAAGGTTTCGGAAACGTGGATGTCGACATCACGCAGTCGCCCGACCTCAGCAAAGAGAACGAGATGATTGTGGACATCAACATCGACAAAAACGAAAAGGTGAAAGTCCACAAAATATATATCAACGGCAATGACGTGCTGTCGGACAACAAAATCCAACGCACAATGAAGAAAACCAACGAGAAGTCGAAACTCTTGAACCTTTTCCGTCAGAAAAAATTCGTGGAGAAGGATTATGAGACCGACCTCGGCCTCATCATCCAGAAATACAACGAGCTTGGCTACCGCGACGCCAAAATCCTGAGCGACAGCGTGTCGGCTTACAAAGACAACCTTGTCGACGTGCATATCGACATCGAGGAGGGTCAGAAATACTATATCTCCAACATTTCGTGGGCGGGCAACACCATCTACCCGTCGTCGACTCTCGACGCAATCCTCGGAATGAAAGCCGGCGATGTGTACAACCAGAAACTGCTCAACAAGCGCACCCTTGAGGACGACGACGCCGTTGCCAACCTGTATATGAACAACGGATACCTCTTCTTCCAGCTCGTGCCTATCGAGTCGAAAATCGAGGGCGACAGCGTTGCACTCGAGATGAGGGTAATCGAGGGTCCGCAGGCTCGCATCAACAACATAGTAATCAACGGCAACGACCGCCTGTATGAGAAGGTGATACGCCGCGAGCTGCGTGTGCGCCCGGGCGAACTCTTCTCTAAGGAAGACCTTATGCGCTCCGCCCGCGAGATTGCCCAGACCGGACACTTCGACCCGGAGAACATGGACATCAAGCCGGAGCCTAACCCCGACAACGGCACGGTCGACCTGATTTTCAACCTGCAGTCGAAAAACAACGACCAAATCGAGCTTTCGGCAGGTTGGGGACAGACGGGTATCATCGGCAAGGTGTCGCTCAAATTCACCAACTTCTCTATAAAGAACCTGCTCAAGCCAAGCTCCTACAAAGGCATCATTCCGCAGGGCGAAGGTCAGACGTTCACCATCAGCGCACAAACCAATGCGAAATACTATCAGGCATACAGCCTGTCGTTCCTCGACCCGTGGTTTGGCGGAAAGCGACCTAACTCGCTCTCCGTTTCGGGCTACTACTCACGTCAGACAGGTGTCAACTCAAACTTCTACAGCCGCAACAGCTACAACCCTTACGCTTTCGGCACAAGCAGCATGTACGGAAGCTACTACGGCTCAAGCTACAGCGACTACTACCAGCAACAATATCAAAACGCATACGACCCCGACAAATACCTCCAGATGGCAGGTATCACGGTGGGCTTCGGAAAGCGTCTGAACTGGCCCGACAACTACTTCACATTCACAGCCTCGCTGGGCTTCAACTGGTATAAGCTGAAAAACTGGGACTACCTCTACTATATGCGCAACGGCACATCGAACGCATTCGTGCTCGGCTTGTCGCTGGCGCGCAACAGTATCGACAACCCTATCTACACACGTACTGGATCCAACTTCTCGCTCGACCTGAACATCACGCCGCCGGTATCGTTGTTCCGCAACAAGAACTGGGAACAGCTCTACAAAGACAGCGGCATCGGAACCAACGCGATGTCCACCGCAAACCAAACTGCGAAAGCAACCGCTGCGACACAGGAGATGTATAAATGGATTGAATACTGGAAACTCAAATTCAAAGCCCGCACCTACACTCCGCTGTCCGACCCCAACAGCAAATGGACTCTCGTGTTGATGACACGCGCCGAAATCGGTTTGCTCGGCAGCTACAACAAATATCTGAAATCGCCGTTTGAAACATTCTACGTCGGAGGCGACGGCATGTCGGGATCATACGGCTACGCGCAGGAGACAATCGCCCTCCGCGGATATGACAACGGTGTGTTCACCCCATGGCGCTCGGGCGACGGCTACGCTTACACGCGTTTCACCGCCGAACTCCACTTCCCGTTCATGCTGCAGCCAAGCACCACAATCTACGGTCTCGCCTTCCTTGAAGGCGGAAACGCATGGACCGACGTGAAGGACGTGTCGCCGTTCAACCTCAAGCGTTCCGCCGGAGCCGGTGTGCGCATCTATCTGCCGATGATCGGTATGATGGGTATCGACTGGGCATACGGTTTCGACAAGGTGTTTGGCGAGAAAGGCGGAAGCCACTTCCACTTCATCCTCGGTCAAGAATTCTAAAAAAGGCGTAAATATCCTTTCACGAATAAACCCACAGCAAATTTCATTGTCATACAAAACATACACAAAAACCAAAACGACTATGAAACGATTTTTTATCACAGCAGCAATCGTAGCGATATTCTCAATTGCAGCACACGCGCAGAAATATGCGCTCGTAGACATGGAATATATCCTCAAAAACATCCCGCAATACGAGATGGCCAACGAGCAGCTCAACCAAGTGTCGCTGCGATGGCAGAAAGAAGTGGAGGCTAAGTCGAAAGAAGCCGAGACGCTCTACAAGAACTACCAGAGCGATATGGTGTTTCTGACCGACGAGCAAAAGAAAAAGAAAGAAGAGGAAGTGGTGGCTAAAGAAAAAGAAGCCGCTGAACTGCAGGCAAAGTACTTCGGTCCGCAGGGTGAACTCTACAAAAAACGCCAGTCGCTGATGGAGCCAATCCAGAACGACATCTATGAAGCCATCAAAAAGCTCTCGGAAGAGAAGGGCTACCAGGCGATTTTCGACCGCGCGTCGTCGGCGGGCATCATTTTCGCTTCTCCACGCATCGACGTGAGCAATGATGTGCTCGCAAAGTTAGGTTATTCAAAATAATTTACTACTTTTGCATCAGCAAAAATGAATTAACAAATCAAACATTAAATACAAATGCTAAAAAAATTATTACTTGCAGTCATGGTGGCTGCCCCAATGTGCCTCTTCGCTGAGGTGAAAATCGGAACTGTCGACACTCAGGAAGTATTCACACTGATGCCTGAACTCAAAACAGCACAGGCTTCGCTTGAAGAAGTCAACAAGAAATATCAAACAGAATACAAAGCCCTTCAGGAAGAATTCAACAAGAAACTTCAGGAATACCAAGCTTTGGCGAAAGATACCCCAGAGACTATCAAACAGCGTCGCGAACAGGAACTGAACGAACTCGGTCAGAAAATCCAGACTTTCGAGCAGGTTGCAAACCAGGACATCCAACAGCAGCAGCAGAAACTCATGGCTCCTATCTATGAGAAAATCAACACTGCCATCAAAGCCGTTGGCGACGAGAACGGATACACATACATCCTCGAGGACTCTCAGGTGATCTACAAAAACCCGACTGCCAACGATGTGACTCCTTTGGTTAAGGCGAAACTCAACCTCAAGGACGCTCCGGCAACTCCTGCAACAACTCCTGCCAAGAAATAAGCAAGGATATAACTGCATAACAGCCGTCACGATTCGCTCGTGGCGGCTGTTTTTTTGTGCACTCCAGCGACACCGCACCAGGCTGGGCGGATGACCGCGGAAGCGGTCACGTTTCAGTTAACCCCCGACAGCGTCGGGGGTTGCTCGCATCGGCTCTATGCGTTGCGGAGCATCGCCGCTGACGCTCAGACCATCACCTCGTTGTCGCCAGCGGCACCGCGTCGCGGTGCAGACCGCTTCTTCATCCAAGCCCCGGACGCGGTCCGGGGTTAACTGAAAGCGAGTCCGCGTTGCGGACTTCCATTACAACATCCCTGCTCTCTCCATCATCACATCTCCGCGGCATCAGCGCCCATCATCGACAGCTCCGCATCCCTGCTCTCTCCCCCATCACAGCTCCGCGGCATCAGCGCCCATCATCGACAGTTCCGCATCATAGATCGTACACTCCAGCTGCACCGCGCAAAGCTGGGCGGATGACCGCGGGAGCGGTCACGTATTCAGTTAACCCCCGACAGCGTCGGGGGTTGTTCGCGTCGGCTCTATGCGTTGCGGAGCATCGCCGCTGACGCTCAGACCATCACCTCGTTGTCGCCAGCGGCACCGCGTCGCGGTGCAGACCGCTTCTTCATCCAAGCCCCGGACGCGGTCCGGGGTTAACTGAAAGCGAGTCCGCGTTGCGGACTTCCATTACAACATCACTGCTCTCTCACATCTCTGCGGCATCAGCGCCCATCATCGATAGCTCCGCATCACAGATCGCACACTCCAGCTGCACCGCACCAAGCTGGGCGGATGACCGCGGAAGCGGTCTCGTATTCAGTTAACCCCCGACAGCGTCGGGGGTTGCTCGCGTCGGCTCTATGCGTTGCGGAGCATCGCCGCTGAAGCACCTGCCATCACCGACATCATATCAAGCAGACGGGAGACTCGCGCCGCTACGCGCTTCGAAGATGCGCTACTGCCCCAGAGAAGCACCCAATAAAAACATTTTTTGTCAGAAAAAACCTCAGTGAATACCGAGAAGCACACGGCTGTGCCGTTTCTTAGTTAGAACTGTTACTTTAAACGGCAAAGTTAAGATAAAAAACTCACAAATACAAAGGGTTTCCCGAACGAAATCTGCACAATTTGCCAAGCACATACCATAGAAGCTAACCGCCTGTCAGCCACGCTCTTTATTGCTAACATATTGCTTTTCACCAACGAAAACATCACTCCCAACCATAGCAAAAACACGCATTTGCCATCACGCATCCACTCCCTGACTATTCGGTCAAAAACGCATACAATCAAGCCCTGATTTTTCTATTATATGCTGTAAATCAGCACTTTCTGTCTACGTCTCACCCATCGGTTTCTAACTAAGAAACGGCACAGATGAGATTTTTAACCCCTAAAGTCTTAAATATCAACAATATAGCAATCCGTGTTCGCCATTAGTTTCAACACTTTTTTCTGGAAATGGCCAACGAATTAAACTTATAACGGCAATTGAGCCGGTAACTTTTAGAAGAAGAACTCCTTTGTAGTTGCACAGGTTTGGTCGCCTTCAGAAGCAACTTCGGAGTTTTTAGTTTTGTATGAAAAATAGAAAGCAAATACGAGTTTTTGAAGGTTTCGCTGGTTATGGAGGAGCCTCTTATGGATTAAAGCGTTCCGGAATAAATTATAAAGTTGTCGGAATGTCTGAATTCGATAAATTCGCAAGTGCTTTATTGCATCAGAATTTTCCTGCCATTAAAAATTGGGGCGATATTACCATACTAAAGCCTGAAGAATTACCAGATTTTGATATGTTCACAGGAGGATTCCCTTGTCAGCCTTTCTCTTCAGCTGGCCTTCAATTAGGAGAGAAAGATAAATATGGTAGAGGAACGTTGTTCCACCATATTTTGAAAATTTGCGCAGTTAAGAAGCCTAAATATCTCTTATTAGAGAATGTTAAAGGGTTGACACAAAAAAAATTTCACGATTTCTTTGAGATGATTAAAAGTTCATTAAAAGATTTAGGCTATGGTGATATTGCTTATGCAGTCCTTAATTCAAAAGACTATGGTATTCCTCAAAACAGAGAAAGATTATGGATTTTCGCACAATTAGGTGGACTGCCTAAGGATTTTAATATTGTACCGCCTAAAATCGAGCTAAAATATCGTTTCGGAGACTTTTTAGATCAAAATCCACCGAAAGAATTGTATTTATCTGATGCTCAAATTGAACATCTTAAATTTAAGCATCATATTGAGTCTTTTAGAGTAAAAGAGCCGCTTTGCTTTGATGTTTACAACAAAAAGATTAAAACAGATGCAATGTGTATAACCATTACTCAACCAGAACACAATAGCCTTCGAGTCGTAGAAGTTGCTAAAAATGGGAAAGAAATTGTTCGCAAAATGTCCGTTGACGAACAATTCAGATTTATGGGATTTGAAGATGGTGAATTAGACTATTCAGGACAATCTTACTCACAAATGTCTAAACGAGCAGGCAATGGTTGGGACGTTAATTTAGTAGGTATTCTAATAAAACATATTTTCTCTCAATTATGATATTAAACTTAGGCTCTGCTATATTCAACGCAGAAACAGCATCAGGAGGCGGGACTCCTGCATGGGGTACTGAAATGGGACAAGGTGATGGTTACCGATTTAATTTTGAAGATTATGAATCTTTGATTACCGCCTTGGTTTATAACTCAATACCTAATCCAGGGACAAGAATTTATTGCCCTTTAGGGAAAGGTGGCAACCAAGCAAGTGACTACGAATTTGTTGTTGCAAGCAAATTCAACAAAATTTTCGTAAATGGCAAACGGGTAAACAATTGTTCGTTTGTTTTACTTGTTGTCAAGAAATTGGTCGGGCAAAATCATGTTGGCAGACGAACCCTTAAATATAATCCACGAATCACTCTTGATAGTCAAAACTATAATGACCATTGCTTTGAACTTATCGCAAAAACATTAGGCGTTTCTAATAGCGGTTCTTGGTTCATTAGTGAAATCTGTTCTAAAAATCAAGACGAACTTCATTTTACCGCACATATTCTTGACGAACATAATCATTATACTTTTTCAGATTCAAAAGATAGAAGTTCTGTTCTCGCATCCAAAATAAAGGCATACGCAGAATCCAAAGACGTAAACACGCTCAAAAGATACGAAAAATACATAACATTTGACACTTTGACAAAAGCATATTTACCTGCGATGCGGACGAAGCCATTTTTGTTGTTGGCGGGTATATCGGGAACAGGAAAAAGCAGGATTGTGAAGCAGATGGCTTTTGAAAGTTGTCCGGATATCCCGGCATTGCGCAGCGACAAGACCGCTCCTGGCAACTATGAGCTGATAGAGGTGAAACCAAACTGGCACGACAGCAGCGAGCTGCTCGGCTACGAAAGCGAGATTGGCGGTCCGCACTATGTCGTGACTCCATTTGTGCGCTTTCTTGTCAAGGCTATGCGCTATCCCGACGTGCCGTTTTTCGTGTGTATGGACGAGATGAACCTTGCGCCGGTGGAGCAGTACTTTGCCGAATTTCTAAGCGTACTTGAGAGCCGCAAGCTCCTTTCCGACGGCACCATAACAAGCGAGCCGCTCATTAAAGCGGACATCTTCAGCAAATATGCCGACCAGCTGCACCGCGATTTGGACATCACCGACACAGAAACATACAAGGCGGTCTACGACCAATTGAAAAATGACGGTCTCCGCCTACCGAGCAACCTGATAGTTGTAGGCACGGTGAATATGGACGAAACCACGCACCAGTTCTCACGCAAGGTGATTGACCGCGCAATGACCATCGAGATGAATATTGAAGACGCAGAAACGCCGTTTAAAAACTTCTTCGAGGGAGGCGACGACCTGCACTATTACGACAATCCACAGCCGAAAGACCTGTTTCTGCCCAAAGTGGTGCAAGCCTCCGAAGCGTTGTCGATACTCAGTGCAGAGGATGCCTCCTACTTAAAAGAGAACGTCCCCGGGCTGCTCCATTCGCTCAACTCCGCGCTTAACGGCACACCGTTTAAAATAGCATACCGCGTGCAGAACGAGCTGATACTCCATTTCTTCTCGCTCCGCGAAGAGAACCCCGACGAGGCAGCCGAGGCATTGCTGGCACAGGCAATGGATGCCATACTGATGATGAAAGTGCTGCCACGCATCGAGGGCGATGAAGACCTGCTCGACAAGCCTCTCAAAGCGCTTGCCCAGTTTACGGAAAACTATCCGCAGGCAAGCAGGAAAATCGCCGAGATGCAGGAGCGTCTGCCACAGGCACACTTCACCTGTTTCTGGCCGTAAAAAAACAGAAGCCATGGCAGTACTCTCTTTCCAAAGCGCCGACGGCAAAGTGGCAATAAAGGCAAGCACCGCCACCGACACAGCAAACTGCTGGCGGAGGTTCAGCGCGCGCGTTGGTGAAAACGCGTCAAGATATTGCAGCTACCGCTCATCGCTTGCCGGCCGACTTGCCATCGCCCTTCCCTCTCAGAGCCACCGGCTTACCGACGCAGGGGAAGAGGCCGCCATGCAATGGGACAACCTGCCGCCCGTCTTCTACGAGACGGCGGTCTACAACGTGAACATCTACCTCAGCGACATCGAATCGGAGCCTCGCGTGGTGCATAAGCTCAAAGAAGTGAGCGACCTTTTCACAGCAATCAGCGTGGGCGACAACAAGTGGGTGCTCACCGCACCGCTGTCGTTTCTCAACGAACCCGGCATCTTTGAGCTCTCCTACCGATACAAGCCCGTGGGTATGGCAGAGCGCACCGACACGTTCGCGTTTCGCGTGGTTTCACCCAAACTCGACACGAAGGACGACTATCTGCACATCCTCAACGACATAAACCGCGAATACAACGAAATCGTATTCCAGTATCTCACCAAGACCGTGCAGAGCCTTGACAAAGGCGGCCGCACAGACAACGACGTGATTTGGCTGTCGATTTTCCGACAGGTGATCGACAATTATATCAAAGCCGTCACCTATATCGTCACACGTCCGCATCTGCGGGAAACGAAAGAGGTGCACTACAGCCATGCCGACCGCATAAAGCGCTGGACTCCGGCAATGGCTCAGAAATATGCGCAAAGCGAAAACCGCGGCACTCTCGGCCGCGACTATTTCCGCCACGAAGCTACCATCAACACCTGCGACACCGCAGAAAACCGCTTCGTAAAATTCTCGCTTGAACGCATCAGCCGCCGACTCGCCAAGGTGTTTGACCACATCCGCAGCCACGGCAATGAAATCACTGACTCAGAACTGAATACGCTCGACGAGTATGCTATAAAACTGCGCAAACTCTCCCAATCACCGCTGCTGCGCCGGCTCAAAGCCGAACCTCTGCGCACCGAGAGTCTGGTGCTGCAGAAGCGCACCGGCTACTCGCAGGTGTACCGCTACTGGATTATGCTTCAGAAAGGCATCGAACTTTTCAACGGCAGCACACAAATCGGAACCCGTCCAATATGGGAACTCTATGAACTGTGGTGCTTCCTGAAGATGCGCCAGATGGTGGCAAAAATTCTGAGTCTGCACTTCGGCAACAATGATGAAATCGTTGAGAATCCGATGCCGATGATCGAGCCGTTCACCGACAACAGCCAAGAGCATACCGTATACTACCGCAAAAACGAGGACGAGATCAGGCTGCACTATCAGCACACCTACAACCGCACCAGCGGCGACGTGCACACAGCCACCACCGACAACCGCCCCGACATAGTGCTCACCATACGCAAGCCCGACGGTTTTGAGCTCACCTACCTCTTCGACGCAAAGTATCGGGTGTGTGACGACAACGAATTCTCGAAAGAAGACAAAGATGAAATCAACGCACTCCGTGCCGCCGACTATCCACCGAGCGACGCCATCAACCAGATGCACCGCTACCGCGATGCCATCTATTATGGCAACAAGGTGGAAAACGTACGCCTCCACTCGGCAAAAGAGATTATCGGAGGCTACATCCTGTTTCCCGGCAGAGGCGACGATGAAGCCGTGCGCAACCGCTACTTCTTCAAAAGCATCGAAACGGTCAACATCGGCGCGTTTCCGCTCCTGCCCGACCACAACGACCCCGACAATGAGGGCAGTCTGCTGTTTGAGCATCTGACAAAGATTCTTGTCGGACAATCCGCCTATGAACAAATCCGTGACTCCATCCCGCAACACGGACTCTCATACGCCCGTCCCGACGACCTCGTCCTGGTTGGCTACTACGAAACTGCCATGCTGCCTACAATCCTTTCACGACGGCTGTACTACGTGCGCACAGGCAACGAGCGTGGCTCAATCAACCTCGTGCCGGGATGCGAGAAAGCAAAATATCTGCTGCTCCACAACGGACAGAACAGAATGCTGTTGCCGCTCGACGGCAATGGCCCGAGATATTTCAACGCACAGACACTGCGCGAGATGGGATTCTCACCAACCGGGTTCCACTATCTCGGCTTCAGCTTGAAATCCGACACACCGATTACCACCGTCGACATTGCCGACCTGCCCGGCGGCAGACAGCACACCACCCCCTACTTCGCCTCCATCAAAGAGCTGCAACGCCCCCACACTCCGACAAAAGAGTAAAAAATATATTGACTATATATTTAGAAACAAGACTGTGACAAAGAATATAGGAAAATCTGTCAGAACACGCTTGCTGAACCTTGCCAAAGAGGAGAAGATTCTTTTTTTGTAATTTCGCCGAAAAAGCATACCTTTGAACGTCAAAAAAAAGGAACTACCACTATGAGGATATTTGCCACTGCCATCGCCATTGCCGCGATATGCATATCTGGTCTGCGCGCATCGGCAACCGACTGGAATGAATGCGTGCTCGCCGCCGTCGACTCGTTTCCCGAACGCGGCGGATACTATACCGGAGGCCGCCCGAACGCCGATTTCTCAAAAACGACAATACAAGCGCTCAACGAGGCATTCCAGATGGACAGTGCAGACAACCGGCCGTCGTTCACACCCGCCCTCGCCCAACCGTCGTTCTGCTCCAGCGCCACCTATGCCGTGCTGATAAAAGCCCTGCTGATGTGGGACACCGACAACAACATCTCGCGCGAGGCATGGGAGAACATGCGTCCGCTCGCCACGGAGGACGACGGATTCGGATTCTGGGGACGCGCCAATGCCAACGGCCCAGGGCTGGGAGTGCTTGTCCACGAACTTGGCGCCGGCAACAGCATCGCCGCGTTTCGCGGAGCATATTCCGAACGCAACCGCGAGAGCGACAACGAACGCTACCTCTCCGACGAGGAATGGGCAGCCGACAGCGTCTGGGACAAAGCGACGCCGGGCGACTTCATGAAGCTGTTCTGGAACCGCAACCCGTCGGGAAGCGACAGCGGTGCGGTGATAGGATGCAACAACGTGGCAAGCGACGACCAGGAACGCGGCCACAGCGTAGTGTTTCTCGGATATGAACCCAACGGCGACATCCGCTATTGGAGCAGCAACGGCCCCGGCAATGACAACCGCAACATGGGATACAGCATCGGCAGCTGCCCACGGTCGCACGTGCAGCGCGTGGTTGTCACCCACATCACCCGTCCCGACCGTTTCGACAATGCCCGGCAGATGCCTCCCGACAGCGAAAACCGCTTTCTCAGCGACCTCAATGGCCGCCGCCACGCCACAACAGCCGAAATGCTCCGGCAGATAGGCGCGGAATAGGCCATCGACGTCTATTCCAGCACGCCTTCCTCCCGAAGGATACGGTCAATCTGGCGCACAAGCGTCCAGCGGTCGAAGTCGTTGCGGTTGGCAAAAACAATCACTTTCACACCACACGACGGAAACGAGGCGGCATAGTTCTGAAAACCGCCGTTGTCGCCAGTGTGATAAATCTTCACAGGCTCCCCCGGAGTGCGGTCGATGAAGAATCCGTAGCCATACCACGTATTCGGGCGGTTCTGGTAGTCGCTCCACCGGCTGCCGCTCACCAGCGTGTGGGGAGCATAAGCCAGAGCCAAAGCCTCCTGACTTATCACCTCGCCCCGCTCCAACGCCCGCATCCACTGCAGCATCTCATGGGTTGACGAGTATATCCCGCCATCGGCTTTGGTGGCGAAAAACGTCTCCTCGCCATAGTCACACTCCTTCCACGGCGACCCCTCAACGACAGTGCGTCCCAGATACACCTCCTTGCCGGCGAAATCCTGCTCACCGCCGCCAGTCCCAGTCTGATAGGCATGCGCCATCCGCGGAATCCGCTTCTGCGGCTCGAAATAAGTGGTGTGGCGCAGACCGGCACGGTCAAAGACATAACGCTGCTGATAGTCGTCGAACGCCAGTCCCGACACCTTTTCAATCACGCATTCAAGCACTTGAAACGTAGGGTTGATGTATTCGTAAGCCTCACCCGGCTCAAAGCGGAACTGCCGCAACGTGTCCATATAAGCCACGCTCTCCTTATCGGTGGCATGGAGCATCCATTGGCGGTCGGTGCGCGGACGCGCGTCAATCACCCCCGACGAATGGCTCATCAGATGCGACAGCCGGATTTTACGCCACTGGCCACTTTCATAAGGCAAGAAATCAGCCACCGCATTGTCGGCACGCAACAACCCGCGGTCGGCAAGCGACAACACGCCAGCCACCGTAAACTGCTTTGAAATCGACGCAATGTTAAACATCGTGTTGCCGTCAATCCGATCGCCCGTCACAATGTCGGCCACGCCATATCCGCTGTCGACAATCACATCATCGTTTTTCGCCACCACGACAGCCGCCCCCGGCTCGCCATCGTGGAAAAGGCAGCGCATCAGCGAGTCGACCCGCTCCGCCGCCGTCGTAAAAGCAGGACTGGCAGCCGAAGCCACCGAAGCCATAACCGCCAGTCCCATTGTCAGTATTTGTTTCTTCATCACTTATTCCTCAACCACAGGTTTAAGTCCAAGAATATGCATTGCAAACGCATAGACATCGGCATATTCGGCAATCACCTTCTCCGTAGGCATACCGCCACCGTGCCCCGCATTGCTCTCAATCCGTATCAGCTTGGGCTGGTCGCCCGTGTTGCTTGCCTGAAGCATAGCGGCATATTTAAACGAGTGAGCCGGCACCACACGGTCGTCGTGGTCGGCAGTAGTCACCATAATCGCCGGATAGCGCGTCCCGTCGTTCTTGATGTTGTGCAACGGCGAGTAAGCCTTCAGATATTCAAACATCTCCTTGCTGTCGGCACTTGTGCCGTAGTCGTGCGCCCAGTTCCAACCGATTGTAAACTTGTGATAGCGCAACATGTCCATCACGCCCACCATTGGGAACGCCACGCGATACAGGTCGGGACGCTGGTTGACACACGCACCGACAAGGAGTCCGCCGTTAGAGCCGCCCTCTGCCACGATGCGGTCCTTGCTCGTGTAGCCATTGTCGACACACCATTCGGCAGCGGCGATAAAATCGTCAAACACGTTCTGCTTCTGCATCTTTGTGCCAGCCACATGCCAATCCTCGCCATATTCGTTTCCGCCACGCAAGTTGACCTGTGCATAGACAAACCCGTTTTCAAGCATAAACATGCGGCGCGCCTTGTAAGACGGATACAACGTGATGTTGAAGCCGCCGTAGCCGTAAATCCACAAAGGATTGCTGCCGTCGCGCTTCAGCCCCTTCTTGTAGGTGAGCGTCATCGGCACCTTCGTTCCGTCCTTGCTTGAGAAAAACACCTGTTCGGTCACATAGTCCTCCGGTTTGAAATTCACCTTCGGCTGGCTGTAGACCGTCGAGACATTCTTGTCGATATCATAGCTGTAGACCGTCGGTGGATAGACAAACGAAGAGAATGTGTAATAGACATCCTTGCTCTTTGCCGAGCCATTGAACGACACCGTTCCCACCGCCGGCAACGCCACCTCATGGAGCAACTTGCCGTCGAGGTTGTAGACATAAGCATGGTTTGACGCATCTTTGTCGTAGACAGCCACAAGCTTGCCGTTGACAATCTGCACGCTCGACAGCACATCGGAAGTTTCGGGAAGCACCGTTTTCCAGTTTGCCGAGCCCGGATTTTTCACATCGGCAACCACCAGGCGACCCTTCGGCGCGCCAAGATTGGTCATCATGTATATCTTGTTTTTCACCACGCCCACAACGCCGCAGCTGTAGTCAAACTGATCGTTGATGCAGGTAAATTCAGCATCCTGCTTCTTCAGGCTTTTCACATAAAGCCCCTGTCCGTTTCCAGCCGCCTCGACATAGAGAAACAGCAAATCTGAATCCTCGTCGGGCTGAGCCATGAAGAAACGTTGCGGATAGCGCTCATCGCTGAAAACGAGCTGGTCGTCGCTCTGTTCCGTACCAAGTTTATGATAGTATACTTTCTGATTCTCGTTTGCGTTAGAATACTCCTTGCCGTCGGCAGGAGCATCGTATGCGCTATAGAAGAAACCGTCTTTATACCACGACGTAATCGAAGCTTTCACCCATTTGATATGGTCGGGCAAGTCCTTACCCGTAGCAAGGTCGCGCACGAAGATCTCCTCCCAGTCAGAGCCGTTGCGCGAGACGGCATAAAGCATATACTTCCCGTCTTCCGAAAACTCGATGCCAAGCAGCGCCACCGTGCCCTCCGAAGAAAGCGTGTTGGGGTCGAGCAACACCCGTCCGCGCTCACCCGGCTTGTCAGCCACATAAAGCACCGACTGATTCTGCAATCCGCTGTTGTAGAAATAATAATACTTGCCTTTTTTCTTTGTCGGAGCGCCAATCTGCTCCATATCAAGCAAATTGCGCAGCTCGCCGGCAATCTGTTTGCGATAAGGCAACGCCTCGAGATACTTGTCGGTCAGTTCGCGCTGGGCAGCCACCCAGGCAGCCGTCTGCGCCGATGTGTCGTTTTCAAGCCACCGGTATGGATCGGCCACCTTCGTGCCGAAATAATCATCGACCACATCCTGACGCTCAGCCACAGGATAAGTCAGTTGCGGAAGTTCGGCAGCAGCATTCACAGCCACAGCCACGCCTCCCAATATAAGTCCTATTTTATTCATATCCATTATGTAAATAAAAGTCATTGAGAGCGTATGCTCCCAATGGCTTTAACGCATCAATTCAAGATTTATTATATCAACGCTTGTCGGCGTTACCCTCGTAATAGTTTACAAAAGCCTGGTCGACAAGGCGGTTTCCACCAGGAGTAGGATAGTCGCCCGAGAAATACCAGTCGCCAGGACACGACGTGATGGCTCGGTGCAGACCGTCGATTGACTGATAGACAATCTCCACCTCGGCGCGAGTACCGGCAGGAGTGAGCATCTCCGCCATTTTTCGAGAAATCTCGCGGTCGGTAAACGGCGCATAGATGCGTTTCACCGCATTCTCCATCTCATCCATAGGCAATTCCAGCTGTCGCAGACATTCGGCATAAGTCTCGTCGATTACACTCTGCATCCCCCTGTCTTTCAGCAGCTCAATTGCCGCTTTGAAAGCGATGAACTCGCCCATACGCGACATGTCGATGCCATAGCAGTCGGGATAGCGCACCTGCGGCGACGACGACACCACAACAATTTTTTTCGGGTTCAGACGGTCGAGCATACGAATAATTGACTGCTTCAACGTAGTGCCGCGCACAATGCTGTCGTCGATAACCACCAGATTGTCCGTTTCGCGCACCACACCGTAAGTCACATCATAGACGTGCGCGGCAAGGTCGTTGCGCGAAGCACCCTCGGCAATAAACGTGCGCAGTTTAATATCCTTTATCGCCACCTTCTCCTGACGCAGACGCTTGTTAAGAATTTCAGCCAACCGCCGGTCGTAATCGGCAGCCGACGCATCGAGCGCCTTTATGGCTTCAGCCTTCTGCTTTGCGAGGCGAGCCTCCAAGCCCTCCATCATGCCGTAGAACGCCACCTCGGCAGTGTTGGGAATAAACGAAAATACCGTATTGTCGAGGTCGTGTCCCACCGCCTCAAGCAAGTCGGGCACCACGTTTTCGCCCAATGCCTTGCGCTCTTTATAGATATCCTTGTCGCTACCGCGCGAGAAATAGATCCGTTCAAACGAGCACCTCCGGTTCTCACCCTCTCCGAGAATGTCGTCGACAGAAATACCGCCGTTCTTGCCCACAATCAAAGCCGAACCCGGCGTCAGTTCCTTCACATCGTCGACCCCAACATTCAGCACCGTCTGAATCACCGGACGCTCCGAAGCCACCACCACAATCTCATCGTCGTGATAATAGAAAGCCGGACGTATGCCCTTGCTGTCGCGCAAGGCAAACATATCGCCCGAGCCCGTCATGCCGCAAATCACAAAACCGCCGTCCCACAGGCGCGCCTGGTCGCGAAGGATGTTGTCCACATTGATATTGTCCTCAATGAGACGCGCAAGCCCGTTTCCGTCGGCTGCCTTGTCGCGATATTCACGATACAACCGGTCGTGCTCCATGTCGAGCGCATGGCCGAGTTGCTCAAGGATTATAAACGTGTCGGAATATATGCGCGGATGCTGTCCCTGGCTCACCACCGTGTTGAAAATCTGGTCAACGTTGGTCATATTGAAGTTGCCGCACAACAGCAAGTTGCGCGAGCGCCAATTGTTGCGGCGCAAGAACGGATGCACATAGCTCATCCCCGACTTACCCGTCGTGCTGTAACGTAAATGCCCCATATATAGCTCACCTATATACGGGACATTCTCAATCGACTCCTCACAGTGCATAGCCGCATCAATCTCACGGTTCACCTTGTCGAAAATCTCCTGGATTGCACCAGAACCAAGGGCACGCTCACGATTGATGTATTCACTTCCGGGCTCCACATTGAGTTTGACACAGCCCACACCCGCGGCCTCCTGACCGCGGTTGTGCTGCTTCTCCATCAACAGATAGAGCTTGTTGAGCCCGTAAGTGTATGCACCATATTTTTCGTAGTAGTGGCGAAGAGGCTTCAGAAGCCTTACCATTGCCACACCACATTCATGCTTAATTTGTTCCATTCAGACTTTTAGCGAATAAACAAAAGTTCTCTATATTTTGGCAAAGGCCACATCTCGTTGTCAACCATCAGTTCGAGCTTGTCGATATGGTAGCGGATGACGTCCATGCACGGCTTCACCGTATCATGGTAGAGGATAGCCTTCTCGCGCTCGTTCTCAACCTTGTTGGCATCCTTGCGCGCATTCACCATCTTTGTCACCTCGTCTTTGATTACATACATGTGTTTTGCAATCTTCCTAATGGTTTCCTTCTCCTGCTCAGCCAATCCTGAATCGTCGCCGTCGAATATCGACTTGATTTTCATCACATTGTCGAGCAACAGCGACTGATAGCGTGTTGCCACAGGAATTATATGGTTGATTGCCAAATCGCCGAGCACACGAGCCTCAATCTGAAGTTTCTTTGTATACATCTCCCACTTCACCTCGTTGCGTGCCTCGAGTTCAACATCGGTAAACACACCAGTTCTCTTGAACATCTCCACACTTTCCGGCTTCAGATAAGCGTCGAAGATGCGCGGCACGCTTGCCTCGCAATCAAGACCGCGGCGCGCTGCCTCCTCTTTCCACTCGTCGCTGTAGCCGTTGCCGTCGAAATGTATTGCCTTGTTCTCGCGGAACAGTTTCTTTGCCTCCTCAAGGATGGCGCGCTCCTTGATTTCGCCGGCAGCGATGCATGCGTCGACAGCCTCCTTGAATTTTGTCAGCTGGTCAGCCACAGCAGCATTGAGGGCAATCATCGCCGAAGCGCAGTTGGCAGAAGAGCCCAGTGCGCGGAATTCAAAACGGTTGCCTGTAAATGCGAATGGCGACGTACGGTTGCGGTCGGTATTGTCGACAAGCAGTTCCGGAATCTGCGACACGTTTTTCAGCTTCATACCCTCTTTTGCAGAGAATGCTATGTCGTCGTCCACATCGGTGTCAAGCAGACGGTCTATAACGTCTGTAATCTGTGCGCCGAGAAACATTGAGATGATTGCAGGCGGCGCCTCGTTGGCACCCAGACGGTGCTCATTGGTTGCAGAAGCAATGGAAGCCTTCAGCAAGCCATTGTGACGCTGCACTGCCGCCATTACATTGGCAAGGAATGTGATAAACTGGAGATTGTCCTTCGGCGTTTTTCCAGGGCTGAACAGCATTGCGCCAGTGTCGGTGCCAAGACTCCAGTTGTTGTGCTTTCCAGAGCCGTTGACGCCCGCAAAAGGCTTCTCGTGGAGCAGCACCTCAAAGTTATGACGATGAGCCACCTCTGTCATCAATGACATCAGCAACAGGTTGTGGTCGTTGGCAAGATTGGTCTCCTCATAAACCGGGGCAAGTTCAAACTGGTTTGGAGCCACCTCGTTGTGGCGGGTCTTTGCAGGGATGCCAAGTTTGTGGCATTCAATCTCAAGGTCGAGCATGAATGCCTCCACACGCGATGGAATCGATCCGAAATAATGGTCCTCAAGCTGCTGGTTTTTAGCACTTTCGTGACCCATCAGCGTGCGTCCGGTCATCACCAAGTCGGGACGTGCGGCATAAAGCGCTTTGTCGACCAAGAAATATTCCTGCTCCCAGCCGAGGTAAGAGATAACATGCTTTACGTTTTCATCAAAATATCGCGCTACCGCCGCACCAGCCTTGTCCACGCTGTTGAGCGCACGCAGAAGCGGTGTTTTGTAGTCGAGCGACTCTCCTGTGTATGAGATGAAAATCGTAGGGATACACAATGTATGGTCAATGATGAAAGCAGGAGAAGAAATGTCCCATGCCGAATATCCGCGAGCCTCGAACGTGTTGCGGATTCCGCCGTTCGGGAAACTTGACGCATCAGGTTCCTGCTGCACGAGCAATTTGCCAGAAAATTCCTCGACCACACCACCTTTGCCGTCATGCTCGATAAATCCGTCATGCTTCTCGGCTGTTCCGTCGGTCAGCGGATGGAACCAATGTGAGTAATGGCGCGCGCCATTATCCATAGCCCACTGCTTCATTCCGGCAGCCACGCGGTCGGCGAGGCGGCGGCTCAACGGCTCCTTATTGTCGATGGCATAAACGAGAGCATCATAGGTGTCCTTGTCAAGATATTTATACATCTGCGCACGGTTGAATACATACTTGCCATAGTATTCACTCGGACGTTCGCTCGGGATAGCCACCGGCACCGCTTTGCGTCCGTAGGCCTCTTCTACCACTTTAAATCTTAATGTTGACATAACAATTTTTTTGAATAGTTATCTTTTTTACCGTTTTCCTATTTTCACACATCCACCGTTCCTTCAAACACGAACTGTGCCGGTCCGGTGAGATACACTTTGTTGTCAGCCTCGCGCCATTCCACGTCGAGACATCCTCCAGGAAGGCTGACACTGCAATGCCGCGCACAGCGCCCTGTCAGCACGCCGGCAACCACTGCGGCACAAGCGCCGCTGCCGCAAGCCTGCGTCTCGCCGCTGCCCCGTTCCCACACGCGCATCAGAAGGCTGTCGGGGGCTGCGACCTCAACAAATTCGATGTTGGCACGGTCGGGAAACACAACGTTGGTCTCCAACTCTTTTCCCAATCCCTCAACATTGACATCAGCCAATTTGCAAAAAACAACGCCGTGAGGATTTCCCATCGACACGGCGGTAAGGGCTGTTGCCCCAAAACTTGTTGCAATCTCAATATCCTCCGCACAAGAGGAATGCACCGGGATGCGCGAGGGTTCCAGAACCGGGCAACCCATATCGACCGTGACGCGGTCGACTGCCGTCCCATCAAAATGCAAACATAGCGTCCTCACGCCCGACGGCGTTTCAAGCGCAATTCGTTTCTTGTCGGTAAGCCCCTTCTCAAAGACGTATTTTCCGACGCAGCGTGCGGCATTGCCACACATCAAGCCTTCCGATCCATCAGCATTGAACATGCGCATACGGAAATCGGCTATCTTCGACGGCATTATCAGCACCATCCCGTCGGCACCCACTCCCGTATGGCGGTCGCTCAGCCTTCTGGACAGAGCCGGCAAGTCTGCCGGACACAACTTCATACAGTCAATATATATGTAGTCGTTGCCTGCGCCATGCATCTTTGTGAAGTTCAATTTGCTCATTTTGCAAGTCAATTGCTGTTTTTGATGCCACAAAGGTAAGCAGAATATTCTTATCTCCAAAATATTTTCAGCAAAATTTAATTTTTTATTTCATTTTGCCATATTTTTTCAAATTATCTATACTTTTGCCACAAATCCGAACAATCTGCTGTCAAAAGCGAAATATTCGCATCAATCCGACAGCCACAAGCGAAATCTACCACCTAATAAGTCAGGCGGCGGTTCGAATGAGCAAAATCAAATAAATTTGTTTTGCTCTTCTCTCACCTTGCACTATCTTTTCATAACATAGGCTGCGGTTCGGAAAAACATTTTCAAACAAGTTTGAATGTTTTTCTCTCACCTTGCACTATCTTTGCATTACATATGAGAGCATTTATAAAAACATTAATCATTGGGTTGGTCTGCATTCTGGCAACAGGGATGCAGGCTTGCGAGGACACGCCCGAGCCAAAACCGACAGTTGTCAACAAAACGCTTCTTATGTTTATGCCCTGGACTGGCGACCTCACAGAATATCTGTCGAAAAATATCGACGACATGGAAAGTGTGATTGCCAGCAACGGTCTTTACAGCGAGCGTGTGCTTGTCTATTTCGCAACATCGGAAAGCGAGGCTACTCTTTTTGAAATCATCCCTTCGAAAGGCTCCACATCGCGACGCCTTCTCAAAAAATATTCAACAGGCAACCGCCCGGACATAACCACTCCAGCCGGACTGGCATCAATGCTTGCCGAAGTGAAGTCGTTGTCGCCTTCGTCCCACTATGCCTTGGCCGTGGGATGCCATGGATATGGATGGCTGCCCAAATCGGCTTTCGCCTCAAAAGGAAAACAGCAACGGTTGCTGACAGTTTCCGCCGGCGACGACGCTGGTTTTCCCACGCGTTTCTTCGGCGGCACTCAAACGGACTGGCAAATCGACATAACCGACTTTGCCGAGGGCATAAAAATGTCGGGACTCCATTTCGACTATATCTTGTTTGACGACTGCTACATGGCGTCAATCGAGGCTATCTACGACTTGCGCCACCTAACCGACTATGTCGTGGCGTCGCCTTGCGAGATGATGGCTGCCGGACTGCCGTATGCCAGCATCGGGCAGCACCTGCTCGGCACGCCTGACCTAAAGGCATTATGCGATGGATTCTATGATTTCTACTCCTCTTATCGTATGCCTTGCGGCACACTGTCGGTGGTTGACTGCCACGAGATGGACAATCTCGCAGCTCTGATGAAGCGCATAAACATCACCCACACCATCGACGATTCTGAGGTTTCATCGATTCAGAGGCTCGACTATTTCAGACCGGCAGTGTTTGTGGATCTCGGCGACTATGCCGAACGCCTTATCGGCAACGACGCTGTATTGCTCGACGAATTCAAGAAACAGCTGTCGAAAACGGTGGTTTACGAAGTGCATACTCCGTACTACTACACAAACTCAGCCGGCAGAATCAAGCTTGACCGCTGCTGCGGAGTTTCTGTAAGCGACCCCAGCACACACAGTTTTACATCGGCAAAAACCGCCACCTCATGGTGGATTGACACTCATTAAAAGCAATGACAATTATGGAAGACAATAAAAAATACAAGATTCTTTTCGTGTGTTTGGGCAACATCTGCCGATCGCCTGCCGGACAGGGTGTGATGGAGCGTATCGTAGACGAGCGCGGACTGAACGACCGCATATTCATCGACTCTGCCGGAATATCGTCATACCACTCCGGCGACCTGCCCGACCAGCGCATGCGCGTGCACGCCACACTCCGGGGGCTGAACCTGACGCATCGCAGCCGCCAAGTTTGCTCCGACGATTTCGAACGCTTCGACCTCATCCTCGCTATGGACGACAGCAACTACGACCATCTGCGCCGGCTTGCCAACTCTCCGGAAGAGATGGACAAGGTGAAACGCATAGCATCATTTTTCAGACAATACCGCCATTGGGACTGCATTCCCGATCCGTACTACGGCGGCTCGGAAGGCTTCGAGAATGTGCTCGACCTGCTCGACGATGCTTGCCAGAACATTGCAGACCAGATTGAGACAAAGCAAATTTAGCATAAAACATAATCACAAACAAACCAACTATGAGACATTTACCTCTCGCAGCGCTGCTGCTCTCGCTGTCGGCTTCGGCAGTGGTCAACGAAAGTCCGGTGACGCTGTCGTGGCAACTCGACGGCACCAACTCCCGCAACCGCGACTATACATATTCTTTTGTAATCAAAAACGTAAGTGGAACGACCCTCGCCGACGATTGGGCAATCTACTACAATGCCTTTTCGGGCAACTCGTTGCCTCTCGACAAGCAGGGTCACATAAAAATGAGCCGTGTGTTTCAAGGGTACTATAAACTGACTCCCGACAAGGGTTTCTCCCTTGCTCCCGGCGACTCCGTAGTGCTCGACTTCCGCGCCCGCGGTGAGGTGCGCGGCGTCAGTTATGCGCCCGACGGAGCGCACTTCGCCTTCTCCGGCGACTCCATGGCACGTCCGCTCCGCATCAACGTGAAACCATTGGAATGGAACAGTTTCCGACATATTCCCGGCTTCCCTACCGGCGAACTGCGCTATGCCGCCAATGAGGAGGTAAACCCAGCCACTCAAAGCCAGTCGGGACCGTTCAGCATTCTTCCCGCACTGAAATCTGTGGCTACGGGAAACGGCACGGTCGACTTGTCGTCGACAATGTGTGTCTATGCCGACGACGGCCTTGAGCGCGAGGCTGCATACGCGTCGCAGAAGCTCACCGGCACCGGCAAAAAAACCATCGGAGTACGCCTGTCGCTGATGAGCGGCGCCGACTCGCGCAACATAGCAGGACGATCAAACAATGAATATTACGAAATTACGCTTGCCGCCGACGGCATCGCCGTGCGTGGCGTTTCAAAAGACGCCGTGCTCAACGGAGTCAAGACACTCGCCCGCCTGGCTGAACGCAACGCCGGCTCTCCCGAAGTGGCATGCGCAACTATCTGCGACTGGCCCGACCTGCACTACCGCGGACTGATGCTCGACGTGGTGCGCGACTACTCGCAACTCTCCGACGTGAAGCGCCTCATCGACCGCTTGGCAATCTACAAAATCAACCGTCTGCAATTCCATCTTACCGACGACGAGGGCTGGCGCATCGAGATACCGGGACTGCCGGAGCTCACCGATGTGGGCAGCCGCCGCGGAATGACCGAAAAAGAATCCGGCTTCCTCTTCCAGTCGTATGCCGGCAACGGAAACCCCGACGACTTGTCGACCACATCAAACGGATATATTCCCAAAGCCGATTTTGTGGAATTTCTACGCTATGCCTATGCACGCGGAGTGGAAGTGATACCAGAAATCGAATCTCCGGGACACGCCCGCGCAGCAATCGTGGCGATGAAGGCACGCCGCCGCAATCTGGAAAACACTGATCCGGAGGCTGCCAGATATTTCCAAGTGTGGGATGACGACGACACGTCTGAATACAAGTCGGCACAAGGATACAACGACAACGTGCTCAACCCGGCGATGGAAGGCACATACAGACTGATGGAAAAAGTTGTTGACGAGATTATCCTGATGTATCGTGAAGCAGGCGTCCCGCTGCCATACATCCACATGGGCGGCGACGAAGTGCCTAAAAACCCATGGGCGAAATCGCCCGCAGTGCAGCGTTTGATGGCAGAGAAAGGATTCACAACCACTCACGAGGTTGAAGAATATTTCATCACCCGCATAGCCGATATGATTGCAGCGAAAGGCTACAAAATCGGAGGATGGCAGGAAGCGGCAATGCGCCACAGCAACAACGTCGACAAGCAGCTGCGCCCACACTTCGCCGCCGTCAACTGCTGGAACACCGTGGCTGAATGGAACGGCGACACCATCCCCTACTCCGTTGCCAACAACGGCTATCCCGTGGTGCTCTGCAACGTGAGCAATTTCTATTTCGACCTGTGCTACAACGCCCATCCCGGAGAGCCGGGACTGTATTGGGGAGGATATGTCGACGAGTTCCGCTCTTGGGACGCTCGCCCGTACAACATCTATATGTCGTCGACAAAGACCATCGACGGGCTTCCGCTCGACATGGAGAAGCAAGCCGGCAAACTGCCGCTTCTACCTGAGGCAAAAGCCAACATTATCGGTGTCCAGGGACAACTGTTCTCGGAAACCATCCGGAATTTCGATATGGTGGAATACTATCTGCTACCTAAGATCTTCGGACTTGTTGAACGAGGCTGGAACACAGAACCGCTTCCCAGACAGACCAAGGCTGCATACAACCGCATCCTGTCAGACTTTGAGCTGCCGTCGCTGCAGCGTGCAGGATTCTGTTTCCACGTGGCGCAGCCGGGCATCAAAGTGGTGAAAGGAAAAGTTGTGATGAACAGTCAATACCCTACGGCTGAAATCCGCTACACCATCGACGGCTCTGAGCCAACAGCAACATCAGCCCTCTACAGCAAGCCGTTTGCCACCGATGCCAAGACAATACGCGCCCGCACGTTCTTCCTCGGACGGCAGAGTCTTGACTCCCGGATGGAGCGATAAACCTTTAATTGGTAAAAAAAGCGATGGGAAACCAACTTGGTTGGTTTCCCATCGCTTTTTTACTGTTTCGCGTTTCTTTTCCGCTATTTTTCCCCGTTTCCTTCCTTCTCCACAATCAGCGAGAGGGCACGGCTGAGCTGATCCGGACACGATGTAGGCTTGGAGCCACAACGTATGCCCTGCAGTTTTCCAATCACGTCGCCTATCGGCATTCCTTTTATCAACGAGCATATTCCCTGCAGATTTCCGTTGCAGCCGCCATAGAACTGCACGTCTTTGATTTTGCCATCTTCTGTCTCAATGTCGAAGGCCTGACAGCAAGTGCCTTCGGTGCGATACGAATATTTCATTGTAATTTTGTTTTATAAGTCAGTTGAAAACACACTGCCCGGCAAGCGGCGGCAGTTGTAGGTAGATGCCATAATCTCGCCGTAAGCGCCAGCCGAACGCAAAGCGATGAAATCACCGCGCTGCACCAGCGGCAGCCGCTCATCGGTGCCGAAGCTGTCAGACGACTCGCAGATTGGCCCTACGACATCGTAGACATCGTCGACCGCTGATGTGGATGAGATATTTTCAATCTTATGATGAGCCTGATACAACGCCGGACGAATGAGGTCGGTCATACCGGCATCGACAATGGCGAATTTCTTGGCTGTGCCCTCCTTCACATAAAGCACACGCGTAATCAGCGAGCCGCACTGCCCCACAATCGACCGTCCCGGCTCGAAATGCAATTCCTGGTCGGGAGAAAGCTGCAGATTGTCGCGGAACACAGCAAAATAGTGTTCGAAGTCGGGAATCGGATTGCCGTCAGGATCGTCGTAGTCAATTCCGAAACCGCCACCCATATCCACTATTGTGATTTCAGCCCCAAGCGCCTTCATGCGGTCAAGAATTTCACCCACCTTCCTGCACAGCAGCACGAACGGTCCAGTCTCCGTGATTTGCGAGCCTATATGGAAATGCACACCACAAAGGTCAATATTGTCGAGCGACAACGCCGTTTCGACAAACTCGTCAAGATTCTCAAGATTGATGCCGAATTTGTTTTCGCTCAACCCCGTTGTGATATACTGGTGTGTATGGGCGTCCACATTGGGATTGATGCGCACTGCAATGTGCGCCATCATGTGCTTGCTTCCGGCAATCTCGTTGATGTTTAGCAGTTCAGGCAACGACTCAACGTTGAAACAATGAATGTTTGCGTCAAGTGCCAGCGCAATCTCGCGGTCGGTCTTGCCCACCCCGGCAAACATTATGTCGCCGCCGGAGAATCCGGCATTCAGAGCCGCCACTATCTCGCCACCGCTCACGCAGTCCACACCCAATCCCGCCTCGCGCACCGCGACGAGGATGCGAGGATTGGCATTAGCCTTGACAGCATAGTGCACCTTACTTCCGCCGGCTTGCTTCTTCACCTCGTCGAGAGTCAGCCGGAGCAGCTCCATGTCATAGTAATAGAACGGAGTCTCTATGTTTTTAAATTCATCAATCGGAAATGTAGTCATAACACAATCCTATTGTCTGTTGAACAATTCCTCACTCAGTTTAGCGAGTGCCTCCACCTTGTCATCCTTGCGGATAAGGAATGAGATGTTGCAGTTGCTGCCGCCATAAGAAATCATCCGCACAGGGATGTCCTTCAGAGCAGCCAAAGCCTTCGCCTCAAAGCCACGGTTTTGCCATTCAAGATCGCCCACCACACAGATTATCACCATATCGTGGTCGATGGTCACCGTCCCGAATTTGCGCAGCTCCGCAATGATGCTCTCAAGGTTCCGCTCATTGTCGACAGTCACCGACACACCGACTTCCGACACCGTAACCATGTCTATCGGAGTCTTATGCGCCTCAAAAATCTCAAACACCTTGCTCATGAAACCGTAAGCCAGCAGCATGCGGCTCGACTTGACACGGATGGCAGTGATGCCGTCCTTCGCAGCCACCGCCTTGATGGTGTGGTCTGCCGCCATATTGTCAATCAGCGTGCCCTTGGCAGACGGGTCGAGTGTGCTGAGCAGACGCACGGGAATGTTGTTCAGTTTCGCAGGCTGCACACATGTGGGGTGCAGAATCTTGGCACCGAAATAAGCAAGCTCGGCAGCCTCCTCAAAATTCAGGCGTTCCACTGGACGCGTGTTTTCAACATAGCGCGGGTCATTGTTGTGCATACCGTCAATGTCGGTCCAGATTTCAATCTCCTCCGCGCCGACAGCAGCGCCAATGAGCGACGCCGAATAGTCGCTGCCACCGCGCTGCAGGTTGTCGGTCTCACCATAAGCGTTTTTGCAGATGTAGCCCTGCGTGATATATATTTCGGCATCCCGATGCTCGTCGAGCATCTCCGACAGGCGAGCCTTTAAAAATGCCGTATCTGGCTCGCCATTGCTGTCGGTGCGCATATACTCAAGTGCCGGCAACAACACCGACTTCACGCCATGCTCCTGCAGATAGAGATGCATCATCGCAGTCGACATCATTTCGCCCTGCGCGAGAATCTCCCTCTCCTCCAAGACCGTGAAATTAGCCTTGGCAAGCGAGCGCAGATAGTCGAAACGCTCCTTTATCGCAGCCGTTGCAGCCGTTTTTGTCGACTCTTTGTCATACAAGCCGCCGATGGTCTCAAGATATTTCAGTTCAAGAGCGTTTACTATGTCGTGCGCTCCATTTACATTTTTCTTGTACAGGTAATCAGAAATCTCAACCAAAGTGTTGGTAGTGCCAGCCATTGCCGACAGCACCACAATATTTTTCCCCTTGCCGGTCACAATTCCGGCAACTTTTCTGATTCGCTCCGCCGAACCGACAGAAGTTCCGCCAAATTTCAGTACCTTCATTCTTTCGCTTTCAATCGAATATCAAATCGTTATTAAAGTTCTATTACGTTCTTATCCTCGCATTTCACAACCCTCGCAGGGAAATCCTCCGTGAGCTGGATGTTGTGGGTTGCCATAATTACAGCCGTTCCCTCCGCACAGATGCGGTGCAGCAGCGACATGATCTGATGTCCCGTTTCCTGGTCAAGATTGCCCGTAGGCTCATCGGCAAGAATCAGTTTCGGACGGTTGAGCAGAGCGCGCGCAATGGCGATGCGCTGCTGCTCGCCACCCGACAGCTCGTGCGGCATCTTATAGGATTTGTGCTCCATCCCCACCTCACTCAGCACCTCATTGATACGCTCGTCGATGTCGGTCTTGTTCTTCCAACCCGTGGCCTTAAGCACAAACAACAGGTTGTCGTAGACCGAGCGGTCAGACAACAGCTGGAAATCCTGGAACACCACACCAATCTGCCGGCGCAGCATAGGCACATCCTTGCGGCGGATGGCAGACAGGTCGTAGTCGAAGATTCTCGCCTCGCCCATTTCAATAGGCACTTCGGCATACATCGTCTTCATCAAGCTGCTCTTACCGCTTCCGACACGGCCTATCAGATACACGAACTGACCTTCCTCAAGCTGAAAGTTCACGTTTTTCAACACGAGCAACTCCTTACGGAGCACTTCCACATTTTTATAATCAATGATTGCTGACATGATTTATATTGATTGTTTCTTATTCTTTGTGACGTTTCTGCAACTCGCGCGACAGGTCGTCGAGCGACAACCCCTTCGACGTGAGCAACACGATAAGGTGATACATCAAGTCGGAAGCCTCATAGACCAAACGGTCGTCGGTTCCGTTTGTAGCCTCGATGACCGTTTCCACAGCCTCCTCGCCCACTTTCTGAGCCATGCGGTTCACACCCTTTTTGAAAAGCGAAGTGGTATAGGATCCCTCTGGCATCTCCGCATAACGGCGCTGGATGAATTTCTGCAGATAGTCGAAAAATTCAACGCCATAGTCGTTTGAATCGCAGAAGCATGTCGCCGCGCCGGTGTGGCACACCGGACCAGCCGGGATTGCTTTAATGAGCAGCGTGTCGTTGTCGCAGTCGTCGGCAATCGACACCACCGTCAACGTGTTTCCGCTCTCCTCACCTTTTGTCCACAAGCAATTGCGTGTGCGGCTGTAAAATGTCACCAAGCCCGTAGCCTGAGTTTTCTCAAACGCCTCCTTGTTCATAAAACCGAGCATCAGCACATTCTTTGTGCGTGCATCCTGTATGATTGCGGGAACAAGTCCGCCCATTTTTTCAAAATTCAAATTCATAATCTCACTGTGATATGCTGTTCTTGTAAATATTTTTTCAATTCTCCGATTCCTATCTCATTGTAGTGGAACACGCTCGCCGCCAGTGCCGCATCGGCATTGCCAAGCTCAAACACTTCGGCAAAATGCTTCATCCGTCCGCCGCCTCCGCTCGCAATCACGGGAATTCCCGCGCCAGTGCTCAGCCGCGCCAAAGCATCGCAGGCAAACCCCTGTTTCACACCGTCGTGGTCCATACTCGTAAACAACAGTTCTCCTGCGCCACGGCGTTCAGCCTCCGCAGCCCATTCAAACAGTCCGCGTCCGGCAGGACGGCTGCCTCCGTGAGTGAAACATTGCCAATCGCCGTCGACACAGCGCGCGTCGATGGCCACGACACACACCTGGCTGCCGAAACGGGCTGCAATCTCGTCGATAAGCTCCGGACGCGCCAACGCCGACGAGTTGATGGAAATTTTGTCGGCACCGGCATTGAGCAGCGCCTCAACATCAGCCACGCTGCCTATTCCCCCGCCCACAGTGAAAGGAATATTCACCTCGCGCGCCACACGGCTCACCATGTCGACCAGCGTCTTGCGTCGCTGGCTCGATGCCGTGATGTCGAGAAACACCAGTTCGTCGGCCCCCTCCTCGCTGTATCTCCGACCGAGCTCCACCGGATCGCCGGCATCGCGCAGATTGCCGAAGCAGACACCTTTTACCGTTTTGCCGTCTTTCACATCAAGACAGGGTATGATTCTCTTAGCAAGCATTGCAGTTCATGTTAATCCGTTCCACATCCTTAAGCGATATACGCCCTTCATAAATCGCCTTGCCCACAATCACCGACGGCACCCCGACGGCGTCAAGGCTCTCGACGTCGGCAAGCGAGCCGATTCCTCCACTTGCCGTAAGCACTATACCCGGCAATTCTTCGAGCATCTCCTTATACAGGTCCACAGCCGCGCCTTCAAGCATCCCGTCGCACGCAATGTCGGTCGTGATGACATTGCGCACGCCGTCGCGCTCCATATATCCACGCACAAACGGCATCAAGTCGATGCCGCTGTCCTCCGTCCATCCCACGGTGGCTATTTTCTTGTTCTTCACATCAGCACCGAGAATAATGCGGTCTGCACCGTAGCGGGCAATCCAGCCACGGAAAAGTTCCGGACTTTTCACCGCCACACTGCCGCCCGTAATCATCGCCGCGCCCGACTCGAAAGCCACATGCGCGTCGTCGTCAGACTTCAGACCGCCGCCGAAGTCGATTGTCAGCGACGTGCGCGAAGCCAGCCGCTCCAGTGTGCGATAGTTCACAATGTGGGCTGCTTTCGCGCCGTCAAGATCCACCAGATGCAACCGTCGGCATCCGGCGCTCTCCATCGCCTGCGCCACCTCAAGTGGATCTTCGTTATAGACTCGCTTCGTGTCGTAGTCGCCGCGCGTAAGCCTTACGCACTTGCCCTCGATAATATCTATTGCCGGTATAATCTCCATCATAATTCCAAAAAGTTTTGCAATATGCGCGACCCGACATCACCACTCTTCTCAGGATGAAACTGTGTGGCATAGAAGTTGTCGCGCTGCATCGCCGCGCTGAACGGCACAGCAAACTCAGTGACGGCTATCGTGTCGGTGCAAACCGGAGCGTAGTAACTATGCACATAATAGACATAGCTGCCGTCGGCAATGCCTTCAAGCAACCGGCTTTGGCGCACAGCCGCGACAGTGTTCCAACCCATCTCCGGAATTTTGAAACCCTGCGCGGGCTGAAAACGCTTGACGTCGACATCAAAGATGCCGAGGCAATCGCAGTCGCCCTCCTCCGAATGGCGGCACATCAGCTGCTGCCCGATACACACACCAAGCACCGGCTGCCGCAACGAGCGTATCACGCCGTCAAGGCCGCTGCCACGCAGACAAGTCATTGCCGACGACGCTTCTCCCACACCAGGAAAAACCACCTTGTCGGCTGCGCGCAGCACATCAGGGTCGGCAGTCAACACCGGCTCCACGCCAAGACGGCGTAGCGCGCACTCCACAGAGAACACGTTTCCGGCGTTATATTTCACAATCGCTATTTTCACCTTGTTTTATTTTGAGTTTCAAAATTAGGAATTTTTCTTTGATTTATCTGCGAAACAAGCATTTTTATTAGATTCATTTCAAAATAAGCACAAAAAGCAACCTTTACTACTTCTTCTCCGCGCTGCACGACGGACACACCCCCTTTATCAGCACTTCGCTCTCGGCAGGCACATAGCCTTCCGGCAAACGATAGTCGGCAACCATGACATCTTTAAGACACGAAACCGCACCGCACTTTGTGCATAAAAAATGCACATGCGAATGATGTCCGTCTTCAACGTTGAAGGCATACTCCGACTTATTGTTGTCTATTAAAATGCGGTGAACAACTCCCGCTTTCTCAAGAGCCTGCATCGTGCGATAAAACGTCACACGGTCATAAATCTCGCCCATCGCCACTTTTATCTCATCTTCAGCCATAGGCATTCCTTTGTCTTTCAAAATATTGATCACACGGATTCGCTGTGCACTTTTCTTCAATCCCTTTCTTTTCAATATGTCTGTCGCATTCATTCCAACACTCTTTTAATTGAATTTAAATGCAAAAATACCAACAATTTCACAAATAGCAAAATTTAACACAATTAAAATATGCAACAATGTTGCATATTTTAGAAACAATCATTATCTTTGCGGCATAAATGAAAACATTAAGACGAAATAGGATTATAATAGCGCTGGTGCTTCTGTTGTCGCTCCTGCCTATGGGAATCGTGAAAGCCACACACGTTCACGACTCCGATGCCATTTCCACTGTCGAAACGTCGGGCACATGCCACTCGCACAATGGCACAGCCGACAACGACTGTCCGATTTGCCAATTCATCCTATCGCCTTTTGTCGAAGAGGCAGAGCCTCATATTGATTTCACAACCATCCTCTTGTCGTTCATTCTTGCGCTCCCTTGCGCAGGAATCCTGGAAGCAACGACTAAGCGCGCATTTCTCCGTGCGCCTCCTTTTGCATATCAAGCTTAATTTCAAGTTTTTCTTCATTTCATATCCGAATAAATAATTTCGGACATGAAAAATCGTACAATCCACTAATACGTTAATTTTTAGGATGAACAGGAAGTTTTTAACTGAGTCGCTTCCCATTTTTATCCTACCCTACTGCATCCTTGCTTCAACAGCCGGCAGCGCGTCAGGCCACAGTCTCGGAAATGGATTGGAATCCGACACCGACAGTCTGCGGCAGCCGACAAAAGCAGGAATTGTGCTCAAGGATGTCGTCGTGGAGGGAAACGGCTATAGTAAAGATATGCAAATGAGGTCGGCACTAAGCACCACATATGTCGGCAAACAATTTATAGAAACTAATTTCAGCGGCTCGCTCATGCAAAGCCTCGAGAAGATACCCGGCGTCAAAGCCATGTCAGTAGGATCAAATGAGTCCAAACCAACAATCCGCGGGCTCGGGTTCAACCGCGTGGTTGTGGCAGAAAACGGCATCAAACACGAGGGGCAGCAATGGGGCGACGACCATGGGCTGGAAATAGACCAGTATGACATCGACCACGCGGAAGTGATAAAAGGCCCTGCCTCGCTGTCTTACGGCTCCGACGCCATAGGAGGAGTCATCAATCTGACAAGCACCGCCGTGCCGCAAGACAGATTCAAGTGGAGCGCGAACCTGTTTGCCCGCAGCGTCAATGACGCCATCGGCACCTCTGTAAGATTGACTGGACGCAAGAACAATTTCTGGTATAAAGCCAACGCCACCTTCATCGACTATGCCGACCAGCGTGTTCCTGTAGACAGCATTCAGTATTATTCATACTACATAAAACTGCACAATCGCCGTCTGCGCAATACGTCAGGACGCGAGACCGACGGCAGTCTTACAATTGGGCACACGGGAAACAAATGGAGCAGCTGGCTTCGAATCTCCGACGTCAACACCAAAAGTGGTTTTTTCGCCAACGCGCATGGCCTCGAGGTACGCTTGTCTGAGATTGACTACGACCGGTCGGCCCGCGACGTCGACCTGCCGCAGCACAGTGTCAATCATCTGTTTGTCTCGAACCACACCGAATGGCATTGGAAAGGAGGCTTGGCGGAAAGCAACATCAGCTGGCAAAACAACCACCAGCGCGAGCTCTCCGAGCCAGTGTCACACGGATACATGCCCAAGCCCGACGGCACACTTGAACACAGTTTCGACAAGAACACAGTCTCAGCCGCGGTCAACGTCAAGCAGACAATCGGCACAAACTCTCTCAAAGGAGGAGTCAACGCAGAATATCAGCACAACCGCAGTGGAGGCTGGAGCTTTGTACTGCCAGATTTTGAGCTGTTGCAATTCGGCATATTTCTGTCTGACCATTTTGCCGTCAACGACAACATCATCCTCAGCACCGGCATACGCTTCGATTACGGAAGCATAAACACTCACAGCTACCACGACTGGTTCAAGACACCGACAGCCAGCGGCGACTCAATATATGCCGAACGTTCCGCCAACCTGCACAGAGCATTCAACAGCGTGACATGGTCAGCAGGCATCGACAACCATATAGGCAATCTTGTTCTGAAAGTCAACATCGGGAAAAGCTTCAGAATGCCTATAGCTAAAGAGCTTGGCATAGACGGTGTAAACTACAGCATTTTCCGCTATGAGAAAGGCAATGTCAATCTGAATCCGGAAGAGTCATACCAACTCGACGCAGCTGCCGTCTACAGCCATGACGGCATCAAGGCTTCCGTAACACCATTCTTCAACTATTTTCCAAACTACATCTACCTGTGTCCCACATCCGAATATAAAGAAGGGCTGCAGCTCTACAACTATGAGCAAAGCCGCGTGGCGCGCTGTGGGTTTGAGGCCGAACTTTCATTCCTCATCCTCCAGCATTTCAAAATCAACGCTGGCGGCGAATATCTCTATGCCCGTCAACTGTCAGGCGATAAGAAAGGCTATTCCCTGCCATTCTCCACTCCATGGTCAGTCCGTGTCCAACTCCGCTACGACCTGCCTGCTGCAGACGATGCCAAGGGCGGATTTGCAGCTGTGGAATATGTAGCTGTCGGACGACAGAACGAAATCGTTCCTCCTGAGGAACCGACACCAGGACATCAACTCATAAACATTTCCGTCGGGAAATCACTGAAAATAGGCGGTGCACGACTACGGCTGTCGCTCAGATGCGACAACCTGCTAAACAATAGATATTACGACCACACGAGTCACTATCGTCTTATCGATGTGCCGGAGCCAGGCCGCAACTTCTCCTTTATGGCAACGTGGGAGATATAATACACGTATAACCATCAACTATTCATACTTGCAAGTCTGAATCATTAATTATCAATTAACATAAACACTATGACTACTAAAATCAAAATCACAGTCGCCACATTGTTGGCTATGCTAATTCCCTTTCTGGCAGATGCCAGCAGTCCGCAGCAAGATGGCTCTGACGCCAATATCTATGGGCATGTCATCGACAAGCAAAGCGGGAAGCACCTGCCTTACATAACAATATTCGTGAAAGGAACCAACATAGGCACTACAACCGACACCTCCGGGCACTATTTTCTAAAGAACCTTCCCACAGGCACTATTTCTTTAGAAGTCAAATCCGTAGGCTTCCGCACCACACAAAAAAGCATAACTATCGATGCCAACTCCACCAAAGAGCTGAATTTTGCCATCGAACAAGATGACATCGCACTGGACGATGTTGTAGTATCAGCCAACAGAAACGAAACCAAGCGCAAACTTGCGCCGAATTTAGTCAACGTATTAAGCCCCAAATTGTTTGATGCGACACAGTCAGTATGTCTTGCGCAAGGTTTGAATTTCCAACCAGGAGTCAGGACAGAGGACGACTGTCAGAATTGCGGCTTCACACAAGTACGCATCAACGGACTTGACGGTCACTACTCTCAGATATTGATTGACTCCCGCCCTGTATTCTCCGCCTTGAACGGCATTTATGGTCTGGAACAAATCCCGACGAATATGATTGAGCGCATAGAGGTGGTGCGCGGCGGCGGTTCTGCTTTATTCGGAGCATCAGCCATAGGAGGCACCATCAACATTATCACCAAAGAGCCATCCCGGAACTCTGCAGAAGTGGGGCACTCGTTTATGAGCATCGGCGGAAAAAACTCGTTTGACAACACCACATCAGCCAATCTGTCATTGGTCACAGACAACAACAGAGCCGGATTCTACATATATGGACAGAACCGTTACCGTCAACCGTTTGATTATGACGGCGACGGATATAGCGAGTTGCCCGTCTTGCACAACCAGACATTAGGACTCAACTCCTTTCTAAAGCTGAATCCCTACTCCAAATTGACGTTGCAGTATCATGGCATCCATGAGTTCAGACGTGGCGGAAACATGCTTGACCACATAGCCCATGAGGCCAACATCGCCGAACAAACAGAGCACAACATTCAAGGCGGAGGATTAAGTTATGATTATTTCTCGCCAAACAGGGAAAACCGCGTAAACGCATATTTCTCGTTCCAGTCAACTGCCCGCAAAAGCTATTATGGAGGAATAGGCGAAGGCACGCCTGATGATATTGAGGCCGCACAGAAGGCCTACGGCACCACACATGGCCTCACCTATATTCTCGGCGCACAATATATGCATTCTTTCGACAAACTTATATTTATGCCATCAGACCTGACTCTTGGTGCGGAATACAATCATGACGGACTGAAAGACATCATCCTCGGCTACAACCGTGACTTCCGGCAAAATGCCCGAATCGGAAGCTTGTTTTTCCAGAATGAATGGAAAAACAAACGCTGGAGTTTTCTCATCGGAGGCCGATTTGACAAACACAATTTTGTGGACCGCATAATTTTCAGTCCGCGTGCCAACATACGCTTCAATCCGACTGAGGATGTCAACCTGCGCGCAAGCTATGCCGGAGGATTCCGTGCGCCACAGGCCTTTGACGAAGATTTGCACATCGGCATTGTCGGTGGTGAACGTCTGGTCACTGTTCTTGCTGACAATTTGAAAGAAGAACGATCCAACAGTTTCAGTTTGTCTGCAGACATTTATCACAAGTTTGAAAATGCACAAGTCAATCTGCTTGTCGAAGGTTTCTACACGGATTTGAACAACGTGTTTGCGCTCAGGCAACTTGACCACCCCGACAGCCAAGGTAGAACGCTATAACGCATACGGCGCAAAGGTGCTTGGTCTAAACATCGAGGGCAAGG
>OIGD01000486.1_pt1 | contig 47033 bp, 31 predicted proteins | sample 1582211 | NCBI WGS metagenome assembly OIGD01 (sample SAMN04414078, study PRJEB24778) | human gut metagenome | material: faecal | host: Homo sapiens
CGGCATCGGAAAATATTCGCCGGGGATGTCGCGGGCGTTGTGGTAATAAAATGTTTTATACTGTTTGCTCAATCATTGTTTCCTCCTTTTCAGTAAACTTCTTTGAAGTCTTGAAACTTTCTTTCAAGAAAGTTTCAAGTGGGGTTCGGGGCAAGCCCCGAAAAAAATAAGAGTGCCGATCTCTCGACACTCTTGTGTACTGTTTTGTTATTTGATCAGCAGATGCGCATGCGGAAAACCGTAAATCCATTCCGTGCGGTAGCCTTCGGGAACGAGTTCGGGTTCGACCCGGATCAAGTCGTAAGGAACGAAGTCCTCGGGCGTTTTCACTTTGGAAAGCAGCCTGCGGTTCTCCTCATACAAAAGGCAGGAGAAGAGAAAATACCGGCAGGACTTGATTCCGTATCGGGAGTCGTCGGGATGGTCAATCTCTGAGAGAAGCATCGCGAGGATGTGATCGTTTACCACATTCTTGGATACCTTTTCAAGGCATTTCAGATAAATTTCCTGCGCTTCTTTCCAATAGATCGCTTTTTCATCCTCCTCGCACTTGCTCGCCGCAGTTTGCAAAGCGGTGATCTGTGAAAAGGCTTCCGTCGCCACTTTGATGATGTTCTGCTTCTTGTGCGTATCGTTGGCACCGCAATCTCCGTTGTCAAGTGAAAAGAGTTCCGACAGCGGAACCGTTTTCACGCTCTTTGCTTTGCCGCGGTAAGCGTTCACCGCATCATAGACAAACGACATCGGACAGTCGAATCGTGCCTTGTTTTCTCCCGTTCCTCCATCGCTGCCTCCCGTCATAGAGAGAAAGAATTCCGGCAGATGACCGCCGTTTGCCTCTTTGTATTTTCGGCGGTACTCGCCGAGCTTTCGTAATACCTTGCCCGTGTCCACTGCATACATTCGTTTTGCCTTGTCGATCTCCATGCCGGAAAGGACTGCGAGCTTGCAGATGTCATGGTACAGCGACAGCGGCTCATAGTCGGTTTTACCCGTAAACAGCAAATCCCAGAACAGACAGTTGAGAAACTGCGAGAGGTTGACGATCTCACCGATCTTGTTTTCGGCAATGTCGTAATCGAGTTTTGCCAGTCCCGACGGCGTACCCGTGTACTCCGCTTTGCCCGCAGGCTCCACCATACATACCGGAACTTTCAACGGTTGATAGCATTGCGCGGAACCACGCACAAGCCACTCTTCATCGGTGACAAGCAGTGTGTCCGAATCAAAGTCCGAACCGTTCAGACGATGCAAGAGATTACTGTCGATGGAATTGACGCAGACGATGTTCGGCGTCAGATTGAAGTAAGCCGTAATCTCCACATTGCCCATGTTTCGCGCAAGGTACAGATTACCCATCGTGATATGCGGACTGCGTGAACAAAGCACAATCTGATCAAGCGGAAAAGCAGTCGTGAAGATTTCCTCCGCACCGAAAGTGACCGACTCATCCCCCTCCTGCCACCAACCGATCAACGCATACAGGAATTCGCAGGGGTTGCCGAACATCGTCATATATCCGCCGCCGACGGGGATTCTGCCGTCCTTCAGCTGATCTTTGAAATGCGACACTGTATCACGGCGGAAGGATTTATAAAAATCCGTGTTTTCAAAATACGGCGTGCGGCAGGTCATGTCGAGCACCGTCTCCATACGGTAAGTTTCAAGATCGGGAATCTCTTCCTCCTGCATTTTCGCCACCGCTTCCGGCGTGTGAATGTGGTAACGCAGAAAGGCGGAATCCGCCAATATGTTGTCAAGGTAATCAAAGGAATCCGCCAGCACCTTTTCTTCTATGCCCGCATAGGAAAGTCCGAGCGTGTTGATCAGCTGATAATTGGTGTACGCCTTACTCCCGTTCATCAGCGGCGCGGGCTTGTCCGTCTTGACAACGCCGAACGCCGAGTCGTCTTTTCCTTCGTATGCGGCATCGAGCCACTGTTTGAAGCCCTTTTTATAGGAGGTCTTCGGCGGCATGAATTTGAGATATTTCAGACTGCTCTCGGTGATAACCAGTTTGATGTCTTTTATATCCCGCGCAGTGGTATAGCCCGTAAGCTGACTGACGCTGGCAATGCCGTTGTCCGCAAACCATTCCTGCAACCTCGTATTGAATGCGCAGGTCTTGAAAAAGCGATTGCGCAACAGCACCATGCCATAGTCGGCATACCCGTTTTCTTCAAACACGCTGATGTCAAGCATCGCCTGACCGTCCCATATCTTATTTTTAACCATCACTTTCTTTTCGGCTGCCGTGAGGTCGTGGTCGTCGGTTTCTTCCACACTGACCGCATCTGTTTCAAAGGTGCTTACGGCGTCCGGCATAATGAGAATTGCCTTTTTCGGCAGCCGTATGGTGCCTTCAATGCTGCTCATCGTCAGGGAAAGGTACGCCTGCCACGATGCCTGATCGGTCACATCATCCGCCGACAACCCGCACGCACTCCACTTCATCATGTCTGCATAAAGCGGTTCAGCAATAAACATACATCGCCCATCACGGCTTGCACCGGCACTGCGCTTATAGCGCACATAATGCACGCCGTCGATGTCAAATCCCTCGGTATAGAGCTTCTCGCGTATCGCCTTGCAGGTGATGGCAGAAGGAATCGCCGCTTTGCTTCTGCAGTATGCCTTCGCCTCACTGTCATACACAAAATATTTGCCGAGCAGTTCCACCGGAATCGGATTCTGTACCGCCGCATATTGCGTGTCTTTGGAATACGGCACCTCAATGGCGATCAACTCGCCATCACGCACGCACACATGGTCGACCATCTCATCGTCCGTTACCGTGCATCCGTGCCGCACAAATTTGCGCCCGTACTGCTCAAACTGCTTGATGGCGTATGCAAAGGAGACATTGACCACGGCGCGGCAAAACTGCTTGTCTTCCAGATACGGAAACGGTAGCTCTGTCTTGTGCCGTTTGAAAATTTCTTTCATTTTCAGCGTGTCAAGGCTCTCGTCAAGTACGCCGCGAAAAGCGTCGGGATAGAGCTTTCCGTTTTTGCGCGTCGTGATTCCGTGTTTCAGAATGTCACTTCCGTCGATCGCAATGATCCGCACCATCTTCGGCTCTTTCTTTGCACCTTTTGTCACCGTAGCACCTCCTTTTCCTTGTTCTTTTTTCTGCATTAACTTTGCAACGTTTTTCGTGAATCATGGTTACACCGCCGTTTCATCGGTTGTTTCCTACCATATATCCGAACGGATGGCGTATCACGAAACAGCGCAAAATGCACGCTATATCAGCGTTTTCGGGTATTTTTGCATGAATCGCAAAATAGGCAACTGTAAATTTCGGCATCAAAAATGCTCTTATATGCAGACTTTTCACTTTTAAGAAAGGCTCCGCACTGGCTCTGTGCGAAGCCTTGAAAATCATTTTTTCACCGCTGGGGCTTTTTCTTTGCCTACAGCGAGGGAGATATTGGGGGATAACCATTTTAAAACCGGATGCAAAACAGGCATGTTATTACTGCTTTTCTCGGTATTATCAATAGTTGAAACACTTTAAAAATGCATTATAATTCAGAACATCACGCTCCGTGTGAAATACGGCATACTCAATCATAACGAGGTGGAAAAAATAATTTATATTTTCATTATTCACTATTGATTTCATCTAGGAATTGGTCTTTTATGGATCCAAAAAATTATTATTTTTCTTATAAATCCAACTGCAATTCTTTCACTACTATTTTCGACGCTCTGGATACGCATGTTCTTGCACCATGCTTTCCAAATAGCAAGCAACCCTAACTAGCAACTTGATTTCTAAATATGGCATGGTTTTAACATCAATATATACCCATTTTCGGGCAAACTCTTTTGAAAAGTCATCCGCTTGAGTCAATCCCCAAGACTCAGCATCATTGTTCTCGGTCAAAGATGTTTTATCTCCTAGGTAATCGAATATTTTTTCTAACTGGTAGTGTGCCATTTTATGCATTTGAGATGGGCGCCGAGTTATAGTGCTACAAATTTTTTCTACGCTCTCATAATCTAAATTGTCGACTGACATACACAATTCAGGGATTCTACCCACTATTTCGGCTCTGAATGTCTCAACGGCAGATATGTTGCGCAAGTCCGACAAGCTACAACTCATATACTTTATAAAGTCGCGAATAGAGTAACATGTCTCATACCGTGATGTCAATATTTTATCTATCTCAATAAGAATCTCCACTGGTGATTGATCTTGATTCACTTTAAACATGCGCCAATTATTTTCTGCATTAGCAACTTGTTCTTCGGCCCACTTTGTAGCTAATTCCAACTGTTCGTATTTAAAGCATATAAATTGCTTTAGTATATCAAATGGAAATTCTAAATCAATAATCTCTTCTGATTGATTTGAATAAATTCTCGCCCCAACTGCATTTTTTACACCAGAAAAAACAGATGAAATCCCATTCACAATGACCCATGGAGAGTATTGAACTTCATCTTTGTGCAAAAACTTTGGACGTCCAGTTCCAAATGGATGTGCAAATATTAGAGAACGAATGTACTCAAAAAACTTATCATCCGTGGGTGCTTCGGCTTCTGGATTAAATATGCGAGATTTTTCGTAAATGAGTTTGAAATATTCTCTTTCCGAGTTTTGCTCAGGTATATTCAAAACAGAAAGAAGTTGCTTAACTGCATCGTAAACCATACAAGCAAACATCATAAATACGAGGAAATCTTCTTCGGAATCGGGTATATCTCCATATTTATTCAACTTTGCAATGCAAGTATCTAATCTATCCATTACAGCGCAACACAAATTGTACTGTGAAAGATATTTAGGATCATTCTCGAATATCGGAGAAGAGTTTATTGCATTGCGAAAATCGCAACAGTATTTTTTATCGAAATACAAATTATCTTTTTTAAAATCTTTTTTGTGTTTCATTTTTGACCCACCTACTCAATCAAGCATCCTGCAATACAAACCATCAAATCTTATCATTCGAACATTTTGCTACTTATCGTTCCTCTGCCTATGAATCTCTTTCAGATCCTCGATTGCCACTTCCGGGGCAAGAGTGTGAAAGATGAGCCAATTGCGGTTCATGGTCTCGGCAGGGGCTTGCTTATAGATTTCACGGCTGTCCTCGCCAGTGGCGAAATGCCAGAAGCGATAAAGATATCCGCTCCAAAACAGCGTTTCTTTATCATAGACTTTCCCGCCGGGTGTCAGCTTTGCGGAATCGACCACTTCGGCAAGAAGGTACTCCTCGCCTGCCCATTGCAGGCGGTTATACTTTGAATCCAGCCCTTTGGCGGTTTCGGAGGTCATAAACGCTTTGATGAAGGTCGCGCTGTCATATCCTTTTGCGCCGGACAGTTCAAAAAGCCTGCCCTGGATATCACACAGTTTGAATTGAATGCCGTCCATGGTTTCCTCCTTTACTTGGCTTCGTCGAGAATTTCGTCAAAAAATTTGCCGTCGCGGCGATAGTTTTTGCAAATATCATTGGCAAGTGAAACGCCCTTCTGGCGGTTCGCGTCACTCTCGTCCTGTAAAAATCTGCGTTCCAACAAAGAAAGCGGTATCTCTTTTTCAATGCGGACAGCGGCGCACGCCTTTTCGGTGGTGGCAACATATTGCTTTCCGAGCTTGAGCGCGGACAAGCTGTTCACAAGCGCCATGTCTGTAATCACGCCGGTAAAGAAATTGTCGAGGACATAGAACATCCTGTCGTTTGCGATGCTGCCGATGACAATATCTTTTCCTGCGTCGATCTTACTGTATTTATCATAAAGTGCCGTGCCTTTGATCTGTTCCATTCTGCCGCGATGGTAGGCAACGAGCATTGCCCAGTCAAGATCGGCTTTGATTTCGATCGTGTCAAGGTTTTTCATATCGACGGAGACAACATAGAATTTGGATTTTTCAAAATCGCAGATCAGAGTCAGCGGCTGACCCGGGTCGGTACCCATATAAAAGCCCTTACCGAAATCACACATTTCACGACTCTTCGGAGCAATCTCGCCGACAATACCGGACTTTGAACCGTGGTAAAGCAGTATTCTGTCTCCATCGAGGGAGACTGCATCGGCATCTGCTTTGATTTTTTCAAGAATCATCTGATAAACGGGAACACCATGCTCCTTGCAGTATTCATAAAGGGTTGTCTGTGCCAGTTTGGTCGGAATCGCACGACCGTTTTCCCAACGGTTGACGGTTGCAAATGTGACACCGATTTTATCCGCAAATTCGGTTTGGCTCAGCCCCAAGTATTCTCTTATGCTTTTAATCAGTTTCCGCATTGATACCTCCGGCCAATATAACAAATTATATTAAAGTTATTATACCAGATGTCATATCAAATGTCAATGCTACTTGCGGTATTTGTTGCATGATTTTGTCAGATATTTTTCACCGTAGGCGAAAAATGTTCCGTCTTTTTCTTTGCCTACTGCGGCGTAAAATAAGTTTTTTTGAAGTTCTATCGGAACTATATGCGGAACTATACCGTCGCGTTTTTGGGTATTGTTCCGATAGAAAAAGGACAGGCGATTTTGCCTGTCCTTTGGGTACAACATCTGATAAAAAGGTATAAATACGAATTTTTGCCGCATGCTATGTCGGCATCGAAAGATTCCTGCTTGACCCGATAGCCGTTTCGTGATGTGCCGACGGAATTTGAAAATCCGTTTTCTTTGCCTACTGCGCCTCAACCTTTGCGTTGTGAATGAGTTGACTTCCAACCGATTTTATGCTATACTGAAGGCAGAAAAAAGCATCTTGAACGGAGGCACGCGAATGACTAAAGATATTGTAAAGTCTGTTGTGGATAAAGCCGATCCGATCGGGTTGCTTGGGATGTGTTGCCCGGCAGATGAATATGATTCCGAAATCGAGATAATTTTTGCACGCATCCGAAAAGGCATGTCCGCAGACGAAATTGCCAAGGTCATTCATGCCGTGTTTCTTGAAATGTTCGGCGAGTCAATTGACACTAAGCTCTGTGACACCATGGCATGCGAAATGCTATCACTTGATTGCTGACCACATCTTTGACCACTTACGGCTTCGGACTACCCGGATTCAGTGCCGCGAAGAGCACACGAAAGCAGTCAATCCGGACTAAAAAGCCCCGAAAAGCCCGTAAAATCACGTAAAAAATCAGGTTTTTAGCGTTTGGGACTTCGATGCCGTCGGTTCGAATCCGGCCACTCCGACCATATCGAGTGTTCGTAACAAAATTCAATTATGAGCACTCGTTCACTTTGCTTCTTATTTTTTGTTTGGTGCTTAAATTCGAAAGCCTTGACACTGCTGAAGTATTTTCTCTCAGTTTCAGCGCGCTGGAACTCGTAATGTCCTTTATAGAACTTACCGGAGGTATGAATATGGATGCAAATATTGTGGTGGGAATCGGTTGTTATGGGGGAAGACCTGGCAATAGAGTCATTGCAATCAAACGAAAGCCATACCAAATAAAAATCTGAAGATAAACCGAAGTGGGTTCAATCCCCACACCCCCACCAAATCGCGGATTTCCGCGAAGCCGCAGAGTGCAGTGCTCTGCGGCTTTTGCTTTACAAGGGTTGAAATCAAGATCAAACATTTTATCATTATTTTTTGCCTACTGCAACGCAATTTTTAAGGTTTGACAGCCACGAATTATATAAACAGAGTAATAGCTCAAGTCACGGTGCAGTATATTGTTTTTCTTTGAAATTTTGCTAAAGCAAGCAAAGACAAAAGCTACTTCAGTACGTTTGTAATTCCCTGCAAATCACACATTTATCCAATCTTTCAAAAAGCGAATCGAATCTCTTGTCTGCTCTCATGCTATCAAACCAGGCATGCCGAAAGGCTTTTTGATAATCGAGCGGCATGATCCAATCCCACCACTCATGACACTGCGTGCTGATTTCCTTGTATTCTTTCCCTTCTCTCTCATTCCAATTGATTTTGCATTCCAAAGCAAATCCTTTCAACGCGGGAGACAAACAGCCTAGTTTGAATGCATCCTCGGTGACAGACATGATCTGTTCAATCACGCGCAAGGTGTCTTCAAATGCATCATAAGCTTCATCCATCTTTTCAAGTTTGGCAAAAGAAGCTGTATATCGTATGCCAAGATCTATCCTTTCCGGACACCACAGATCCACGCCTGTTCCGCCGCTGATCAAATGCTTCCTGTCGGGAAACAGATTGTTTACGGCATTGAGATAATGGAGCTGTGTTTCACAAAACCAAATAAAATGATTTGGGTCGTCGCACAAATAGACTTGCCAATCATTCGCCGCACTTATGATACGCGAAAGCTCCATCCATAGAATGTACTGCCGCACAGGCTCAATTTTGTCAAGTTCCTCACGCATTTTATATCGGGTGAACAGTAATTCAGAACGCGACATGTCCTCACGGCTGGCATAAGCGTCCAAAAAAGCATCGATGTGTTCATCATCTTCCATGTTTGCCATACACTCAATCACATCATATTGCTCGTTTTTGGGGCACACTCTGCATATTTCCTCTAACAAAAGCCGCATTTCTTCAAGAACATTTTGGTCTTGAAACAAGCGTGCTTTACAAATTTCGGTGTACATTCCCCAAAAACAATATTGTTGATAATCCTTGAGATTACGTCGTATTTCCCGCATGATCTCAACGGTTTTCCGAACATCTTTTGCACGAACAGCAGCTTCAAACGATTCTTGAAGTTCCGAGCAGCGTTTCTTCTTCTCTTCTTCTGAGACCCCAAGCAACGAATCTACCGACGTTTCAAAAAATGATGCGATCATGGGCAGCATCTCAATATCGGGATAAGTAGCACCTATTTCCCATCGAGAAATAGCCTGTGGAGACGTTCCGAACTTTTCAGCCAATTGTTCTTGAGTAAGATTCATTCGTTGTCGGTTTAAACGTATTTTATTCCCCAAATTCAATTTCATACCATATCTCCATTCTGTCCGTATTTGCGCAAATCCAATGTTTTACCGGCAATAATAGTATACCATATGTTATAAGCAGAATCAAGCGCACAGTTTGTGAGATTTTTTCTCAATATGTGAGAGAAGTAAGTTTGGCCTTGGCAAATTTCCATGACGATAGAAAAACGGCTTGTGCCATAGTTACAGCACAATCCGCTTTCTTTTTTTGGAAGGCTTTTTCTTTGCCTATTGCAACGCAATTTTTAAGGGCTGACCGAGATAGTCAGCCCTCGTTTTTTGCGTTTGCCTTGATTTCCGCAATCTCCTTTTTCATCTCCGCAATCAGCACCTTGAGCTTTTCCTCGCGCTCCTCCCGTGTGGTGGCGTACAATGCTGCTTTTTAAGTTTATCTTGCCGTAGCCGCTGTCGATAAGCAACGCCCGTTCGTTTCCGATAAGCAATACATTTTGACAAGACCGAATGCGCCCCATTCCGAAATCCGATAGGTATTTTCCGCTAACTTTTTCACTGCCATTTCAGTCTACCGTAAATTCATATTCGCCTGCCGTGAGCGTTTTTTCGCCGCTCGGCAGGATAACCTTTGCCGTCGTGTTGGCGGGAATGACGATTTTATATGTCGTTTCACCGTTTCTTCTTTCCCAGTCGCTTTTGACTTTGCCGTAAACACTTTGGTATTCACACTTTGCAAACGTAAAGTGTCCGCCTGCTTTCGGGGCTATCGTAAATTCATTTTCGCCCGACACTTGAATTCCGCACATTTCGGAAACGACCCATTCCAGAACAGCACCTTTTGAATAATGGTCGAGCGAAGCGATGCCGCCTTGCGCCTGCGTTCCTTCCCAGCTTTCCCAAATCGTATTGGCGTTCATCTTCGGCATGAAGAGCCAGCCGGGCATCTGCTCGTTTTCGAGAAGTCTGTACGCATATTCCACGTCGATGTTTTCGAGAACATAAAGAATAAACGGTGTGGACAAAAAACCGGTGCCGAGCCGCCAATCATAGTGTTCAAGCGCGGTAACCAGGCGCTTTTTTGCAAATGCGGTTTGTTTTTCGTCCAAAAGCCCCATGTAAAGCGGTTGGACGAGTTTTGCCTGCCTGTCGGTATCGAGCGAAAACTTCGGACATTCTATCAGTTTGCCGTAGCCGATTTTCGCCTTTTCGGCGTATTCCGAAAAGCGCTTTTGATCGTCCTGCTTGCCCAACACGCCGGCGATTTCTGCCATTGTCTGCAGCATATATACGATATACGCGGTCGTTTCTTCGGGATGCGGGCAGGCAAAATCCTTGAAATCCGTGATATGCACTTCGGTCGGCTCTGCCCATTCGCCATAGGACTGACCGTAATTGGAAATGTATTTCTTGTATTTGCGGTCGATTCCCGTTCGGACTGCCGTCGGATACCATTTGCCGAGCGTTTTGATCTTGAAATCGGCATACTTTTTCATTGCGGCGTAGCTGTTTTCCAGTATTTTTTTGTCGCCGTAACGTTTGTAAATGCGATACGGAATCAGAACGCCCGCATCAGACCAACCTGCCGAGCCGTCCATAAAGTCCATATAAAAGTCGACTCCGCCCTTGGGGGTGATCTGACGGAATTTTCCGTTTTTGCGCTGTCCGTCAAGCATATCATGAACATACTTTCTCGCAAACGGAGCGAAATTGAAAAGGTATGACGCGGTATTGCAGAAAATCTGCGCGTCGCCCGTCCAGCCGTGACGTTCTCTCGTCGGGCAGTCGGTGGGCACGTCGGCGTGATTGTTTTTTGCCGACCAGCGCGTCGCTTCCACAAGCTTGTTGAGCAGCTCGTTGCTGCTGTCGAATGAAAGCGTTTCTTCCATATCGGAGCAGACCGAGACAGCCGTAAAATCTTCCTTTTTCCATTCAACGTCGGTTTCTATCAAAGCATACTGAAAACCGAAAATCGCAAATTTCGTCTTGTATTCGTTCAGCCCGTCCTTACAGTAGTACTCGATTTGCTGCCGCGGCGAAACCCTTGTGCGTTTTTTGTTGGCGCACTGAAAATTCTTTTGCGTAAATTTGCCGTTTTCGTCGAACATTTCACCGAAACGGAGCTTGATTTTCTGTCCTTTTTTCGCGTTTACGGCAAACGAAAGATAACCCGCGATATTCTGCCCGAAATCGAGGACTTTTGCGCCGCCCGGCGTGGTAATCACCTTTTGAACGGAAAATCTTTCGTGTTCGGTAACTGGAACATTATTGGAAGAAACGGGCGTAACGTCGCATTTGGCTTCCTTTGCAAAGCCGCTGTAGGAAGGCTCGCGCCACGCTTCTACTATCTCGCCGTCCTTGTTGTCGGCAAAGCGGATTTCGCCGTCGTTCGACCATGCCCATGTCTGATCTGTGCCGATGACCGCTTTGTTTCCGCTCATATCCGTGATTTCAAGCTGAGCATATAATTTCGTCTGTGTTCCGTATTGGTTGCGGAGTCCCCATGCGCCGCAGCTTCCGCGATACCAACCATCGGCAAGCTCTGCCGTAATGACATTTTCGCCGTTTTTGAGCAGTTCGGTAACGTCATAAGTCTGCAACTGAATGCGCTTTGTGTAATCGGTGTGCCCCGGTGCGAGCACGAAATTGCCGACGCGTTTGCCGTTGATTTTTGCTTCATACAGCCCGCAAGCGGTGATATACAGCCTTGCTTTCGCAACGTTGCGTGCGGCAAAATCTTTTTTGAAGCAGTCGACAGGATAACGCTTTTTCTTGTTTACGCGGTAGTTGCCGCTGATCCATTTTGCCCTGAAATCGCTTGTCGAAAGGAGCCCCATTTCAAAAAACGCCGTTTCAGAAGGTTCGCCCTCGCGGTCGGTTTCATCCCAAAGTGTAACGCTCCATTCCACACGCTGACGGCTCGCAAGATGGTTCGGGTAATCCGCGTGCATACGATCCGAGGAAACCTTTCCGCTGTCCCAGACAATCTGTTTGTCAGTTTTTGCAACAATACGGTACGCGGTCTGCTTGGTGCCGCCCTCGCAGTTCCAGAAAAGGCGGGGATGCCGGATGTCAATGCCGATCGGATTGACAAGGTATTCGGTTCTGAGGCTTATCGCTTTCATTTCTCACACTCCCTTTGCTTCCAGTTCCGCTTTGACTTTCGCTCTGTACGCTTCACCTGCGGCAAGCTCGCGCTGCCATGCGGCTTCCTCCGCTTCGGCACGTCTTGCTTCCTTTTGCTCCTTCTTCAACCGATCCTCCGGAGAGAGCGCAGCAAGCCTTTCCTCTTTGCGAGCCTTGGCTTTTTCGGCTTTTGCCTTCTCTTTTTCTTCGGCAAGACGCTTCTTTTCTGCTGTCTTTGCTGCTTTTTCCGCTGCCGCCTTTTGATAGTCTGCAAGTTCCTTTTCAAAATCCAGCCCTTTCGCTGCGCATTTTTCCTTCAATGCCGCTTCAAAGGCAAGCTCGTTTTCCCGCAGATAGGTTGCTTCCGCCTCTGCCGCGCGGACTTCCGGCGCAACCCATTCTTCGCCGCGTGCCGCCGCTTCCGCCCTCTGGTATTCGCGGATTTTTGCCTGCTTGCGCGAGAGTGTTTTTTCAACCGTCAGGAAAATCAACAAAACGGCAAGGACGATGCCGGTGATCGTTTCCAGTCCGACAAACGAGAAGGTGATCATATTTTTGACTGCCTGCGACTGCTCTGCAGCAACCGTCACACCGTCCACCAGCTTCGGCGCAATATATCCGGCTTTGGAGATCAGCGCATTGAACAGACTGGTCGATACGCCGATCGTCGCCACGGCAAGAATGTTGTAAATGGACATTGCCACGCCGTCTGAGCGCACGCCGCTTTTCCATTCGAGATGGTCAAGCCCATCGGCAAAGAGTGCCATGAACACATAAGCGCAGGGCAGCCCGCCGATGTTTTTGATGAACTGTCCGGCAAGAACAACCGCCATGTTCGTTGGCGCAGCCCAGCAGATGGCACTGCCGAGCGCATAGAGGATAAATCCCGCAAGCGTCACATTCCGCTTGCCGAATTTCTTTGCCAGCGGCCAGACGGCAAAAATGCCGATGCCCATGGGAATGCCGCCGATGACCGAGATCATCGTCTGCGTCACGCCGTCGTTATATGTGCCGAGGACATAATTGCAATAATAGACAAGCCCGATGTTTTTCAGCGACGTGCCGAGGGTATAGATGAAGAAATAGACAAACATGAGAATCATGTATTTGTCGGTCAGCACGATTTTCAGCTGCGTTAGAAAAGGCAGCTTTTTTTCTTCCGTGCCGGACTGCTCCTCCGTCACGCGCTCCTTTGTAAAGTAATATTCAAGGAGCGTCAGCGGCAGGGAAAGGATGGAAAGAACGCTCATCACGAGAATCCATTTGGTCTGATCCACGCCGAGCATCGGCATAACCACCATCGGGAAAATCAGTGCCACGATGATGCCGCTCATCATAATGGTGGAAATCTGATTGAAAACCGAAAGTCCGCCGCGCTGAATCGTGTTGCGTGTGGAGAGCGGACACATCAGGTTGTGCGACATATTGTAAATCGTGTATGCCAAAGAATAAAACAGGTTGTAGGACAGCATGACCCAGATGACCTGAACCGTTTCGCCCGCGTTCGGGACGGTGAAAAGCAGAATTCCCGTCAGCGCAACGAGCGGAGCGGACAGCAGAAGCCACGGACGCGCCTTGCCCTGTTTGGTCTTGGTGCGGTCGATGATATACCCCATCAGCACATTGGTGACTGCATCGATGATTTTCGACATCAGCGGGAAGACAACGAGAAACGCGCCGCCCCAAACGGTGGTCAGCTTCAGAACATCGGTATAATAGACGTTCAGATAGGTTGCAAGCACGGCGTTCAGCAGAAGCGCGCCGCAGGGACCGAGCAGGTAGCCGAGCCATTTTTCTTTACCCGTGACATTCTGCGAATGGATCCGGCTGTCAAACAGTTTTGCAGATAACATCCCGTTTTTCATGATTCGTCCGCTCCTTTGATTTTGTAGGATTGACACATCGCGGCGATACCGCGGATGAGATGCCCGTTTCCGAGCTGTACAAAGCCTTCCGCAATGTTCCACGGCATAGATTTTCCTGCCGAAAGGGAAAGCGTGCGCACACAGTTGGTATCAAAAATCCGTTGCAGGAAGATGGCGCCCTTGATCCGGTTGTCCCGTTCCGGTCCCGCAGGCAGCTTCTTTGCTTTTTTCAGTTGTCTCTTTGCGACCCCGCACACGGCGTTATAAAGAATTCTGCCCATAAACGTTTTCCGGAAATCGCAGAAGCGGCTTTCCATGGTCAGGGGCAATACGGGCGGCTCATCGGGGAGCGGCGTGCCGAGCAAATCGGCAAACGCCGCATTGTCGACGGGCTTTGCACCTTTCATTTTTTCGTTGACGCTGTCCGGATAAGGCGACGTTGCCGTCACACCCTCCGCTACCGTCAGCGGTGCGGTCAGACGGATATCCTCGCTCGACGCGCCGACTTCAATCGTATATTCTCCGTTTTCAAGTGTCCATGAATTGGTTTTGATATTCCAAAAAGACAGTTCTGACAAAGCACACGAGAGGGTGACAACCGTTTCTTCTCCCGCTTTCAGATAGACTTTCCGGAATGCACGCAGTTCGCTTTCCGGCTTGAAAACGGCAGAATTTTCATTGTTTTTCACATAAAGCTGGACAACCTCCGCGCCGTCACGGTTGCCCGTGTTGCGAACGGTCAAAGTTGCCGTTACAATCCCGTTTTCGCTTGTCACGGCAAGGTTTTGGTATTCAAAATCTGTGTAGGACAGTCCGAATCCAAACGGGAATGCAGGACTGACCTTCGCTGTTTTCGCATAGCGGTAACCGACAAAGACGCTCTCCTTGTAAAACTCATTTGCTTTTTTGCTGTATTCTTCGCCGTAAAGAACATCGGCATAGTGTTTGTACCAGGTCTCCGCCAGCTTTCCGGAGGGATTGGCTTCGCCGAAAAGCAGTCTCGCCCCCGCTTCTCCGCCGCACTGCCCCGGCAGATAAAGGTTCAAAATGGTGTTAACACCGTCTGCAAACGGAAGCTCTACAGGCGATCCACCCGAAAGCACGACGACAATCTTTTTGCCCGTTTTTATCAGAGCATTGACCAGTTTCAGCTGATCGTCCGGAAGGCGCATATGCGCTCTGTCCCCTCCCTCGCTCTCCGCAAGGTCTGTAAGCCCGAGATAGAGAAGAACGGTATCATATTTTTCCGCGAGGGCAACCGCTTCCGCAATCGGTTCGCCTTCCGCAGGGTCAACACCCGCGCTGTAACCGCGCGCATACCCGTATTTTATCCCGCGCGCATCGAAAGCGTCCTTGTGCGAAACAACCTTTGTCGGCGAAATCATCGAACTGCCGGAGCCCTGATAGCGCATTTTTTCAAACAGTTCACCGATGACACAAAGCGGCTTTGTGCCGTCCAGCGGCAGCGTGCCGTCGTTTTTCATCAGCACCGCGCTGTCCGCCGCAACGCGAGCGGCAAGCTCCGCGTGACCGTCACGGTCAAACGATTCCGTTTTTGATGCGGTTGCGAACTTCTCGGTCGCCGCAAGGATGCGGGTTACGCAGGCGTTGGCTTCGTCCCCGGAAAGGCTGCCGTCCGAAAGCGCGTCATAGACCTTTTTCAGGCTGACCGCCGTATCGCCCGGCATTTCGAGGTCCTCTCCGGCGCGGATTCCGGCAATACGGTCATGCGTGCCGCCCCAGTCGCTCATCACGATGCCGTCAAAGCCCCACTCATCGCGGAGAACATCGGTCAGAAGCCATTTGTTTTCGGAAGCAAAGGTGCCGTTGATGCGGTTGTAGGATGACATGACCGCGCCGGGCTTTCCTTCCTTTACGGCCGTTTCAAACGGTTTCAGATAAATCTCCCGGATTGCCCGTTCGTCTGCAACGGAGTTGCCGACAAAGCGGAAGTTTTCCTGATTGTTGAGCGCAAAGTGCTTCAGGCAGGCACTCACGCCCATGGACTGCACGCCGCGCACGAACGCCGCGCCGAACTTTCCCGCAAGGAGCGAGTCTTCGCTGTAATATTCAAAATTTCTGCCGCAAAGCGGATTGCGCTTGATGTTGACACCCGGTCCGAGAAGCATATGCACCCCGTAATACCGACATTCCTCACCGATTGCCCGCCCGATTTTTTCGGCATTTTCGGGATTCCAGGAGGACGCCACGCACGCCGCCGTCGGAAATGCGGTTGCAGGTTCGCTTTTGGAAACTCCGTTGTCTCCGCCGCCGATCTGCTTGCGCAGTCCGTGCGGTCCGTCCGCCATTGCGAGTCTCGGAATGCTCTGTCGCGGTACTCCGCTGGTGTACATAAAATCCGTTCCCTGCAAAAGGGCTGCTCTTTCTCTGTCTGTCAGTCCGGAAGCCTGATTTTTCATAGGTAGACCCCTCCCGATTTTATTCTGCTTCCATTATATCACCCGGCGACATTTTTGTATTGCATTATTGTATTGATTGTGGTATAATTGTATTGAATCGAGGTGACGGAGATGAAAAACATCGATCTGGAGTATCTGTGTTCTGTGATTGCGGGGCTTTCGGGCATTCCCGTGCGGATTTTTGACGGGGACACTCCTGTTTATTATTCCTTTGTCGGCAGGCTTCCGCGAGACCCGATGGTGATCTGCAAAAACGAAATTTTTGCGATCGAGAAGAATATCGGTTACTATATGACCGCGCAGTTTCAGTATTATGGCGTTGTCAGGCGCGGGAAAACGAGGATCGTAATGGGACCGACAAGACAGGTGACGGTCAGTGATGCGGAGCTGCGCTCGCTTGCGTTTCTTGCCGATGTCCCGACCGATGACACCGACGATTTTGTCGCCGGAATGAAAAGCATTGTCCCCATGCCGCTGGAAAGCGTGATGCAGACGCTTTGCGCCGTCAATTACATTCTCAACGGGGAGAAGGTATCGCTTGCCGACCTGACGATTTATGACGAATTGCAAACAGACTTTTCCTCTCAGATGGCAGCTGAAAAAACGGATGCTCCGGCAGATCTGCATAACACGCTGTCGCTTGAACAAACGCTGATGAGCATGATCCGCAAGGGCGATACCGCGGCGCTTTCGGAATGGGCAAAAAATGCGCCTGCGATCAGGGGAGGAGTCATCGCCTTTGACCAGCTGCGCCAGATGAAGAATCTGTTTATCGTTTCCGTTACGCTTGCCTCGCGTGCCGCGATCAGAGGAGGAATGGATGCGGATGACGCGCTGATGCTCTCCGACAGATACATTCAACGTTGCGAGCTGATGAACACCGCGGAGGAGATCACAAATCTGCAATTCCACATGATTTCGGATTATACCGCGCGTGTGGAGCGCCTGCACATCGGAAACGACCCGTCGCAGCTTGTCAGCGCTGTATCAAACTACATTCAGCACCACCTCTCCGAGCCGATCACAACAGAGCAGATTGCCGCTTCGCTTTATATCAGCCGCACACATCTGTCCGCCCGTTTTCATAAGGAAACGGGGATAACCCTTTCGGACTATATTCTGAAAGAAAAAACGGAGGAGGCAAAACGCCTGCTCCGTTATACCGACAAATCTCTTGCGGCGATTTCCGCCTATCTCGGCTTCTCATCGCAGAGTCATTTTTCAAGAACCTTCCGCAAATATGCCGGCATCACCCCCGGCGAATACCGCGCAAAGCACGCGGGGCATTGAGAGATTCCTGCTTGACCCTACGGCTGTTTCGTGATGTGCCGACGGGAATCCGACCCCGTTTTCTTTGCCTACTGCAATGCAATTTTTAAGGGTTGACCGAGATAGTCAGCCCTCTCTTTCTTATGCGTTCTTCACTTGCTTTTTCATGACTGCGATTTCCGCTTTCATCGCTTTTATCAGCTCTGCCAGTTTTTCCTCGCATTCCTCTCGTGTCTTAGCGTACACGTTCTTGGATATTCGCTTGCCGTTAACTCTCGGCGTGAACCGCCCTTCATACAGGTGGTCGTTTATCATCGTCACGCAACCCGTGCCGGGTTTGCGTATCTTGCCGCCGATAGGCTTATACGGCTCAAATTTCGGCTCTGTCGGCTGATCGGTTGCTTCACTGTCACTTGTCTTGTCCGTTGCGGTCGGCTCGGGAATGGGCGTGTCTGCCCCCGCAATCTCGCGGTCAATTCTCGCCGCCGCCTGCTGCATCGTGTCGGTGATATGGCTATCAATATTGAGCGTCCTCTCGCTTGTCGATGGATCGTTTTTTCCACCGTCTCGGGTGACGGTCGTGGCTCCTTTTTTGTACGGAATGGCTTAACGTTGGATTATTTCAGCGAAATATTCTTTGGTTGGATAACGGATACAATGGTGTCTCCGGGGGCATGCTATTGGAAAAAGGAGATGAAACAACATGGTTACAACCGTCACCGATTCCACGTTTAGCGCCGAGGTGCTTGGCGCGCAGGAAGCTGTTTTGGTCGATTTCTGGGCTGCCTGGTGCGGTCCCTGCCGCTCGCTGGCGCCGATTTTTGAGGCTGCCTCGAATGAGATTGCCGGGGTCAAATTCTGCCGTCTGAATGTAGACGACTGCCCGGAGACTGCCGGCCAGTTCGGGATTCTGTCCATCCCGACTCTGGTGCTCTTTCGCGCAGGAAAAGCCGTCAAAACCGCCTCTGGCACACACACCAAGCAGCAGATTCGTCAGTTTCTGACCGAATAATGCCCCGACTTCCGGGTCCGGAAATCGCTTTGGCTCCGGAAAGGATGGGGAGAGCAGGTCCCGCCGAAAGACGGTTCTGCTCTCCCCCTCTCTGTTTTTCAAACCACACCGTAAGCCAGCATCGAATCGGCAACCTTGAGGAAGCCCGCGATGTTTGCGCCGGCAACCAGGTCACCCTCCCTGCCGTATTCCTTCGCCGCGTTCGCCGCGTTGTGGTAGATGTCGACCATAATCTGCTTCAGCTTGGCATCCACCTCCGCAAACGTCCAGCTATAGCGCATCGAGTTCTGGCTCATTTCCAGCGCCGAGGTTGCAACGCCACCCGCATTGGATGCCTTTGCCGGTGCAAACAGCACGCCCGCGTTCCGGAACGCCTCAATCGCCTCGGGCGTAGATGGCATATTCGCGCCCTCCGCGACTGCCTTGACATCGTTTGCAATCAGCAGTTTTGCGGATTCCGCGTTGATCTCGTTCTGGGTTGCGCAGGGCAGCGCGATGTCGCATTTCACCGTCCAGATTGCGCGGCAGTTGTCGACGTAAGTCGCCTTGGGATGGTCGGCAAGGTACGCCTTGATTCTGCCGCGGCGAACCTCCTTAATCTCCTTAATCGCAGCCAGGTCAATGCCTGCCGGGTCGTACACATAGCCGTCGGAATCGGACATTGCCACAACCTTTGCGCCCAGCTCGGTCGCCTTTTCGCAGGCGTAGATTGCCACATTGCCGGAACCGGACACCACAACCGTTTTACCCCTGAAACTCTCGCCTGCATCAGCAAGCATCGCCTCGGTGAAGTAGCACAGCCCATAGCCGGTTGCCTCCTTGCGCGCCAGGCTCCCGCCGTAGGTCAGCCCCTTGCCGGTCAGAACGCCGGTAAACTCATTGCGCAACTTTTTGTACATACCGAACAGGTAGCCGATCTCCCGCCCGCCGACGCCGATGTCCCCTGCAGGGACGTCCGTATCCGCGCCGATGTGGCGGGAAAGCTCCATCATGAAGCTCTGGCAGAACCGCATGACTTCTGCATCCGACTTCCCCTTCGGGTCAAAATCCGAGCCGCCCTTGCCGCCGCCGATGGGCAGACCGGTCAGCGAATTTTTGAAGGTCTGCTCGAAACCCAGGAACTTGATGATGCCCTCGTAGACGGACGGATGGAACCGCAGTCCCCCCTTGTAAGGACCGATGGCACTGTTGAACTGGACGCGATAGCCCCGGTTGACGTGAATCTTTCCCTCGTCATCGACCCACGGGACGCGGAATTTGATCACGCGCTCCGGCTCGACCAGCATGTCAATCACGCCTTTTTCGGCGTAAACCGGGTTCCGCTCGATGACCGGCACCAGCGATTCCAGAACCTCGCGGACCGCCTGATGAAATTCCGGCTCGCCGGGATTGCGCCGGACGACCTCTTCGTACACGCCTGCAAGATAGGCATTCTGAATACTCATGATTTTGAACCTCCGAATGAATGGATTTGCAAGATTTAGACGAATTTATGCACATTTTCGTGCTTTTTCGCATGTATTAAAGCGCATGCGCAACATAACATGAAATATTATAGCACAAATCCTGCATTTTGTCAAGTGGTCCGGTAAAATTTTTGCGCACGGTCCAGCAAAACCCAGTCCCCTGCGGTCGCTTCCCTGATCCGGGACTTTTCCGGCAAAGCAGCGTTGCGACCGGGCACATTCTCTTCCTATATAAAACAGGGACCTATTTTTTTTCCGGGAGCAGAAAAGAGCGCCCGGCAATGCTTGACAAGCCGCACGCTTTATGGTATAATAGACGCAGAACGTCTTGCTGCGCAAGCCTTTGCGCTTCGCGCTTCCCGTATTTCGTGCGGCTGTAGCATTGACGCGCGGCGCACCCCCTGTGGCAAGTCACCCGTAGAAGCTGCCCATGCGGAACAGCGTTTCGCGCAGGCGCAGATAGACCGGAAAAAACTGCGCAAGGGGCAGCGGGTTCTCCCCTTTTCCGCATTCCAGCGTCAGAGCCGGGATTCCGCATTGCGTCAGGCACCAATCGGTCAGCCCGCCGTAGGCTGCGGGTCCGGTTGCATCGCTCAGGCGGTATCCGGTCAGTCTTGCAACCTTGAGCGCGGCTTCGTGCCCGCCCGGGAGCGCTTTGCCGCCGCTGCGGTAATAGATTTCCTCCCCCTGCGTATGGAACGCCGCTACCAACCGCACGTTCTGCAGAAACCGGATGTACCCGCACAGCGCCCGGACCTCCGGCTCGGATTCCGGCTCCTGCCCTGCATAGCGGGTCGGCGCGCCCCCGGTGATTCCGAGTTTCGTCTCGACCGCCCGGTATTCGACAAATCCCGCATCGTAGTTGTGGTTCAGGTCCACGCCGCGCGCGTTCGCCTGCCAATGCGACAGGTCGCTGCTCCCGCCGTTCATGCCGATGACCCGCTGATAGAGCGGATTTTCGCGCGTGATACCGTGCTGCTGGTACTCCACGCCGTCCGGATTGAGCATTGGGACAACATGCAGCGTGCAGCGCTCGCAAAAGGTTGGCAGCTGGATGCCGTAGACCGTTCTTCCGGCTTTGCGGTATGCGCAAAATTCATCGACAAACCGCAGGAGCCATGCGGACGTCAGCCACTCCATGCCATGGTGCGCACCAACGTACAGCAGTTGCCGCTTGCCGCCACCGACCGAAAGCACCGGAATCTCCCGCCCGAGGATTGAGCGCCCCAGCCCCGTCACCCGCAAAAACGGGTACCGCGCGGCGAGCGCTTTCACCGTTTCCATCAGCGCGGCATGGTCGATCGGTCGTTCCACATTCAGCCAACGGCTTGCATCCGGCATTGTCACCACTCCCTTCGGTGCTACAGCTTATGCCGCCGAATTGCAAAACTTGACCGTTTTTCGAAAAAAGGAGCTCTCATGAACGAAAAAAAAGACACCCCCTACCGTCGGACCGCGCGGCTTTGCGGCATTCTGCTGCTCTCCGCCGCAATTTTTTATGCCGCCGTCTGCACGCCGATCTACCAATGGTCCAGCGCGAATATTGCAGTGAGTGAAGTATTTACGCTGATTTGGGACGCGGTGCAAAGTCTGGTCCGGTTCGCGTTTTTCTGGACCGCCGCCGCGTTTGTGCTGGTATCGGTCCGGGATTACGAACGGTCCCGCGCCATTCTGCTGCTTGCCGGAGGCGCGAACCTCCTGCTTCACGCCGGAAGTCTTGCAGCCGGACTGATTATGATGCGCGACTTTGACAGCATCGGGCTGGATCTGCTCGACCTTGCAGTCTCCTTTGCACTGGACGTCTGCCAGCTCGCGCTGTTCCGTCTGATTGCGTATCTGATGCTGGAGCGCCCCCGGCGGTCCCCGGAGGCTCCCCTGCCCGCGCGTGCGCTGATTCTGTGCGCGGCGATTCCCTCTGCACTCCAGATTGTGAGCCGGATTCTGTATGACGTTGCGGTCGGTGCACCGACAGGCAAGACCGACCTGATTGTCATGGTCACCTATTATCTGATCGACCTTGCAGGCGTTGCAATCGGGTATCTGGCAATTCTGCTGATTTCCGACCGGCTTCCGGCAAAAAAGGAGCGCGCATGACATCCACCAAACGAGCAGTTATTTTTGACCTGGACGGCACGCTGATTGACAACCGTGCGTCCTTTGCAAAGGCATACCGCGCCATTTGCAGCCGCTATCCGGATGTCTTTGACCCGCAGAGTCTGGAAACCGAGGAGCTGATGATTCGGTTTTACCGGTCCTCCTTTGCAAAAGAGGCTTACGATGCATTAGCCGAATCGCTTGCGCCGCGCGTGCTCCCGCCGCTGGAACCGTTTCACACCGAGTGGGGCATGACCTACGCGGGCAATGCGGTGACGCTGCCCGGCGCTGCTGAAACACTGACGCGGCTGCAGGAAAAGGGATACCGGCTGGGGCTATTGACCAACGGGGATTCCAAGCGCCAATGGGCGAAAATCCATTCCTCTGGGCTATACCCTTACTTTGATGCGGTTGTGGTCTCCGGCGATCAGCCGTTTGAAAAGCCCGACCCGGCAATCTATCGGTTGATCCTCTCGATGCTGCAGGTTTCTGCCGGGGAAGCGCTGTTTGTCGGGGACACGCTCAAGACCGACATTGAGGGTGCCAAGCGCGCCGGAATTGATTCCCTCTGGTTGACAACGAAGCAGGAAAACACCGCCGGGGCAACCTACCTGGCGCCGAGCGTAACCTACTTATTAGAGCTGCTGTAAAGCGGCTGGCACATTCGAAAGAGCCTATTAGAAATTCCGATAGGCTCTTTTCCTTTATCTGCTGTCTGCGATGGAACGAGACTAAATTTTGTTCTAATAGTTTTGTCGACGAAAGCACAAAAACACCCTCCCCGAAGGGAGGGTGAACGGGATTAGTTTGCAAGACCGGACTGCTCGATGCCCTGCACCAGGAATCTTTGGCAAAAGGCGTACAGAATCACAAGCGGGAAGATAATCATCAAGCCGCAGGTGTTCCGAATCGCAGCGTAGTACAGATCCTGTCCCGCGTAGTCGGTACGCAGGGAGCTCGGAATGGTATTGATCAGCTTGACCAACAAGTTCGTGTCGGAAGTGACGAAGAACAGGTTGGTATAGAAGTCATCGGTCCATTGCCAGCAGAACGAGAACAGGAAGACCGTAATCAGCATCGGGACGGACAGCGGCAGAATGATCTGCACGAAGGTCCGGAAGGTTCCGGAACCGTCCATGTAAGCCGATTCCTCCAGTTCGTCCGGAATGCCGCGGAAGAACTGCCGCAGCAGGAAGATGTACAGGCCGTTCTTGAATGCCAGACCGCCAAGCGACAGCAGGATCATCGGAATGTAGGTGTTAATCAGGTTGATACCGTCGGAGGTCACCTTCAGCGTCACCTTCCATGCGTCCTTCGGCACACCGCGGATGTACTCGGTATACTTGAACAGCTTAATCTCATCCGGCAGAACGTTGATCTTCTCAAAGAAGGAGGCAATGCCGGTTCCGAGGTTCTTGATGTTGTGTCCGAAGATCTGGATTCCGCCGCCCTTGAGCAGGCGCACAATGCCCAGCACATCGAAATAACGGAAGCGCATGAACATAGAGAGTTGCAGGGTCTGGTGCGGGACAATCATCGTCAGGATAACCAGCAAGAAGATGATATTTCTGCCCTTGAACTTGAACTTTGCAAATCCGTAACCGATCAGCGCGCAGATCAGCGTCTGAATCACGGCGCAGCTGAACGACAGGATGAAGGTGTTGCGGAATGCCGACCAGTAGTTCAACTCGTCGATGATTGCGCGGTAGATGTCAAGCGTGAAGTTCTTCGGAATCAGACGGACCGTTACGTCCACGAAGTCCTCCGGCGCCATGAAGGAGCCGGCGATCTTCGTCAGGAACGGGAAGATTACGATATACGAAATACCGATCAGCAGGACCATCCGGAAGATCCAGTAAACCACCTTCGTCAGGAAGTAGAGGTTTAAGAATTTTGCTTTGAGCCGTTCCTTCAGGGGCGTCCGTTCAAAATCCACGCGGATTTTGTTTTTGGATTCCCGTTTAATGGTCGGCTTTTTTTCAATTTGAGCGTCCATTCGTTATCCCCCTTTACTCAGCCTTCCGCTGGTAGAACACAAACGCCGAAATGATTGCCGCAATGATCGACACGATGACGATGACGATCAGGAAGTAAATCCACGACATTGCCGAGCTGAGCACCTGACCGTTCGATGCCGAATACTTCTGCGAAATGAAGGTCATCACCACGTTGCTTTCGGTTGTGAAGGAGTCGATGATCGTATACACGGCGTTGACCAGAATCATCGGCGTAATCATCGGGAAGGTTACCTTCCAGAAGGTTTCCCATGCGGTTGCGCCGTCAATCTTACAGGATTCGTAGATTGCAGGCGAAATCGACTGAAGCGATGCCAGGAAGATCAGCATCTGCACGCCGGAGCGGTTGACGATTCCGTAGATGTTGTTGATTGCCATTGTCACGTAATCCACGATTTCGGTACCGACCTTCATGTTTGCGAACAATCGCTGCAGGTCCATGCTGGAGACCAGTTCGGTCGCCGCGCTGGAACCGGTACCGGTATCGATACCGTCCGTGCCTTCCATGTAATCAGACATGATGTCGCTTGCCGCAATCGTTTCCATAATACCGGTTGACAAGATGACCGGGATGAAGAAGATTGCCCGGAACACGCCCCGTCCAGCCATATTCTGGTTCAGCATCACCGCCATGAACAGCGAGAAGATGATGATTGCGGGAATTTCGAATGCCAGCTGCTTGAGTCCGGACACCAGCGTTTTCGCAAAGTCCGGATCCTCCGTCAGCGCCTCTTTGTAGTTCTTCCAGCCGACGAACTCGGTGGTATAGGCACCGCCGCCGGTTCCGGCATTGATTTTGGAAAAGCTGAACACGATGGAGTCCTTGATCATCGGCAGGTAGATCAGCACAAACCCGATCAGGAACGGCAGGATGAACAGCCATCCCGAACGTGCCTTGCGCCGGTCAAGAGATGCAATTTTTCTTTTTTTCGGTTCCTTGACCTTTTCGGCGGTCATCGGAGCCTGATTCATATCCGTTGTCATGCTATTGCACCTCCCCTATCAGTTCGCCGAGCGCGGGATCATGACATACCCGCCGGCTTCGATCGTATAGACAACGCCCATGTAGACAACGCGGACTGCATAGCTGTTGTAGTTGAGCAGGAACGTCTTGTAGGGCGTCTTGCTCGTGCGGTCACCGTAGGTCACGGCAACCACATTGTTGTTGCTGACCTGATAACGCTGACTGTCGTCCTTGACGGTCTCCTGCTCGGTATCCTCGGTGGTATCGGGCATTTTGCCTTCCTTCTTGACATCCTCAACGTCCAGAACGATGGTCAGCTCGCCCTTCACCTCAGCCGAATTTGCCTCTGCAAACATTGCATCGAACTTCACGGCAAACGCGCCGGTTGCTTCGCCCGCCAGGTCTGCAGCATCCACGCCGGCAGCAGTCTCCAACTCGGTCTTCTTGGCGGTCAGCCAAGCCGACATCTCGTCGAACTGCGCCTTTGCGATCTTGTACTGCTCAGAATCGGTCCCCTTCTCGTCCGCAATCAGCTGCAGCGCGGCTTCGAGCTTTTCGTAAACTGCCGTTGCCTGCTTGTAAGCGCGCACGATACGGTCATAGTTGTTCCAGGTTGTAACTGCCAGCGAACGGAATGCGACCAGAGCATCATAGCGTCCCTCAACGATTGCATCCTCGCCGGTCTTCTTCAGGTTGTCCAGCGTGGTCCGCATTGCTGCAGCATTGGTTGCCAGCGGCTTTGCATTGTCATCGGCTGCCTGCAGAATATTCTCCAGCGTTTCAATGGCACTGCGGAGTGCAACGCTTGCTTCTGCGACCGATGCAATCTTGTTGATTGCGTCATCGCGCTCTGCCTTTTCAGCCGCCTCCTTGGCATCCTCGAGCTTCTTTTTCAGAAGCGTTTCCAGCTCGTCAAGGTCCAGGACACGCTCAGTTGCAAACTTCGCGCCGTCGCTGCCGATGTTGTTGTAGTTCAGGAACTCGTGCCCAACAATGGTTTTGGTCTGGACGTCAGCCAGCAGCCCGTTGAGCGTATTGTAGTAGTTGATGACATCATCCTTCCAGATGCTGTACTGGATGGAGTAATACTGGCTCAGGACCTCGTCCTCCTTCAGCTCCTCCGTGTTCCGGTAGGAGAGGATGAAGTACAGACCCGCGCCGTTTTCGATTGCCTTTAGGAGCGCGTAATCGGTGTCGCCTTCCTCATTCAGCGCAGTGCCTGCGAACTGAATGTATCCGTGCAGGACCGCACCCAGGAACGGAACCGAGCAGGCTGCCTTGACATACCGGCTGGAATCCAGGTCCATGTTAATGATGTAGTCCATGTAGCGCCAGGTATACGCGTTACCGCCGTCGGTCATCAGACTGTAGTCCTTGCTCAGGGCAGCCAGTGCCTTTTCGGTAAACTCCTTGCTGTCCTCGCGGTTATACGGATCATCCTCGTCAAAGTCGGAGTTCAGAGCCGTACCGAGCGATGCAACCGACATGGTGTGAATGTCGTATTTGCCGTACTTCTTCAGCAGCTTCTCATAGAACTTGCTGTAGCGGGACGGCGAAATTGCCAGCGAATAGAAGCTGACGTACTTCTGCTGCGTTGCGCTGTACTGTCTCTTGGAGGAGTAGCGGTTATCGATGGTCTTGATTGCGTCCTTCTTGAGGTTCAGTGCGTCAAACAGGGTGTTCTCGGTGCAGTATGCAAAGTCGAAATCCGGGAACAGACCGATCTGACGGTCATCGTCTGCCGAGTTGATTGCCTTTGCCTGCTCGAGCAGCTTCTTGAAGCCGGATTTGCCTCCGACCTTGCCGACCCAGGACAGCGACGACGGGATTTTGGAATACATACCGCCGTTTGCAAAGCCGGTCATTTTGAAGTTGATGTTGTTCACGCCGCTCTCCGACAGCTCATTGTACATCGTCATGATGTCCTCAAAGGTGGTGAACGGTGTCATCAGGTCAACCGGGATGGTTGCAACGGTCTGCTGGGTCTTCATACCGCCGAAGACTTCCATGTAAAGCGGAATGTTCGCCGTTACGTCATCCTCGGTCAGTTCGGTCAGAACGCCTTCGCTGATGAGGTAATCCCGGTAAGCCTCAGCCATGCCGAGCCAGGATGCATCGTAGTGCTTTCCGGATTCGTTCTTGGCAAGCTGCTCGTCGCGCAGAAGCTGATACTGGATTTTAATGTTGCCGGTATATTTCCGGTTGGAAACGACCGTCCAGGTGCTGCTGCTCGTAACCGAGATGGAATCTGCGATGTCGTAGCTGTCCTTCGGCTTCGGGTTGAAGTAGTTACTCATCGTGGCGTAGTCGGAAAGTGTGCCGGCGAAATAGGTTTCGATTTCGCCAAGCGACTCGCCCGCCTCGATGATGGCAAGATAACCGCGCTTGTAGCTGTCTGCCTGGATGTCACCCAAGAGTTCGCCGCCGAGCTTTTCGACGCTTGCCTTGATATCATCGATGCTCATGACGGTGTTCGACACCTTTTCGGTATGTTTGATTGCGTTGCCGTCCTCGTCCTTCACCTGATAGGTGTAGGTGTAGATGACCTCGGTTGCAACCGTACCGTACACGGGGGTCCGGATTGCCTTCTGATAGGTTCCGGAGATCTGGTGGTATGCATAGTCCACACCGTAGATCTTGCCACGAATGGTGTTGGTCTTGGTCAGGTTGAAATCAAACAGCGAGCCGGAGCCGTCCGGATAGAAGTTGTAGCCTTCGTTTTTGGTGTTGCCGGCACCCATATACGGCAGAATCGAAATGTTCTCCAGCGTATAGGATGCCATGTTGTACTGCAGACCGTTGACCGGAACGCGGACCAGCAGTCCGTTTTCGTTCAGCGAATACTCCAGCGCCAGCTTGAATGCCGGGTACTCTTCGTCGGTTGCCTCGTAGTGCGTGGTCTCGTGGTCGGCATCCATCTGCTCGAAGGTGTAATCCGGGCAATACTTCTTGATATACTCCTCAATCTGCGTAATCTCGACAGACGATGCGTCGGTGGAGAAGACACGAATCGGGATATTCTCGCCGTCCGGGTCTGTGCAGGGGTAGGATTTGATGCAGGCATCCTTCTCAGCCTGGGTCTTCATGGTGGAAGGATCCTTCAGCTGGAAGAAAGCATCGATTTTGCCGATGTAGAAGTCTGCCTCGGCTTTGCTGCCCAGTTCCCCGCGCTCTGCAGCCTCCTTCAGAGGCGTCATGATCAGGTTCTGGTAGCTCGTTTCGGGCAACCACCGCGGAACCAGTTTGCGGAACTCCTCACGTCCGATGGTGTATTCCATCCGGACACCGTTCTTGATTTTGGAAATGCTGATCTGGTTGCGCATTGCTGCGTCCAGGAAGCTGTACAGGTACTTGGTGGTACCGTTTTCCTGATACTGAATGATGACCTGGGACATCAGCAGCTGTTCTTTGGTACCTTCGCTGCCGGCTGTGGTGCTTCCACCCGGCTTGAACATGGCAGAGCCCTTGGAGCTTGCCACATCGTAGGGGTTGGAGAACAACACGTTGACGTGATCCGTTCCCAGCGTTGCGGTTTCCACCAGCGCAATTTCGCCGCTGGTGGTGGTACCTTCCTTGCCGTCGGTCGTCAAGCCCGGGTGCTGGTAGTCAACATACAGCTGATAGCCGTAGCCCTCCAGCATCAGGGTCATGCTCGCCAGTTTTTCCGCCGGTGTCTTGTAGACATCGGTTTGCATATAGATCTTGGAAATATCCGATTCACTCAGTTCCCCGGCAGCTCCTGCCGACAGGGTCCCGACAAATGCGACGGAGCCGAGCATCAACACGACAGCTAAGAATGTCGAAACAATCCTTGATTGAATTTTCATTTATTTACCTCCTGTCTGTCGTTTAGACCCGGTATTGGATCTCGGTGATCAGGTTCGTCACCAGGCTGACGAGCTTGGTCAGCAACATGCTGAACAGCAGCACGATGAAAACGATAACTGCCATTGCAACAATGGTACAGAGAATGATAATGAGGTTCTTAAAGAGCGAATAATCATGCGTCACCATCGTGCCGAAGAAGAGCAGGATGCCAACCCAGATGAATGCCAGCGTGCCGATGAAGGTGATGATCGATGCCTCGCTGCTCGCCACCCAGTTCGAAACCAGCGTCGAGGGGATGATCAGCAGCGGCAGCGGCAGCAGCGAATAGGAAGACGCAATGAAGATGTCCTTGAAGCTGCCTTCACCGTCAAACAGCGTGGTCAGACACCAGTTTGCCAGCACGAAGAGAATCAGCGGGACCGCAACCGAAATCAGCTGCGTCAGAATGGTGGTCACGCTTCTGGTCGGGTTGAGCACGTAGCCCTGACCGACCCCCTGATAAAAGAACGCCAGGACCGCGACTGCGGCGAACACCAGCGATGCACGGACCGATCCGCGGTGCTCATGCTTGAGGTCATAGAAACCGTCAAACGGGTGGAAGATAACATGGAATCCGTACATCAGCTCCTGACCGAAGGTCTTTCTTGCACGTCCGTCAGTCGACACGCGCTTGTTGACCTTTGCTGCAAACTGGAACCACTTGATGACACCGACAATGACGGCGACAATCAGAACGATGACCAGCAGGAACCACTTGGACATCCAATCCTTCCGCACTTCCTTGAAGGCCTCGCTCCAGTTTGCGGTGTCGTATGCGACTTCGTACATCTTCAGCGCTTCTTCGTAGGAGCCGTTCCGGTACATTGCATTACCGATTCCGACATACGCTGCGTCGAAGTTGGAGTTTCTCTGCAGAACCGCCTTCCAGCACTCGATGGCATAGTCGTAATCCAGCGAGTTCTGTGCGCCGATTGCTTCAATCAGCAAATCGCCGTACTTGGTGCGCTCGTAGACCACGATGCAGCCCTCGTTACCTTTATCCAGCGCCAGCAGGGTATCGCCCTGGTAGCAGATGGCTTCGATACTCGAAATGCTGCCCAGCATCGAGCCCTTATCACCGAAAGCGAAGAGCAGGTTGCCGTTGAAATCGTAGGTGTAAATCTTCTGGCGCTTCTCATCGATAATCGACCAGGTCTTTTCGGGACCGACCGCCACGTCCGTGATGGTCGAAACGCCGCTGTAGGTGTCGGTCTTATCGGTGGAGTAATCAATTTCGCCCGCCGGCGGCCAGAAGCCGTTGCGGCGCATGATCTCTTCGCCCGAGGGGTTCAGCAGCTTGACCGGCAGGTAGGTACCCGACGAGGATTTGCTGCGGATTGCGCTCTGGACCGACGATTCCGCAATCGAGGAGGTGGTCACGTAGATGAAGCCGTCCTCGGTGATGGAGATGTTGTTGTACTCGGTGGAAATCAGCTTTGCGCTCAGTTTCTTCTGCTCATCGGTCTGGAGCTTTCTCCACAGAATGTCCCATGCGCTGATGGTAACTGCCTGTGCGCCGATGAAGCCGACAAACTCGCCGTCGCTGTCCATCACAATGACACCCTGATAGGTGGTCGAGGAGACAACGTAGATTCTGCCGTACTGGTCGATTGCCATTGCAACCGGCTTGTAGACCGAATCGTCGTCAAACAGCTGGCTCTGCGGCTGGTCGATGATCTTCTTAAATTCGAAGGTCACGCGATCAAAGACAACCAGACGGTTCTGGTCCGTATCGCAGACCCAGATTTCGCCGTGGTCTTCGTCGTTCTTGGGGTTGACCACGAAGACACCCTGCGGATTCTTCAGCGAATCCGGGTTGCCTTTGTCGTTGACGAAATCGGTGATGATGTGGTCCATCTCGAAGTAACGGGACAGAACCAGAATGCGGTTGTTGCCCGAATCGGCGATGTAAACCTTTTTCTCGGAGTCGGTGACCATATCGCCGGGGTTGTTGAACTTTTCGATGCCGAGGTCCGTTGCGCCGACGGTCTTGGCTGCGGAGTAAGCATCCGGAGAGTAGAGTGCCTTGCCGTCAATGGAGTAGGTGTAGGTCTGATAAGCCGAGGATGCCGATGCTCCGACTGCAAATGCCGGAATCAGCATCACGACCGACAGAACGAGCAATACTACCAATTTGAATTTTTTCATATTGCCCTCCTTAATCCTTCATACCGCTGGTACCCATCGTCTCGATGATGTTCGACTGCGTAATGACGAACACGAGAATCGGGACCAGCATCATCAGAACGGTTGCCGCTGCGGATGCGCCTGCACGCTTGATACCGCCTGCCGTAATCTGACCGATTGCATAGTTGAACGACTTATACTGTTCGGAATAAATGTAGATGGACGAGCCCGCATTCCAGAGCGTCTGGAAGCTGTACACAATCAGGGTCAGCCATGCCGGCTTAACCATCGGCATTGCGATGGTCCAGTAGGTCCGGAGCTCGCTTGCGCCGTCCAGACGGGCACTTTCCAGCACCGCGTCCGAAACGCCGGTATCCATGAACTGCTTCATCAGGTAAAGACCCAGCGTGTAGCCCCATGCCGGCACGATGATTGCCCAGTAGGTATCGATCATGTGGAAGAAGCTCATCAGGATGAAGCTGGTGATTGCGGTAACCGTGGAGTGGAACATCAGGGATGTCTGAATGGTTTTAAAGATTGCTTTGCCGCCCGGGAATTTGATCTTTGCCAGTGCGTATGCGCACATGGAGGCGATGAACAGATGCCCGAAGGTACCCATAACCGAGGTGAAAACGGTGTTGAAGATGTACCGGGAGAACGGAACCCAGGAGGTGTTCATCAGGCTGAACAGATCCTTGAAGTTGGTGAAGGTCGGGTTCATCACGTAGAAGCGCGGCGGGTACATCCAGAGTTCGTCAAGCGGCTTGAGGGACTGCATGATGACATATGCCATCGGCAGCACCATGAAGAGTCCGAGCAGGGTCAGGACGATGGTAATTCCGGCATCGCCTCCTGCGGAACGGGACAGGACAACCTTATGTTTTCTGGTTCTCAGCTTTGCCATGTCACGTACCTACCTTTGACAGAATTTTCTTGACGATCACGTTTGCACCGATCATGATGATGAACAGGATGACCGCGATTGCCGAAGAGTAACCGATCTCATACCGCTGCGTACCGTAGTCCTCCAAGTGGTGGATGATGGTGTGCGCGGCGTAGTCGACAGACGGGAAGCCGCAGAGCGCGGTCACGACGCCACCGAAACCGAAGGAACCGGTGATCGACATGATTGCACCGAACATCAGCTGCGGGCGCATGCTCGGCAGGGTGATGTACCACAGCTCCTGCCAACGGTTGCGGACACCGTCCACGGCGCCTGCCTCGTAAAGCGAGCGGTCAACGCCCTGCAGACCTGCGATAAAGGACAGGAATGCGGTACCAAGCGAGGTCCAGAGGGCGACGATGATACAAAGCGGCATGACGTAGCTTGCGTCCTGGAAGAAGGCGATCGGTTCACTGATCATGCCCAGTTCCAGAAGGGTTGCGTTGACCCAGCCCTGTGCATCGGAGTCGAACAGGACACCCCAGATGAGGTAGACCTGACCGGAAATCGACGGTGCATAGAAAATCAGGGTCACGATTGCGCGGATTCGCGGCGACAGCTCATTGATAAACCACGCAACCAGATAGGACATCAGGTAGGAGGTCGGACCGACGATAACCGCAAAGATGAAGGTGTTCTTGCAGGCGATCAGGAAAATATCGTCTGCGAAGAACAGGTTGATGTAGTTGTCAAACCAGACCCAGTTCGGCGCCTGGAGCATGTTGAAGTCGGTAAAGCTGAAAAAGATGGACAGGATAACCGGCGCGACCGTGAACAGCGTGAAAATGATAACGTAGGGGGCAATCATGACATACGCGACCCAGTTGCGCTTCATTTCCTTCCAGATCCACTGGCGGTAGGTCAGGTCTTTTCTCGAAACCGCTTGGTATGCGGCTTTGTCAGTCCCTGCCTGTGCAGTTTTATTTGACATTTTGCATTCTCCTTATTCAGATTTTAAGCGAAAACGAATCAGTAGGAAGCCAGTGCGTCTGCAATGTCACTCAGGCATTCGGAAATGAAGTAGATCAGCTGCTGTTCGTTCAGAGAATTGATGCTGTAGCCGCCGTTCTTGCTTTCTGCGGTCTGCTTGCTGACGTTGACGTAGTAGACCGGAACCGTGACGGTCTTTCCGTCCGCTTTGGTCAGGGTCTTGGTCTCGGTAATGCCGTAGCTCTCCAGGATGTTTGCGAAGGAGGTTGATGCGTCGCGGAGCTGATCGATCTTGTTGTTTGCAATCGCGAATTTCGCCGCCAGAGCAGCTGCGTTCACCGCGTCGTATTTTGCGTTTCCTTCCTTAATAAATTCGGAAGTCAGACGGGTCATTGCCTCCATTGCCTGATCGGCGCGCTTCTTTGCCAGCGTCTGACCGATTTCCAGGGTCTCCAGTTTGAACTCCTCGCGCTTTCTGGTGATTTCCTTGTTGATGGTCTTAATGTAGCTGAGCAGCTCGGAGCTCGGGTCCGCGTCGTTGTTGTAAGCAGAGAGGAATGCGAAGTTGGTGTAACGGTCGATGATGTAGTAGCCGGGGTAGTTCGGGATGGAAGCCAGGTTGTTGAACTGGCGGCTGATCTCGGTGAACTCATCGTTGGTCCAGGGCATGCTCTCCAGAGCCTTCTTGTTTGCAGTGGAGTGTTTTGCGGAATCACCCAGAATTGCGACCATCTCGTTTGCGTACTCGGTCTGGCAGGGTGCATCGGTGTACCAGCGCAGGAAGGTCCATGCATTGGTGTAGTCGTGATTGTCCTTCTTCACCATCACCGCAGCGGTAACGGTCGAAACGGCACAGTTGTTGAAGGTCTCGTTGCCTTCCGAATCAGCCACGTAGTAGCCGGGCAGCGGAACGAATGTCCAGCAGCCGTCCAGCTCGGTTGCGAAGACCTTGAGGTGGTTGTACAGGGACGTATAGTCGGAAATGATGATCGGCATTTCGCCGGTACGGAACCGGTTTGCTGCGTTATATTTATAAGGGAAGGAATACTGCGTGAACATGTTGCACATCGTCTCGAACGCCTTCAGACCCAGAACCGAATCCAGGTTGATGCGCATGCCGTCATCGGCAAACAGCGAACCGCCGAGCTGATAGAGGTGCATTTTGTAGTCGGTGGTAACACCGATTTCCATGTTGTTGGATTCCAGCTTGGACTGGGCGACGTAGAGGTCTTCCCAAGTCTTCGGAATCTCGATCTCGAGGTTGAGCAGGATGTCGGTACGGATGAACATCATCGGGAACTGCTGGTTTTCCGGCAGACCGTAGGTGTGCATATCGCCGTCCGCGTCTGCGATGGAAAGCACCGTCATAGCAGCGTCGTTGAAATTCTGGACCACATCGTCAAAGCCTTCCAGCTCCTCAACGTTCATCAGTGCGCCACGAATTGCGTAGTTGATAACGTCGGTCTGTCCCAAGCCGAGGTAAACATCCGGTCCGATGCCTGCCAGAATCGAAGGCAGCAGCGTACCGCCCGAAATCAGCTTCAGGTCAACCGAGATCTGACTGTCCGGCGTGAAGTCGTTGGTGCAGAGGTTCCGGATGACCTGCGACTGGTCACGGCCGTAAGCCAGCCAGACGTTGACCGATTTCTTCTCGGCACCCGCTTCGGTTTCCATTGCCCCCATGCTGTTGTAGTCACGGAAGAAACTCATCACAAAGCTGGAAACTTCGTGAGCGATCGACTGGAAGAAGTTTGCCTTTGCCTTCGGTGCCTTTGCGGACGCGCCCTGGATCTGGAAGAAGTCAACCTGCAGCGGCTGCGTCTTGGAGTCGGTCAGGAAAGTACCCAGCGAACCGACATAGGATTTGAAGTTATCGAGGTTCTTTGCGATGGCATCCTCATCGCGTCCCATCTTCTCCAGCAGGGATTTCAGCTTATCGCAGATACCAGTGTAGGAAGAGGAAACGCCGACCGTGTCTTCCTTGAGGAACTTGGAAACCTCGCCCAGCGCCTCAGCCTGCACCAGCATATCCAGCATGGTATTCGGGAGCAGACGGGTGAAGCTGTAGTCGCGGTAATTGTCAGGAGACGAACCGGTCAGCTTAATGATGCTGAGGTAGTCATCGTTGAGGGAGTTCAGGATGTTTTCGATCTGGCGGACCAGCGCGCTCATGGAGCCCAGCGCCACCTCGAAGTGCAGCGTGTAGGTCACGCCCTTTTCAAAGTACAGCCGGTAGGTCTCGTCCTTGTTGCCTCCCTTGGAAAGTCCCTTGACCTGCCATGCGTTGTCATAGTCAAAGCGAAGCTGCGTTGCTTCTTCGAACGGAACGCCGTTGTAGTAGCCGGCGGTGTTGCCGAATGCAGCCCGGTAAGCCTCTTCGCTGTCGTAGCCGTCGGTGTAAATCTTCAGCGTGCGGCAGACGTACATACCGTCAAGGTAGCTCTGCTTGAAACGGGTGAAGATTTCATACATGCCTGCGGAGTTAACCTGGAACTTGTAGTGGATCCACTGACCGGCAGTCTCCCACTTTTCGGTACCGATGGTGTTGAGCATCGTCCGGCCGGTGTCAACCGGAGAGGTCAGCGCATCGGAGCGGTCCTCAACCGGGTAGACCACGTTGGTGGAGGTGTTGACGGTGTTCTCACCTTCAATGCGGACCACGTCGGTTCCCTCTACCAGCGACACACCGCTGGCACGAAGCGCTTCCATATATTCTTCATAGGTCTGATTGGTCTTGGCAGGAGTCAGCGTCAGGGCACCGATGGCAACCGGTTCGTTTACGCCGGTCAGCGTCAGGGTCAGATGCTGTCCGTCCTCACCCGCCTCAATCGCAAATGCAAGCGGCGCGGAGTAGTAGCCGTCGCTGTCGTGAATGGTGTAATCCATCCACTTCGGCGTCTGTGCTGCAGTCGGGCGCAACTCGTTGTTCTTGGCATCGGTCACGAAGAAACGCAGTTCATATTTATCAATAAATGCGTTGATGGTGCTGGTCACAACTTCCGGGCGCTCGACGTACAGGATGCCGGCCTCGTCATCGATGTATGCAACCAAGCCGACCTCTTCAGCCTCGCTCTTGACCCGCGCCAGATCTTCCTGCGCGTTCTTCTTCGACGGCTGATATGTGGCAGTCAGGACATCCTTCGCGTCGGATTTGAAGGAGGACCAGTTTTTCGGCAGAGTCAGCGACCGTGCTTCGCTGAACGGGACCGAGCCGTTGAGGTAAAATTCCCGCTCCGGCGATGCATTCTTATTGCTGATGGGATAGTAGGTCACAACAATGTTGTACAGCGCACGCTCGGTGATGCCGGACGCAGTCAAATCGATTGACCAGGTTGCGGAGCCGCTGCCGGGCGTGTAAACACCGGTCTTTCCCTCGTAGGTCTCGAGGTGAACCAGATCCTTCAGCTCGTAGCCTTCGGGCAGTGCGCTCTGGTCATTGCAAACCGTTCCGTCTGCCGTTGTCAGCGACCAGGAACCGTTTGTAATGGTAACCGTGTCACCCTTTGTGTTTGTAAAGGTCAGATTTGCGGTTGCGTCAACCGTCACAGTCTTCTCACCGCTTGTCAGATCGGCACAGACCCGCGACTGATACTCCTCGTAGGAGAGAAGATCCCGCGAACTGATGTAATCGCCGATCGTTTTGTCGGTCATATCGGCGCTCACGACAAGCGCGGAACCGCTCACAAGAAGCAGAACTGCCAATGCAAAGCTGATCAGTCTTGTGACTTTCTTTTTTCCCATTTGTGTTTCCTCCTGAAAATTCTTCCGGCATCTGCCGCCCCGCCGCTGCCACACGGCACGGGCTCAGCCACTACGCCCGGGAAATGAGAAACAGGCGCAGCGATACCTTTTTTAACTTCTATATCATATCACAAAAAAATCGCATTGTCAAGCAGAAAAAGTAGACAGCCGTCACCGGAAAATCAAAATCCGGTTCCGTTAATTCACAATCGGTCAAAATTCCAGCCGATCAAAATTTACATTTTCGTTTGTGACTTTTTCCGCACCATTTCGTGAAATGCGGATAGTAAATATAATTTACAGGCTTTTCGCCTATTTTCACCCCATTTCATGCCGTTTTTGGCTATTATTTTTCTGTAAAACAGCTTGACAAATTTGTCGTTTTACAAATAGTAAATTTTATTTACTCGTTCTTTCCAGACTTTTCAATCCGGCGTCATGCAAAACAACGAACAGATGTTGGTAATCTTGCACAATTTTGACCCAACATTTTCTACATCCTCGCAGATTGCACAAAAAGGGATGATTTTCCCTGTGCCTATCCATGTTTTCCTGAATTTAGGAATGATGTGGGGCGAACTTTGATTCGACAGGGTGCGACAGGACGGAGAGCGGGCGGCGATGGGGGCGCGGAGAGAGGCTGCGCGGAGGGGGCGCGGAGGCAGGTTGTTGCGTGATTCATATTTTTTATCCGTCTTGGATAGTGATTGACTGCTCATTCAAACCAAGAGAAGGTAGCCAACCGACAGCGAATTTTTGCCCGAAGGGCAAAAACAGCGGCTCCACCCACCTATGGGGTGCGATAGCCGCTTTTTTTATAAAATTCAAATCGCCCCGGGCAGCTCCCCCTCCGGATTCGCCAAACGTCCCAAATTCCGAACCGCCCGAATCATCCAAAAACTTTCCTCAGCCGGGGCTTTTCCTCCCCAAAGTGCGACGCACTCTGTAAATTCCAGCTCCCACATAAATTCTAACGCACTGTAAAAAAGCCCCGGCTGAGGAAAGTTCGGGGAGGATGAGGGAGGTTTGGAGGGAGAAGGCGTCGCGAAGCGACGGTAGCGGCTTGCCGCGTTGACCCCTACCCGAAAGGGGGTCCCTTCTCCCTCCAAGACCTTTTCTTTCCCTTCACCCCTCCTCAAAACGCACCCTGCGTAAACGCGCGTTTGAGCTCGGCACCGAGGGCAGAGGCGAAAAGGGCGAACCCGTGGTCGTTGGGATGCGTGCCGTCAACCGTGCAGCCGTCCTCGTCGGGACCGCGGAAAACGGATGCGCCGTCAATGTAGTAAACGTTCCGGTCGCCGGTCTCGCGGGCATAACGGTACGTGTCAAAAATCACATCCCGGCGGGCAATGCTCTCCTCGTAAGCACTGTCAAAATCAAAGCGCGATACCATGATGTAGGGAATCTCCGGATGCGCGGCGCGAATCGCACGGTAGAGCTTGCAGTGCGTCTCCTGCAGGTGCGCGGGATTCGGCGCGTTGTGGTCGTAGTCGGATACAAAAACACTCATCGGGAGAGACGCAAGATAGTCAATCATCGTGTCTTCCGCCCTGCCGCAGCCGGAGAAGCCAAGATTGACGTAATCCAGATTGGTCCGGCGAGCCAGAATGTTCTGATAGCAGTTGCCCGGACGGGAAGCGCAACCACCCTGCGTGATGGAGCTGCCGTAGTAAACAATCGGATCCATGTCCCGATACCGTAGCCCGGCACCCAGCTGCGCCGTTTCCCGAACACCGATCAGAAGCGTGTCAACCCCGGCGTAAAGCGGGAAGTTGACGGTGATGTGCCGCAGCATCCGAGAGGGGAACCGAATGACCGACTCATAGCCGTCCTTGATGTCAAAGGGCGGCGTGAAGGTGCGCCAGTAGCGGGAGGTCCCGGTCAGGGGATCGTCTACATATAGGTCAAACCCCGCAGAACCGGTCAGCGGCATGTGCGACATTTTGCTGACACGGTGCATCGTAACGTGAATGGCAACCAGGTCCGAATCGGTTGAAAAGCGGACCCGACCGCCGGCAGTGCAGTGCGCCAAACCTGCCACACCGGGGCTGACCGTTTGCGCTACGGCATCGGGCATCCGCCGGAAGGGGACCTGGTTCTTGTAGTCGTAAAGCCCGTAGACCGTAAACGGATCTTCCCGGACGTCACGCCAGACCAGGTCGGTCTCCTTGATTGTGCGGGGAACGCAAAAATTTGCGTCAATCTCTTCCAAAGATAACTGTTTCATCGTAAATCCTCCATTCGGATGTTTGTCATTGGTCAGACGGCTGCTCGGGCTGCTCGGCGGTCAGAACACTGAAGCCGTCGTTGGGGAGCAGCGGAATCTGGCGGTTTTCTTTTATGTAGGTGCGAGGGGAAACGCCGGTGTATTTCTTGAACAGCTTGCTGAACAGCGTGTAGTCGCTGTAGCCGGTCAGCGCGGCTGCCTGCCGGACGGTGTAGTTTTCAAAGGTCAGCTTGTTTGCCGCACATTCCATGCGCTTGCGAATCATCAGCTCGCGGAGCGAATACTTGCAGAAGCGTGCAAAAATCTCGCGCAGATAGGAAGGGGAAATGTGCAGATGATTGGCAACGTCCTTCGGGGTAATGCCGTCAAGCAGAAAGTTCTGGATGAAGCTCAGCGCGTTGCGGTAGTAGAGATAGGAGTCGATTTTGCTGTTCTCAAACTCGGTTTGCGTGTTCTCGTATTGGTGCAGGGCAAGCAGACGGTGGAGCAGCCCCAGCAGGTAAAGTTCGGTGTCGTGGCGGGGGTGCGTGCGGTAGAGCGCATCGTAAAATTCGGGAATGATGGCATCCTGAAAGCGGAAGGGGTGAATGTGCGGAATCGAGAAGAACCCAACGCGGCGCAAAAGCTCCTCCTTGCCGGGACCGGAAATGCTGATGTAGTAGAACTCCGGCGGATCGTTTTCGTCGGCACGGATGGTGTGGGAATCGTAGGGGTGGGTAAAGAAAAACTGCCCGCCCACAACCGGCTCGCCGTTGAAATAGGTCTTGCCGGACAACACATAATGAATGATGAAGCGATCGACAAAACGCGGACCGTACGCCTTGCCCGGGTAGCTTTTCTCGTGCCCGAGCGCGGCAACATAATAGGAGGGAGCATCGTCCAGCTCCGAGGTGTAATAGCGGTGCGTGTAGAACACGCTTTTTTCATTTTCGAGAGAAAGCGGGACCGTGGAGCGGATGGAATACTCCTGGTTCCCCTCCGGATAGGTTGCGGAATAACGGTAGAATGCCATGTCTGCTCCTTTCTGCGGCTGCCCGGACTGAACGCGAACCCGACGTATTTGCGCCTGCATCCTGCTTATTATAGCACATCCGTTTGCGGCTGTCAAGCGGGTTTTGAAAAAAGAACATATTTCAAGTGCTGCAAGAAACGGCGAATATATCAGATTCTGTGTTTGATAGTTCACTTTTTACCAATTTTAACTTGTTAAATTTGTAAAAAATGCCCAAAATTTAAAAGAGACCGTCGAAAACACCATATATAACAGCGAAAACACGCTTGCTTTTCGCAAAATCGGATGCTATAATTCTTGTGTAGGAGCGAACAGACCAAGAATGCTCCGCGGAGGTGTTCAAGATGAAAAAGTCCTGGAAAGGACGCATGTGGGGGTGGCTGGCTTGGCTGCTTCTGCTTGCAACGGTGCTGAGTGGGGTTGCCTGTAAAACCGACGGAAATTCCACCGACACCGACCGGGCTACAGAGGAACAGACAGAGAGCGAGGAACCGGACAACGACACGCGCATGAAGCTGGTGAATGCCGGCGAGGCTGCGGTGACGGTGGTTTATCCGGAAAACATTACCCGTGCGATGAAGCAGATGGTGACCAACCTGATCGATGCGATTGAGAAGGAAACCGGCGTGCGGCTGAAGAGCAAGTCGGACTCGCTGCGGGTTGGCGCAACGCACAATTCGGACACGCCGGAGCTGCTGATCGGCGAGACCAACTACGACGAGACCGGAGCGGTCCTCGAGCAGATGGCGGCCAAGCAGTTCGCCATTTGCCGGCAGGGCGCAAAGGCGGTGATTGCGGCGCGCAGCGACAGCGATGTGCAGGCGGCGCTGCAGTATTACATCACCAACCTGATTTCGCAGAATGTGGTTGAGAAGAACGGCAAGAAGACGCTGTACTTCGGCGAGTACACGCCGGACAGCGGCAAGGATGACAATCCGATCCGGATCAACGGCGAATCGATTACCGGATTCTTTATCATCTACGAAAAGGGCAACAGCGGCTACCAGGTCATTGCGGAGCAGCTGCAGAGCCTGATTCAGGATGAAACGGGCGTGCGGCTGCCGGTCTGCCCGGACGCAACGACCGAGGAAACCGCCGGAGAATTTTTGGTAGGCCCCACCAACCGGGCGCTTTCCAAAACGCTTTATGAGACTGAAAAACCGAAGCTGCTGACCTACGAGCTGGTTGTGGAAGGCAACAAGGTGCAGATTTTGTGCGGAGGGACCTACTCTGCAAGGGAGTGTGTAAACAGTATGGAATTTTCGTTTATGAACGGCGAGAAGAAGGAGTACACAGACGGCAAATACTTCAGCTCCGATCTGGCGCCGATTGCCCAGGCGCGGGCTGAGGGAACCGACCTGCGGATTATGACTTCCAACGTTCTGGCATCCCGCTGGGGCGAGGACTACCACGGCAACCCGACGCTGGCGGCAACCATTCCGCCGGCAGACCAGCGCGCCGAAATCTATGCGGCGGTGCTGGCAAACTATCAGCCGGATGTGGTGGGCATTCAGGAAACCGACTACAAATGGGGCGTTTACCTGCCGCAGTATCTGGAAACGCTGAAGACGGTTTACGGCATTGAGTATACCTGGGTGTACCCGGACATCAACGGTGTGCCCAACCTGACCGGCATCCTTTACCGCTCCGATAAGCTGGATCTGGTAAAGTCGGACTTCTTTGATTTCTCCTTCTGGGATCCGAATTATCCGTATCACCTGCGGTCGATCGCGTGGGGACTCTTCCGCGAGAAGAGCGCAAGCGCGCGGGAGTTCGTGCTGGCGAACACGCACTGGTCCGGTCCGGAGAACCCCGAAATGGCGGCTGCCTGCATTTCGGAGGAGACTGAGCTGGTGAACAAACTGAAGAAGGAATACAATGTGCCGGTCTTCTGCACGGGTGACTTCAACCACAAGCAGGATTCCGAAGGCGTTGCAAAGTTCCTGGAGGCGACCGGCATGCGCGAGTCGATGCGCGTGGCAAAGGAGAACGGGACGCTGGTGAACTACATCGGCGGCTGCGCAAACGTCGGTCAGCCGCGGCAGAGCGAGACCTACATTGACCACATCTTCGGTTACGGCAACTTCTCTGTCCTGCGTTACGAAACAATTCTGGGGAACCGCGTGGTCTGGCTGTCTGACCATTCGCCTCAGATTGCGGATATTAAATTCAATTAAGGAGGAAAAAATTCGATGACCCGTTTTTGCAAACATTGGCTGCCGATCCTGCTGGTGCTCCTGATGCTCGCCGGTGCGCTCAGCGCCTGCAAGTCGCAGGGAAACAGTGGCACGACGACAACCAACCGCAACAACACGACCCCGGAACCGTCTTCGGATAACGGAGATGACGGGGAAGACACCGATGTGAACGGCTATCTCAACGATTCTCTGCCCAAGACCTACAACTTTGATTCGGACTTTGTGATTTACAGCTGGGAGGATCAGAAGACCTGGGAATGGACGACTGATACCGACAAGAACCCCAACGACCGCGTTGCGTCCGCGCTGTTCAAGCGGCAGGCGCACGTGGAGGACCGGTTTGGTGTTACAATCAAGCTGATTTATCAGCCCGGCAGCTGGTCAGCGAGAAACCAGTTCATCAAGACTCTGGCAAACAGCGTCAACACCAACCAGCATGAATATGACCTGGTTGGCCAGTACACTCCGGCAGCCGGTATCGGCGCAACGCAGGGACTTTACGCGAACCTCAACGAGGTGGAGAACCTGAACCTGGAGAAGCCCTGGTGGCCGAGCTCGATCTCCCGGACCTGCACGGTCGGCGATAAGCTCCTCTTCGTCACCGGTGACATCACCCCGACGCTGATCCGCAACATTCAGTGCATGTTCGTCAACCTGGATATGTATGACGCACTGAGCCTGTCGGATTACACCGACGGCAGAAGCATTTACGACGTGGTCCGCGAAGGCGACTGGACGCTGGAAATGCTGAAGACCCTTGCCATCGGCAGAGTCGGCAACACAGAGAACACCTACGGCATGACGATTGCAAGCGGCGTTTCGGCTGACCCGTTCTTCTATGGCGGCGGCTTTACGCTGGTGGAAAACACCGATGGTGTTCTGACCCTCTCCGATTCGCTTAAGAGCGAGGCGCTCTACGGCTATTTCGATGAGGTCAAGAAGATGTTCATCGGCGCTTACAGTGATATTGCGATGGAAGGTGAAGATCCGTTTACCGAGCGCAGAGCAATCTTTGAGGCAGCAACCTTTACTTCCGCGCAGACCTTTACGGAAAAGGGACTCCGGTTCTCGGTTTTGCCGCAGCCGAAGCTGAACAAGGACCAGCTGAACTACGCAACCTGCGCAAGCTTCTGGGTGACCATGTACAGCGTTCCGGTTGACGCAGACAGCACGTTCATGTCCGGCATGATTCTGGAGGCGCTCGGTTCCGAGGCATACAGAACGGTGACCGATGAGCTCTACTACGAAGTGTTCCAGAAGCGTTACAACGCATCGGACAACGTTGACAGCGCCGCAATGTATGACTATCTGTCCGGCTCGGTTGTGTTTGACGCTGCAAGATTCTTTACCGACTACCTGGGCATGTACGCGGCATTCCGCGGCGGCGTAAACGATTCTTCTGACCCGAACGGCTCCTGGTCCACCATCTACAGCGGAAACAAGGATGCCTGGAACCTGAAGATCAATTCCCTCTACAGTAAAGTACAGTAAAGTCAGCTGATTTTTCGAAACTAAAACGAAGGAGATTTCTTATGAAACGGAAACTGTTTGCTCTTATCCTGACCCTTACAATGATCTTTTCCGCGTTCTCCATGTTTACCTTTGCGGAGGAATCCGCATCCACCCCGACCGCAACTCCGGGCACAACAGTGGTTGCAAAACTTGACGGCACCGATATGACCCTGGAAGCTCTGCAGACGGCAATGTCGACAAACGGCTTTGACGGCTATGTTGGCAAGACCCTGACGCTGACCGCAGATATTGTGGTTGCGGAGTTTGCCCCCAAAGCAGTCTTCAAGGGCACGCTTGACGGTGCGGGACACACCATCTCCGGTCTGACCTCTCCGCTGTTCAGCCTCCTTCAGGGCGCAACCGTGAAGTCGCTGACGCTGGAAGGTGACCTTACGCGGAACATCACCTCGACCACCTATCTCGGCCTGATTGCGGCTTCTGCACAGGGCGGTTCCGTTATGGAGTCGATCACCACGAAGGGCTCCATCAAGGTTGAAGGCAGCGGCATGACCTTTATCGGCGGTCTGGTTGGAACTGTTGCCACTGTGACTGCCCGGAAGTGCGTCAACTACGTCAATCTGGAAAACCACACGACGCAGACCTACGGCTATTGCGGCGGTATCTTCGGCAGAGCCTGCGGTGTCAACGGGGAGTCCGGCGATCTGACTCTGGAGCAGTGCATGAACTACGGCAATATGATTTCCGATAAGCAGCCCGGCGCGCACTCGAAGTGCGGCGGTATGGTCGGTACCTGCGAAAACGGCGGAAAGATTACCACGATGACCAATTGCATCAACTACGGTACGCTGACCGCAAAGAGCCAGCTCGGCGGTATGACTGCTGACCTGCGCAGCACCGGTATCTTTACCAGCTGCTACAACTTCGGTAATATGGTCGGCATTGCAAATGATAAGGCTGTCAAGCCGATGATCGGCGGTCTGGTCGGTCAGATTTACAACAACCCCTACACCTCGTTTGTCAACTGCGTCAACACCGGTGACGTTACGGCTCCGAACCCTGCAGAAGATGCGCTTTCTCACGTTGGCGGTTTCGTCGGCATGGTGTGCCGCACAATCGAACTCCGGGGCTGTGTGAACACCGGTACCATCACCGGTAAGAGCAACGTCGGCGGTCTGATCGGTACCTACCGTCTGAACGCTGCTACGACCAGAGACAACGGTCTGTTCAATTCGATTAACCTCGGTCGCGTGTACTCCCTGCAGGCAACCAGACCGGTTGAGAAGGTCGGCGGTCTGATCGGCGCTTACGGCAACAAGCCGAAGGATGTCGTTCTGCAGATCGTGGGCAGCTACTCGATCGTGACTGCCGAGGAGAAGGCGATCGGCTACACCGATGAGCCCAGCTATCAGTTCCCGTCCTCGAACTTCAAGGCTGTCCTGACCTATGACGGTGTGGAAGAGACCGTTGAACAGGGTGAAACGGCTGGCAATTCGTATTTTGAAACGCTGGTTGGAAAACTCCACCCGCTGACCGTTATCACGGCTGATCAAGCAACGGAGAAAATGCCGGTCCTGACGCTGGGCGTTCAGCAGACCAAGGTTGCGGACGGCAAGTTTGACCTGCGCTTTGTTGCCGGTGTCGATTCGCTGAAGTATTCCAAGGTTGGATTTGAACTCGTCCGCATCGAAGCGGGCAAGGGCAACTCCGCGCTTGTTAAGCAGGCTGACAACGTGGTCTATACCTCGCTCAACGGCTACAACGAAAACGGCGAAAAGCAGGTTTACACGGCTGCCGACCTCGGCGTTGCATACCTTGCTGCAACAACGGTTACCAACATTCCGGCAACCGGAACCGTCACCTTCCTGGTGCGCCCGTATGCGGTGTCTCCGAACGGTGAGGTCATCTACTCCGGCATGCCCATGATTCTGACCTACGTAAACGGCGTTCTGCAGACTTCCAACTGATCGGGAAAGAGAGGATACAGAGGATGAAACACAATAAAATCATTGCCTTCCTGATGGCGGGCGCGCTTCTGACCGGTCTTGTCAGCTGCAAGACCTCCGATTCCAACGAAGAAAATACCACCGAGCCCAATACCAAGATTACCACCGCTGCTCCCACCGAGGAGGACACCACCCCCGTTAAACCGGAGAACCCCCTCAAGGAATTTGAGCATACCGTTTCGTTCGCCAAGGGCAACCACAAGGGCGTTCGCCTGTTGGGGCTTAGAGAAGCAACCGATGACGGATTCCTGTGCGTTGACTGGTCCTGCGCCGGCGTGGAATTTACCTACGACAGCAAGGGCGGCGACCTGACCTTCCGCGTTTCGACCAACGAAAACTGCGCATTCCGCGTTTTCGTGGACGGCGCCCCGAAGAACAACTCCGACGGCAGTCCCTACTTCATGAACAACGGCACCCGGAATATGGTCATTCCGGATATGCCCACCGGTATGCACACCGTCCGGGTCATTAAGACCTCCGATGCTGTGACCACCACCGCGCTCTTCTTCAGCATGACCTACTACGGCGACCTGCAGGAAGAGCACGAGAACCTGAACGACCGCGACCTTTACATCGAATTTGTCGGTGACGCAATCAGCGCAGGCTTCGGCACCGTCAGCGGCACGGTCGATCATGACGGCTCGCTCGCATTCCCGTATCTGGTTGCAAACAAGCTCGATGCCGACTATTCGGTCACCGCGCTGAACGGTCTGGGCGTTGTGCTCGGCACCAACAATGCGGAAAAGGTCTACGGGCTGGCAAGCATCCAGCGCGACGGCTCGATGGACTACGGCTTCCAGAGACCGGCTGACATCGTGGTCATCAACCTCGGCTCCGTTGACTTTGCAGGCAAGGACGAGAAAGGTCTGACCGGCGAGGCGTTCCAGGAGGCGTATATCAACCTGATCCGCGCCATCTACCGCAAGAACGGCGAAAAGTGCAAGATCTACTGCCTGTACAACACCGTTAACGACAACTTTGAGAATGAGATTCTCAAGGCTTGCGAACTGCTCGGCGGCGAGGATGCCGGCCTGTTCACCCTGAAGACCGACCGCGCGGCTGGCGCTCTCCCGACTGCGGAAGAGCAGAACACGATTGCGGAAAAGCTGACCGCTCTCCTGAACGAGACCAAGAACCGCGAGATCACCAAGAAGATCGGTCTGCCCGACGGCTACCTGGATAACCAGGGCACCGGCGACGGTTCCAACATCGATTACAACGACCCGAAGTGGAACTAAGAGACCGGATGGCTCTCAGGAACCGATATCGCTAATCAAGATTGCACCCCCGCTGCTCCTTGCAGCGGGGGATTTTTGTGGGGTGGGGACGGGTTATGTGGGGCATATGCTTTTTTGTCCGTCTTGGATAGTGATTGACTGGCTTGCCTCTGCCGTTCGGAGATCCCGCCTGCTGGCGCCCCTCCGG
>OIGD01000489.1_pt1 | contig 46910 bp, 66 predicted proteins | sample 1582211 | NCBI WGS metagenome assembly OIGD01 (sample SAMN04414078, study PRJEB24778) | human gut metagenome | material: faecal | host: Homo sapiens
GATGTGGACCAGTGCCGCAAGGTGGTCCGCATCATGCGAGAAGAAAGGAACCGGTTATGGAAGATTTGAACGTCCAGACCATCGCTATCCCGGTTGAGGAGAACAAGGACTTGCTTCGGGCACAGACCGAGCTCGCCATCATCTACCAGAAGAACGCCAACGGTGATGCTTACGGCACTGGCACTTTCGTGCAGGAGATGCGGAACGCATTTTGCAACGTCAGGCAGGAGGACGCGCATGCTGAATAATTGCATATTTCAGGGCCGCTTAGCTGCCGATCCTGAAATGCGGACCACACAGAGCGGCCTGACATTCGCCAGCTTTCGCATGGCCGTTGACCGGGACAATGTCGGTCAGGATGGCCGGCGGGCTACCGATTGGCTGAATTTCGTGGCATGGCGTAAAACGGCAGAGTTCGTTTGCCAGTATTTCCGCAAGGGCAGCACGGCTCTTGTGGAGTGCCAGTGCCAGACCCGGTCTTATGAGGACAGGAACGGCCAGAAGCGCACCGCCACCGAGTTCGTGGTGCAGAACATTCACTTCTGCGGCCCAAAGACGGAGCAGCGTGTTGATGATGGCGGCGAGGCACCGCCTCCGGGCTACCAGCAGTCCTACCAGCAGCCGTCCTATCAGAACCAGCAGCCGCAGCAGATGGGCTTCGCCACCCAGAACCAGCGGCAGCAATGGCAGCAGAGTGCCCCCGGCGGGCAGCAGCCCAGCTACTCGCAGGGCGACCCTGACGATTTCTCGGTCATCGATGACAGCGACGACCTGCCGTTCTAAGGGGGGCTGATAATGGCAACTGGAAAACGGTATTACTGGATTAAGCTCAAGGACTCGTTTATGTCGTCGGACATGATCGATTACCTCATGGGGCAGCCCGATGGTGCCAACTATGTTGTCCTTTATCAAATGCTCTGTCTCAAAACCATCAACACTGGCGGCCGACTGGCTTTTCAAATCGGGGATATGATTATTCCTTATGATGTAGAAAAAATTCAGCGCGAATGCAAATGGTTCTCGTTGGCAACTGTCCGTGTTGCTTTGGAAGTCTATAAGCAAATCGGTCTAATTTATGAGGACAAAGATGGTGTTCTCGTTTTGGCCAACTACTCAGACATTGTCGGCAGTGAAACAGACTACTCTGCGCAGAAGCGCCTTCAGCGTGAAAACCGCCGCAGACAACTTCCCCCAAAGTGTGCAGACAGCAACGAGGACAACAATGTGGACAATGTCCATACAGAGAAAGAGATAGAGATAGATAAAGAGAAAGATATAGAGAACAGAGAAAGAGTAAGAGATAACGGTAGTCCGACCGTCGATGCTGGGCTGGCTGAGATCATCCGCTCTTTCGAGGACAACATTGGCAGCTTCCCCCCGGCGGCGAGTGATGCCCTGATGGGCTGGCGGGAAATCTTCACGGATGACCTCATCCTGCTGGCAATCAAAAAGGCTGCACTGGCCGGGGTTCGGAAGTGGAACTACGTCAACGGCATCCTGAAAGCATGGAAAACTGAGGGCGTAAAAACCATTGGTGATGTGCAGTCCCGCGATGAACGGCGGAACAACCTGACCGGAAATGCTCGGAATCCTGCCGAGGACGTAGGAAGCCAGCTTGACCGTGTGCTGGCAAAGATGGACAAGGAAAGAGGTTTTGAACCGTGACGAAAGAAGATGCTGCAAAGCTCATCCAGATGAACTTTGTTCTGTATAAGCTCGGCTCCAAGCCGCTGACCGATACCGAGATGGAGATCATGCTGGATGTCTGGACGTACCAGTTCAAGGATTACCCCGGCGAGGTGGTCAAGAGGGCTTTTCTGGCCGCAAACAGGGTGTGTGTCTATCCCATCACTGTGGCCGACATCTTCAAGCAGCTTTCCCAGACCATCAACCCGGACGCTGAGTGGTCGGCTCTGGCTGATGCTGCGCACAAGGCACAGAAGTACATCAGCTGGCGCAACTGGCCTATGGTGATAGGCATGGACGAGCACGGCAGCCTGATACGGAGCGATGGCACAGAAGAGCTGGGAAAGCTGTACGATAGCCTACCCCCGGCGGCCAAGAAGTATGCGGGCAGTGTGGGAGGACTGGAAGAACTGGCCCGAACACCTGACCTTACATATAGGCGGCTGGAGTTCCTGAAGCAGGCACAGGGCGATATTACTACCGCGCCGCGCGAGGCGGCAAAGCTGAGAGCCGGAGCATCCCCGGCACAGATTGGAGGGAGTAGAGAATGAAACAGAAAAGACCGTTTCGCGGCCTGATCGTGGGCATTTCGTGGGCGATGGTCGGCTGCATTCTTGCGAGCACGGCCTATTCCCGGCGGGTGAACGAACTCACCATGGAGCGGGACATTTACGCCAGCCAGAAAGAAAACTGGATGAACAAGGCCGTGGAGCGCAAGGAAACAATTGAGCAGATGCAGACCGAGGTTGAACAGCTCACGGACACGCTTGCCGCAGATCAGAGCATTGCCCTTACATACGCAGGGGAGTTTCACTGCACAGCCTACTGCTCCGAGGAATACCCGCATATCTGCGGGGAGGGGCAGGGCATCACATCCAGCGGTGCCAAGGTTCAGCCGGGCGTGACGGTGGCCGCTGACACCAGCATCTTTCCCTATGGCACGGTCATTCTGATTGAGGGCGTAGGGATGAGGGTGGTTCAGGATACCGGCTCACTCATCAAGGAAAATGCCTTAGATGTGGCCGTTGGCACCCATGCGGAAGCGATTTCGTGGTCGGGCTGGGGTTCTCACAAGGTCTGGATTGTGACGGGAGGTGAGACGGATGCCGCTGAATGAGTACGGCGAAAAGCTGGATTCCAACGGCTATGCACCCAGCATCCTGCATGATAAGCCGGTCTGCCTGATCTGCGGGCGGTATGGTACAGCACGGCATGAGGTGTACTTCGGGAGTGCCTACCGGGCAAAGAGCAAGCTCAGAACGGCCCGACCGCCATCCACAACAACCGTGATGCTGATCTCCGGCTGAAGCGCTGGGCGCAGAAAAAGGCTATGGAACACTACGGCTGGCCGGAAGCCAGATTTATTCAGGAATTTGGGAGGTCGTATTTATGAGTGAAAAATGCCCGATTATTGCCATTGATCCGGGCAACAGGCAGAGCGCCTACTGCGTTATCGACTGCAACACATTGAGGCCGCTGGAGTTCGGCAAGGTCGATAACGAAGAATTGCGCAACAAGCTGGTTTTCGCCAATGAACAGGGTTGGCAGTGGGCGGTCATTGAAATGGTGGCTTCCTACGGCATGGCCGTAGGCAGGGAAGTGTTTGATACCGTCCTCTGGATTGGGCGTTTCTATGAAGCACTGTCCATCCAGATGGCGCAGAAGCCGCGGCTTCTCTGCCGCATCGAAGAAAAGCGGCACATCTGCCATGACAGCCGGGCAAATGACCCGGCCATCCGGCGGGCGCTGATTGACCGTTTCGCAACCCACGATTTGAAAAACGGAAAAGGCACCAGCAAGAACCCGGATTTTTTCTACGGTTTCAAAGCGGACATCTGGGCGGCATACGCCGTCGGGCTGACTGCCATTGAAAATCACAATAACGATTACAAAATTTCATCTGATTGCTGAAAGGAGTACATACCATGAGTGAAATTTCCAACTACGAGGCCCAGAAGAAAAAGCTGCAGGGCCTGTGCGATGAGCACAACTTCACGTTCCGCTTCTTCAAGGATCGCTATCCCATCACGCTGGTGATCACCCCCATCAATGACGTTGCCACCCAGATGGATATGCTGGGCAATGTGGAAGAAACCGGCTATTGCAGTCAGGATTCTTCTATGTGCTGGTACTTTGAGAACAGCGAGCTGAAGACCAAGGTCAAGGGTACGTTCAGCATCGACAAGGTTCTCCGCACCAAGATTGAGAACATCCTGCTGAAGATGATCTCTTTCTGGCAGCAGTACTTCTTCCGTGACCTGATGGAGAGCGGCAAACTCCGCAATTTCGGCGTGCCGGTGCCTGATGTGCCGGATTCCAATTCTCAGAGGGATTCCAAGCAGGACACCAAGCAGGAGACCCCGCAGGACGACACCGACGATGAACCGGCCGAGGACTCCGCTGAGGACGATACGGAGGAATAACCGATGGCAAAGGCAACGGCAGTGCGAAACATCCGGGACGACCACCAAAAAGCATTCCTGAAAATCTTCAACAGTCTGTGCGGCCGGTTCAATCGGTGGCAGGTCTGGCAGGACTTCGTGATGGTGACCGCCATTGAGATTTCCAATGCCACCGACAAACAGAATGCTCCAGAGCGCACCAAAACCTATCAGACCATCATTTCCAAGTACAGCGATGCCGAGCAAAATAAATTTGCTGAATTGCTGGCCGAGGTCATCATGGGAATGGAGCAGAACCCCGACCAAGATTTTTTGGGAGAGCTGTACATGCTCTGTGAGCTGGGCAACGATGCATCCGGGCAATTCTTCACCCCGTATGACGTTTGTAGGTGCATGGTGGAAATCTCCGGGGGAAGCGACCCGGCGGCAGAGAATGCCGGATTCTTTTCGGTTTCGGACCCGGCCTGCGGTGCGGGCGCACTGCTGATTGCTTTTGCCAACCTGTGCAGGAGAAAAAATATCTGCTACCACGACAAGGTGCTTTTTGTGGCGCAGGATATTGACCTGATTGCAGGACTGATGTGCTACATCCAGCTCAGTTTTTTAGGCTGTGCTGGATATGTAGTCATCGGGAACACCATTACAGAACCAAGCACCGCGTATGATCGCCGTGGGCTGCTCCCGGCAGGGCCGCAAAGCAGGATTTGGTACACACCGTTCTTTTCTACGGATATTTGGTATCTGCGCCGCCAGTGGGCGCAGATAGAGCTTCTGATGAAGCCTGTCTGCCGCCAGACCGAGCAGGCAGGGCCGGAACCCCAAAAGGATGATGCTGCACCGCCGCTGTGCGAGACCAAGACCGGGCAGCTCACATTTTTCTAAAACCATGGAGGAAAATAAATCATGGCAGAGATCACGAACATTGCGTGCAGGAGACTGCATCCGCACCCTGATAACCCCCGCAAGGAACTGGGGGATTTGACGGAACTTGCCGCCAGCATCAGGGAGAACGGAATCTTCCAGAACCTGACCGTTATCCCCGGCCACTACATGACCGCAGAGGAGTACGCAGACAGCGTTGCTGCTGATGGCGGCTCCCGGCAGAGTGCGATGGCTGTCTGGAATCCCAAAATCATGTGGTCTTCGGATGACTACACCATCATCATCGGGCATCGCCGGGCTGCGGCCGCACAACAGGCAGGATTGTTTGAAGTGCCCTGCGTGGTCGTGGAAATGGACGAAAGGGAACAGCTGCAAACCATGATGATTGAGAATATGCAGCGTACCGACCTGACTACCTATGAGCAGGCGCAGGGCTTCCAGCTGATGCTGGATCTGGGCGACACGGTGGAGCAGGTGGCATCCAAGTCCGGCTTTTCCCAGTCCACCATCCGCCGCAGGGTGAAGCTACTTTCTCTTGACCGGGATGCGTTCCGCCGGGCAGAACTTCGCGGCGCCACTCTTTCGGACTACGCAGAGCTGGATAAGATTGAGAGCGTTGAGGACAAAAATAAGGCGCTGGAAGCTCTTGGCACTCAGAACTTCCGCCGGGTGATGCAGGAAGTTCTGGAAAATCAGAAGTGGGAACACCGCAAGGCTGAATGGATTGCAGACCTCAAGAAATTTGCAATCGAAGACCCGAATGCTACTTATCAGACCCACGAACACGTTACCGGGTACAGCAAGTGGAACATCACCAAAGATGTTGTTGTGCCGGAAGATGCAGATCATGTCCAGTATTTCTACAAGGTGAGTAGTGGGCAGATTGATTTGTACAAGACCCGTGATGTGGCCGCAGAGGATGCCGAAAAGGCAAAGCGGGATGCCGCCCGCGAGGAAGAACGCATGATTGGGGAAAGTTTCCACAACATCACGGAACTTATGTTCAACCTCCGCCGTGAATTCGTGGTGGAACTGGCTCCTACCGACTGCAAAAAGGGCATCTCGGCCATTGCTCGCTACATGGCCTGTGCTGCAGACGATAATTTTGATTTAGACCTGACCCTGATTGGAAACATCCTCGGCGTGGAACTGTCTCAGGAATTTGTGGACAGTTCCGGCAAGGACTGGTACAAAATTCTGGATGAAGATGGGGTCTACGGTACGATGCCGGAAAAGGTGCTGCTGGCGCTTGCCTATTCTTCGATGGACAGCAGCTATTGCGGTTACTGGAGTAAGGACTGGAATGTTGAGCGCCAGAAATATGTGTACTCTTATCGGGAAAATCCGACACTGGATGCCACCTATGAAATGCTGACGGCGCTGGGGTATGAGATCAGCGACGATGAGCAGGCATTGAGGGACGGCACCCACAAGATTTTCCGGGAGTACGGCTCTGATGAAAAGAAGTGGTCGGAGTGCGACTACTGCAAGGCGGCACACCCGAACTGTGATAAGTGCTGCAAAGCCTGTGATGAACCTTGCAATGCCGTTCAGGCTTGCAGGAAAGACGAAGAAAGGACTGAAAACGATGAATGAGAAAACTATGGGGGCTATCCCTGTTTCTGCACTGGAGCGTCTGGAGCAGAGCGCTGTGAAGCTGAGCCTGATTACTTTTTGCCTGCGCCATGAAGAACTCAAGGCCGCCCCGGATGCGGCAGAAATCCACAGCATCAAGTCTGACCTGAGCCGGGCATTGCAGGAGGTCAGCGCCAATGCTGCCGCCTGCGCGCTGAGCGGCAGCATCCCGGAAAAGGCAAAGGCAAGCCCCCCTGCGGGGGCAGAGCCTAAGCGTGTCCAGCGGAAAGAAATCCACAAGGGCACGGCCTACGGTGTCCTGCGCCTGCGTTGCCCGAAATGCGGCGACGTATTTGGCCGCTTCCTGCGGGAACCCAGCGCCAGCGTGACCTGCCGCTGCGGCGGGGAAGTTCAGCTGGACAACCTGACACGGTATGAGTTCACCTGCCCCTGCTGTGACTTTGAAGCCCACGGCCGCACCAATCTGGAAGACCCCGAAATCACGGTGCCCTGCAAGTGCGGCAACCCGGTCACGATGAAGTGGGACCGCAACAAGCGTATGTACCATGAATGAGGGCGGAAGCAATGACACTTGTGGGTGCCGCTGCTGGAGCCGCCGGAGGAAGAAAAGCAATGAAAGAAAAAACCATCACAGTTTCGCATGAAGTGTCACCGGAATATGGAAAATGCAGTTTCGGTGGGGACTTTTGGAGAGAAGAAGTGTGCAAGTACCACGCACTTCGTACCCAGACACACGGAAATAAGGCACCGCCGGAATACAGAAAACCCAAGTGCCTGTTATTCAACTGCTGGCTTGATGAACCGTACAAAAAGTGCGAGATGTGCCGCAAGGCGTGCGCGGAGGTGGACAGGAAGTGAAAGAAGCAATCCGTGCTCGATGCCCTTTGTGCGGCGGGGAAATTATAGTTTCCGAGTATTATCAGACATCACGAGATTACAAAGTTCTGATGAACGGGAAACTGTCCAAACGGTACATCGTCACCGATGCCGGTCCCATAAATTCGATGACAGCATCATGCGGCAGTTTTTGCGGCGCATACTGGGAGCATGAGGAGTTTGACATTTCCGAGGACGGAATGTTTTACGATAAAAAATATTTGGAAGAAGAGGTTAGCACATGAAAGCAGTCCTTATCAGCATCAAGCCCAAGTGGTGTGACCTGATCCGGCGGGGGCGCAAGACGGTTGAGGTCCGCAAGACCTGCCCGAAGCTGGAAGTGCCGTTCAAGGTTTATATCTATGAGACCATGGATGGCGGTCGTGGGAGCGGCCTTGTTTTCGGTGAGTTCGTCTGCATCGGATTTGATGTGTTCAGGCCGATCGGCAAGGGCATCAGCATCAAGCGCTTCCCTGCATTGTATGAAAGCTGCCTGACCCTTGATGAAATCGTAAAGTATGCGCAGGGTGAGCCGGTATACGGCTGGCAGATCTCTCAGCTGAAGCTCTACGAGGAGCCGCTCAAGCTGGAGGACTTTTCCCGCCACGGTTTCTGTGGCATGAACGGGACTGGTGTTTGCGGCAATGCAGACTGCGAGAACTATCAACCGTCTGGCAACTATATGGAGCCGCCCACCTGTGCAGTCAATGGCTGTACCCTGTATGAAGCGCCGCAGAGCTGGTGCTATGTGGAGGAAAGGAGGGATTCGGAATGAAGTGGATTCAGATTACCGATGTCATAAAGTGGATTGCTGTGTGCGTTGCAATCTCCATTTCTGTTTATGTGACAAGGGATGGAAGATACCTCTGGTTTCTTCTCATCCCTGCATTCCTGATTTAAGTGGGGTGATGGCAATATGAGAGATTGTTCTATATGCAAGGCGAGGGCGTACTGCTGGGAAGCAGTTGAACCCGGCTCCATCATGTGCGGCATCAACCTGATGCAGCATGGTGGGACGAAAAGTGAACCCGAAACGCCGCGGTCGATAAGCGTGAAGCTGAGTCCGACCTTTTGCGCATACTGCGGCAAGCCGCTGAAAATTATTGGGACAGAGCGCTTCTGCAACAACGTCCAGTGCTTCAACCGCTTTCAGAATGTATAAAGGGGGATGCCTGATGTCAAATTTTCAAAAAGATGTCCAGCTCCTCACTGATTTGCAGGAGCTGATCTCCGATGCAGAGCGCACCGCCAATATGCCGGGGTATGCGGGGGCTGTGTTCAATGCAATCTCCCCGGCGCTGAAAGCGGCCATGCCGGCAGCACAGAAGAAAGCCCGGCGGCAAATCGATGTGCTGACCCGCGCCAAAGAACGGCTGATGGAGCTGATGGAGGAACCGCAGAAATGACCAACGGTGACTTTATCCGCTCGATGTCGGATGCAGACATCCGGGAAAACTTCACCCAGCTGCTCTGTGAATTCGTCCAGCGGAAGCAGACGAGCCGTTGCCGGAGCAGAGAACATTGCTTCCACTGCATCAAGGACTGGCTGAAAGAAGAAAGCGTGGCGCTTAGGAGGGCCGATGATGACACTGAATGAGATTCGCAAGCTCCGGGGGATGCCCCTCAGCGAGTTTAGCCGGAAGTCAGGGCTGTCCCCGCATACTGCACGGAACCTGATGGGCTACAGGGAACTCTACGGAAATCCTCGGATGGACACGATGGTGGATGCGGCGCGGGCGCTGAATGCGGTCGTGACGATCACCCCCAAGGGCGTGACGATCCGCGCCAGAAAGGAAAGCGCATGACTCCTATTCCATTCCGTGAGCAGAACATCACCTATAACCCGCCGGAGGGCATGGAAGACAAGTGCGAAGCTCTTCCAGCTTTCCGGGGAGAGGGACAGGTGATCTCCTGCTGGCATCTTACATTATGGGAGCGCATCAAGCTCCTGCTGACCGGGCGGCTGTGGTTCTCGGTGATCGGCAATGGACAGCCGCCTATCTGGCTGGGCGTGGATTGCCCGTTCATCCGTAAATAATCCGACTGCAAGACCTGTATTTTTGCCGTAAAATGTGCTAAAATAATTGGGTAGCACCTCTACAAATTGGAGGCCGCGCACATATTACTGGAGGTCAGGTATGACGGTGCAAGAGCTGTCCAGATACTTAACGCTTCGCAAGCAGATTGATGAGGACAAAGAAATCTACGAGAACATGTGCCAGAAGATGGGGCCAGCATCCCCGTCACTGTCAGGAATGCCCCATACTCCCGGTGTTCGTGACAAGGTTGGTGATCTGGCCGCAGACCTGGCAGATTTGGATGCCGGCATCAAAGAGCTTGAAGCCGAAGCCGAGAGGGTGCTTCCAGCAATAGAAGAATTCTGCGTGTCGATTTCAGACCCGCGGATGCGCCTGATTTTCAGGCTCCGTTTCGTGCGGTGCCGCTCATGGGCAGAGATCGCAGGAACACTCGGACGGTACTATACCGAAGCCGGAGTGTGCAAGATGGCATATAATTACCTCAAAAAGATAGCCTGAACCAAATTCAAAAGGCCGCTGCTTCAGTGTGAAAATGCTGATTCAGCGGCTTTTTCTTTTGCTTGCCTGCCACGGGTGGAAAGCGTAGTTTGTCAGATGACTTCCAATGGCTTCTGATGGGTTCCAATGACTTCCAATCGGTACGAATGCTTTCCAATGCTTTCTGATGACGCAAGGCGCAAGGCATGGTATTATTATGCTACAAAATCCTAAACAAAGCCGGGCGGTGCAGATCATCTGATGTGCGCCGCCATTTTTATGGGAAGGAGGATTTTTCGCCCCGCGTTGCTCCTTTGCGCGGGAAATCGTGCTTCCAGTCATCCCCGGTTCGCCGCTGGGGCTGTCTGAAAGCAGGTCATTATAAGGAGCAATTCATGGAAATCAGAAAAGTACCTATCAGCCTGCTCAATGCAGCACCCTACAATCCGAGAAAGGATTTGCAGCCCGGCGACCCGGAATATCAGAAGATTGCCCGGTCAATCGAAAAGTACGGCTGTGTTGAGCCTATCATCTGGAATGAGAAGACTGGCAACGTGATTGGTGGTCACCAGCGCTTGAAAGTGCTGGCGGCGACCGGCGCGGTAGAAGTGGATGTCAGTGTGGTGCAGCTGTCCCTTGAGGACGAAAAGGCCCTGAATTTGGCGCTGAACAAAATCAGCGGCCAGTGGGACAATGAAAAGCTGTCTGCCGTCCTGCAGGATCTTTCTGCCGGCTTTGATGTTGAGGTGACAGGTTTCGACCAGCATGAGGTTGACGCACTGGTTGCATCTTTCGCAGAGAGCGGCCACGAGTACGAGCTTCCCGGCTCTGAACCCTATATCAATAATTTCTTTGATTCTGGGGTTCAGGCAAAGCCCAAGTCCGAGGAACCCGCCGCCGCCCCTGCACCGGAAGTCCCGGCGCAGGATGCAGGGGTGCAGCCCAGCGTTGCACCCGCATCCGATGAGGTGCAGACAGCCCAGCCCGGTGGAAAAAAGACCGTCATTGTGCCTAACCTGTCTGAACAGGACGCAACCACCCTCGTGGACGTTCTCAAGGACATGGGCTTTGCGTACCGTCTGGAGGATGCGGCATGACACAGTATGTGATATGCGCACTTCAGATGGAGGGCTTTCACTGCTGGCCGGAGGCTGATGGGGAACTCGCATATCTCAAAAACTCACACCGTCATATCTTTTTTATTACGGCAGAGTTTCCAGTTCACAATGCAAACCGTGAAATAGAAATAATCAGCCAACAGAATGCAATCAAGCGCTATCTTCTCTCCAAGTATGGGGATGAGGATGGCGCTTGTCATTTTGGGCGGCGCTCCTGTGAGGACATCGCCGCTGAAATTCTGAACCAGTTTGAAAACTCCACATCCTGCACCGTCCTTGAAGATGGGTTTGGGGGTGCGCGAGTTGTTCGATAACAACATCAAAGTGCATTTTGCCGGGAGCGACGGCGGAGAGATATTCTACGCCGCCCTGCTGGCAGCACAAACCAAATACCGGCTGTTTTCCTGTTACAAGTACATTCTCAAGAGCCGCCCGGATGATGATTTCCGGCTCCCGGCGGACCATGTGATCCGTGTGCAGGATACAGTAAACCGTCATGTCATACAGGATAGCGGCCTGTTCACGTTGATGTTCGGTGCCGGGAAAGGACAGGCGCAGACGTTGGAAAGCCTGACCGAGTGGCAGGACAAGCTCATAGCATTCGTGCAGCAGAACAATCTCCGCTGTACCTGCGTCGAGCTGGACTGTCAGAAAGTGCTGGGCGTGAGGGAAGCGTGGTACTTTCGGGAGCGGATGAAGAAACTGCTGGATAACCCCCAAATCAACGTATTCCATTTTGAGGATGGGATGCGGGGGCTGGACAGCCTGATAGATTTCAGCGACTACATAGCCCTGAGTATCCCAGAACTGCGCATCATCAAGCCGAAGACATTCCGGGAGGACACCCGCTATCTGACCCACTACATCAAAAACCGCAAACCTGAGATCGACATCCACCTTTTGGGATGCACCGATGTGAAGATGATCGCGCAGAACAGCTTCTGCACCTCAGCAGATAGCACCAGCTGGCTGTCCGGGGTCAAATACGGCTGGTTCGATGATGGCAACCAAAAGGCGCACATCAACCAGTTCCGAAAAGACCTCATAGAACAGCGGCTATCCGCGGTGAGGACCGTCACAGAGGGGAGGGGGCTGGATCTGACAGACAAAACGCTTCTCTATGGAGCGAGAGCCAGCCTGTGCGCCACCATCTGCAAACAGAAATATACACGAGCCGCAGGCTCACAAGAATAGGAGCAAAAATGAAAAAGACAAACGAAAATTTGGTGATTCTGATTACGTTGTTTGCAATCAGCATCGTCATTGCTAACGTGACCGGCGCACGCACCATTACCACCGGCCTGCATATCGGCCCCATTGAGCTGGCCCTGAGCGGCGGTGCCATCACCTATGCTGTCACATTCCTCTGCACAGACATCATCGGCGAGATCTGGGGCAAGGCCACGGCACAGCGCGTGGTGAAGTACGGCTTTATCGGCCAGATTTTTGCCACCGCCTGCATTATGGTCACCGGCGTTTTCCCTGCAACAGATGCCGTCATGGACAATGCCTATCAAACCCTGCTGGGCCAGAACTGGATTTTCGTCATCGGCAGTCTGTCCGCATACCTCGTTTCCCAGTCGTGGGACGTGGCCGTGTTCCATGCAATCCGCGACCGCTATATTGCCAAGCATGGCAGCACCAAGGGTGGCCGCTGGCTCTGGAATAATGGCAGCACCATCACGAGCCAGATCTGGGACACGGTGATCTATGCGGTCATCAGCTTCGGCTTCGGTCTGGGTTGGGTGCATACCCATGAGGGCCGGATGCAGCTTATCGGTATCATCATCGGGCAGTATCTTCTGAAAGCCTGTCTGGCGCTGCTGGATACGCCCTTTTTCTATTTCTTCACAAGAAATGCAGACCGCCGCTGACGGCATCGTGTAGCGTGCGCTCTGTGTTCCGCCTGCCAGTTTGAGCAGAAACAAACAAAGGAGGATGGTGACTATGTAGATGGACAAGCGGGATAAAGGCTACACCCTGTATAAAAAAGGGCTGTCCTGCACCGAGATTTCCAAGAAGTTGGATGTGTCTATCAACACAGTAAAGTCATGGCGCAAGCGCTACTGGACGCAGGGTGCAGATGCACCCGCAAAACGCACCCTGCACCCAGAGGATGCACCCGCCGCACCTGACCCTGAAACAAGGCCAAAACAGGGCGCGCCGCCGGGTAATGTCAATGCCGTTGGAGCAGGTGCGCCTAAGGGCAACCGCAACGCTGTCAAGCATGGCGGATGGTCTGAACTGATGTTCCGAAGCTGGACAGAGGAACACCGTCAGATGTTGGATGCCTGTGACGAAGATGTGGATGCAGAAGAACTGCTCATAAATGAGCTGAAGCTGCTGACCGCCCGTGAGGGCTATCTGCTGGAGCGTATCTCCCACTATTCCAAAGAGGGAGCCTATGTTCAGACACAGACCACATCCAAGAGAAGCAGGAACTTCAAGCGGCTGGATGGTGATGCTGAAAAGGAAAAGAACGATTTGCAGGCCTATGTGGATGCCATTGATGCCAAAGTAGCCGCCGGGGAGCGTTTGCCGGGCAATGAAACCCTGACAAATTCCACTCTGGAAGCGTCCTACCTCATCATAGAGCGCTTGAACAAGCTCCTGACCGATGTACAGCGGCAGAAAGCCCAGTGCATCAAACAGCTGGCCGAACTGCGCAATATGAGCGGCGGCGGAAAGAGTGAACTGGTTGACGACTGGGTAGCAGCCATTCAGGCCGCAGAGGGGATGGACGATGACACGCCGTGAGTTTTTCCAAAGAAGAATACCGCGGTACCGCAAAGACCCGCTCCTTTTTTTCAAGGAAGTGACTCACTTTGAGCCGGATCCATGGCAGCGGGAGGCGGCTGTGGCGGTATCACAGCATCGGCGTGTTGCCATCCGTTCCGGGCAGGGCGTGGGCAAAACAGCACTGGAAGCCAATCTTATGTGGTGGTTCATTGCCTGTTTTTCCTACCCGCGCATCGTCTGCACCGCCCCCACGATGCAACAGCTGGATAACGTCCTGTGGGCAGAAATGGCAAAGTGGCTGGACGCAAGCCCGGTGCTTCAAATGATGTTCACATGGACGAAGACCCGCGTGTACATGAACGGCTATGACCGCCGCTGGTTTGCCGTCCCGCGTACTGCCACAAAGCCTGAGTCCCTGCAGGGCTTCCACGAAGACAACATGCTTTTCGTGGTGGACGAAGCATCCGGCGTTGCTGACCCCATCCTTGATGCAATCGGCGGCACCCTGACCGGTGCCAACAACAGGCTGCTCTACTGCGGGAACCCCACAAAGGCAACCGGCGGCTTCGCTGAGAGCTTCCAAGGGGACGGCATGGACTGGTACTGCATGACGGTATCAAGCCGGGACAGCCCCCGCACCAGCAAGGAAAACATAGCCGCTCTTGAGAAGAAGTACGGCAAAAATTCCAATGTGGTGCGCGTCCGTGTAGACGGCCTGCCGCCGGTCGCGGACAGTGATGTGTTCATACCCAGCTATATTGCGGAAAAGGCCACCATGAATGAGCCGCTTCCGCATGACAGCCCGGTGCGGCTCTCCATCGGCTGTGACGTTGCCCGCTTCGGTGATGACTGCACCGTCATTGCCCCCAACATAGATGCTGACGTTCAGGAGTTGAAAGTTCGGAACGGACAGGATCTGTGGGCAACGGCAGAGGACCTTATCTTTGAGTATCTTTTCCTGCTGGAGAAGTACCCGCAGTACCCCGGCATGGTCTACGCCATCATTGATGATACCGGTCTGGGCGGCGGCGTGACCGATATTCTGCGCCACGAAAAGGAAGCCAGAGGTCTGAACCAGCTTGAGGTTATCCCGGTGAACTTCGGCGCATCCGTGCCGCAGGAGGATGCCGCTGCCAACTATGCCGACATATCCACATGGATGTGGTCACTGGTTCGTGACATGGCACAGAGCGGGCGGCTGCATCTGCCCAATGATACAGAACTGATTGCCCAACTTTCCACACGAAAGTACGCTTTTGCTGGAACACCGCCGAAGCTGAAGCTGGAGAGCAAGGAAATTATGAAGCGGCGCGGTTTGCCCAGCCCTGACCGGGCGGATGCCGTGGCGCTGTCCCTGTATCAGCCCGTCACCTACACATGGGAAATCGGATAGGAGGAAACAACAGAAACATGGCAGTATTTGGATTCGGACGGCGCAATGCCGTTGGGCGGCAGTACAATGGCGGGAACGTCAGTGTTATGCTGCCCCGGTACACTACGCCGCCTGAGCGCAATACGCGGGACTGGCTGGAAATGTTTGGCCGCAACCCGCGTTTGGCGGTTGTGGATCGCATTGCTTCCGACCTGTCCACCTGCACCGGTAAGCTGTACCGCAAGGATGAGAACGGGGAAGAAGTGGAAATCACGGACCATCCCTTTTTGAATTTCATGGCGCATCCGAACCCCCTCTATGAAATGACTTCGGGTGCGTGCTGGCGGTTGCAGCAGATCTATCTGGAACTCAAGGGCGAGGGCTACTTCGTCTATGAATTTGATGCCCTCGGCCGTCCGGTGGAGCTGTGGCCGCTCCCTACACATTGGGTGCAGCAGACCCCCTATGTGGGCTACCCCTACTATGAAATCAGAACGACCGGCGGACTCATCCGGCAAATCCCGGTGGACGATATTTTCTGCATGAAAGAACTGAACCCGCTTGACCCCTACAAAAGAGGTCTCGGTGCGGCAGAGTCCCTTGCAGATGAAATCGAAACGGATGAGTACGCAGCAAAATTCCAGAAGAAGTTCTTCTACAACGATGCCACTCCGACCACGCTGATCTCGATGCCGGGAAGCAGTAAGGATCAGCGCGACCGTTTCAGATCTGAATGGAATGAGCGCTTCCGGGGGCCGTTCAACTCCCACGGCATTGCCACGGTGGACGGCAACGTGACCGTGACAAAGCTGGCCGAGAACATGCGCGACATGGATATGACGGAGGGGCGAAGGTTCCTCCGGGATGCCGTGCTTGAGCATTTTGGTGTTCCGCGTGAAATCATGGGCATCACGGAGAGCAGCAACAGAGCCACGAGCGAAGCGGCTCAGTACATCTACGCCCAGAACGTCATCATGCCACGGCTCAACCGCAGGGAAGAAGCCATCAATACACAGATTTTGCCGTTCTATGGCAATGATCTTGTCTGGCATTTTGATGATGTGGTTCCGCGCTCGCAGGAGTTTGACAAGGCCAAAGGCATTGACGGCTGGAATGCCGGGCTTTTGACCAAGGATGAAGCACGCGAACTGCTGGGCATGGAACCCTGCAAGACCGGCGGTGACTGTTTCAAGATCACCATTTCCGATATGTTCATCGGCTCCAACGATGACCCGGCGGAGGTGACGACCGACCTGATGCAGGAAAGCACAGATGAAGTCGAAGTCACGGATGATGAAGATACCGGCGGGATGCTGTTTATGAGTGACCGCCGGGAGCATGAAGAAAAATCCCGTGTGCAGAACATCGGCAATCTGCTGGCGGCCGCCCAGAAAGCCCAGAGAGCGAAGTTTGAAGTTGCCACGATGAAGTTCTTCCGGCAACAGCAAAAACGGCTCTCCGGCTCTCTGAGCGGCACTGAGAAAGCAGACTGGAGCGTGTGGGATGTCCTGATGCCCTACATCACGGAAAACCATGTGGAAGACAGCGCCGCATGGTCTGCCCTCGGTGAGCAGGAGCAGAAAAATCTTGTGGAGCAGTTCATTGGTGGCCTTGTCAACTGGCCGTCCGAAGAAACGGCAATGGAAGAAATCTTCAAGCCGCTTTGGAAGCAGACCTATGATGAGGGTACCCGGATTGCAAAACAGGCCTACAATATCCGCGGTGTTGACCGCCCGGAACTGCTCAGTCAGGCAAAGCTCCGCGGCGGGCAGCGTGTCCGTCATGTGACACAGACCACCAAGGAAAATATCTCCCGCATCGTGGCCAACGGCATTGAAGCGGGTATTGGCCGTGAAAAGATGGCGGATGAGATTTTGCAGGAATATGAGATCCAGACCCGGAGCAGGGCGCGGCTCATTGCAGATCAGGAAACCGTGATGACGCTGGAGACCGGCCACTATGACATGATGCAGAAAAGCGGTGCCACCACGAAAACGTGGCATCACCGCCCGCAGAAGAACCCTCGTGATGGTTCCGATGGCGGTCCGAACCATGTCAAGATGGACGGAGAGACCGTGCCGATTGATGCCCGGTTCTCCAATGGCCTGCGGTATCCCTGCGACCCGGAGGGGCCTGCACGCGAAACTATCAAATGCAGGTGCTATGTCACCTACAACAGATAAAGGAGGGCGTGAGAGTGGTATTCACGCGAGAAGATGCAGCTCGTGCTGCACAGAACATCGGCATTGACTTCAAAAAGGAAGCATTCCAGCTGGAAGACCTGCTGAACGGCATGAACACAGAGCTTGCCCGGCACGGTACCAAGGCGGGAACGGCCGATGTTACACACGATGACCCCACTATGACGGCGAAGCTGGCAGTTGCAAATCTGCGGGTATCGCCGTCTTATTATTCCCAGCGCGTGGGGAAAAGCGCATGGGAACGCTCCCTTGCACGGGGAGTAAAGCACAAGGGCGCAAAGACCGAGTACAAAACCGTGGAGTTTGAACTGGAGGGCTTTGACGATAAAGAGGGTACATTCTCCGGCTATGGAGCCGTGTTCTCCAATATCGACAGCGGCGGCGACATTATTGAGCCGGGTGCCTTCACGAAGACCATCGCCGAGGGCATCGGCCGGGTGAAAATCCTGTCCGGGCATAACGATAGTCTGCTGCCGATCGGCATTCCCACCGAACTCCGCGAGGATGCAAAAGGTCTTTTTATGAGCGCCAAGATCAGTGATACCACTCTCGGCAGGGATGTGAAGACGCTGATCCATGACGGCGTTCTGTGCGAACTCTCCATCGGCTATGACCCGGTTGTGTTTGACTACGATGAGAACGGCATCCGCCACCTCCGCGAAGTCAAACTCTGGGAAATCAGCGTTGTCACATGGGCCATGAACGAACAGGCAGTCATTACGGACCACAAATCGGATGATGCGGCGACCCGCATCGAAGCGGAAGCGCAGGCCATCGTTACCGAGATAAAGGCCGGACGCAAAATTTCTGCTTCCCGCATGAAGTCCCTCAAGGATGCCTGTACGTCCATGAAAGCCGCCACAAAGCTGCTGGATAAGATCATTTCGGAAGCGCAAGGTGACAACGGCAAGGGGCATCCCCCGGTAAGCGCACACAAGTCCGTGGAACGGAAATCCGCTCCGAAGAAAACTGTAGAAATTATTTTTTGACACAGGAGGAAAAATCAATGCGTCTGAAAAACAGAAAGAAGTCCGCAGCCGCCATCAAGTCTATGAAGGTGGGCACCGATGAGCTGAAAGACCTCATCAAGGGCGCCGTCAAGGAAGCTATGGGCGAGGAGGACGATACCGGCGATGATGGCAGTGATACTGCCGCCGCGCTGGATGGCGTTACCGCAGAGGACATGGCCGATATTATCGAACAGGCCGTGGACAATGCCAACGAAAAGCGCAAGTCCCGCAAGGATGCTGGTGAGGAAGTCGGCGACCTGACGGCTGATGAAGTCATTCAGGAAGCCGCTGAGATCATCGATGCCATGACCGCAGATGAGGGTATGGACGATGATGAAGCCGATCCTGAGGGCAAGGATGACGATGAGGCTGACTCTGATGAAAAGGATGACGACGAAGCCGCTTCTGAGGATGATGCCAAGCGCCGCAAGTCCGCTGCATTCCGCCGTCAGGTGAAGTCCGGCACCGCTCCTGCCCAGCGTAAGTACTCCAGCCTGTTTATGGGCGGCACCGCCTCTGCCAAGAAGCAGCAGAAGAGCGTTCCCCCGCTGGTGAATCTCGCCCGCGCCATCAAGTGTCTGGATGTCTTCGGTCGGCATGACCCGGAACGTGCTGAGTTCTACGCCAAGAAGTACTACGAGGATATGTCCATGGCCCGCGAGTTCAAGGCCATGTCTGCCACCAACCCGACCGCTGGTGGCTTCCTGATCCCGGAAGTCTATCTGGATGAGGTCATTGAACTGCTGTACAGCAAGACCGTCATCAAGGAACTGGGCGCACGCACCATTCCGCTGGAGAACGGCAACCTGAACATCCCGCGCATGACCTCCGGCACCCGCGCTATGTGGGGCGGTGAGGGCCGAAAAATCGCTTCTACCCAGCCTGCATTCGGCAATCTGCGCCTGTCTGCAAAGCGTCTGGAAGCCATTGTGCCCCAGACCCGCGAACTGCTGATGAGCACCAAGTACAGCGCCGATGAACTGTTCGCCGCTGATCTGTCCCGCCGTATGCAGCTCGGCCTTGACTGGGGCGCTCTGTACGGCACCGGCGGCGAGTTCCAGCCCACCGGCATTGCCAACACCCCCGGCGTTGAGAAGATCGACGCAAAGAAGATGGATGCCCAGTATGCCGCAGACGGCAAGCTGACCGCCGATTTCCCGGTCTATGTGAAGTCGCTGGTTATGAGCAAGAACGTGGACGATCAGGCTCTGGGCTGGGCTTTCAACTCCTTTATGGAGGGCTATCTCAAGAACATCAAGACCACCACCGGCGACTACATCTACCGCGACGAGATGAACGCTGGTAACTTCCTCGGCATGCCGTACAAGGTTTCCAATCAGATCCCCACCGACAGCAAGACCGGCTGCACCGAAATGTTCTTCGGCAACTGGGCAGACCTGATGATCGGCGATCAGATGGGTCTGGAGACCTACACCACTCTGGACGGTACTTGGACGGATGAGAACGGTGTCCAGCACAACGCCTTTGAGGAAAATCTGACCGGCACCCGCGCGCTGATGTACGATGACATTGGCGTGCGCCATGTTGAGAGCTTCGCCTACGTCCACAATATCAAGGTTATCTGAGGAGGAAGACTGCTATGAAAAGAGCACTGTTTGATACTGTCACCGTCCTGCCGTTTGCCAGCGGCAATGAGGTTGACCGCACCGGCTATGAGAGCGCCGTGCTGGCTGTTACTGTGGAAGCATCCCAGACGGCCACCATCAAGGTCGAAACCGCCGACAGCACCGCCGGTCCGTATGAGCCGGTCAAGGACAGCCGCATCTTCGTTGATAACCCGGTCAATGAGGATGGCGAGGCCGTCATCGAGAACGAAGCCGAAGCTAAGGCTGTGGCGAACCTCGACATTGACCTGATCGGCTGCAAGTCCTGCGTCAAGATCACCGCCACCAACGGCACCATTGGTGCGCTGGCGCTGGGTGATGCCACCAACTGCCCTGTCAAGGAAAGTATTTGATGGAGGGCTGCATGATGGCGAGAATGTTCAAACCGCCCAAGTCCGCCCCGCGCCCTGCTGAGAACAAAGCAGTTCATGCAAAGGAGCGGAAGACCGCCGCAACCCCGCCTGCGGCTTCGCAGAAAGCCCCGGAAAAGGGCGCTCAGTAAATTCCCCCTCTGATGGGAAAAGCCTGTCAGAGGGCTTTTATTTGGAGGTGTCGTGTTGGCCGTAACACTGAGAGAAAATGCCCTCACCACTCTGGATGCCCTGAAAACCTCGCTCGGCATCGACCCGGAGGAAGAAGATGCACAGCGGGACGCAACCCTTGTGCAGCTTATCAATGCGGCATCTGCGTGGCTGGAAACTCAGCTGGGAAGAAAGCTGGGGAAAAGCACCTACCGGCAAAGATATTGTGGTACTGGAACGCAGCAGTTGTCGCTGGAGCAGTATCCCATTGTCAGTGTGGAACGTATCACGGACACGTTCACCGGGGAAACCATTACGGACTTCGATTTCAACGAAACCGGCGAGATTGGGGTTCTGTTCCGTGAAGATGGGTGGACATACCGCGGGCACATCGGCGGGCTGGCCTATGACTACATTGCCCCCAGAAAATATCTTGAGGTGCAGTATGTGGCCGGGTATATTCTGCCGAAAGATGCCACCGAAGACCATCCGGCCACGCTCCCGGCAGATCTGGAAGCCATTGTTTGGTACATGATCGCCCAGCAGTGGGCCATCATTGAAAATGATGCCGCCGGGCTGTCGGCGTTCTCTATCTCCGATGTGAGCTGGACTTTCGATAAGAATATCAGCGAAACATGGCAGTCCGTGATTTCAAAGTATCAGCGGTGGTAACATGAAAATCCTTAAAGATGGATTTCGCGCAGATATGGAGCGCATCAAGCGGGAACTGACAGCGCTGCAAGGCGTGAGTATTCATGTGGGTATTCTGGGAGACGCGGGAAGCGACATCCTGATGATTGCCGGTGTGCATGAATATGGAGCGACGATCAGTGCGAAGAATGTCAAGCATCTGGCTATTCCGTTAAATATGGAAGCAAAGAATGCTGGCAGTCCCCGCAAATTCAATGACCTGCGGTTTATTCCCATTTCTCCCGGCTATGGCTTTTTGGTACGCGACAGAAAGCATCCCCAGAAAGCCCCCGGCAGGAAGAAGCAGGAAAAACATGATGCAAAAAAGCATCCGAGCGGCGGCGAAGAAGACCCGCGCCCGAATGAGGACTACGAGTGGATGTATATGCTGGTGGACAGTGTGACCATCCCAGAACGCAGTTTCATTCGAGCGAGCTTCGACACCGGCAAGGCCACGCTGGAAAATATCTGCAAAGAAGCTGTGGACGGCATCATTTTGAAAAAATGGACGGCTCAGGAAGCGGCAGACTATATCGGGAAGTGGGCGGTCGAAATGACCCACGACTACTTCAACACGAAGCTGTCACCGCCAAAGTCTGCCACAACGCAGTTGACCAGCACCCAGTATCAGCCCCTGTTTGATACCGGGCGGCTGTACAACAGCATTTCGTACAGCGTGGAGGGTATCTGATTTATGAGAAAATGGAAAGGGCCGCAGATCCCGCGAAGCCTGCTGCACAGTATGTACGAGGTGCATACCGAGGGCGGCGGCTATGATAAGGAGCAGGGCGGACAGTGGAAGCCGGGAACAACGGTCGAAACTGCGTTTCAGGGCGTTGTGATGCCGCTGAACAATGAGGATTTGCAGTACATTGACAGCGGAAGCTATACGCTCAATGCTCAGAAAGTCTATACGAATGGGCATACCCTGCAGGTGGGCGCTCAGTTCCGGGATGGGTTTGACGGCCAGATCTATACGGTCAAGCAGGAGCTGACCCACGGCCCTGTGCATTCGATGAAGCGCTACATGGTTGAGAAGAAAGGGGAGAGCAACCCGAAATGAATTTCAGGGAACTGCGGAACCGTCTGATCTCAAGCCTGTGGGATTACATTGGATGCCCGGTCATTCTGTCAAATCAGGTTCAGCCGGAAGCTGAGCCGCCGTTCTGCATCTATACGGTAACTGCACCGTATATCCCGGACGGCGGCATGGGTGACTATGAGATTGCCGATGTTGCCGAGGGTGTGAAAATCTCTCGGATGGAAATGCCATCGGCTACATTCTCATTCACCTTTTGCAGCCAGAACCGCACTGCGGAGAATGGTTCTGCGGTGAACGGTGAAGATGAAGCGTGGGCGGTCGCTGATAAGGCTATCAGCTATTTTAAGCACGCAGGGCAGGATGATTTCCTTGCACTGGGCGTGGCGGTGGTTGATGTGGGCCAGGCACAGGACCGCACAACGCTTCTTGTGGACGAAGCCGCCCGGCGGGTCGGCTTTGATGTGCAGATTCGGTATACCCGCATCGATGAGCGCGAAACCGCGTCCATCGAAAAAATCAAAATTTAAGGAAAGGACTGAATTGGATGAAAGATATTCAGGTTTTTACCGCGCTCGATGCAAAAACCGTGGCGGCGGAAAAGCTGGACATCCTGCTGCTCTCGACCGAGGGCGCGGCTGACATGGCGACCTACAATGACCTTGAAAAGCTCAAGGCGGCATTTCCGAGGAAAAAGGTCGCGGCCATGGCGGACAAGATGTTCAATCAGGATAACACCCTTGCAGACACGCTTATCCGCAAGGTGCGTGTGGCTGGCATCGAAAATCCTCAGAATGTGGGCGGCACTGCGTCCCGCATTGAAATTGCATTCGGCGAAAATATGCCGACCGAAACGCTGGAAGCAAGCACTGCCTACTATGCCAAAATCGGCGGCAAGGCTGTGGTGGAGATCACCACCAGCGAGGAAGTGCCGGTGGACTGCACCGGGCTGGCAAAGCTGTTCGCAGGAACGTCCTTTGAGGAAGATGGTGTGAAGTTCACCGCTGCGGTGGACGACAATACCGTGACCTACACCAGTACCACCCGCACGGCTGTTTCTGGCTATGCGGAGAGCATCAGCCTGTACAAGGATGCAGACTGCTTCGAGGATATGGGCCTGAGCGGCGCTGTCGTGTCGGTTTCCGTAGGTAAGGCGGATACCACTAAGGCCGAAAACCTCATTGCCGCCATCGAAGACCTGCGCGACCACAACGATGACTGGTATTTCATTCTGACCGACGTTACCGACCCGGTCTGCGTGACTGCCCTGTGCAAGTGGGCGGAAAGCACGGAACCCACGGAAGCAGCGCTGGGTGCCGGTGTGGAAGATCACCGCAAGTTCTACTTCGGCCAGACCAACGACAAGGAATATGTCAACGAGTATGGTCGCAGCGTTGTTACCTATGCTGATAATCTGGCCGAGTGGGCGGATGCAGCATGGGTCGGCAGTGTCGGTCCGTTTTGGCCGGAGAGCGTCACATGGAAGTGGAAAGTGCCGGACGGCGTGAGCGTTGCGGACCTCCGCGACAGTGAGCGCGACCTGCTGGAGGAGAACCGCGTCAATTTTATGACAGCGGAGTATAAGCACGAGTACATGAAGAACGGCATCTGCGGTGATGGGAATTTCATCGACAATGTGTTGGGCGCTGACTACATCACCCATCAGATCCGCGAAAATCTGTATGAGATTTTCATTGCCAACAAGAAGATTGCCTACACGGATGACGGTTTCGCACTGGTTGCGGCCGGCGTGTTCGCGGCACTCAACCGGGCTGTGGAACTGCACATTATCGCAACTGACCCGGAGGATGACACCGGTGTGTACACGGTTGTGATCCCCAAGCGGGCAGATGCGACCGATGAGCAGGCCCGCAACCGCCAGATGCCCGACATCAAGTGGAGTGCCCAGCTGGAGGGCGCTGTTCACAGCGTCAAGGTCAACGGCACCCTGCGCGTCACCCTGAATGGCTAAGAAAGGAGGAAGCTGTCATGGCAAGTAATATCGAAGTTGCATCCTATGACCCGAAAAAGGTGAACTTGGTGATGAACGGCAAGATCATTACCGGCTTTGCTTCGGACTCTATGATTACGATTGCCCGCAACGAAGACACGGTTACTACGCAGGTCGGCGTAAAGGGCGATGTGGCATACAACGAAAATGCAAATGAGAGCGGCACCATCACTGTTACGCTGATGGGCACTTCGTCCAGCCTGCCGTATGTCCGTAGCCTTGCGCTCAAGCGTAAGGAAGTCTCTGTGATGATCGTTGATGCCAACGATTCGGCATCGGTCAATGTGGCAGAGGAACGCTGCCGCGTCATCAAACCGCCTGACATCACTCGCGCAAAGGAGATCGGTTCTGAGTCGGTCAGTATCTTTGTGCCGTCTCTGAATTATCGTTAAGCTATGGCCGGAACAAACTGGCCAGAGCGTCCAAAAAGTTTATCTGAAAGGGGCTACCGACAATATATGGCTAAGACTAAGGAAATCACCATTGGTGAGCAGAAGTTCACTCTCCAGAGCGTTTCGCCCTCGTGGTACTACGACTTCAACGATGAGTGCGGCAACACCGGCAACGGCAAGCGCAAGAGCGCAAAGTACATGGACGGCATGTTCAAGAACTGCGTTGTGGCACCCGCAGAGGTCAAGGCAAAGGGCATGGAGTACTTCGATGACAACGAAGACCTGAAGACCGCTGAAAAGCTGATCGCCGCCATCGAGCAGTTTCTTCGCAGCTGAACTGGACATTGCCATCGCTGCCCACAAAGCCAAAATCAACAAGGGCTTTTGGTGCATGGTGTGGTCTGGCAATGGCGTGACCTACACAGAACTGCGTCAAATGGATCTGGCGGAGTACCAAGAGTGCCGTCAGGCCAAACGCCTGTGGGTAGAACAGTGGCGTGACGAAGCAAAACCAAAATGAAAGCCGAACTCTTTTCAAGAGCCGGCTTTTTGTTTTGCGCATCGGGAGGTGAAACCACATGGATGATGCGCGCAACCTGCAATACGGTATCGGTTTTGATACTGCTGATGCTGAAACCTCTGTTGAGAACCTCGGTGAAAAGGTTGAAACCCTCGAAGAAAATATTGGGGCGGTTGAAGTTGGGGCACAGCAGATGGGTGCATCTGCGGTTTCTGCCTGCCAGATGGGGCAGGGAGCGGCCGAGCGCTTCACCGGGGCTGTCGGTGATGCTTCGGGTGGGCTGGATGATATGGCTTCCAGTGCATCCGAAGCAGGCAATGCGGCCCAAAAGGCGGCGGGTCATTGGAACATGACCGCAGAGGGGCTTGAGTGGGTGGAAGAAGCTGCTCAGGCTGCAGAAGCCGCCGCTGAGAGTTTCCGTGATGAAATGGATGACTCCGGCGGTGCCGCCGGGCGCTTTCGGGCGCAGATCAAAAAAACGGCTGAGTCGGCGCAGGACATGGGTGCCGCATTCAAGGGTGCGATGGCCGATGGCCTTGATGCCGGCCAGAGCATTGCGAAGTCTTTTCGGACTGGCGTGACCGGGGCGATGGATTTTACCAAGAAACGGGCAGAAATTTTCGCCAACAACATGGTCCGAAATGCGAAAAACATCAGCAAGGCATTCCAGCACCCCATTAAAATCATCCGCAGTGGGCTGGCGTCCGCACTTCGCCGGGCAAAGAAATCTGAGGATGAAACCGCAGACGGCGCGGACGATGCCGGAGATCATCTTGCGGAAATGGGTGCCACCGGGGAAGATGCCGGCAACCAAATCAAAGAAGCTATATCCGGGGTGGTCAAGGCTTTTGTTGGCTTTGAAGCCATAAAAAGCGGCATCGAACTGCTCAAGCAGTTTGGTGCGGCGGCGGTGAGCGCATTCTCTGATGCCGAAAGCACTTCAAAGAAATTTGGCCGCTCTTTTTCCGAGGAAGCGGCCGCATGGGCGGATAACTACGCTGACGCAGTGCATCGGAGTACTGCCGAAGTCCAGAGTTTCATGGTCTCCAACAAGGCCATGTATAACGAGTTAGGCATTACGGCTGCTGCGGCCGAAAACCTCTCTGAAATGACAACCTCGCTGGCGTATGACTTTGGTAATGCGTTCAGCATGGACGATTCGGAAGCGCTGTCGCTCATCCAGAGCGCGATCGGTGGCAGCACCGATGCTCTGAATGAGTACGGGATTGTCCTCGACAAAACGGCCTTGAAGAACAGCGCCGCAGCTCTTGGGCTTGGCACCAATATTGATGCTCTGGATGATGCCGCAATGGCTCAGGTCAGGCTCAATGCCATACTGGAGCAGAGCGGCGACATTCAGAAAGCCGCGGTCGAGCAGACCGGCGGTTTGACGAACTCCATCAAATCGCTGAAAGGCGAAATGGCTGACTTCATGGCCGATGCCGGAGAAAAATTTTCCCCGGCGCTGGAAGATATGGTCGGCGTTTTTCTGGATGAATGGCCGGAACTGGAGCCGACACTACTTGAATTTGTTGGAATTCTGGCAGATGGGATGAGCGCCGCAGTGCCGGTCATTTCCAATCTGGCACAGAGCGTTCTTCCATCCCTGATTTCCACGCTGGGAACTCTGTTTGATGCAGCTGGGCCAGTCCTGAGCATCATCGGAGATCTGGCACAGGAAATTTTGCCGCCGCTGGCTGGAATTATCAGCGAGTTGGCGGCGAATGCGCTTCCGCCTTTAAGAGATATTTTCGATGAGCTGAACTATCGTGTGGTTCAGCCCCTGATGCCTGTGTTGCAAGAACTGGCCGAGGATCTACTCCCTGTCCTCGGTATGGCTCTTGGGTCAGCGGCGGATATGGTTGGCCCTCTCGCAGATGCGTTTATGCCGCTCCTGACGGACATTCTCCCTGTGTTCGGCTCGTTGGTATCGACGCTGGCCGGGTCGATCATCCCGCCGCTGACCGATATTTTGCAAGTTGTGATTCAGGCACTACAGCCGATAATTCGGCTCGGCCTGCAAATCGTAGAAAATATCCTGCCGGTGGTGACCCCGCTCATCGAAGCGGCGGGTTCTGTGCTGTCCGGCGTGGTCGTGCCGGTGCTGGACTACATTTCGCCGGTGCTGGGGGTAATCGCCGATGCACTCGGCGTTGTGGTGGGCTGGGTAAGTGATTTGCTCGGATTTTTCACCAGCGGCGTGAGTGCAGTGGTCGATTGGTTCAGCGGGCTGTTCGGCGGGGCAAAGGACAGCACCGATGCCGTGCAGGAACTAACCGGCGCTGTCAGCGATTTGGACGGTGCTGCTGGCACGGAAACCTCGCTGGCGGTTGACACGTCGGAGTATTCCTCCAGCGTTTCACAGGCTTCCCAGCAAGCGCAGGAAGCTGTTTCTGAGGCAGCGACCGCTGCCCGCGAAATCTCCAACGAGAATTACGGGCAGATGGCAGAGGATGCAGAGACTGCCTATGCGAGCATGACCCTTGATGCAGAAAATGCTTGGGACCGCATGGAAAAGGCGGCATCCGAGGGCGCAGAAAACATCATCGGGTCTATCCAGAAAATTTTGTCTGCGGCTGATGCTGTCAGCGGCATCAATATCAATCTGAGCAGCAGTGCGAACATTCCGCACAATGCTGATGGCACAGATGATTTTGAGGGCGGCTGGACACACATCAATGAGCGCGGCGGCGAAATGGCATATCTGCCGTCCGGCACCGCAATTATCCCGGCCGACAAGACAGATGAAATTATCAACAACTCTACCAGCAGTTCCAGCGTAACCTATGAGGATCATTCTACTTTCTCTCCGACCATTAGCATCACGCTGGGCGGGGAAACCACAAAAGCCGATGCTGAAGAAATCGTCCGCCGGGTAAAACAGGCGATGGAAGATTTCTGGCAGGAGAAGAAAGAGGAAGAATATCACGAGCGCACCCTGCAGGGAGCGTATGCACAGTAGGGGGTGATTTTGTGGCATACACCATTACAGGCGAAAAGTGCGGGACGGTCCGCCTTGACGCTGAAAAGACCGGCGTAGTCGTAACGGAAAGCGTCCAGCGCAGCAGCAAGGTTACGTCAAACCCGGTGGAAAAGGGTTCCGACATCAACGACCATGTTATCAATGATCCGGTGGTCTTTTCCATTACGGGTGTTTTTCTTGACGAAGATCAGTCCGATATTCTGGAAAGAATGTGGAAAGAAAAAGATGTGGTTGAGTATACCGGGCGCACCCGGATCTCTGACTGCGTTATAACCTCGTTCAAATCCGACATAAGCGCTGACAATAAAAACGGCTCAAAGTTCACCGTAAGCCTCAAGGTCATCAACCGGGTATCCGCAGAGTATGTGGCAAGCGGTGAGCAGATGATGTCCGCACAGGATGCCAACGCTTCAAAAAAGGTCAGCAAGTCGCAGACAAAATCGACTACGGCCGATGGTCTGCATACAACGGTGTCCCAGACTATTTCCTCCAGCGCGTATTCCTCTTATGTCAACAGCTATGCGAACAAGGCGGCAAGCAGCAGCGGGCCGTCTGGCCGCACGACAAGGGCCTACAGCGCCGCGTAAAGGAGTGAAGCTATGGAGGGGTTGAAACTCATCGACCTCGGAAATGAGGTCAGCTATATTGATGTTGACACGTCAAAGGTGCCTTATACGTTCTCCGTCAAGCTGGGCGACAGGACGTTTGCATTCAGCATCCGCTACAATGAGGTAGGCGGTTTCTTTACGGTAGATCTGTCGATTGCCAGCACAGGTGAAGTGCTGGTGTACGGTGATATTGTGAGATATGGCCGACCGCTGTTCAACAGCGTGGAGGATGAGCGCTTCCCGGTGCCGGTCATTATGCCGCTGTGCCTGACCGGCGACGATATTTCGGAGGTCACATTTGAAAATTTCGGCAAAGAAGTTCGGCTGTACCTCTGGGAAAGGAATGCAGCGTGAAGTTTTGGAAGCGTCAAGCGACCTTGCAAATAGGGTCGAAGCGGTTTGGCATGGATGATCTCTATTTCAAGTTTACGGTGCCATTTGAGGACAGCGAAAAACTGGGAACAGCGACCATCGAAGCCTACAACCTATCTCCGGCCACTCGCAACAGCATCAAAAAAGGAATGCCGATTATCCTCAATGCAGGATATGAGGGGGACATAGGTGCTATATTCACCGGGAAAGTTTCACAGGTTGCGGACAAGCACAGCGGCACAGAGGTCATTACCACGATCGCGGCCGCTGAAGCTCTGGAAGAATGGCTCTCGAAAGAGGTCAACAAAACCTACACCGCCGGGAGCAAAGCCAGCGCCATAGTAAAAGACCTGCTCAATATTTTTGGGCTTGAGGTTGGAACGATGGAACTGGCGGTGGATAAAGAATACCCTCGCGGCAAGGTCTGCAAGGGCAAGGTGAAAAATGTCCTGACGGAGATTGTGACCTCTGACTGTAAGAGCCGCTTCCTCATAAGAAACGGCATTGTTACCATCAATGACCCCAAAACAGGCACGAAAACAGGATACGTCCTCAGTGCTGAGTCGGGGCTGTTACAGGCAGCGGAAGCCACGGACCGCACCGAAACAACAACCCGCCAAACGACCGTCAAGGATGGAAAAGAAAAGCAGGAGGTCACCTATAAGCGGGAATGCCTGCTGAACTACCATCTGGCCCCGGCGGATGTGGTGAAAATAAAGTCGGATACTCTGAATGGAAACCACCTTATCAAAGGCGGTCAGCATACAGGATGCCCGGATGGCGACTGGAAAACAACGATTGAGGTGAAGCCTGTATGAACGGCAAAAGAGAATATGACCTGAGAGATCAGGAGCGCCGTGAACAGGCGGCCAATGTCCGCGTTGGAGCCTTGTGCCGGGTGGAAAAATTTGACCCTGCGGCTATGCGGGTTGATGTGCAGCCGCTTTCCAAAGCACTGGATGCCGGCGTGTATCGTACCCAGCCGCAGATTTTGTCTGTCCCGGTCGCGCTGGTTCGGGGCGGCGGCTTTGTCCTGCGCCCCTGCTACAAAGCGGGGGATGTTGGGGTGCTGCTCTATATCGACCACGATATTGACCGCATTGCGGCATCTGGAGAAGAAAGCGAGCCGAACACGGAACGCAACCACTCTGATGAAGATGCCGTTTTTATCGGTGCATTTGTGCCGGCATCTAACCCGCTGTCTGGACTGCCGGACAACTGCCTTGTGATGGCGACCGAGGGCGGCGGGATCTATGTGGCAGTGAAACAGGACAAGGTGGAAATCAAGGGCGATGTGGAAGTTCAGGGCAAAGTTAAAGTCCGGGATGACGTGATCGCCAAAACGATAAGCCTTGTCAACCACAAACACACGGACAGCAGGAACGGCAACACGTCGGCCCCGCTGCCCTGAGGAGGGGAAGAATGGCAAACATTACTGTTCTGGCATTGGATCCTCAAACAGGAGATTTGTGCTTTGATGCCAATGGGATGCTGATGCTCCGTGAGGATGCAGAAGCGATCGCGCAAAACGTCAGAAACAATCTTCTGACATGGAAAGGCGAATTTCCACTCAATACCGATCATGGAACCGACTGGGAACGTGTTGTGCAGCAGCCCCGCAGTGAAGCGGTGGATGAAGCGGACAGCGTTGTGCGGTCGAGCATTTTTCAGGAACCGTATGTGCAGGAAATCAGTTCTCTTTCCATGACGGCCGATGGCCGGGCGCTCGGTGTGGAATTTTCGGGTGTCCTGTACAATGGCGAAACAATCAGAGTGGAGGTGAACACTGGTGGATGAATACGGATGGGGCCTGACCTCAGCTGGTTTCCGCCGCCCGACATACAATGAACTGCTGGATGCTCTGGAGCATAAAGCGAGGGAATTGTTTGGGGCAACGGCGAACCTGACCGTCAGAAGCCCTCTCGGCCTGTTCCTGCGCATTTTTGCATGGATACTCAACATCCTGTTCTCTGTGCTGGAAGATGTCTACAACAGCCGCTTTGTGGACACAGCGGTTGGCACCTCGCTGCTGAACCTCGGTAGAGCCATCGGCCTACGTGTGCTGTCTGCCCAGAAAGCCAGCGGCTATATCATGGTGACCGGCCCGCCGGGGGTCATAGTACCGGCGGGATGGCTGGTTGAAACTGCGGCCGGCATCCAGTTCTTTGCTGTTTCGGATACTGAAATTGGTGCAGATGGTACGGTCATGGTGCCGTTCCGCTGCACAAGCACTGGCCCGGATGGTAATGTGGCGGCGGATACGATCACCACCATCACAAACCCCGGCTCGGTAGCCGGTATTACGGCTGTAACAAACCCGGCGGCGTTTACTGGCGGTAGAGAACGGGAAACGGATGAAGAATTCCGCGACCGCTACTATGCCAGCGTGGACTATGCCGGCGGCGTGAATGCGGACAGCATCCGTGCCGCCCTGCTCCAGAATGTTGATGGCATCATGGAAGCAAAGGTGTTTGAAAATGATACTGATGATGTGGATGACTACGGCCTGCCGCCGCACAGCATTGAAGCTGTTGTTTACGGCGGTCTGGACAGCGACATTGCGCAGATCATTTACAAAGAACTGGGTGCCGGCATACAGACGACCGGCCAGAAAGTGGTTGAGGTTATCACCGCTTCCGGAGCAACAAAGGCAATTCACTTCAACCGGCCGCACCCGGTACCTGTCTATGTGAAAGTGGTCGGGCTGTCTACCAGCGGGGACTTCCCCCATGATGGAGTAGACCAGCTCAGAGCGGCTATTGTCGCATACATCGGCGACAACGAAAGCGGCGGGGGGAGCATCGGCGAAACCTTGTATCACCAGCGGCTTCCGGCGGTACTGTACAAGGTTCCCGGTGTTTTGGATTTCGATGTGCTGATCGGTACGGATGCGGAAAATCTTCAGGCGGATAACATCCCGGTGGATAGCCGCTCCAAGGTTGTCACGGATGATGGGATGGTGACCATCGATGCGTGAATACGGCTATCTTGAAAAGATGCTGGACATGCTGACAGATCCATATACCCACCGGGATCTACAGAATGTCCGAAAAAACCGTAAGCTGGAAACGAACATCGGAAAACTGTTTTCCCTGCTGTCAGATGGCTTTGAGGTCATCCATAAAAATGCCGAACTGGTTCGGCTGTGGGATGACCTTGAAAATGCTGAGGGCGCAGTCCTTGACCGCTATGGAGCCAACTTTGGTGTACAGCGCGGTGCAGCAAGTGATGCCCTCTACCGAATTTTAATCCGGGTCAAGATGCTGGCACAGCTTTCCGGCGGCGATGGCGATACCGTCATCCGGGCAGCGGGGGAGCTGCTGGGTGTTCAGTTTTCGGATATTGAGTTGCAGGACGTGTACCCTGCAAAGGTCGCACTGTATGTGGATCAGATCTTGCTTTCTGAGGAACGGCTGGCGCTGATAGATCAGATTGCAGTTGCCCTCAAGCGTATTCTGACCGCCGGTGTTGGCCTACGCCTGTATCTGCGGACCTACCGCACATACCGCTATGACCTGAACATTGGTCACGGCGCGATGGTAAATGTGGTTCGCTGGCTTCCTCCCGTTTCACAGGACCGCAGCAGCCGGGCAGATTTCAAAATCGGCCACGGCGGCTTTACCGAAGCTGATTTCTATCCGCCGATTGTTGGAAAAGACCGGCTGTTTGAAAGCCGCTTTGAAACATCAAGAGGAACCTATCTGCCGCCTGTGATCGAGGGTGTATACCCTGACACTGTGCAGACGGCCACCATGGCGCATGAGGGCGTGCGTGGCGCTGTTTACCATACACACCTCAAGCCCAGAAGAATTGATTAAGGAGAGAGCTTATGGCGAAATATGAAGACGGCAGCTATGGGTCTGCCGCCGGCATTGCCCTGATCGCAAAGGTTCTTGCTGGCCGCTGTGCGATGAAATACACGCGGGTGGCCGTGGGCAAGGGCAATATCCCGGACGACAAGACCCCGAAAACCATGACGGAGCCTGCCGATTATGTCATGGATGCCGTGATTGCGGGCATCACCAACCCGGTGGATGGTGAGTGCCAGGTCACGGTGCAGATCAACTCGGCAAATGTGGACAAGGGCTTCTACTGCACGGCGGTTGTCCTTTATGCAGAAGACCCCGATGAGGGCGAAGTCCCTTATACCTATCTCGTGCTGGAAAATGAACCTGAATGGATCCGCCCGGCAAGTTCGATTGTGGGCAAGCTGGCTACTATTGATCTGATCGCCGCCGTTGGTGATGTTGATACCGTGACGGCGGCAATCGACCCGGAAGCCATTGCAACGGTGGCGGCAGTAAATGACCTGCTCCAGCGGCACAATGAAGACCCGGAAGCTCATGCCGGCATCATCATGGATGCAGTGGGTTCCGCCATGAAGAAGCTGGAGGAGTCCGGTCAGATCATGGATCAGAAGACTGTTGAGACTATGATTCGCAAGGAGATTGCGGAACATGGTAGCGGTGGGTACTACGGTACATACTTTCTGACGTTGGCTGCATCGGGCTGGGAACAGGCTGATGAAGAAAGCCCGGACTACAGCTATATCTATACCGCAGAACTTCCCGACAGTACAAGCGCCCTCATTCCGAGCGGCGCACCTCTGCTGGGAAGTTTTCATATTGCCGAAGATGCGGGTGTCGTGAACGGATGCGAAACCGGGGATGGAGTGGTGAAGTTCTACTCCAAGGAAATCCCCGCCGCAGACATTTCCACTTGCATCATTCTGTTTGGCAAGGGAGGGGGTGGAGAGAGTGACTTGACCGTTGCGACCCGCGAACAGCTGGGACACGTTAAGATTGGTAACGGAATCGAAGTGACCGAAGACGGCACGATTTCGGCCAATGCAAAGGTGTCCGAAGATCAGATTGCAACTTCGGATGATACTTCCGAAATGCTGAAAGAAATTTATGGTGAGTAAATCACAGAAAATTTAGGAGGAAAACTACTATGGCTTACAATGAGAAACATCTGGCAAAACTGGCTGACCTGAAGGCACTGGGTACCAAGCAGAAAGAGGTCGCCGATGCTCTGGCGGCGCGTGTTGATACTCTGGAGAAAGTTGGCTCTCAGGCCAACGTCCTTGAGGGTGTCAAGGTGAACGGAACTGCGCTGGCTATTGCCAATAAGATGGTTGACATCCTGATCGCCACTGGCTCCAAGAATGGCAGCATTTCCGTGAACGGTGCTGATGTCGCCATCAAGGGTCTTGCCGCTCTGGCTTTCAAGGCAAAGGTTTCTCAGTCTGACCTCGATGACGCGCTGGCTGCTGTTCTGGAGGGCAAGGCTGACAAGGCAACTACTCTGGATGGTTACGGCATTACCAATGCCTACACCAAGGATGAGATCAACGCCAAGATCAGCGCTGTCTATAAGCCTGCTGGCTCTGTGGTCTTTGCTGAACTGCCCGCTCTGTCTGAGAGCATTCTGGGCAATGTGTACAATGTCACCGATGCTTTCACTACTACCGCCAACTTTGTTGAGGGCGCGGGCAACAAATATCCCAAGGGCACCAATGTCGTGGTGGTCAAGGTCGGCGATGCCTATAAGTACGATGTGCTGGCTGGTTTCGTTGACCTGTCCGGTTATGTTGAAAAGGAAGCAGGAAAGGGCCTGTCTGACGAGAACTTCACTGCGGCCCTCAAGGATAAGCTGGACGGCATTGCGGCTGGCGCAAACAAGTATGTCCATCCCACCCACACCGCTGCTGCCAGCGGCTTGTACAAGACCACCGTGGATGAAGAGGGCCATGTGACCGCCACCACTCCTGTGACCAAGGATGACATCACCAATCTGGGTATCCCTGCGCAGGATACCACCTATGGCAAGGCTACGGCCGCAGCTGACGGTCTGATGGCCGCTGCCGACAAGAGCAAGCTGGATGGCATGAGCATTGCCACCGACAGCGAGGTTTCTGAAATGCTGGCCGAGGTATACGGCGAGTAAGTTCATAAGCATGGATAGCGGCGGGGATGTCCCGCCGCTTCCTTTTTTCGGGAGGTGATCCTATTGAGCGAAAAGCTCACGACCCTTTCCCAGCTTCGGGCTGTGTCCCAGAAGTCAAAAGATCGGGCGGCACAGGTGGCTGATGCCGCGGCCGCTGCTTTGGATGAAATGGATGGAGTAAAAGCGGATAAAACGGAGTTCGTTTCTTTTTCTATCCCTGCAACTGGCTGGAAAACTGACAGCAGTGTTCCCGGCTATACGAACTACATCGACATTGCAATCAGCGGCTTAACGGCGGCTGACTATGTGGCGGTGGATGTTGCCCCGGCCAGCAGCGCAGTTGCACGAGCGGCAAATTTTGTTGCGACCGAAAGCCGTGCCGGCATCCTCCGGCTCCGTGCGGCATCGGTGCCCACAGCTGCGATTTCGGCGCAGTACCACATCATCACGGCCGCGACAGCGGCAAAGGAGGGTTAATCTTATGGCATGGGGTCCTTTTAATGCTGGTGGTGGCGGCGGTTCGTCCGGCGGCACTGCGGCAGATATTTCCTATGACAATAGCAAGTCCGGCATCTCGGCGGCGAATGTGCAGGAAGCCATTGATGCGCTTTCTGTGCTGACCCTGACGATTCAGGCCGTGCCTACCCAGAGCGGGAGCCTGACCTATACCGGTTCCACCCAGAGTCCCACATGGAAAGGCTATGACAGCAGCATGATGACGATCGGGGGCGTGACCTCCGGCATCAATGCTGGCACCTATACGGCCATGTTTACGCCCATCGGCAAGTATGTCTGGACGGACGGCACGCAGGAAGCCAAGAGTGTGTCGTGGACGATCGGCAGGGCTGAGGTCAAGAATGTGCCAGCGCAGACCGGCAGCGTGACCTACAATGGCTCGGCGCAGTCCCCTGCATGGAGCAACTATAACAGTTCTCAGCTGACGATCGGCGGCACGAGCAGCGCAACCAACGCTGGCAGCTACAGCGCCACCTTTACCCCGACTTCCAATTATAAGTGGTCGGATGGGACGACTACGGCCAAGAGCGCTTCGTGGACGATCGGCAAGGCGGCTGGCAGTATTACGCTGTCCGCAAGCAGCCTGAGTCTGACCTATCCGAAGACCTCTGGCACCATTACTGTCACACGGCCGGGCAACGGTACGGTGACTGCATCCTCTGGCAATACGAACATTGCAACGGTGAGCGTTTCCGGCACCACCATTACGGTGACGGCAAAGGCGACTGGCAGTGCTACTATTACGGTCAGCGTGGGTGCAGACACCAACTATACTGCACCGTCCAGCAAGACGTTCACGGTGGCCGTTACGCTGGTGTCCAAAACGCTCAGCAGCAACAGTTGGGCAGTCATCAAGGCCGTCAGCGATGCTGGGCAGGGTGCAAACTACTGGTCTGTTGGTGCCACGAAGTCCGTGACCATCAATGGCAAGGTGGGTGCGACTACGATCTCCAGCTTGAAAGTTGATGCCTTTATCATCGGTTTCAACCACAATTCCGGCAAGGAGGGCAGCAACCGCATCCACTTCCTGTTGGGTAAGATCAGCGGCAAGTTTGTTGGTCTGGTGGATAGCAGCTACGGCAGCACGACTTCCACGTCTGGCGCATTCACGATGAACACCAGCAACACGAACTCTGGCGGCTGGGGAAGCAGTCAGATGCGAAGCAAGGTACTGGGGAGCGCAAGCTCTCCCACCAGCCCGACCGCGAACACGCTGATGGCCGCACTTCCCTCTGATCTGCGGGCAGTGATGAAGTCCTGCACGAAGTATACGGATAATAAGGGCGGCGGCAAGACCGCCAGCAACGTGTCCTCTACCACGGATTATCTGTTCCTGCTGTCCGAGTATGAGGTTTTTGCAACGCACCAGTATTGCAATGATGCGGAGCCGAACTATCAGGCACAGTACGATTACTTCAAAGCGGGTAACAGCAAAGTTGCCAATAAACATTCCGCCACCGGAACGGCGGCGGTCTGGTGGCTGCGGTCGCCGAACTCCGGCAACACCAACTACTACTCCTTCTGCGCGGTTTCGTCGTCGGGGTCGTTGGACTATAACGGCGCTGACAATGCGTATGGTGTTGTGCCCGGCTTTGTTGTCTAATCCCCCGCAGGGATTCTCGACCTACTCAAGCCCACGGAAGTGGGCGGAAAACAGCAAACTTTCCTCAAAAAATTCAAAGGGCGCGTCAGCGCCCCGCTCGATTTTTTGAAAAAAGATACTGAAAGTGCTATCACTCAACTGTCTTATGAGTGCATACACGGCACGAAAAACGCTATACAATACTTTCAAAACCTGTTTGTTAGGAGGTATTGTATGGCAACTAACAAGCGCGTCTTTACACTGCGCCTGTCCGATGAAGTTTTTGACAAGATCGGCGTTCTAGCAACAAAAGAACATCGGTCCATCACGAACTACATAGAGTATGTGCTGCTCAAGCATTTGGAAGAAGTTGAGCGAGAGCAAGGGGAAATCGACCTCGATGACCCCGAAGGAGACTAAAGTATTATGTCAGTTTTGAAATCCAAGCGCACAGAAAGCAAGGCAGAGTATGTGAATGTCGCCAATGCGATTTACATTGAAACGATAAACTTCCTGACCCGCATTTCCGCAAGGTATTCCAGATTGATTGCAGAACCGGTTGCAAAGCTGGCGGGTGAGGTGATAGACCATGCCGAAAAGGCAAACAGCATCTATCCCTCCGACGATCAGCGGCGCCAGCTTCGTAAAGTACATCTTCTGGAAGCGCGGGCATCCCTGATGGCGCTGGATGTTCGGTTGACTCACTGCTATCTCATCATGACCCAGAACCCGCAGGGATGTTTCACAACTCCCTCAGGGAAAAGTGTCGATGCGAAGAAAGCAACTGAAAGACTGGACAAAATGGCTCAAAAGTTGGGTGAGCTGATTGACAAGGAAAACGACCTGCTGCAAGGCATGATCGGAACGGTCAATCGGAAAGCCTGATTTTTAAGTGGGTGTATCTCTGTCAATTCCTGCGGCGGCGGTCTGGTGGCTGCGGTCGCCGAACTACAACAACATCAACAACAACAACTACTTCTGCGCGGTTTCGTCGTCGGGGTCGTTGGACTATAACAACGCTAACAATGCGTATGGTGTTGTGCCCGGATTTTGCAATGCTTGGTCACATGGAGTAGCCATAGGTGAAAGACGACCATAGCAAAAGGAGAGGTACTTCCCTGAGGGTCAAACCTCTAAAACTGCTTTTCGATATGCCGACACGGACGCTTCTTGCATGGCGCGGGATGCATCTTACCGCGTTTCATGTGCCGGCATAAAGCAGATTAGACGATGCCCTACAATTCATCTGCACGAGGAGCGAATACTTTTATGACAAGTCAGGAGCGCCATGAAGCACGATACCAGCGCCGCCGGGCAGCACGCCGAGCCAGACAGGAAGCCCGTTGTGCCGCCCTCGGTTCGTTGGAAGAAGTGTTCAGCTACCACACGATGTTCAAATACGGCCGGAAATGCTGCAACGGTGTACGCTGGAAGCAGAGCACGCAGAACTTTGAGCGGCATCTGTTTTCCCACACAGCGAAGCAGCGGCGGCTTATTTTGGCAAAAAGGTGGCGGCCTAAGAAATACGTTCATTTCACGGTCTGCGAACGCGGCAAGATTCGTGGGATTGACGCTCCTCATATTACAGACCGACAAATCCACAAGGTCATCAGCAAGGAAGTGTTGGAGCCGCTTTACGACCCCAGCATGATCTATGACAACGGTGCAAGCCGGATTGGTAAGGGGCTGCACTGGCAGATCAAGCGCATCAAACAGCAGCTGGCACGGCATTACCGCAAGTATGGCCGTGCGGGCGGGGTGTTGCTGCTCGACCTGAAGAAGTTCTTTCCTTATGCACCCCATTCTATCATCTATCAGCGGCACCAGCGGTATATTCTGAACCCTGATTTCCGCCGGATAGCAGATACCATTATTGATACTGCTCCCGGCGAATTTCCGGGCCGTGGGATGCCGCTGGGCGTTGAGCCGAGCCAGCAGGAAATGGCGGCAATGCCCAGTGCTGTGGACAACTGGATTAAATGCCAGATGTCCACGCATAGCGCCGGACACTACATGGATGATTACTGCATTATTCTCCCGGACATCGAAGATTTGAAAAAGCTGGGCCGTGCCATCGTGCGTCAGTTTGAAATCCGCGGTATCCCGGTTAATAAGAAAAAATGCAAGATTATCCCGCTGACGAAGCCTTTCCGCTGGTGCAAGGCTCGTTTTACCTTGACCGAGACGGGAAAAATCAAGGTGAACGGTTCCAGAGATGGTGTGATACGCGCCCGGCGGAAGCTGAAGCTGTTCCATCGGGAATGGCTGGCCGGGAAACGTACCCTGCAGGAGGTGGCGCAGTATATGAACTGCCAAGAAGCCTACTATAAAAATTTTGATGACCATGGGCGGCTGCTGCGTCTGCGGCGGCTTTGCTATGCAATTTTTGGAGGTAGAGTGCCTTGTTCAAAATCATCAAAGCCAGTGATGGCACCGTCCTTGCCTTGACCGAGGACGTGACCTACATCAAAAAAGCCGACAACGGCTGTTATATCCTCTGCCCGGAGCCTGATGCTTCGGGCATTTCTTATGCCGGCACGCCGTATCATCTGCTCGATCGTGACCCTATGGGGGACGATTTGGAAAGCGTTATGCTGGAGCAGACCGATATTGGAAGCTGGGTCACGGAGACCCAAACCGCCATCGAGGATGCTGATGCTCTCAACGTGGATCAGGCGTACCGCTTGACATTGCTGGAGCTGGGCATCACTGATGATACCGATGCTTCTTGAGAAAGGGGGTGAACTGAATGCTGTATCGTACTTGCAAGCGCATGATCGAAAAGGGCAACACCGCTGGCATGGCAACCAAGCTGGATGTCTTTTACGCTGCCAACAAGCTGACCGAGGACGAGTATAACGAGCTGACCGCTCTGCTCGCCGAGAAGACCGAGAAGAAAGAGCAGGTCTAACCCATGGAGCATGAACGCTTTATCGCCCGCCGCCGGGCGCGCTTCGACGGCATAGATGGAAAAGTGAATATTCCCTATGGAACCGCCCTGACCTGTCAGGACGGTTTTCTTATGCACAAAAACCAGCGTGTGTGTGCTGTGGGAAGCCAGAACGGCATGGACTGCTTTGTGCAGGACGATGACGGTAACGGCACCCTGCGCGGGGAACTGGTAGGGAGCATCCAGAGGTGCCTTGAGCGCCGGGATGCGGACTATCAGACCCGCTGGAACCGGGTTTGGGCATCGGCACTCTGCCAAAAGTACCGCCGCCCGGAGTCCGAAGACTACTGGCTGTGGGCGAGAGCGTTTTTTGATGCTCCGATTTTTGATTTGCAGGCAATCGCCGCGCTGGTTCAGTAACCAGCTTGTGAGACCGAACAGGGGGCTTTGCCCCCTGTTTTTTTGTAAAAAATCAAAAGGAGGTTCGGATGGACCAGCCTATCACAAGGGCCGAGCATGAAGAATTCAGGCGGCGGCTCGAAGAAGAAAACTCCCGTCAGGACAGGCGGATTGCACTGCTGGAGGAAAGCGTGAGCAAAATGGGCGCGTTGTCTACCTCTGTTGAAAAACTGGCCTTGAGTATGGAAAGCATGGTCAAGGAGCAGGAGAAACAGGGCAAGCGGCTGGAAACGCTGGAAGATCGTGACGGTGAAATGTGGCGCAAGGCCGTTGGGTACGTTGTGACAGCGGTCATCGGCGTTTTTCTCGGATATGTGTTCACGCAACTCGGTTTTTAGGGGGTGTTTTAGATGAGCATTATTTCGTTTCAGAGCGGGGACAAAACTGCGCTGACCAAAGATTTTGCGCGGTCGGAATTTCAGTGTCCGTGTGGATGCGGTGAGCAAAAGGTGGATCTGGAACTTGCTGAGAAGCTCCAGATCATCCGGGATAAGGTGGGTCAGCCCATCAAGATCACCAGCGGTTACCGCTGCATTGTTCACAATGCCAGCAAAACCGTGGGCGGTAGTCCGAACAGTAAGCACCGCTTTGGAATGGCTGCGGACTGGCGACTCAAAGATCGCGGACTGAACCCGGTAGCGCTTGGCATCTTGGCGGTGGAAGCCGGTTTCGGTGGCGTGGGTATCTACTGGTACGGAAACTATGCTTTTGTCCATGCGGACACCCGCAACGCAAAGGCAACGTGGCTGTGTGATGCAAAACTGCACTACCCCAGCACCACCTACCTGAAATTCATTTTGCCGACCATCCGCCGGGGCTGTACCGGGGATGCAAACAGAGCGGCTACAAAGATGCTCCAGCGGCTGCTGGGGCTGACCCCGGACGGCATTTTTGGAGAAAAAACCGAAAACGCCCTGCTGAAAGCGCAGGAGAAGCACAAGCTGGCCGTGGATGGCATCTGCGGCCCTGCCAGTTGGCGGGCAATTTCTGGGGCCAACAAGTATCTGTGACATAGGAGGAAACCATCATGGAATCTATTCTGAGTTTTATTCCCATGCCTGTCGCTGTCATTCTGATGGCGGCGGGTTTTGTTTCGCTGGCAGTCGGCGGTATCCGGCTGGGCTACAAGGCTACTGTTAAGAATCTGGCGCTGGATCTGGTGAACCGGGCTGAAAAGTCCATTATGGGTTCGGGGCAGGGGGCGAAGAAGAAAAAGCAGGTCTTCGCCGCCCTGCGTGCCAAATGCCCGGCCATCATCCAGTGGGCGATCACCGATGAAGTGCTTGATGCGGTCATTGAGCGCGCTTTTGACGCTATGACCGCAGCACTGGGCAAAAAGTCTTGACTGCTGCATGAGTGCCGTGTAAAATAGAGGCACTTGAAAAGCTATGGCTTTTGTAGAGAGTGGCATATCTTGAAAAAGATGTTCCACTCTTGATTTTTACATTTCGCCGCCCCGGCGGCATACAAAATCCCCCTGCATTGACTTCATCGGCCAGTGCAGGGGGATTTTTTTGTTTGTAAACTACCAAATGTCGCCGTCATCGGCTTCCTCATCTGGGGTGAGGGCTTCCAGCATATCCGCATCCAGCTTGCCCAAATCAAGGGAAATGCGCTTGCCGGTATAATAGCCGATCACAGTCAAAACCGTGCCATTGAAATTATATTGTTTGCTTCCGCGCAGGATGCGGAGAGCCTGCTCCAAATCATTCATATAGTAAACCTCATCCTATTTTGGTAATGTAAAAGCGGGTGGATCCTTTTGTCCAAGGGTTGTGCTTGTCTTCTTCCTCAAAGCGTTTCTTCATGGAAAGCGCCTGTTCTTCGGTGCAGGTGCCACCAACAATTTTGTCATAACTATTTTTCACATAGTATTTGACACCGACGGCGGCGCCGTGCTGAAGCGCTTGCTCAAGCGTAAGCATTTAGTTCATACCTCCCATCAATCACCGAACATCCGGCGCTCCGCGGCTTCCTGACGCTCTTTTTCAATCATGGCGGAAATCCGGGACTTCTCTTTGGTGCTGAACCCCCAAGCCTTTTCGCAGGGGATGGCAACAATGAAGCCATCCTCATGGATGCCGTATTCATTGAAATCTTCGTCAACGTACCGCTTGCAGTTGTGCGGCCGATCGTTGAAGTCGTATTCGACCTCATCAGGAATGCGGGTCAGCTTGCCCTTGATGGGAAAATTGTTCAGCTTTGCAAACTCTCGGATGGTCATGGCGCTTCTCCTTACTCAATCGCTTCTTCAATGCTGCTGGTGGCATCTTCCAGACTGCTTACCGCATCGGACAGGCTTTCACAGATTTCCTCGGTACGCTCGTACCGCTCGCCGCTCTGGAAGTTTTCAGGGATGTTGTCCCGGTATTCTTCTTCCTCGGTCTGGATTTCCTCAAGCTGCATCTGGAGGGTTTCAAGCTGGTCAACGATGGCCTGCAGGGCCTTTCTGCGCTCTCTGTTCATATATATTCTCCTTGATTTTTCATCGGTGGGTGGTTATAATTAAAAAGCGAGGGCGGCGGCTCCTACCCGCCGCCCTGCTCTTACGGATTACTTGTTATCCGTGGGGGTCTCGTTGCTCTGAATGATTCTGTTGGGTTTAATCGTGATCGTTATCCGCTCTGCAAGATCGGGATGTTCGACCAAGATTTCCAGCAGCTCTTTCAGAGCTTTTGTTTTTTCATCCATCGGTCTGTTCTCCTTTCCGGTGAGCTTTCCGCTCCTCCTGACACCTATATTATACATCTTTTTGATTTACTTGTCAATGAAAAAGATAAACTTTTTTGATTTTGTTGCAAATATTTTTGGTTGACAAATAGCTCAAAAAGATGTATTCTTATAATCAACAAGGAGGTGTTGACATTATGAGTGTTTCGGATGTTATCAAGGGACTCTTGGCAATGTCAGGAAAGAAACAGGCCGAACTGACAAGCGTTTTGGGAATGAGCAGCAATCAGGCTGTAAATAATAAAATTAGGAAAAATAGCTGGTTTGCCAGTGATCTTCTCAAGGTAGCAGAATTATGCGGATGTAAGCTGGCTTTTGTGATGCCGGACGGTCAGTGCATATATCTCAGCGATGATGAACAGGAAAAATAAAAGGAACAGCCGCCAGCAAAGATCGTAATGCTGGCGGCTGTTCCTTTAGTTAGAGGGTAGCTGTTTGACCTGAGAAGCGCCGAAGAATGATGCCCTGTAGGTTTGGCCGTCGCCTTTGCTGCTGTGGATAAGCACCGCCTGAAACAGAGCCTTTGCGCCGTGCTCCACCATGTACCCGGCGGCTTTCCAGCCTGCCCAAGTGTTCACAGGCTCGGCCACCCCGGCGGCCTGCTGGGCTTCTTCGATGCGCTGGGCGTTGATCGGCTCGGCCTTTGCACTGTTCCATGCCCGGTGCAGGCACTCGGAAAAGGCGGCAACGCCCTTGCGATACAACTTCCATGCCTTGCGCATGATGGCGGACAGATCAAACTTCTTCATAATGCCCTCTCTTTCTTTGGCTGAGACAAGATAAAATAAAAAGCAGCAGGGGAGTGGGTTACTGACTTAGCATGCGCTCACGACTTACTGCGCTCCCGGCTCTTACTTCGCCCCTTGCCTTCCGGTCGTACTCCCTTGCTGTGATTATAGTATCCTCCATCTTCAAGAAAAAGACAACAGCAAAAACATGAAAATGTAAATAAAATAAATTTATTTATCGCTCTGCTGGATGTAGTAGAATTAAAGCAGAATGGCGGATTGTATATTTGGATGAGGAAGATTTTGGGCAAAAAAAGTCCCCAGACACCGAAGTGTCCGGGGAAAGGGGATAACTTACTTGTCGGACGTTATGGATCTACACCGTGGCGTTGCAAGCCTGCTTCGTGTCAAATCGTCCAAATCTTCTTCTTGAACCAGAAGATCGGAGATTTTGCAGTCCAAGGCTTTGCAAATCAAATCAAGCTGTTCCAAAGATACCCGGTCGGTCATCTCATGGTAAAGATCATTGATTGTGTTTCGCCGGATTCCAGTTGCGTCTGCAAGTTGCTTCTGAGTCCATCGCTTTTCGCCTAAGCGGACGGACAACAAAATCCTTAACATCAGCCATATCTCCTTTGCGGAGAGTGTAGCATAAAAGGATAATCTATATCAGCAAAATGATATTTGGTATCGTATTTTGATATTTTCGATTTGAGGGCGAGTGTGACTACCGATTGACTACCACGGTGCTTTTTCGTATTTGCGCAGTCCTTTGTAGAATAGCGTATATTCGTTGTTTATTTTTGCTTTTGCACCAATGGAGTGCGGGCTGGAATGACTCTTAATCAGTGGGCCCAGGGTTCGAGTCCCTGGAGGTGCACCAGATATTGAACGTCAAATCGTAAGATTTGACGTTCTTTTTTGTTATGTAACCCCGAAAAATCGGGGTTTGCACGGTCAATGCACGGTTTTTGCACGGTCGGCGTTTTCGTGGGAATCCTCTGCATGGGCTGGAATTGCTTTGAAATGCGTGGTAGATTTTGCATCAGGTCAGCAGTGCCAGACGGAGCTGCGCCTTTACTTCGGGGTCTGCGTTCTTCAAAAGTTCCAGCAGAGCGGTCATAGAAATGGTCGGTTCGCCTTCGGCGGGTACAGCCTGCGGGCTGGGGCTTTCCTGTTTGGCATAGAATCCTTCCTCAAACTTCCTGCCCAGTTCTACACGAGAGGACTGCTGGATATGGGCGTAGGTGTTTACCAGCATATCTGCCGTAGCGTGTCCGGTGGTTCCCTGAACAGCCTTCACATCGCCGCCGGAGATCATCAACTGATAGGTGGCACTGGAATGGCGCAAACCGTGGAACACAATGCGGGGGAATTCCGGGTGGGCATCCTGCCACTTGAGGAACTTCTTGCGGATCAGCACAGGCTCCACCGCCAGACCGTTAGGCAGACGGAACAGCATTCCACTGTCATGGTAGCGTGTCGGGTCTTTCCTCTCGTCTGCTGCCAGCTGATTCAGCCACTTCTTCAGTTCCTCTTTCAGAGCAGAAGTCATGAAGATGGTACGGCAGGAGGATGCGGTTTTGGTGCTTTTCAGGATGAGGGAAGTGGTGCTGCGCTCCAGCTTGTCCGGGAATACCTTGATGATGCAGCCATCGTCCACTTGGTTTAGGGCTTCTTTTCGCACTCGCTGCATGGACTTGTTGATACGGAAGGTTCCGATGCCATCCGCAGCATCAAAATCCAGATCTTCCGGGGTCAGACCTACGATCTCGCCCTCTCGCAGTGCGCCCACCAGTGTGAGGTGGACTGCCAGATGCAGGATGGGGTCCTCCATGCTGTCCAGAGCCGCCCTCATTTCCTCTACCGTCCAGATGGTGCGCTCCTGCGTAGACTTCTTGGGGCTGTCCACGGGAACAGGGCTTTTGACAAGGATGCCCCACTCTACGGCATACTGGAAGGCAGTGCCCAGCAGCCGGTGTACCTCATGGATCGTTGTGCCGGAAAGGAAACGCTGCTTCTGCTTTTCGGTCAGTTCCTGCTTCTTGCCCTCGATATACGAACCACAGGGCGTTTTGCTCAGGGTCGTGTAGAGGTTCTCCATGTGGTAGGGCTTGAGCTTCTGCATCTCCATGCTACCGATATAGGGGATAATGAGATTCTGAATGGTGGAAAGGTTGGATTCGTAGGTTTTGGGTGCCCACTTGTGCTTGCTGCACTGTTTCGGCAGCCAGTCCATCAGGAACTCTGCCACCGTTACCGAGGACGGAATCAGGAAAGTGCCAGCGGCCAGTTCATGCTCGATTTGCTTTTTTCGGTTCGTTGCCTCCTCTTTTGTGGGAAAGCTCTCCCATTTGTCGCAGCTCTTGCCGTGCTCATCTTCGTAGGTGTAGCGGACGCTGTAAGAGTTGCCGCGCTTCGTAATATATGCCATACTGTTTGCCTCCTTATCAAGCTGCCCGGTAGAGCCACGCATCGAAACTGTCTTTCGGTACACGGATGCTTCCGCCTACCCGCAGGACACGGAATTCGGTGGTGCTGTTGCACAGGTTGTAAGCAGAGCGCAGGCTGATGGCCAGCATTCGTGCGATCTCTTCCACCGTGTATACCAGCTTCGTGGTTGCCGGGCTGTCAGTCGGAGACTTGACGGCATTGGTTTGAGTGACCACCTCCATTGTAGTGAGATTCGAGTCCTTTTGCAAGAACTTATTCGTATAATCGGAAGATTGCACAGGGACGGTCATAGAATTACGGTCAAAATCCATAAGCATTGCTCCTTATATTGTCATATCATCTAAAAATTCAGCTTAAAGTTCTACATCTTGCCCACGCTTACGGTTTTGCTGCGGCACATTCATGGTGCGCTCCTGCTTGGGGGCAAGAATCTTTTCCAGAAA
>OIGD01000499.1_pt1 | contig 46450 bp, 42 predicted proteins | sample 1582211 | NCBI WGS metagenome assembly OIGD01 (sample SAMN04414078, study PRJEB24778) | human gut metagenome | material: faecal | host: Homo sapiens
ATAATATTATAATAAGTATACTTAAAAAGCATCCACATCCACTTTTCTTTTTTTGTTCCATGCAATCATCTCCATGATTTTATTTTAACATGTGGATGAAATGATGTCTATATAAAATAAAAAAATACTTTTAAAAGATTAATGTATTTCTAATCACACTGTTCAGAATTTATTTCAATACATTAACCTTTTTATTATTTATATGACTTTTTAATAACTTTCTCTCATTTGCCTAATCATCATATCTGCAAATACTGCATATCCTCTAGTAGGGTCTTGAACCAGGACATGTGTTACTGCTCCGTACAAATCTTCCATTTTGTATTATAGGAGAGCCACTCATCCCCTGAATTATTCCGCCGAGTTTTTTCTAAAAGTTTTTCATCTGTTACTTTAATTAGCATACTTTTATTATCATAATTATTACTTATATATTTTTTTTCAATTTCTATTTCATATTTTTCCTTTTTGCCATTTTCCAGTTCACAAATCATATATGCCTTTCCTTCTTGTATTTCACTTCTTAATGCTACTTCCATTTCATTTGAGGATAACAAATTTAAATTACCTTTATTAGTTATACTTCCAGATATTCCAAAAGCACCATTTTTGTATACCTCACCTATCTTTAACCCTGTTTCTATTGTACCTCTTACTTCACCGTGGATTTCCTTTTTCACCTTTTTTTATTGCAACTATTGTACTTGTTGTTAACTCACCATTTGCTATTTCAACAATCTCCCCAGTGTCTATATCTGTTATTCCATGTCCTAGTGCTGTAAACATTCCTGTTGATGGTTCATAAAATGTGGCAGTACCAACACCGTGCTGCAGCATCTCTTACCCATAATCCTAATTTGTATTCATCATTTGCTGTTTTTGTGGGTATTATATTTGTTGTTAACTTATCATTATCTCTTATATATACAATCTTTATTTCAGCCCCATTAGATTTATTTACATTTTTAATTAGTTCATCTGTATTTCTTACTGCTATATTATTTACTTGTATTATCATATCTCCTTCTTCTATTCCCGAATTTTCATATGGTTTATAATTAATATTATCTATTCCCTTAATTTCTGACATTCCTACTACTAAAACTCCGTTTGTATACAATTTCAATCCTATTGAATTTCCTAGCGGAATTACCTTTGTTCGTGGCAATACATTTACATCAATTTCTTTTAATGGAATGGTTCCAAATAAATCTAAACTAAGGTTTATAGTTCCTATATTTTCCCCTACCTTTTCAGATAGATTAGTTGATGTTTGCATTGCTTTATAATTACTAATATTGCTGTTTTTATGATTTACTTTTAATCCATATATTGTTTTCAAATTTAATTCTTCACCCTGAAAAATTATAATATTATTTGGTAAAAGGGTTATATTACATATATATACATATATGGTTAAAAAAAATAAAATTAATAAAATTGGCTTTATTTTTAGTTTCTTTTTTGTTTTCATAAAATCACCTAAATATAGATTACCCAATTTTATTAATTTTTACACAATTTATCTTCTCATCATATATCTTCTGGAAAAATATTGGTTACTTTGGAAACGACTTCTGTTACATCCACAACTATTTGAGTTATTGTTACATCCGCAGTTATTATCATCATCATTATCACTATTGTTATTTTCGCACATACAATTATTTTGCATGGCATCTCCATTTATACATGAATTATCACTATTTTGTATTAAACAACAAATAAATCTTACAATTAAAGCAGTTATTAACGCTAATAACGTATATAAAATTGCAAATACTAAAAAGCTTTCATCAAATGCAGCAAATGTTACTATTAGGAATATAGCAAAAAATGTTGCCGCTACTAATAATGGGCATTTTAGAATTTTCTGTAAGACAATTGCTAATATTATAGTTGCAACAGGAATAGCAAAAAATATTAATAAATTATTCATACACATTTCTCCTATCATTTTTTTATATATAATATGAATAGTGAATATTTTATGTTACTATATTAGCTATTACTAAATATTAATATTTGATATTCAATATTTAATATTCAACCTTAACTAAGTACAACCCTTGTGGTGGTAATGTTTTTCCTGCTCTTTGTCTATCTCCAGATAATATAATTTCAGGTATATCCTCAGCATTTATTTTCCCTAAACCTACATCGATTAGAGTTCCAGAAATAATTCTAACCATATTATATAAAAATCCACTACCAGTAAGTTCAATAAAAACTCTATCCCCATTTTGTTCAATATTAGTACTGAAAATTTTTCTTATACTATTTTTACTACTTGTACCGCTTGCTTTAAATCCTTTAAAATCATGTTCCCCTTCAAAATACTTTATAGCCTTTTTCATTTTTTCTATATTTAATTTTATAGGTACATGATACTCTTGATTTCTGTAAATAGCACTTCCATATTCAGAATTATTAATTATATATCTATATGTTTTTTGTTTGCAATTATATCTGCTATGAAATCGTTCTTCAACTTCTTGCGCACTTTTAATAACAATAGATTTCTTTACTTTACAATTAATTGCAATAGGAATTTTTTCAACAGGAATATTACAATTTGTTTTAAAATTCGCAACTTGCCCTAATGCATGAACTCCTGCATCTGTTCTACCTGATGCATTTAATTCTATTTTTTCTTCTTTAGTAATTTCTTTTATTGCCCTTTCTATCTCACCTTGAATATTTAGTTTATTAGGCTGTTTTTGCCAGCCATTAAAGTCTTTTCCATCATATTCTATTGTTAGTTTTATATTTCTCATAATGTTCCTCACATTCCTTTTAATATTGTAGTGTTTTTAGTAAATTTATATTTTTTATAATATTATATTTTATTTTATTTTCCTAATTTAAAAACATAGACCAAAATCTTAGTTTTGGTCTACCTTTTTATTGACTATTTTTTTCTTGAATTTATCAACTCCATTAACTATTGAAGTATCTTTACCATTTATATTATCAAGCAATAACAACCTTAAATTATCTTCATTAATATCAATAATTAATTTACCATCTTTAGCAACAGAAACTTTTCCAGATTCTTCTGAAACAATTATAACTATGCTATCCGTTTCTTTTGCCATTCCCAGTGCTGCTCTATGTCTTGTTCCTAAAGCTTTTGAAATATCATTATCACTTGCTAGTGGTAAAATACATGCTGCTGCCATAATTCTATTTTCACTAATTATAACAGCTCCATCATGCAAAGGTGTATTTGGAACAAATATATTAGCTAATAGTTGTGGTGATACATCTGAATTAATATTTATACCAGTGTCTATTATATCTTGTAATTTAATATCTCTTTCTATTACTATTAAAGCTCCCGTTTTTGTTTTAGCAAGTTCATTTACAGCAATAAGAATTTTATAAATATCTTCCTTTTTCTTTGTTTCTAAATCTTTTTCGATCCCAAAAAATTTAGTTAATTTGTTAGTTCCAAGCTGTTCTAATGCTCTTCTTAATTCTGGCTGAAAAATTACAATTAATGCTATAACACCATACGACAAAAAGGAAGTTAATATAAACTTCAATATTTGTAAATGCAATATTGAACTTAGTGCGGTTATTATTATATATAATGCTATTCCTTTTAGCAATTGCCAAACCCTAGTTTTTTTAGATGATTTTATAAACTTATAAATAAGGAAAATTACAATTGCAAGATCTAATATTAATGGAATTAATTTTATTGGATATTGATATAATTCCTGAACATATTCTACTATATTTTTTTGAAAATATGTGTTTATATTTTCCATAAAATTATCTATCATATTTTGTTACTTTTATGTTAGATTTTTTTCTAACATTCTCCTTTTTTTATATTTATAATTTATTTTAATTTCTATATTGTTCAAGTTTATTATATATTATTTAATTAAACATGCAACTAATGTGAAACACATAGAACCAACCATTAGCCCTGCTAAAATTCCTGCCATTACTTTTACAAAAAAATTATTTCCTTTTGACATAATTATGCCCTCCTTTGTTTTTATCTACATAATTATGTTAGCACAAAATTTGTTCTTTTTCAATATTTTTTACTATAAATTTATTTTTTTCTCTCTTATTTAAGATTTATATTTTATAGTAAGTAAAAGTATTAAATACTAATTTTTCTTGTGTTACTGCATTATCATTAACAATACTACATATAAAACTATAGTATGCTTTTCACTATGCTCTTAATTTGGCTTCACTTTTACTTTCTACCATATTTATAATTTTCTCAAATACAGTTATAACTTCTTCTTCAGTTAATGTTTTTTTGCTATCTGTAAACGTTAAATTATACGCTATAGATTTTTCATTTTTTCCAACATTTTCTCCAGTGTATACATCAAAAACTTCGATATTAGTAAGTAGATTTCCTCCTGCTTTTTTTATAATTGTTTCTATTTCTTTTGACTCAATATTTTTATCCATAACAAAAGCAACATCTTTTTTTATGCTTGGGAATTTTGAAATTTCTTTATACTTCATTTTTCCAACTCTTTTTGCTAATAATTTATCTAAATTAATTTCCATAACAAATACATCATCTTTAGTTACTTGTGGATGTAATTTTGCTATAATACCTACTATATCATTATTAACTGAGATTTCAGCACTTTGCCCTGGATGAAATTCTTTCGCCAAATTTTGTGGATGCACAAAACTATATCTATTTCCATATCCTAAATAATCTAAAATTTCTTCTGCTATTCCTTTTATAATATAAAAATCAACATTTTTTCTATTGCCTAATCCTAAATAATATTCCCCAGTCATTAATACACATAATTTGCTGTTTTCACCGTATTCCTCACCTTTTTTGAAGAACCCTTTTCCTATTTCAAATATAGATATATCTTTTATATTACGAGCTTTATTATATTCATATGTTTTAACCATTGAAGGAATCATACTATATCTTAAAGTGTTTCTTTCTTCTGTTAATGGGTCTAATAATTTTAGAATTTCAAAACTATCTGTTGTATATTTTTTAGCTTCATTTTCATTTACTAATACATATGTTAGAGTTTCATTTAATCCTAAAGACATCATTTTATTTCTAATTTCTCTTGTTGTCTTATCATATGAACCTGATTTCATTGGAAGAATTGGTAATTTCCCTTTTATATTATCAACCCCATAAATACGTCCAACTTCTTCAATTAAATCTTCTTTTATATTTATATCTAATCTTCTTCTAGGAACTAATACTCTAATATTTCCATCTTCTGCATATCCTGTAAATTTAAGTCTTTTGAAAACATCTATTACATCGTCTTCTGAAAGATTTGTACCTAGAACTCTATTTATATTTTCAACTGTTATTCTTATTTCTTTATCTTGTTTTTCTGTTCTATCATAAACACATAAACCTGAGATAATTGTTGCATCAGCATATTTTTCTAATAGGTGGCATGCTCTTTCTACCGCCATATATGTTCTGTTTGGATCCAAGCCTTTTTCAAAACGATTACTTGCTTCACTTCTAACAACTTTTTTTGAAGTTTTTCTAACTTTTACACCATCAAAAATTGCAGATTCAATTATAATATTTTTAGTGAATTTTTCTACTTCTGTATCTAATCCACCCATTACTCCTGCTAATCCTATTGACTTTTCTGGTGTTGCAATTACTATGTCATTTTCATCTAATGTTCTTTCTATATTGTCTAAAGTAGTTAGTTTCTCGCCATTACTAGCCATTCTTACTATCATTTTATTTCCTAATCTATCAGCATCATAAAAATGTAAAGGTTGACCTACTTCAAGCATTACATAATTGCTTATGTCAACAACATTATTAATTGGTCTAATTCCACAAGCCATTAGTCTATTTTTTATGAATGTAGGACTTTCTTTTACAGTTACATTTTCAACTTTTTTAGCTAAAAATAAACTACAATTATTTGTTTGAATATCTATTTTAAATGAATTTGTTATATTATACCCTTCTTCACTATGTTTTAAATTTATTGTTTTAACAGGTTTATTATATATTGCTCCAGTTTCATATGCCATTCCTAGTATACTTAATAAATCTCCACGGTTAGCTGTTAATTCAAAATCAATAACTCCATCATTCATGTTCATAAATTCAATTGGATCCTCCCCAACAGGAGCATTTTGAGGTAATTCATGAATCCCTTCTTTATCTGCTTGTGTTAAAAATTTAGATTCTAAACCAAGTTCAGCCATTGAACACATCATTCCATTTGATTCAACTCCACGAATAAAACCTTTTTTTATTGTAATATCTCCTGGAAGTATTGCACCTGGTAATGCTACTATAACTTTTATTCCTTTTCTTGCATTTGGAGCACCACAAACTATTTGTAATACTTCATCTCCAATATCAACTTTACATACATGTAAATGGTCTGAATCTGGGTGTTCTTCACATTTTTTTATTTCACCAATTACTAAATTTGTAGCCTCTATAAAATTTCCTGCATAATCATATTCATTTCCAACCCTTGTCATATCTTCTGCCAAAGTTTTTACAGGAACATCTATATCTACATAATCTTTTAAAAAGTTTGTACTTAATTTCATTTTTTAACCTCTCCTTTTTTCCACTAAGTCCCATTATAATAATTATAACAAAAGACTTATCTGATTTTTTCATTTTTATTATTAGATATGTTTGTATGAATCAATCTTTTCTATCAAATTGACTTAAAAATCTATAATCATTACCATATAAATATCTCACATCAGTAATTCCATATTTAAACATAGCTAATCTATCAATACCTGTACCAAAAGCAAAACCGCCATATAATTCTGGATCATATCCATTCATTTTCAAAACATTTGGGTGAACAATTCCAGCTCCTAAAATTTCAATCCATCCTGTTTTTTTACATAATGGGCAACCTTTTCCACCACAATTAAAGCAAGATACATCTACTTCATATGATGGTTCTGTAAATGGGAAATAACTTGGTCTAAATCTTAATTCAGAATTCTCTCCTAGCATTTTTCTAACAAATACTTCTAAAGTTCCTTTTAAATCTGCTAAAGAAACATTATTTTCTTTTTTATCTATAACTAACCCTTCTACTTGATTAAATTGATGTGAATGTGTTGCATCATCTTCTCTTCTATATGTTTTTCCTGTGCAAATCATTCTAATAGGTTCTTTTCCACCTTTTTCTATCATTGTTCTTGCTTGAACTGCAGATGTTTGAGTTCTTAATAAATATTTATTTGTTATATAAAAACTATCTTGCATATCTCTTGCAGGATGCCCTTCTGGCAAATTTAATCTTTCAAAACAATATTCATCTGTTTCAAGCTCTGGTCCTGAAATTACATCATATCCCATAGATACAAATAAATCTTCAATTTCTTCTATTGTTCTATTTATTGGATGTTTGCTTCCTCTTTTTATTTTTTTACTTGGTAGTGTTATATCTATTCTTTCACTTTCTAATTTTCTATTCATTTCTTCTTGTTTGAATTGTTCTTCTTTTCCTGAAATTAATTCTTCAAGTTCATTTTTAACAACATTTACTAAACTTCCAATAATAGGCCTTTCTTCTGCTGATAAAGCACCCATTCCTCTTAAAACAGAAGTTAGTTCTCCTTTTTTACCTAAATACTTTACCCTTATGTCATTTAATTCTTTTAAATCTTTTGAATTTTCAATTTCTAAAATTGACTGTTGTCTAATGTTTTCAATTGCTTGTTTCATTTTTCATTACCCCCTTCTAAATAACTCAAAAAAGTCATTTCAATCCTATTTCTAGGACGAAATGACTCGTGGTACCACCTAAATTTGTTATTTTCATTTTCTGACAAATAACCTTATTCTAGTTTTAACGATACTAAACCGCTTTTACCTACTTTTTTATAATTATTAATTACTATAATTTCAATAAAAGACCAAAAAAGTGAAATTTCAAATAACAAATTATATTAGGTTCTCAGCTAATTCCTAATTCTCTGTAAATAATTTAGATGTTAATCTACTTTGCTTTTTTATTAGTTTTTAAATTATTGCATATATAATATCATTTATTAGCTAATTAATCAATATGTTAACTAAAAAAATCCCAGATTTTTTTTAATCTTGGGATTTTTTAGTTTAAGCCTATTTTCTTGAAATTTTATACTATAATATTTAATTTAATTTTTCGTTTTTCCACTTCAACTTTTTTTATAACGGCTGTAACAACATCTCCTGTTTTAAAGCATTGTTTGTCTCCAATATCTGCTATACCCATAACAGCAGGATTTATTTCTGCAAAATATCCTGTTATTTTTCCTTCTGAGTATATTGGCTCTGACAACCTTACAATTACAATTTGTGAACGCTTATAAAACGAATAGCCTTCTTCAGAATTAACAGCTTCTTTTCTACTACAACGGATTTTAAAATTTTCACTTATACTGCATAATTTCAATTTTGAAATCTCACCTATTGATGTCCAAGTTCCTAGGTCTTTAATAAATGTATAGGTATATTCAGTGATATGGCAGAAAGCCAATATTCCATCTCCAATATCATAAAAATTACCATATTTATATTTACTTATTACTTCTCCTTCGTAGATACACATAAAATTCTTGCGTATTTCTAAAAAAACTTCTAACATATTTTTCTTTCTTGAAAGAAAAATATGATTTTTAGATATATCAAGATCAATTATTTTACATCTTATTTTCTTGTAAAGAATTGATAAAATCTGCCGAGGTACATCTCTGACAACTTCAATCTTTGGATATGAAAATTCATAAATTGTAACTTCATCCCATGACATAGTTCCAAAAATGTTGTTTCCCAAATCAACTGTTACAGTTTTTTTAGAAGGATTATAATATACTACTATTCCTGTAACTGTTTCGCCTGTTTCATACGCTTTTACTATATCAGTTATTGTTACATTGTTATTGATACAGTATTGGTTTTCTGGCTTAAATTTTAATGTCCGTTTCATTTTTCCGAACTCCTTTGTTTTATAATTCAGCATATTGCTGTTCTTTTATAATACCATATCTTTCTATTCATTGCAATGTTTTATGTAAAATAATATCGTTTTTAACAGATATTATTTATCCGCTTTTTTCTTGTCATCTTTTAAAATTTCCTTCATTGAGCCTAAGGCACTTAAAGCAGATGTAGCTTCAAAAGGTATAAATACTTTATTGGCATCGCCATTAGCAACTTCTTTTAAAGTTTCTAAAGATTTTAATTGAACCAATTTATCATTTGGATTTGAATTCATCATTGCTTCATAAACCATAGAGATTTCTTGAGCTTTAGCTTCAGCAACTTGTTTAATGGCTTCAGCTTCACCAGCAGCTCTTCTTATTGCAGCTTCTCTATCAGCTTCAGCAGCTAATATAGCTGCTTCTTTTTTACCTTCTGCTAGTGTAATTGCAGATTGTCTTTCACCTTCTGCTTGTAAAATTAATGCTCTTTTATTTCTTTCAGCATTCATTTGTTTTTCCATTGCATCACGAATATCTGCAGGTGGTGTAATATCCTTTATTTCAACTCTATCAACTTTGCATCCCCACTGATCTGTAGCTTCATCTAATAATACTCTTAATTGATCATTAATTGAATCGCGTGAACTAAATGTTTGGTCTAAATCCATTTTACCAACAATATCACGAATTGTTGTAATAGCTAAATACTCAATACCCTTTTTTAAAGATTGAATTTCATACACTGCTTTTGCAGGATCTGTAATTTTATAGAATACAACTGTATCTATTGTAATTGTAACATTATCATGTGTGATAACTCCTTGTGGTGGTACATCCATAGTTTGTTGTTTTAAACTAACAACAGATCTAACATGATCTAAAAATGGTATAATTATTGTTAAACCAGCATCTGCTACTTTGTGGAATTTACCTAATCTTTCAATGATATAAACTTCTGATTGTTTTACAATTTTTATTGTTTTGAAAGCAATTATCAAAACTAATATTAATAAAACTATAAAAAATACTGTCATATTTTTTCCTCCTTAAAATAATACATTTAATATATTAACATAATCTAAACTATAGTTTTTTCTTTTGATTCTTCATCTTTTTTATCTTTTGATTTTTCTACTATTGCTTTTACACCATCTATTCTTAAAATAGTAATCAATTCTCCTTCTGGAATAATTTCATCTGATAAAGTTCTTGCAGACCATACCTCTCCATCGACTTTTATTTGACCAATTCCTTTTATAGAATTGATTTCTTTAACAACAATTCCAGTTTTACCAATAATAGAATATGCATTAGTAGGTGTAGTGTCATTTTTAGTAAATTTTTTAACAAAAGATCTTGTACAAAAAAGTAATAATATTGATGAAATAGTAAATATTCCAATCTGAATACCTACACTATCCACAAAAATGCTTACAACCATTGTTATTAAAGCTCCAATTCCTAACCAAAATAGTAAAAAGGCAGGATCGAAGATTTCTAAAATAAAAAACAGTATCGCTATAATTAACCATATTTGCCACATATTTGCTACCTCCTACAATTAATATTATACCACACTTTTCATTTAAAGAAAAGCCCTTTTAAATTAATCATACTTTTTTCTTTTCACATATTTAGTATGTAATAACTCATGAGCTCTATTTCCTCCAGTTTCACCTAAATATTCCTCATATATTTTCTTAACCACCGGATTTTCATGTGACTTCCTAATAGTAGCTTTTTCATCAATATCATATAAACAATCAGCTCTTAATTTTCTGATGTCAGTTTTAGCTCTTTCTTTAGAAGAATGTATTGGTTGACCACCACCCATTACACATCCTCCTGGACATGCCATTATTTCTACAAATTGATAATCTGCTTTTCCATCTTTTATCTCATCCATAATAATTTGTGCATTTCCTAATCCATGTGCCACAACAGCTTTAAGTTCCATGTCTCCTACTTTTACAATGGTCCTTTTTATTCCTTCTTTTCCCCTTACATTTTTGAAATTTACATTTGCAAGGTTTTCTCCTGTAATTTTTTCAACTGCAGTTCTTAAAGCTGCTTCCATTACTCCTCCTGTTGTTCCAAATATTGCAGCAGCTCCTGTTGCCTCCTCCATAGGAGCATCAAAAGTAGAATTTTCTAAATTAGCAAAATCAATTCCTGCCTGTTTAATCATTCTAGCTATTTCACGTGTTGTTAAAACATAATCAACATCTTTTATTCCTTTAACATTCATTTCATCACGATTAACTTCAAATTTTTTGGCAACACATGGCATAACAGATACAACACAAATTTTTTCTGGATTAACATTTATTTTTTCAGCATAATAAGATTTAATTAATGCTCCAAACATTTGGTGTGGTGATTTACAACTTGATAAATGTTCTAACTGTTCTGGATAATTCATTTCAATATATTTAACCCACCCTGGGCTACATGAAGTAATCATTGGAATACCTTTACCACTTTTCAATCTTTCTAATAATTCATTAGATTCCTCAACTATAGTAAAATCAGCTCCTGTATTTGTATCAAATACTTTATCAAAACCAATTCTTTTTAAAGCTGTAACCATTTTTCCTGTAACATTTGTGCCAATATTCATTCCGAATTCTTCCCCCAAGGCCGCTCTAACAGCTGGTGCTGTCTGTGCTACTACAATTTTTTCTTCATTTTTTAGTTCGTTCCATACATCTTTTGTATTATCTTTTTCATGTAAAGCTCCTGTTGGGCAAGAAATTATACATTGCCCGCAGTTAGTACAATTAACATCATTTAAGCTCCTATTTTCTGCAGTTGAAACACATGATTTAAAACCTCTATTTGCAACATCTATAGCTCCTATTTTTTGTACATTTTTACATGTAGCAACACATCTTCTACATAAAACACATTTATTAAAATCACGAACTATTGAAGGTGAACAATTATCTTGTTCATGTTCATTAATTTCACCTCTATATTCAATCTCTTGAACATTATATTTTCTTGCTAAAGATTGAAGCTCACAATTTCCATTACGAATACATGCCAAACAATCAACATTATGATTAGATAAAATCAAATCTAATATGACTTTTCTAGCTTCCATTATATTTTTGGAATTTGTTTTTACAACCATTCCATCTTCAACTTTTTGTATACATGAAGTTGCAAAACCTTTTTTGCCTTCTACTTCAACTATACACATTCTACAATCTCCAACTTCATTTATTTCTTTTAAAAAACATAGAGTTGGAATATCTATTCCAGCAGTTCTTGCCGCTTCTAATATAGTAGTTCCTTCTTGAACACTAACATTTATGCCATCAATTGTTAAATTTATCATATTACATTTTCCTTTCTCTTTTATTAATTGTGTATATCTCATATCATTTTTCTACTAATATCTAATTAACAGAATATCAAAATTTACTTTGATATTGCTTTAAAAGGACATTTATGAGCACATGCCCCACATTTAATACATTTTTCTTCATTTATAACATGTAGCTGTTTTATTTCTCCAGAAATTGCTCCTACAGGGCAGTTTCTTTTACATAATCCACACCCTTTACACAAGTTTTCATCAATATGATATTTAGCAAAAGCTTTACATTCACCTGCTGGACATTTTTTATCTCTAATATGTGATAAAAATTCTTCTCTAAAATACTTTAACGTACTTAAAACCGGGTTTGGAGCAGTTTGACCTAATCCACATAAAGATGTTCTTTTTATATTTACAGCTAATTTTTCAAGTTTTTCTAAATCTTCTTCTTCACCATTTCCATCACAAATTTTCTGTAATATTTCAAACATTCTTTTAGTTCCCACTCTACAAGGTGTACATTTACCGCATGACTCATCAACAGTAAATTCCAAATAAAATTTTGCTAAGTTAACCATGCATTTTGTATCATCCATTACAATTAGTCCCCCTGACCCCATCATTGACCCAATTGAATTTAAAGATTCATAATCAATTGGTGTATCTAAATGCTGTTCTGGAATACATCCACCTGATGGTCCACCTGTTTGAGCTGCTTTAAATTTTCTTCCATTAGGAATTCCTCCACCTATATCATAAACAATTTCTCTTAATGTAGTTCCCATTGGAACTTCAACTAAACCTATATTATTAACATTTCCACCTAATGCAAACACTTTTGTTCCCTTTGAATTTTCTGTACCAATATTTGAATACCATTGTGAGCCTTTTAAAATTATAGTTGGAATATTTGCATATGTTTCTACATTATTTATTAAAGTAGGTTTTCCCCATAAACCACTATTTGCTGGGAAAGGTGGTTTAAGTCTTGGCTGACCACGCCTTCCTTCTATTGATTCTAACAAAGCTGTTTCTTCTCCACAAACAAAAGCTCCTGCACCCAAACGAATTTTCAAACTAAAATCAAATCCTGTATTCCAAATATTTCTGCCTAAAATACCATATTTTTCTGCTTGTTCAATTGCTATTTGAAATCTTTTAACAGCTATTGGATATTCCGCTCTAACATATATATAACCTTTATTTGCACCAACTGCATAGCCTGCAATCATCATTGCCTCAATAACAGAATGTGGAGTTCCTTCTAAAATACTTCTATCCATAAATGCTCCTGGATCACCTTCATCTGCATTACATACAACATACTTTTGGTCACCTTTAGCCATTTTTGTAAAATTCCATTTTTTACCTGTTGAAAATCCTGCTCCACCACGACCTCTTAAGCCTGAATCTGAAATAATTTTTATTACTTCATCCGGATTTAATTCAAACAAACATTTTTCTAGTGCCTTATATCCATCAAAAGCTATATATTCATCAATATTCTCTGGATCAATTTTTCCGCAATTTTCTAACGCAATTCTATTTTGTTTTTCATAAAAATTTAGCTCATTTAATTTTTTTACTACACTTTCATCTATATCTTTGCATAATAATCTTTCAACAATTTTATTTTCTTTTATATGTATATTTATAATTTCTTCGGCATCTTCTGGCTTTATTAATGCATAAAATACATTTTCTGGTTGTATTATTACAATTGGACCTTTTGCACACAATCCAAAACACCCAGTTTGAATTACTTTAGCATTGGTTATATTATTCTTTTTAATTGCCTCATTTAACTTTTCTATAATAATTGGCGACTTTGAAGAAGTACACCCGGTTCCACCACATACTAAAATGTGCTTTTCTGTTGTTTTAGCATTCTCATTAATTCTTAAATCTAATTTTGCTCTAACTTTCGCCCTTATTTCATCAATTTCTTCTAATGATTTCATCGAAATTCCTCCATTTCATATTTTTACTAAATATTCTATTTTTCTTTATTTATAATTTCTTTTATAACATTTTCAACCATCTCTGGAGTAGCTTTCCCATAAACATCATTATTAACTGTAAACACAGGAGCTAGTCCACATGCACCTACACATCTAGTAGCTTCAATTGAGAATAAACCATCTTCTGTAGTTTGCCCAACATCTATTTTTAAAATTTCTTTTACTTTATCTAAAATCTGTTCAGCACCTTTAACAAAACATGCTGTTCCTAAGCAAACTGCAATATTATATTTACCTTTAGATTCTAAAGTAAATCTAGAATAAAAAGTTATAACTCCATATATTTCTGCCATAGAAATATTTAAATACTCTGAAATTTGCTTTTGCGCATCAGTTGAAATATAACCATATTTTTCTTGTACTTCATTTAAAATCTGAATTAAATTACTCTTATCGTTTTTATATTTTTTTAATAATTCTTTTAATTCAGTATTTTTATTTTGACTTCCACATTTACATTCACTCATATGCTTTTTACCTCCTTATTATACTATTTTAATTATAGTATCAAATGCATTATATCATAACACTTTTTTTATACAATAATTTTCTACATTTTTTCTGTTTCGATTTTTATAAAATTAGTATTCACAATCTTATTATTTAGAATTGCAAAGTAAACTAAACTTATAGTATATGTTTTTACTTATTGGTAAATATATATAATAAGGTTTCTTTATTTTATAAAACACTAATGCTATAAATTTTTTGAAGGGGTGATTATATGGCTCTTGATTTTACAATAGTTGGACAAAGACTAAAAAAAGCAAGAATAGATAAAGAAATGACTCAGGAAAATTTAGCCGAACAGTTAGATGTTTCAGTGGCATTTTTAAGCAGAATCGAACGTGGTATTTCACATATTAACTTAAAAAGATTAAGTCAGATTTGCTCCATTTTAGGTGTGAGTGAAGGTTATATTTTAAATGGAACTTCAAGTTCTTCTGAACAATACTTAATATCAGAATTTAATGATTTGTTAAGCAATTGTTCTGCTGAAAAACAAAAATTAATATATAAAATTGCAAAAGTAATAATAGAGGATTAAAAATTTTTCTTATAAAGTTTATGAATTTGTACATAATAAACTTTATAAGATTTTTTATTGTTTAGTTGAAAATAAATAATTCATGTGTTATATTATACACTAGGATTTTTTAATTTTAAGGAGGTATATTATGAATTTTAAACAATGGGAAGGTTTCACCCAACATGTTGACTGGACAAATGAAATTAATGTAAGAGACTTTATTCAAGCAAATTACAAACCATATATTGGAGATTCTACTTTTTTAGCAAATCCCACTAAAACAACAAAACAATTGTGGGATGAAGTTCTAGTTTTGTATAAACTAGAACGCGAAAAAGGTGGTGTTCTTGATGCCGATGTATCAACTCCATCTTCTGTAAATGCTTTTGAACCTGGATATATTAATAAAAACTTAGAACAAATTGTAGGTCTTCAAACAGACAAGCCATTAAAGCGTGCAATCATGCCTAATGGGGGTATCCGTATAGTTCAAAAATCTTGCGAGGCTTATGGATACAAAGTAGATGACAAAATATCTGAAATTTATAGTAAATATAGAAAAACACATAACGATGGTGTTTTTGATGTTTATACACCAGATATTCGTGCAGCAAGAAGCTCTCATTTATTAACTGGATTACCTGATGGTTACGGTCGTGGTAGAATTATTGGTGATTATAGAAGAGTTGCTCTTTATGGTGTTGATTATTTAATTAATAAAAAGAAACAAGATTTAATAGATGTAAACCCAGACGAATTTACTGAAGACATAATTAGAAATAGAGAAGAAATTTCTGAGCAAATAAAAGCACTAAATGATTTGAAAAAAATGGCAGAGAAATATGGTTTTGATATTTCTGTTCCTGCCTCAAATGCTAAAGAAGCTATACAATGGTTATATTTCGGATATTTAGGTGCTGTAAAAGATCAAAATGGTGCTGCAATGAGTATTGGTAGAACATCAACTTTCTTAGATATTTATATTGAAAGAGATTTAAATAATGGCATATTAACAGAAGAACAAGCACAAGAATTAATGGATCATTTTATAATGAAACTACGTTTAGTTCGTTTTTTACGTGCTCCAGAATACAATGAATTATTTAGCGGAGACCCTGTTTGGGTAACTGAAAGTATTGGTGGTATGGGAATTGATGGTAGAACTTTAGTTACTAAAAACTCTTATAGAGTTCTACATTCTTTAGTAAATTTAGGACCTGCTCCAGAGCCAAATTTAACAGTTTTATGGTCTAAAAATCTACCTGAAAACTTTAAAAAATATTGTTCTGAAATTTCAATTAAAACATCTGCCATTCAATACGAGAACGATGATTTAATGAGAATAACTTTAGGAGATGATTATGGTATAGCATGTTGTGTCTCTCCAATGAAAATAGGAAAACAAATGCAATTCTTTGGTGCAAGAGCTAATTTAGCTAAAACACTTCTATATGCTATAAATGGTGGAAAAGATGAGAATTCTGGTAAGCAAATAGCACCAAAGTTTGAACCTATTACTTCTGAATATTTAGACTATGATGAAGTAATGGAAAAATTTGATGTTATGATGGATTATGTTGCAAAAATTTATATTAAAGCTTTAAATATAATTCATTATATGCATGATAAATACTCATACGAAGCTTTAGAAATGGCTTTACATGATAATGAAATTTATAGAACTATGGCTTGTGGTATTGCAGGATTATCAGTTGTTGCTGATTCTTTATCTGCCATAAAATATGCTAAAGTAAAAATTATCAGAAATGAAGCAGGTCTTGCTATTAATTATGAAATTAATGGAGATTTTCCTAAATACGGTAATGATGATGATAGAGTAGATAATATAGCTGTAGAATTAATAAAAACATTTGAAAAGAAATTGCAAAAGCATCAAACTTACAGACATTCAAAACCCACACTTTCTGTTTTAACTATAACTTCTAATGTGGTTTATGGAAAAGCAACAGGAAACACACCTGATGGAAGAAAATCGGGAGAACCTTTTGGTCCTGGTTCTAATCCTTTACATGGTAGAGATATTAATGGTGCATTAGCAGTTATGAATACAATAGCAAAATTACCTTTCGAATATGCTTCTGATGGTATTTCCTTTACGTTTGCAATCACTCCTTCTACTCTAGGAAAAGACAAAAATACTCAAGTTACAAATTTATCTAATATTCTAGATGGATATTTCATGCAAACAGGTCATCATATTAATGTTAATGTGTTCAATAGGGAGTTATTAGAAGATGCAATGGAACACCCTGAAAAATATCCTCAACTTACTATTAGAGTTTCTGGTTATGCAGTTAATTTTGTTAAATTAACTAGAGAACAACAATTAGATGTTATTCACAGAACTATTCATGAGAGAATTTAGTCACATTAAATATTAATCATAAATGCAAAATATTCGGAAGGATTTGGTATTGTTAAAATGAAAAATTTAATTGGAAAAATTCATTCTTTTGAAACCCTAGGTGCAGTTGATGGTCCTGGAATACGTTTCATTCTATTTATGCAAGGTTGCCATTTAAGGTGTAAATATTGTCATAATAGAGATACTTGGGATTTGCATGGAGGAAAAGAATATACTGTTAATGAAATTTATGATAAAATAATTAAATACAGAAATTACTTTATTGCTTCAAATGGCGGTGTTACCGCTAGTGGCGGTGAACCTTTATTGCAAGTTGATTTTTTAATCGAACTTTTTAATAAACTAAAATCCTCAGGAATTTCAACTGCTTTAGACACTTCTGGAATGATTAATATTACTGAGAAAATAAAAATTTTGATTAATTTAACAGATTTATTCTTAGTTGATATAAAGTGTATTAATGATAGAATTTGTAAAGATTTAGTAGGACATTCTAATAAACAAGAATTAGAGTTTATTAAATATTTAAATTCAATTGGAAAGGAAATCTGGATTAGGCAAGTTATAGTTCCAACTATTACTGATAATGAAGATGATTTATATGCATTACGTGATTTTATAAATTGTATAGATAACATTACTAGAGTTGACCTTCTTCCATATCATGATTTAGGAAAATTTAAATGGCTAAATCTTAACCAAAAATATGACTTAGAAAATATAAGAACTGCTAATACAAATGATATTCAAAGGGTTAAAAAAATTTTAGAAAGTACAGAAAAAAGATTTGAGTTATGATAACCCAAATCTTTTTTTCTGATGTTCGTTATTACTTATCCTAGGCTGTACAACTTTTCCAAACATAAATGTATTGAATACTTTTTGCATTTCTATTAATATAATTGGCATTAATGAAATTACAATTGTACACAACCATTGTTTAGTTGTTAAATTTGTTAATTTAAACACTTCTGCCCAGCTTGGAACAATTACAACAATTATTTGCAATAATGCGCCACCTAAAAAAGCTAAACATAAATATTTATTTTTAAATATACCTGTTTTGAAAATTGAATCTTCACTTCTTATATTAAAACTATGTACAAGTTCTAAAAGTCCCAAAGAGACAAAAGCCATTGTTCTAGCAACATCTAAACTATATCTTCTTCCTATGCTAAATGCTAATAAATTCAAAACACCAATCATTACACCTTCTACAATAATTTTTCCCCATAATCCATCTGCAAAAATACTTTTTTTCGGATTTCGTGGTTTATGGTTCATTATATCTTTTTCAGGATTATCTAATCCCAATGCTATTGCTGGTAATGAATCTGTAATTAAATTTATCCAAAGTAATTGAATTGCAAGAAGTGGTGAACGCATTCCTATTAATAAACCAAAAAAAATAGTTACAATTTCTCCTACATTTGTTGCAATCAAAAAATGTATTGCTTTTCGTATATTATTAAAAATTGTTCTTCCATATTTTACTGCTTCAACAATAGTAACAAAATTATCATCTGTAAGAATCATATCAGAAGCATTTTTAGCAACATCTGTACCATTTTGTCCCATTGCAATTCCTATATCCGCATTTTTTAGTGCAGGTGCATCATTTACACCATCACCAGTCATTGCAACTACTGCACCTGTTGATTGAAAAGCTTTTACTATTTGAGATTTATGTTCTGGTGTTACTCTTGCAAAAACTGAATATTTCATTATATTTCTTCTAAATTCACTTTCTGGAATTCTATCTAACTCAGCACCTGTAATTGAAATATCATTTTTCTTTAATATACCAAGTTCACTTGCAATTGCATTTGCTGTTGTAATATGGTCACCTGTTATCATTACAGTTTTAATTCCTGCTTTTCTACATGTTGCAATTGCCTCTTTTACACCTTCACGTGGAGGGTCTATCATTCCAATTAAACCTGTAAATATTAAATCATTCTCTATATAATTTGACTCAATTTTACTAGGCAATACATCAACATCTTTGTAACAAACAGCTATTACCCTTAAAGCCTGTTGTGCCATTTTTTCATTCTGATTTTCTATCATTTTGCTAATTGATATATTTATACTTAATATTTGATTATTCCCATAATATTTACTACATCTTTTTACCAAAACATCTGGAGCACCTTTTGTAATTATTCTATATTTATTTCCTAATTTATGTATAGTTGTCATCATTTTTCTTGATGAATCAAAAGGAATATCATTTATTCTCTCATATTGATTATATAGACTTTTCTTTGTTTTTCCTAGTTTAAAACATTCATTTATAATTGCAACCTCAGTTGGATCACCTGTAACATTTGCTTTTCCATCTTCATAAGATATTTGTGCATCTGTACACATACATGCTAACTCTATTGTTTGAGTTGTATTTTTATTTTGCTGATATGTGGAATATGTATTATTAGGTGTTATAGATTCAGTTGGAGTTGCTACACATACCACCTGCATTTTATTCTGTGTTAATGTTCCTGTTTTATCTGAACAAATTACAGAACTACTACCCAAAGTTTCAACTGCCGGTAATTTTCTAATAATACTATTTTTCTTTGCCATTTTAGTAACACCAATTGATAAAACTATTGTTACAATTGCAGGTAGCCCTTCTGGAATTGCAGCAACTGCCAAACCTACTGAAGTCATAAACATTTCTATTGGTGATATTCGTTTAATTAAACCTATAAAAAATATTAAAACACATATTCCTAAACATGCTATTCCTAAAGTTTTTCCAACTTCAGCCAATTTCTTTTGAATAGGTGTTTCTGGTGATTCATTATTAATAATCATTTTAGCAATTTTACCAACTTTAGTATTCATTCCGAGTTTCTGTTACAACAGCTTCACCATGGCCATTTACAATAACAGTAGTAGCAAATACCATATTAACAGTATCACCTAGAGCAACCTTTTGATTTAAAACAACACTCGCATTTTTCTCAACAGGAACAGTTTCACCAGTTAAGCTAGATTCTTCAACTTTTAAATTGTAAGCATTTATCAACCTACAATCAGCTGGCACAAAATTTCCCGCTTCTAAAACAACAATATCACCAGGAACTAACTCACTACTTTTAATTTCTCTAACTTTTCCCTCTCTTTTCACTTTAACTCTAGGAGCAGTCATTTTTTTCAAAGCCTCTAAAGATTTTTCTGCCTTAGCCTCTTGCACAATTCCCATAATAGCATTAAAAACCACAATTGCAATAATAATTATAGAATCCAGATAATCATTTGAGCCTTCAACTTTACTAATCACAGCCGATACTATTGAAGCAATAATTAAAATGATAATCATAAAATCATTAAATTGTTTGAAAAACTTTACTAACAAACCCTCTTTGTGTTTGTCCTCTAATTTGTTTTCACCATATTCCTGAAATCTTTTTTCTATTTCTTCATTTGTTAATCCATATTGATAGTTTGTCTTCAATTTTTGCTTAACTTCACTTAGATTTAACGCTTGCCACATAATCAATCTCTCCTTTGTTTTTCATATATATTATATGCTTGTCTTAAATTGTTTGTATTATATTAATATATATGATATATATGTGGACTTTATTACTTTAAATTTATTATCAAGCAATAATTTTATACCCAAACTCTCCCTTACTTCCCCCAAAATCACTATTCCTCCCACATTCCAAAAACATTTTAAGATTCATTCTCCCACATCCCAAAACATTTTAAGATTCATTCTCCCCCCCTCCCTCGGAGAAAGAAATTTTTACTTTTGAAAAAATAAATTCCGACCTAAGCCCCAAAACATCTAACCCAAGTCATTATTGTAACACACACCTCAAACACAGTACGCACCCCACCGCGTTTGAAGGAATTTATTTTTTCAAAAGTAACAAATTTTTTCTCTCGGCACCTACCCCAAAAACACCAATGAGAACGAAGCCTTTTACCCCAAAAGCCCCGTCCTCACTAACAATCTCTATTATCTACACATTCTTTATCTCTCTTTTTCTAAACGCAATCCAAGCTACTGAAACCATAATCGCCCAATAAACCACGCACACACAAACAGCAAACCCCAAACTTGTAAACTCATACGCCGGCAACCTTCCAAACAAAAATTGCGAAAAATCCCAATTCAAAGTTGGAAATACAGCTAATTCCCTAATAGAATACACACTAGCCAATTGATTTATTACCGCACTAGCCACATTCCCCAAAATAGGCAACACAACCGCAATTACCGTATTGGCAAATATACTACTTAAAGCAAACGACAATGTCGTAAGTAATACATATATTGGTAACTTATTTACAGCAATTATCAACACATATTCAAACATATTATATGTAACCACTGAATTTGTATTAAAATTATATACCACAGCAGGAATAGATAATGAATCAAACCCAAATACCACTCCTCCTACTATTACCTGGAACACAACAGTTATAACAAATATAAACAAAATCATTAATAATGACACAATATACTTCGCTAACAATATTTTTCCTCTTTTATAAGGCTTAACTAATAACATTTTTACTGTACCTTTTTCAAACTCACTACTTACAATTCCCCCAGCAATCATTATTATAAATATTATTATAAAAATTGAATATTCATCAAACACATTCAACAAAATTCCTCTTAAACTTGCCTGTTTTTCTACATCTTGCTTAGTTTCTAATATATATTTTGCAATCTCACTTTCTTCTATCATCTTCTGCTTAGAAACTTTATCTTGATATGACATATTAGGCTCATTTAAATTTCTATCCATACCTACCGTATTTATTCTTACATCTATTGCATCATTTAAAAAATTATTTCCATAAGGAATATTTTTATCAATTCTCATTTGTGCCAAATCTAATTTAAATTGCAATACTGAAAGTTGTTCTTCCCAATCTTTATTTGGTAAAGCACTTGATAACGCAATTTGTTGTTTTAAAGAATTTATTTGTCCGAGTTAATTCCTCAATTTCGCTTTTTACATATGATTGCCAATCATCATTATTTAGTTTACTAAGTTCCTCATTATATTTCTTTTCTGGACTTGTAACAATTTGCATCACATTTTCACCTTTAGCTGAATTTTCAACTGTCTGCAATACATTTTTCTTATCTTCTTCACTTCCATACTTATATAAATTAACATCATACAAATATGTGTAAAAATTTCTTTTTATAATATACGCTTGCCACGAATCTTTATCATATTTTTTATATAACTCATAAAAATCTATATCAGTTTTACACTCTATATATCTATCCTTATCTGCAACCTTATCTATACTATTTAATTCAGATTTAACAGTTTCTATATAATCTTCATCTGTTCTATAATCATAAGAAGTATAATTTCCCATATACTTATATAAAAAATTTGACAAAATCACAAATAAAAAGAAAATAATTAAAACAATATATGTCCCCTTTTTCTTAAAAATTTTTGTAAGCTCATTTTTCATTAAATTACCCAATTATATTCCCTCCTGTCTTTTTCAAGAAAGCTTCTTCTAATGACACTCTTTCCTCTTTTATTTCATAAATTTTAACATTCTTATTTATAAGCATTTCTATAAATTCAGGCACATTTTCTTTTTCAATAATTAGTTTAAAATGAGTACCATCAATTATTGATATTTTTTCATCTTTTTCTAATAGTTTAATATCATTAATTTCAACAGTATAAATATTTTTTTCATCAATTTTTTCTGACTTCAACTCTTCTATACTTGAATTTTCTATTACCTCACCATTTTTTATAATACAAATTTTATTACAAAAACTTTCAAGTTCAGCTAAATTATGGCTAGAAATGAATATTGCCATATTTTCTTCCTTAGAAAGTTTTACCAAAAACTCTCTTAATTCTTTAATTCCTTCTGGATCTAATCCATTTGTTGGTTCATCTAAAACAAGTAAATTAGGCTTATTTATTATAGCCTGTGCTATACCTAACCTTTGCCTCATTCCCAAAGAATATTTTGAAACCTTATCATTAATTCTATTTTCTAAGCCTACTAATTTTACAACCTCATCAATTCTTTCTTTAGTTACACTTTTATACATATTTGCAACCAATTCTAAATTTTTGCGACCTGATAAATACATATAAAAATCTGGATTTTCAACAATCGCCCCTACTCTTTCTATGGCATGAACAAAGTCTTTTTGTACATCATACCCATTAATTTTTACCATACCACTTGTTATACTTTGAAGACCTAATATTAACTTTATTGTAGTAGTTTTACCAGCCCCATTTGGACCAATGAAACCTAAGATTTCACCTTCATTCAATTCAAATGATACATTATTTAAAATTTGTTTTTTCTTAATAACTTTGTTAATGTTATCGCATTTTAAAACTTGATTTGGCATTTTTTCCTCCTTTTTTAAACTACTAAAAATACACAATTACTTAATTTTTCGTTTATTTTTTTACTATTATATATAAGTTTATATGGTTAGTCAATTGATTGTTTTTACTTTATTTGCTATATTTATGTTAGCAAATTTATTGGAAAATGAGTTAAAGGTCTAATTTATATATAAAATTAAATTAGTAAACGAAAAAATAAAAATATATTGTAATTTATCATTTTTCAGGTTAAAATATATATAAATTTAAAGTATAAAAGAGGTAAATATGATTAAAGAAAATTTAAATGATTCGTAAATAAATTAAAAATATTCAGGGAGAAATATAATGTATAGAGTTTTTTGTGAGAGTTATAAAAATTTTTTAAAAACATTAGATTTTATTATTAATTATTAAAATAAATAGTAATTTGTTATTTTTCACAGAATATTTGTAATATTGCGAACAAGTTGAAAAATAAATATTGTAAAGGAGAAAAAAGTATGGGAAAGATGTTTTTAATTATAGGATATTTAATTTTAGGCTTTATCGTGTTATCAAACTATATAAATATTCAGTTATCAAATACATTTGTCATTATATTATCTATAATAAGTGCAATTTTTATGATAGTAGGAATTATAGTTAAAGATAAAGATAAATAGTAATTTTTTGTTTAGAATGGAGATGTAGATTATGGCTTTTGATTTTAAGAAAGAATATAAAGAATTTTATATGCCTAAAAATAAACCTAGTATTGTTGAAATACCAAGAATGAATTATATTGCAGTAAGAGGAACAGGAAATCCTAACGAAGAAAATGGAGATTATCAAAATACAATAGGATTATTATATGGAGTGGCTTATACAATAAAGATGAGTTATAAAGGAACTCATAAAATAGATGGGTTCTTTGAATATGTTGTTCCACCACTTGAAGGATTTTGGTGGCAAGAAGGTATGAATGGAACCATTGATTATAATAATAAAGGTGCAATGCACTTTATATCTATTATTAGATTACCAGACTTTGTAACTAAAAAGGATTTTGACTGGGCTATTGAAGAAGCTACAAAGAAGAAAAAACAAGATTTTTCAAGAGTTGAATTCTTAACCTACGATGAGGGATTATGTGTTCAATGTATGCACTTAGGTTCTTATGATGATGAACCTACAACAGTTAATTTAATGCACGAGTATATGAAAGAAAATGGATATGAACTTGATATAACTGACGAAAGATATCATCACGAAATATATTTAAGTGATCCAAGAAAATGTGATGTTAGCAAATTAAAGACAGTTGTAAGACATCCAATTAAGAAAATTAAATAATTACAAAGGAGGTAGTGTATGAAAAATAAAGAAGATAAAACTAATAAAACGACATCTGCATTATATTATTTTAGTTCAGTATGTTTTTATATAGCATCAATATTTGATTTTGTTAATAAAAGTAATAGTATAGCTGTTGTGCATTTATGTTTAGGTTCAACTTTTTTATGTTTAGGAAGTGTTTATTTAAATAAAGATAAAGAAAAGAAAAAATAGTAAGTTGTAAAGGGGAGATAAAAGACAATGGATAAGAAAAAAATAATAAATTGGGTAATAGCAATAATAGTTGCTATTGTATATTTAATAGTAAGTATTATATTTAAGGCTTGGGCATATTCTTGGCTTATATGGGTTGTTTATGCTATTTATAGATTTATTGCAAAATAGACAAATTACAATTTTTAAGGCAAATTTCAATTATTCAACCATTAGTTGATAAAAAAATACCCCACTCAACCAATGGTATGTAGATTTTTAGATAAATAATTATTACACTTAAAGTAAAGGAGGTAGTGAACCTATGAATCAAGTAAAAATAGGAAAATTTATAGCTGAATGTAGAAAAAAGAATAATTTAACCCAAATGCAATTAGCAGAAAAATTAAATATTACTGATAGAGCTATTTCAAAATGGGAAAATGGAAAAGCTATGCCTGATTCATCAATAATGCTTGATTTGTGTGCAGAATTAAAAATAAGTGTAAATGAATTATTAAGTGGGGAGGTATTAGAAATGAATAGTTATAATGAAAAAATGGAACAAAATTTAATTGATATGGTAAGACAAAAAGAGGCATCAGATAAAAGATTATTAAAAATGGAAATTGTAATAGGAGTATTAATAAGTATAGTGTTTTTTACATTAATATTTATTGCTTCATTTGTAGAAATGGGAGATTGGTTAAGAATAACACTTATTATAACTGGTTTTATACCATTTATAATTATGATACCATTTGCAATACGAATTGAACAAACAGCAGGATATTATGAGTGTCAAAAATGTCATCATAAATATATTCCAACATTTTCAAGTGTATTATGGGCTATGCACATAAACAGAACAAGATATATGAAATGTCCTAAATGCAATCAAAGAAGTTGGCAAAAAAAAGTAATAACTAAAGAATAGGAGGAGTTTATGATGAAATATATTAAAGAAAATTGGAAGTTTTTTGCATTTATGATTTTAATATGTATTATAGGAGGATATTTTACCACAATATATACATTACAATCATTTGATCAAAGTATGTTTGAAGAAACTATAAAACAGGTAGGTTCAAAAGAATTATTTATTGGTATTTCGGTAGCACAAATATCTCTATATGCAGTTATATTTGCAGGTATAGGAATAATATTATCTAATAAGATAGGTTTGTGGAAAAAGTTTGAAGTTAATAAAAAAGCAATAATAGGAGTTATTATTATTTCAATTCTTGGAGGATTATGTTTAAGCATAGTTGATAGATATGTATTTGGAAGTTTTATTAATCCAGTATTGCATAGTTACGATAATAAACCGACTATTGAATATATTATTTCAGCATTCACTTATGGTGGTGTATTTGAAGAAATATTAATTAGATTATTTTTAATGTCATTATTCTCATGGATTATAGCTAAAATATTTTATAGAAAAGAAAAAGAAATACCTACAAAGGTATTTGTAATATCTAATATAGTAGCTGCTTTATTATTTGCAGCAGGACATCTACCTACAACTATTCAAACATTTGGATATGTTGATTCGCTGATACTATTTAGATGTTTCTTTATGAATGGAGCATTTGGTATAGCTTTTGGATGGTTATATAGAAAATATGGAATCCAGTATTCAATGCTTGCACATTTTGGATGCCATTTTGTTTCAAAATTAATATGGCTATTATTTATATAAACAAAATAAGCGAACAATAAATTACAATTTACCAAAAGAACAAATGAACATAAAATTTCATTTGTTCTTTTCATAATTTTTCCAGTTCTTCGTCTCCATAGGTTACGCCATCTTCATAGACAACAACTTACTAATACCATTTTCCTCCATAGTAATACCATAAACCGTATCAGCAGCCTCCATAGTCCCCTTTCTATGAGTAATAACCAAAAACTGTGTTTCATCACTAAACTTCTTCAAGTAATCAGCATACCTATAAACATTAACATCATCCAAAGCAGCCTCAATTTCATCCAATATACAGAAAGGAGCCGGATTTATTTTCAATATTGCAAACAATAACGCAATAGCAGTAAAAGCCTTCTCTCCACCAGACAATAACATCATATTCTGTAGCTTTTTACCAGTAGGTTGAACTCTAATATCAATACCACATTCAAGAATATTTTCTTCATCTTCTAAAACAAGCTCTGCTTTTCCTCCACCAAATAATTCTTGGAATACTTCATTAAAATTCTTGTTAATTAATGCAAATTTTTCAGCAAACTGAGTTTTCATAGTTTTAGTCATTTCTGTAATAACATTTCTTAACTTTGCCTGTGTATTTTCTAAGTCTAAGCGTTGCTCACTCATGAAGTCATATCTTTCTTTTGCCTTTTTATATTCCTCAATTGAATCAACATTAATACTTCCTAAATCACGAATCTTATTACGAAGTTTGTTAACTTCTTTTTGAGTATTTTGAACATTTGATGGTTTTTCATATTCACCTGCATTATTAGGTGTTAACTCATATTCATCCCACAAATTATCAACAACTTGTTTTAAATCTTGTTCAAATTTAGTTTTCTTAACATCAATTTTAACTAGCTGTTCCTTTAATCCTTCTATAACAGAAAATTGCTCTGTAATTTCCTTTTCAGTTTTCTCTAACTTATTATTAGCCTCTACTCTTGAATTTTTTAATTCTTCAATTTTGCTAGAGCTATTAGAAACATCTGATTTTATTTTTTCAATTTCATTATTAAAATTAACAATATTAGTTTCTAACTGCTCATTTTCAGTAGTAATTTCAGTAATCTGTTTTTCTTTATTTTCAATACTTGTATTATTATTTTGAATATCTAAATCAATTCTTTCAACCATTTCATCTATAGATGTTCCACTTTCATCAAATGATGATACAGAGATTCTTAAATTTGTTATATCAAAATTCAAATCATCTATATATTTTTGATTATCTTTATTTAGTAATGCAAATTGTTCTATAACAGTATTTAATTCTGCATTTTCTTTATCAATTAAATCTATTTGCACAATTTTTTCTTCTTTTGATTTTAATATTTCTGATTTTTGTTCTTTAATTTTTTCATTTTCTTGTTTTAATTTTTCAAGCCTTGCAGCTAATCTTTCAATATTTTCCTCAACAGAAACCATTTTTTGTTTTTCTGTTGCATACACAATATTAATTTCATTTAATTCATTATCTAAGTTTTCTGATTTTTCAATTACATTTGAAATTGATTGTTCATATTTTTCTTTGTTTTTTGTAACCTCTTCAAGCTTAAATTTCAATTCTTTAATTTCTTTTTCAAGTTTTTCAATTTCATTACTTCTACCTAAAATATTTACAGTTTTATTTGCAACAGAACCACCTGTAATAGCCCCTGAATTGCTTATAATATCACCTTTTAAAGTAACAATTCTAAAACTGTAATTATTATTTTTAGCAACTTGAATTCCTGTATCCATTGAATCTACTACAACAGTTCTTCCTAATAAGTTGCTAACTATTTCTGAATATTTTTTATCACATTTTACAAGTTCAGAAGCAATTCCAATTAAACCATCATAATGTCCTTTTATTTTATCTATTTTAGAACCTCTTACAGATGTAATAGGTAAAAATGATGCTCTACCTAGATTATTTTTACGTAAATGTTCAACTAATTTTTTTGCAGTATTTTCATTATCTGTAACTATATTTTGTAGAACTCCACCAAGTGCCATCTCAATTGCAGTTTGATATTTATTATCAACTGAAATCAAATTAGCTAAAACTCCATGAACTCCTGAATTTAATGAAGGATTTTTATCACAATCTAATAGTAAAGATTTTACACTTTTTGTGTACCCTTCTTTTTCTTTTTCAGTTTCTATTAAAAACTTACATCTTGAATCTTTCATTCTAATTTCATAAGAAATTCTATTTAATTCTTCTTCATATTCTTTTATTTTATTAGAAGCCTCTTGTTTTTGATTAGATATTTTTTCAATTTCAGATAAAACATTGTTTTTCTTTGTTTCAATTTCATAATATCCTTTAGATAAATCTTGCTTACTATCTCTTGTTCTATCTAATTCTGAAATAGTTTCTGCAATTTCAGTTTTTAAAGTTTTTTCTCTTTTTTCAAAGTTTTCAAAATTAGCTTCTAATGTGCTAATTTCATTACTTTTTTCATATTTTGAATCAGTATTTTTTTCTATTTTTTGTTTTTGCTCTTCAATTTCAAGTTCTTTGCTTGAAAGCTTTTCAGTTAGTTTAGCAAGTTCTGCCTCTTTTTCTTTTAACTCATTTTCAAACTTTTCTTTATTTGAAAAAATATTATTTTTCTTTTCTATTTTTTGATTTTTCTCTTCTTCTAATTCTTTAATTCTATTTCTAACTTCTTCAATTTCATTTTTTAATCTTTCTGTATTAGATTTATTATTAGAAATTCTTTCATTTGAAATTCCTATTTCTGAGTTTAATTTTTCTATTTTATTAGTACTTTCAAAACTTAGATTTTGAACATTTTCAATCTCAGCAGTCAACTCATCTATCTTTGTTTTCATGTTATTTTTTATTTTTTGTTTTTCTTCAAGTTTAGCTTGCTCATCATTTGTTTGAAAATTCATTATTTCTTCATCTTTAATAATTTGTTCAAGCTTTTCTTTATATGAATCTATATTATATAAAAATAGCCCAACTTCAATATTTTTAAGCTCTTCACGCAAATCTAAAAATTGTCTAGCTTTTTCAGATTGAATTCTTAACGGATCCAAATTTGCTTCAATTTCAGATAAAATATCGTTAATTCTTAATAAATTTAATTTTGTTTGTTCTAACTTTTTCTCTGATTCACCTTTTCTAACTCTATATTTAACAATACCTGCAGCTTCTTCGAAAATATGTCTTCTATCTTCAGATTTATTACTTAATATTTCATCTATTTTACCTTGACCTATTATAGAATATCCATCTTTTCCTATACCAGTATCCATAAATAATTCTAATATATCTTTTAATCTGCAGGGTACTTTATTTATAAAATATCCACTTTCACCACTTCTATAAATTTTTCTTGTTACTGTAACTTCAGTATATTCAATTGGTAAGCTACCATCTGTATTATCTATAACAATTGAGGCTTCAGCAAATCCTAATGATTTTCTATTTTGTGTTCCATTAAAAATAATATCTTCAGATTTAGCCCCTCTTAAAGATTTCATACTTTGTTCTCCTAGTACCCATCTTATACTATCTGAAATATTACTCTTTCCAGAACCATTTGGTCCTATTACTGATGTAATTCCTGGTTTGAATTCTAACACAGTTTTATCTGCAAATGATTTAAATCCTTGTAATTCTAATCTTTTTAAGTACATTTTTATTTCACCTTTCGTTTTTTATTTTAGTGTTGTATTTTTGTTTATAATATATCAAATTTCTAGATAAATCAATAGTTATCTTAATCTCTTGTCCATATATGTATTTGCAAAATTAATAATTTCATTCATCTTTTCAATAGTATCCTTATTTTTATAATTAGCTCTTTTAACTAACTTTTCAATATATTTTTCATTTTTTACCTTTTCTAAGCAATACCCAAAATTAAAGTCAAAAACATAAGCAATATGTGAAATCATAATATCTGCACAAGTTTTTCTATTTTTATAGATAATATACTTATTATTCATAAACTCATTAACTATTTCTTCAGTAACTAACTCATTTGATAAATCTTCTTTTTCGTAAGCATCTTTAAAATCCTCAGTTGTTAGAACTCTGAATATATCTAACTTATCTGCATCTCTTATTACTTTACAAAATTTTAATACCTTTTGATTCAAACCATCATCAATTTTTCCTTTATTATGATTTAATATTGCAATTTTAATTATTTCATCATATTTATCATCTTCAACAAATTTTCTAATCAAACCATTTTTAAATAAAATTTTAATACCCAGCTCTGCATGATTTTCGCTTTTATAATCAATAAAAGTATTATAAATTCTAATTTGATCAAATCTACCTATATCATGAAGTAAGCCTATCAATTCTGCAAGTTTTTGTTCTTCCTCATTAAAATTATTTTTTACTGCAATTTTCCTGCTAATTTCTGAAACTTTATAAATATGCTTAACTTTTAAAGCAATTTTTCCATCATCCATATTATAATTTTTTAAAAAATTTGAAAAAGCAATCTTTGCATTTTCTATATTTATCATAATTGCCTCCATCTCTTTTTATAAAATTTATATTTATAATCTTCATGCAACAATTTAAAATTTAAAATAATTCAAACAACTCTCCAACTCAAAAATTTCTTCTTCTTTAAGATTTTCATAATACTTGTCTAAACTCAAATTATCACTAATTTTCTTTAAAGATATTAATGGAATCTCATACATTTCACATAATAGTGAAATTGAATGCAATTCCATATCAAAAGCCACATGTTCTTCAATATCTGTTTCAGTCACAAAACTTTCTGATGAATAACATTCCACTTTTTCAATTTCACTATTATCTAACAACTCTAGCTTTTGACTTCCACCAGCTAACATAACATACTTCTCTTCTCCGGGAATCTCCCATTCATAATTATATACTCTAGAAATATTAACCCACTTACCAACTCGAATATCAGTAGACCCAGCATATCCTATATTAATTATTAAATCCGGTTTTTCATATTTACACAAATATTTTGTTAAATTAATTGCTGTTAATTGTTTTCCAATACCTGTTATCAATAATCTTATATTTGAACATTTATCACTTTGTTCACCTTGTTTTTCCTGTATGTATTTACAATTCTTACTTTCAAATAAATCTTCTTCTATTTCTTCTAAATTTAACCTTTCAGCAATTCTTATTGCTTCTTTCCTCATTGCACATACTATTAATACATTTTTCATTATTACCAAACTTCCTTTTCTATTTTTTACCATTCTACCATTTTTTTATCACACTGTCCATCTATTTATTTGTTCTAACTACTTTTAATTTACAACATACACTTAACATTCAACATCAAAACAGCAGCTACCGAACCTGGTACTTAAATCCATATTCGACCAGCAAACGTACGGAATGTTAATATATCTTATGCTTTTTACATAATTATAATTTTCTGCCGATTCCCTGCAAAAGTAATAATCCATTCTATTAGCACATACACTTACATATAAGCAGATTTCAAAGGAGCAAAAACAATGAAAATCATAAAAACATTCATTCTAAACGGATTAATCTTAACTCTAACATCCCTTATTTTACGCTGTATTGGAATGTTCTTTAATTCATACATATCACAAAAAATAGGTGCAGAAGCAATAGGCTTATATGGATTAATAATGTCTGTATATGGATTTGGTATAACAATTGCTCTTTCAGGCATAAACCTTGCAACTACCAAAATCATTGCAGAAGAAATAGCAATTGGAAATATTGGCAATATAAAAAAAGTAGTACAAAAATGTTTAATTTTTAGTCTACTTTTTAGTGGAATAGGAAGTATTTTATTAATATTTTCTGCCCGATATATTACATCAACTTTACTTCATAACAAAATATCTTGTGTGCCATTTTATATAATATCAATATCACTACCATTCATATCAATGTCATCATGTTTAACAGGGTATTTTTCCGCTGTACGAAATTCAATCAAACCTGCATGTGATCAAATTTTCGAGCATATTTTAAAAGTATGCTTTATTTCACTTTTACTAAATTACTTTATGCCTTCAGGGCTAGAATACATATGTATTTCACTTATTCTTGGAAATATAATTGCAGAAATATTATCTTTCTTTTTCATTTACATTTTATATAACTTAGATAAGAAAAAATACAGTAAATATTCTTGTACTAATTCCTACTTTGAAAAAAGAATTTTAAATATAACTATTCCTGTAGGATTAACTTCATGTATTCGTTCTGGTTTATCTACATTAAAACAAGTATTAATTCCATTAGGTTTTGAAAAAAACGGAAATAGCTGTGAAAAAGCACTTGCTAATTATGGACTAATTTCTGGAATGGCAATGCCTTTGGTTTTATTCCCTAATATTATTATATTAGCATTTAGCAATTTATTAATACCTGAATTTGCTGAATTTAATGTGCGCTCAGATTATTCTAAAATTAATAGAGTTAGTAAAAAAATATTAAAATACACTGCACTTTTTTCCATTATAATTTCTATCATATTATTTATGTATGCTGATAAATGTAGTTATTTTATGTACAAAACAAATGAAACCACTATTTATATACGCCTATTAGCGCCTCTTATTCCATTTATGTATGTTGACAATGTTGTTGATGCAATTTTAAAAGGACTAGACAGACAAGTAACAGTTCTTAAAATAAATATTTTAGACCTATTTACAAGTATTTTACTTATATTTATTGTAATTCCAAAATTTGGAATTATGGGATATATTTTTATTATATATTTTAGTGAATTACTAAACTTTTCATTCAGCTTAAAAGCACTTGTAAGTCAAAATAAATTTACTTCCAAGCGCTAATTAAGCATATAGATATTGATATTCATGAAATGAATAATTAAAAAAAATCATCATAATATAAATATTTACATTAAATTTTAATAATTTGCTCCCAAGTAACATTATCTTTTCCAAAATGGCCATAATTACTAGTTTTCTTATAGATAGGTCTTTCTAAATCTAATCTATTAATAATTCCTCTAGGAGTTAAATCAAAATTTTTCTCAATAACATTAACAATTTCCTCATCAGAAACTCTACCAGTTCCAAAAGTATCAACAAAAATAGACACAGGCTTTGCAACACCTATAGCGTATGATATCTGAATTTCACACTTTTTTGCATATCCATTTGCCACAATATTTTTAGCAATAAACCTTGCCATATATGAACCAGACCTATCAACTTTTGTAGCATCTTTTCCTGAAAAGGCACCACCACCATGACGACTATAACCTCCATATGTATCTACAATTATTTTTCTTCCAGTTAAACCTGTATCACCTAATGGTCCACCTATTACAAACCTTCCTGTTGGATTTATAAAATATTTAGTATTTTCATCTAATAAATCAGAACTTATACTATAACTAATAACCTTTTCTTTAATTTCTTTTCTTAATAAATCCATATCTGCATCAGCAGAATGTTGAGTAGATATAACAATTGTATCTATTCTTACAGGTTTATCATTTTCATATTCTACAGTAACCTGAACTTTTCCATCTGGTTTTAAATAGCTTATTTCACCATTTTTTCTTACATCAGCTAATTTTCTAGATAATTTGTGAGCTAAATAAATTGGCATCGGCAAATAATTTTCTGTTTCATCTGTTGCAAAACCAAACACCATTCCTTGATCTCCTGCACCTTCTTCAGTTTCAGTATTTTCATTTATTTCATATGAATTATCAGAATCAATACTTAAATCAGCATTTTTCTTACCCTCCAAAGACTTATCCACCCCTAAAGCTATATCTTCAGATTGTTTTGAAATATTTATAATAACTTTACATTTTTCATAACTAATATCTGTATTCTCATCTGTATAACCAACTTCTTTTATTGTATTTCTAACAATTTTCTCAATATCAACATTTGCACTAGAAGTAATTTCACCTGCTACTAATACCAATCCCTTTCCAGCAACACATTCACATGCTACTCTTGATTTTGAATCTTTTTCCAAATACGCATCTAAAATACTATCTGAAATTAAATCACATAATTTATCTGGATGCCCCTCTGTTACACTTTCAGATGTAAATAATTTTTTCATATAAAATTCCTCCTTTATCATAAAAACCTTTGCTAATAATATAGCAAAGGTTTATAATCTCATTTCTAATTATCAACCAAAGCTATACATATTGCTACGCTTTGTCGGTATTAGCACCTTGCACTTATGGCAGGTTGCTGTGGAGTCCAAAAGCCGAATCTCTCGTCCACTCTTAATAATATTTATGATTAATATATTACTACATTTATGGCATTATGTCAATAGCAGGCTAATTATATTTTAATTATATATAAAAATTACTTTTATAATTCACCTATATATAAAAATTACGTTTACTTTACAAAATTATATTTAACTTTTAACTTGGCATTATATATAAAAACTTCTGAATTCTGCATATTATTTCCAAATTCAGCACATACTATACCTAACTTAATACAATATAAAACATCTAACTTAATACAATATAAAGCACATATCACATCTAACTTAAAATACTATAAAACACCTGTTATAAAAAGGAGGTCTAAAATGGAAATATTAAAAATAATAATTCTATCATTCAGTTCAGCTATTTTCCTATTTATTTTAACAAAACTTATGGGAAATAAAGAAATGTCTCAGCTTAGCATGTTTGACTATATAATAGGAATCACCATAGGCTCAATTGCAGCTGAAATGTCTACTGCATTAGAAAGCAGTTTCACACAACCACTTGTAGCAATGGCAATATACGCAATCATATCCATTCTTCTATCAATTTTCTCAAATAAATCTCTAAAATTCAGAAGACTAATTTACGGAAACACACTAATACTATATAATAACGGTGAAATCTTCAAAAATAATCTAAAAAAAGCAAAAATGGACTTAAACGAATTTTTAACACAATGCAGAACAGCCCGGATATTTTAATATAAGTGACATTGAAACAGCAATTTTAGAAACAAATGGCAAAATAAGCTTTTTACCAAAATCAAACAAAAAACCTGCAACACCATCTGACCTTAACATTATAACACCAACAGAAAAACCTACAGTCAATGTAATCTTAGACAGCACAGTTTTAAAACAAAATTTAAACTATCTAAATCTAGACGAAGTTTGGCTTCAACAACAAATAGTATCCCAAGGTTACAGCAATTTCAACGAAATCTTTTTAGCAACAGTTGACAACACCTCAAACTTAACCATCTACAAACAAAACTCAAACCAAAACAAAAACGACTACTTTATCTAACCCAAAACAACTATATTTCCAAAAAACATATTCTAAAACATCTACCACCACCACCACCCTCACTCCAAAAACATCCACCACCACCACCCTCACTCGGAGAAAGAAATTTTTACTTTTGAAAAAATAAGTCTCCGACCTAAGCCCCCAAACATTTAACCCAACCCATTATCGTAACAAGTCCCTCCAAACGCAGTACGCACTCCACCGCGTTTGGAGGAACTTATTTTTTCAAAAGTAACAAATTTTTTTTCTCGGTGCCACCCCAACAAAAAAGCACCCCAACACAAAAGCACCCCAGCAAAAAATTCGCCAAAATGCCCTCCCAACTAACAACCTTACCTAGTACCTTTCCTAAAATACTCCACATAAGCCTCTCCGCATCCACTCTCAGCAACCTTACCACTCTTTCTACAAACCACAACTTCCTCCACATCCTTCGGCTTATCAAAATCAGCCTTAATCAAATACCTATGAATCTCCCTCATAACATTTCCCCAAATCTGATTAGCCATAGAATTTGCACCTTCATTTATAGGCTCATTCACATCATATCCAAACCATGTAACAGCAGTATAATATTTCGTAAATCCGCAAAGCCACTTATCATAATTATCATTTGTAGTCCCTGTTTTAGCAGCAACTTCCATCCCATCTATTTTACATGTTCTTGCTGTTCCATTTTCACCATTAACAGGTTCTGTTAGTAATTCCTTTAACACATATGCTGTATCTTCAGAATAAACTTTCCTACTTTTTTGTTTACTTTTCAAGATTATCTTTCCTTTAGAATTTTCTACTTTAGTATAAAACGTAGGCTCTATATAATTTCCGCCATTAGCTATACACGCATATGCCGAAGCCATTTCTAAAGGGCTTGAACCCTTTTCTAATCCACCTAAAGCCAAACCTAAATTTTTGTCTCCATCTGTTAAATTAGCAATTCCTTCCTTTTCCATATATTTCATAGATTTTTCAGGAGTTAATTGCTCCATTATCTTTACAAAAGGAATATTTTGTGATGATTCAACAGCTCTTCTAACAGTAATCTCACCTAACTCCTTTTCACAGTCATCTGGACTATACCCTTCTGCAAAAACAGTTTTAGTATCATCATAAATAGTAACTGGAGTAATAATTTTTTCTTCTAATGCTGGTCCTAGCACTGCAATTGGCTTTATAGCTGAACCAGTTTGTCTTAAAGCTTGTGTAGCTCTATTAAACCCTCTTGAAATTGTCTTTTTTCCCAATCCGCCAACACATCCCATCACTTGACCATTATTATGATTCATCACAACCATAGCAGCTTGAGCAGTAGTATTTTCATATTGAGCTGATTTAATCATATATTTATTTTTTTCACACTCTTTTTCAATTTCTCTCTGAATATCCGAATTTTGTGTGCTATAAATTTTTAATCCAGAAAAATATAAATAATTAGTAGCAAAATTTGTTGACATTCCTTTTTTATTTTCTAAATCATTAATAACCTCAGATATAGTTGCATCTACCATATATGAATATATTGCATCACCTTTAGGCTCAAGCTTTCCTTTATTAAACTTTAAACCTGACTGCAACTCTGAAACAGCCAAATCATAACTTTCATTACTAATATATCCCTGTTCTAACATAACATTTAAAACAGTAGTTGTCCTTGACTTTATTTTCTCAGAATTATCATTTTTTCCAAAAGGATTATATGAATTAGGAGAATTATTAATTCCAGCCAAAAAAGCACATTCAGCTAAATCAAGTTCAGAAACTTTTTTATTAAAATAATATTCTGCACCTTTTTCAACCCCATAAATATTAGGTCCTACATAAATTATGTTTAAATATGTTTCTAATATTTCATCTTTTGATAATACCAATTCAGTTTTAATTGCCCTATCCCATTCCTGCACTTTTCTAGATATTTTGGTTTCATTATCACCAGTTATATTTTTTACTAATTGCTGAGTAATAGTACTACCACCAAAAGAAGAAGAACCTCCATTAAATACATATGAAGCAACCGCTCCAGCAGTTCTTTTAACATTTATTCCATTATGTTTATAAAAATTTTTATCTTCAATAGAAACATATGCATTAACTAAATTCTTTGGAATATTTTCTAATTTTACATATTCTTGAATTCTAGATTCTCCTAAAACTGCAATAACATTTCCTGTTGAATCTACTACTACTGAATTTTCGCATTTTATAATATCCTTTAAGATTTTATTCCATTTATATAAAGATACTAAAAACATCATTAATAACACAACCAGTATAATTAATATTAATACAAAAATTCTTTTTCTTGCCTTTCTTTTTTCTATTTTGCCATCTACATCTAACTGTACTTTTTCGTCAATTTGGTTGTCTATTTTTCTCTCATTTCTTTTTTTCTTATTACTTTCTTTTTTTCTTCTAATTCTTTTTTCTTCAATACTAGTGTCATCATAATTTTTTATTTCTAATTTTTCTAATTTTTCCTTTTTTAACTTTTTCCTTTTCTTATTTTTCAAACCGTTACGAATCCTTTCAAATTATTATATTTTTATTTAAAAATCCCCAATTTAAAATTTCCAATTCAATATCATATTATTTAAAATTATATCACATATATAATCAGGTTGACAATTCCCTATTATATGATAAAATACACTTAATAATAAATTTATATATAGGAGGTCTCACATGGAATTTAACAAATGCTCTCGTTGTGGCTGTTTTTTCTCACATGCTGGAAATGTATGTCCTAATTGTGTATCAAAAGACTCTATTGAAATTCAAAAATTAGAAAACTATTTAGAAGACTACACCGCACCAAACACCATAGAACAACTTTCTTATAACACTGGTATTTCCCATAAAAATCTAAATAGATATATTAATGATAACAACAAATTTTCAAATATAATTCAACACACATAGCTTAATTAAAAATAAAGAAGGAATTACACATTTAAACAATGCTATTCCTTCTTTATCTTTAATTAAACTATTATTTTAATTATTTAAATTACTAATTTCTTAAATTTAAGTTTTATATAATTTTCTAACTTATCCATAAACTCCTTTGAACCAATTTCTTTGTTAGCCACCATCTCTAGCCCCTTCTCCCAACTAGCTGTTAATTTTGGATTAAGCATATCAGGCATAGAACTATTAACAACATCGAAAATAACCTCACCTTTTTCAGTAGGTGTAATTATCTGAGTTTTAGTATTTATTTGGATATATTTTATTCTTTCCAGTTTTTTCATAATTTCAGCCCTAGTAGCACTTGTACCAATACCTGCACCTTTAATTTGTTCTCTTAATTCTTCATCTTCAATTAACTTACCTGCATTTTCCATAGCTAAAATAATAGAACCTGAATTATATCTTGATGGAGGACTAGTTTCAGCATCTTTTGTTTCAAAATTAATAACACCTATCTCTTGCCCCTTTTTTAATTTTTTTAACATTTCTTCATTAACTTCATTATCCACACTTTTTCCACCATTTTGCTTTGGCTTGGCTATCTCTAAATATCCCAATTTAGTACACACTTTACTATTTGCAGAAAACTCTTCATTTTCAACACTAATAGTGATAGACAATTTGCTAAACTCTGCTGCAGGATAAAAAATACATAAAAATCTTTTAACTATTAATTTGTAAATATCTTTTTGTAACTGATTTAAACCATTATAATTTTCATACCCTTGACCAGTCGGAATAATAGCATAATGATCTGTTATTTTACTATCATTTACATACTTAGATTTTACAATATTTGTAGAATACTTTTCATCAACCATCTTTTTAATATAGCCTTGAACTTCCCCATCCTGAAAACCTTTTGCAATACCATTTAAATTTTTCGAAATTACTTTAGCAACAGCTGTAGACAATACCCTTGCATCAGTTCTTGGATAAGTAACCAATTTTTTTTCATATAAATTTTGGATTACATCAAGAGTTTCATCAGGCTTAATTTTAAACCTCTTTGTGCACTCATTTTGAATCTCAGCCAAATTAAATAATAAAGGAGCATTTTCCTTTTGCTTAACCTTTTTAACATCAGTAACTATAGCTTTTTTATCTTTTAAAGAACCAATAAAATCTCTAGCATCCTCAACTTTCTTAAATCCTGTTTCATTATATAATTTATTAGAATTATACATTTTCGAATTTTCAGTTACTTTCCACTCAGCCTTTAAATTTGCCTGTTCATCACCAAACTCTCCAACAATTTTATAATATGTAGTCTTCACAAAATTCTTAATTTCTCTTTCTCTTGAAACAATCATACCTAAAACACAAGTCATCACCCTACCAACAGAAATAGAAATTTTCTCTTCACTTAATTTTGTTGCAGCTCTTCTTCCAAAAATAATTGTCAATAATCGAGAAAAATTAATTCCAATTAAATAATCCTCTTTAGCTCTTAAATATGCTGAATCTGATAAACTATCATATTCATCCAAATTCTTTGCCTCTCTTATACCCCTTTTTATTTCCTCTTCAGTTTGAGAATCTATCCAAACCCTCTTCCTTGTTTTATTAGTAATACCAGCCATCTGCTCAACTAACCTATATATATATTCTCCTTCTCTCCCAGAGTCAGTAGCAACATAAATAGTAGTAACATCTTCTCTTTGAAGTAAAGTTTTTACTACATTAAACTGTTTTTCAACAGCAGGAATTATCTCATATTTATATTCTTTAGGCATAAAAGGAAGAGTATCCAACCTCCAAAATTTTAACTTTTCATCATACACTTCAGGATAAGACATTGTTACCAAATGCCCTACACACCAAGTTACAATCCACTTCTCAGATTCCAAATATCCATCTTTTCTTGCCCCATTTATCCCCAACACCTTTGCAAACTCCATTGCAACTGATGGCTTCTCCGTAATTAAAATGCTTTTTTCCATTGTGACTTTACTTTCTCCTTCTTACAATATATATTATAATATTTTTCCACTAATAAATATCATATTTCAATAATACTCATTATACAATCTTTCACCACTAAAAACAATCTTTTTTATAACTTTTCATCTAATATTGTAGAGAAGGCAGAAAGCTTGTATTATGTAATCACAGAAATGTATATTGTGTTATGAAGCGTAGTCAAGGTGGGGACCGACAAATTACAAAGAGTTATAAATTTTTGACTTGTAAACCCTCACTAATTTTAAGCCACCAAATTAAAACAACAACTATCTCCGAACACCCGAAACACCAAACATTACAAGAAAAATTTATTACTCTTTGTATGCAGTTGGGGCGGAGTCTCATAACACAATATACATTTCTGTGATTACATAATACAAGCTTTCTGCCAGCTAATTGCAAAAGCACTAAAGATTACTTTTTCTTACACAACCTTAAAATGCCTCATACACTCCACCAACTTCTTCCTGTTACCCTCTGTCATCCTCACCAAAGGTAACCTTGGCACCCCAAATTCAAACTTCATTATATTCAACCCTTCTTTAACCGGAATCGGATTCACCTCACAAAATAAATATTTAATAATTTTCCCACACTCTAACTGCATTTTTGCAGCCTCCACAACATTTCCATCAAAAAAATTCTGTGTAATATTATGTGTATATTCAGGCATTATATTTGATAACACAGAAATTACACCCTTTCCTCCAAGTGATAACATAGGAACTATTTGATCATCATTTCCAGAATATATATGTAAATTTTCTCCGCACAATGCTGCTATTTTAGCTACTTGAGAAATATTTCCACTTGCTTCTTTTATTGCTACTATATTTTCTATCTTAGACAATTCTAAACATGTTTCAGGCTCAATATTCACCCCAGTCCTACTTGGTACATTGTACAAGATTATTGGTAAATTTGTGTTTTCTGCTATTCTTCTATAATGCTCTATTAAACCCTTCTGAGTAGTTTTATTATAATACGGAGTTACAATTAAGGCTGCATCTGCGCCAACACTTTCTGCATATTTAGTCATATTAACCACAGAAATAGTATTATTTCCGCCTGTTCCGGCAATTACTGGAACTCTTCCATTTACTTTTTCTACCACAAACTTAATAGTCTGTTTTTTCTCATCTTCAGTCATTGTTGATGCTTCACCAGTTGTTCCACACACCACTAATGCATCAATTTTATTTGATAACTGATATTCAATAAACCTAGCAAACTCATCAAAATTAACACCCATATTTTTTTTGCCTTCATCATTCTGTACTTTTTTTTCAAAAACATTATTATATTCTTTTGTTAAATTTTCTCTTTCAAAAAAAGGTGTACACAAAGCAGTTGCGCACCCTGTAAAAATAGCATTTTTCATATATAAGTATTCCTCCTTATACTTTTCTTATTTTAATACTATTCTTTTCTTTCTAGTAGTATACCAAAAATTGCATAATTAAAGATACACCATGATATGCAATTTATACAGTCAGAATGTATCCTTAATTATTTATTATTATCCATTATTTAACTATGCATTTTTCATCATCTGCAACTATAACAGCAGGCTTATCAATTCTTACACTACCATTCAAAATAGCCTCAGAAATTACATCTTCAACATAACTTTGAATAGCTCTTCTCAAAGGTCTAGCACCATAATTTGCATCAAATCCCTTTTTAGCTATTAACTTCTTAACACTTTCATCAATTCTTACTTCATAGTCATTTTGTTTCAGTCTTTTCTCCACTTGTTTTAATAAAATATCAATTATCTGCATAATCTCATCTTCATTCAATTTGTGGAAAACAATTATTTCATCAATACGATTTATAAATTCTGGTCTAAACTCGCGTTTTAATTCTGCCATTACATCTTTTTTTATTGATTCATATTGTTTTTTCTCTTCTGCTTTTACTTTTTCCAATTTTTCTTTATTTTCCAAAATTTCTTTTCCATTAACAATTTCACTTGTCATGTTTTCTTTTCTGTTATCACTAATATTAGCTGTAAAGCTTGTAAATCCTAATGTCTTTCTGTCTGTAATTGCTCTTGCCCCTATATTTGATGTCATAATAATAACTGTATTTTTAAAATTAACAGTTCTTCCTTGTGAATCTGTTAAACGTCCATCTTCCAAAATTTGAAGTAGCATATTCATAACATCTGGATGTGCTTTTTCTATTTCATCTAATAATAACACAGTATATGGCTTTCTTCTAACCTTTTCAGTCAATTGACCTCCTTCATCAAACCCTACATATCCAGGAGGTGAACCGATTAATTTAGATATTGAATGTGGTTCCATATATTCAGACATATCTATTCTAATCATTGAATCTTCATTTCCAAATAAACATTCTGCCAAAGCTTTTGAAAGTTCAGTTTTTCCAACACCTGTTGGTCCCAAAAATAAAAATGAACCTATTGGTCTTTTAGGATCTTTTAATCCTACTCTTCCCCTTCTTATTGCCTTTGTAACAGCCTCTACTGCTTCATTTTGACCAACTACTCTTTTATGAAGATTTTCCTCAAGATTTTTTAATTTTTCATTTTCATCTTGTGTCAATTTTTTAACTGGAATATTAGTCCAACTTGCTATAACTTCTGCAATATCCTCATCATTTAAAATAGTAACATTTTTACTTGTTTTATTTTTCCATTTTTTATTATCTTTTTCCAACTTTTCTTTTAAGTTGCTTTCTTCATCTCTTAATTTAGCTGCCTTTTCAAAATCTTGAACTAATATAGCTTCTTCTTTTTCTTTTCCTATAGAAGAAATTTTTTCTTCCAATTCTTTTAATTTTTCTGGTCTTGTGTATGTTTTCATTTTTAATTTAGAAGCTGCTTCATCTATTAAATCAATTGCTTTATCTGGTAAAAATCTATCATTTATATATCTAACAGATAAATTAACTGCAACATTTATTGCTTCATCTGTGATTTTGACATTATGATGTGCCTCATATTTGTCACGTATTCCCTTTAATATTTTTATTGTTTCTTCAATTGTAGGCTCTTGAACAGTTACAGGGCTAAATCTTCTTTCTAAAGCTGCATCTTTTTCTATATATCTTCTATATTCACTAATAGTTGTTGCACCTATTAGTTGAATTTCACCTCTTGCAAGTAATGGTTTTAGAATATTTGCTGCATCAACAGCTCCTTCTGCAGCACCTGCACCAACTATTGTATGAATTTCATCTATAAATAAAATAACATCTCCTGCTTTTCTTACTTCATTTAATGATTTCTTTATTCTTTCTTCAAAATCCCCTCTATATTTTGCTCCAGCAACCATACTTGTAATATCTAATGTAACAACTCTTTTATTCTTAAGCATTTCTGGAACATCACCTATTACTATTTTTTCTGCTAATCCTTCAACAACAGCTGTTTTTCCAACGCCTGGTTCACCTATTAAACAAGGATTATTTTTAGTTCTTCTTGATAAGATTTGTATTACTCTTTCAATCTCTTGTTTTCTACCTATAACTGGATCTAATTTTCCCTCTATTGCTTGTTTAGTTAGGTCTGCCCCAAATTGATTTAGAGTAGGTGTTGAATTATAGCTTCCTATATTTTTGTTTACCTTCTCATTTTGATTAAAATCTTCTTCATTAATTACTTTAACAATTTCATTATATAATTTTTGTGGGCTTATATCTAAATCTAGTAATATTCTAACAGCAACACTATCAGCCTCTTGCATTATTCCAACTAACAATTGTTCTGTTCCTATATATTCACTTCCAATTTTTTTTGCTTCTCTAAAAGCATTTTCAATAACCCTTTTAGTTCTTGGAGTAAAACCAGAAGTTTCTATTATTTCATATTCCTCATCTATATCTACAATTCCTATTAATTCTTCTATTTCCTCTATTATTTTATCTGGAGTAATATTTTGCAATTCTAGAACTTTGCTTGCAACACCATTGCCTTCTTTTGTAAGTCCATATAGCAAATGTTCTGTTCCTATATAACTATGACCCATTTCACTTGCTAATTCATTTGCAATCTGTATTGCCTTTTCAGCTCTATTTGTAAACTTATATTGCATACAAAATCTCCTTTCATTATTAGTAACATTCATATTAACATATTTTTGTACATTTTTCAATATACAGCATTATTACTTTTTCTTCTTAGTTATATGTTCAAGTTTTTCAGCTGTTTCCTTTTGTCCATCCAAAGTTAGCCATGCAAAATAAGATGAAACAAATTCACCATATTTAGTTGTATCTTCAAATTCATCTTCATCATTTTCAATTTTTTTCATAAACCCACCTCATATAATATATTTTTTATTTATTTAAATTATTAACTTAATTAATATTATTATACTTAATTTATTCCATAAAACTTATAAATTTTCACGCACATAAAGGCAGGAACACAATCCCTGCCTTTATGTATGTGTATATTATATACAAATTCCATAAAACCAAGAAAAATATCCCTGTCTTTGTTATATGCTATATAATCTAAATAACTATTTTGTCATTTGAGATTCAGCTTGTTGTATTAATTTTCTAACCATGTTACCACCGATTCTACCAGCGTCTCTAGCTGATATATCTCCATTGTAACCGTCTTTTAAGTTAACACCAACTTCACTAGCAACTTCATATTTGAATTTATTTAAAGCTTCTGTAGCAGCTGGAACTACTTTTTTATTTGAACTTGTCATATCGTTTCACCTCCTAAAATGCATTTATTTTATCTTCAGGAAAAAACTATTTGTTTTTTCAATATTATGATATGCATTTATTATTTTTTTACACTGGTAATTTTTTGTAAATTTCGACATTTATTAATATTTATAAATTTTATCTAATATAATGTATTTTTAGTTCATATTTTTAATTTAACCAAAATGCAAAAAAATATTATAAATCTGATTTTTTGGGTATAGAAAGGTATGTGCTTAA
>OIGD01000509.1_pt1 | contig 45972 bp, 29 predicted proteins | sample 1582211 | NCBI WGS metagenome assembly OIGD01 (sample SAMN04414078, study PRJEB24778) | human gut metagenome | material: faecal | host: Homo sapiens
AGTGCATGGAAGCCATGCCCTTCAGCGGCAGGAAGTAGTTCATCATGGAGAACATACCCTTCTTCATCTCGCCGCCGTACCAGGTGTTGACGATGACCTGTTCGCGGCTGGTGATGTTGAACATGACTGCGGTTTCGGAGTTGAGTCCGAGTTCCTTGTAGTTCTCTACCTTTGCTTTGGAAGCGTTGTAAACCACGAAGTCGGGCTCGAAGTTTTCAAGCTCTTCCGCCGTGGGCTTAATGAACATGTTGGTCACGAAGTGCGCCTGCCATGCAACCTCGACGATAAAGCGGATAGCCATGCGCGTGTCCTTGTTCGCGCCGCAGAACGCGTCGACGACGAACAGACGCTTGTTTGAGAGCTCGTCGATAGCGATGTTCTTGACCGCTTTCCATGCCGCTTGGGTTGCCGGGTGGTTGTCGTTCTTGTACTCGTCCGAAGTCCACCAGACGGTGTCCTTGGAGTTCTCGTCCATAACGATGAATTTATCTTTGGGCGAACGGCCGGTGTAGATGCCGGTCATGACGTTTACCGCGCCAAGCTCGCTGACCTGACCCTTCTCGTAGCCGGTAAGCTCGGGCTTGGTCTCTTCGTTAAACAACTCGTCGTAGGACGGATTGTACACGATTTCGGTAGTACCGGTAATGCCGTACTTGGTTAAATCAATCTTTTTCATAGATAAAACACCTCTCGTGAATTTTGTCTTTGTTTCACAGGCGTCCGGCGTTTTCCGTAAGAGCCGTTTCAGGCTCTTCGCAAATCCCCAAACTTCCTATGATAACATTATAGCACGCTTTGCGATAAAAAAAAAGCGATTTGCACACGAAATTTAAATTTCACTATAATTACATAATAAATCCGTACAGGATAAGGATAAGTATTCGCTCCATGCAAGGGATTCCACGTCGCATAATACAGCCCTCTTGTCGTTCGGGACTGCATTATGCTCCTCTGAATGACGTGATAAAACGGAGGCTGTGCAGTCGACCTTAAAATCAAACATGCAGTCTCCGCAATACCTCGTCATTCAGAGAAACGAAGTCACGACCCCGATTTGCAGGGTCGCGACTTCGTTTCGTGGAATCCCGTTCATGAAGCAACTAATTATCACTATAATAATTACAAACTTACTTCTTTTCGACGTACTTTTTGTTGTAAGCCGCAATCGCGTTCCCTACGGTTTCGATTGCGTCCTCCCTGCCGCTGCATTCCTTGACGGCGGTTTCCTTGCCCTCGAGGTTCTTATAGACCGAGAAAAAGTGCCGCATTTCGTCGAAGATGTGCGCCGGCAGCTGGTTGATGTCGGTGTACATGTTGTACGACGGGTCGGAAAACGGTATCGCAATTATCTTCTCGTCGTTCCTTCCGCTGTCAATCATGGAAATCATGCCGATTGGGTAAGCCCGACACAGCGTGAGCGGGTCCAGAGCCTCCGAACAAAGCAACAGCACGTCCAAAGGGTCGCCGTCGTCGCCCAGCGTTCTCGGGATAAAGCCGTAATTCGCCGGGTAGTGCGTGGACGTGTAGAGTATTCTGTCAAGAATGATATAGCCCGTGGCTTTGTCGAGCTCGTACTTCTTCTTGCTGCCCTTGGGTATCTCGATAACGCACACAAAATCCTCGGGCGTAATCCTTTCGGGCGCGATATCGTGCCAGATGTTTGACATTTTTGCCGTTCTCCTTAATTCATAGTCGAGCTGCGCCGCGCTACTTTTCTCACGCCGCGGTTATCGCGCGGTACTTCTCTTCCGCACTCGCTCGCCCTAATTATACCCGACAGTCGGCTTGATTGTCAAGCGTCGTTAAAGACAACCGCATTGTCAAGTAAAATTAGGCGGAACCTAATATTATATTGCTATGGACGAAATCGAAAAGAAGATAAGAATAAACCTGAAACGCGAAATCGAGGCTTGCGGCAAGCCGAAAAGCGTGATAGCCGACGAGTTGGGAATATCGCGCCCTACTCTTTCGCAATATTTATCGGGGAAGGTATTGCCGTCGCTGCCGACTTTCGCTCGGCTTTGCAAGGTTATCGACTGCTCGCCGAACGATATTCTCGATTTTGAATAAATTAAAAAGGACAATTACGGCTCTCATAGCATGAGATTCCACGCAAAAAGGCAATCGACCGAAGCAGAACGATTGCCTTTTTTCTCTGAATGACGATGTAAAACGGAAACTTTACGTTTTAATTTAATTAGTCTTTCAAGTACTCGTTGACCGCGTCGACGATGACGTCCACGGTTTTGTCGATGCCGAGGAAGCCGCTGTTGAGGCACAGATGATAGTTCGATTTATCGCCCCAGGTGCGCTCGGTATAGTAGTTATAGTGATTTGCACGGTACTTGTCGGCTTTCGCAACCTCCGATTCGGCTTTTTCGGGCGCAATGCCGTATTCCTCGACGGCGCGTTTGCACTTGTATTCCTTGTCGGCGTAGACGAAAATGTCGATAACGTCTTGTCTGTCCTTCAATACATAGTCGGCGCAACGCCCCACGATTACGCACGAGCCTTCGTCGGCGATGTGGCGAATAATATCGCAGGTAGCGATAAACAGCTTGTCGGGAAGCGACAACTGCGCCGCGCCGATGTCCGCGCCTGCGCAATAGCCGCCGAACGCGAGGTTGTGCAAAAATTTATTCTTAATCTTCTGCTCGGTGTTTTCGATAAAACTGACGGCAAGTCCGCTCTTCTCGGCGGTCATTTCGATGATTTTCCTGTCGTAGAACGCTATGCCCAGCTTTTCCGCGACTTTTCTGCCGATTACCCTGCCGCCGCTTCCGTACTCGCGGCTGATTGTTACGATGATTTTCTTGTCCATAATGTAAGCCCCCTGCCTAAGATTGCATGCTTGCCTCGCGGCAACTTTCACTATTATTATACACCCGAAGCTCGTTTTTGTCAATACCGCCGCCAAAATTCGTAGTATTTGTTTATTGTGCGCGGTAATATTTTTAGGCTTATTGCTTTTTAAGGATTATTACTTTTCTCCCGTCCGGGATTCCACGCAAATGCTTGTGTATTTGCTCTGAATGACGGGGTAACACGGAGAGTGCACGTTAAATTTAATTTGCTTTCCCTATACCCACATTTGTCACGCGGTACACTTGCTGTACCCCATTCTCGACCTTAGAGGAGTTGCGGGGTCCGGGACACAGTCGATAGTGTCCCGGCGACTTTTTTGCTTCTTTTTTCTTCGTTTGAAAAAAGAAGAGCTTTTACTTGCTATTAAAATTAAAGCTACACCATTAAAACTAACCTTTCTATCGCGACTAAAAACAAAAAATAGCCATTATAACAAATAAAAGCAGCGTTACCTGCTTTAACGCAAAATAACGCTACTTTTAATTCGGGCTTGTGGGGACAATTACGTCCCCGACTCCTAAAATTTCGGATTATAGGGGCGAATTACCGCCCCTTATAGATTACTCTTCTTCTTCGTCCTCCGTCGGCGCAACTTCATAGGGATAATAGTTGTTGTAACGCTTCATGCCGGTACCTGCCGGAATGAGCTTGCCGATGATGACGTTCTCTTTAAGACCGATAAGCGGGTCGACCTTGTTCTTGATGGCAGCCTCGGTGAGCACGCGCGCGGTTTCCTGGAAGGAAGCTGCGGACAGGAAGCTGTCGGTGGCGAGCGCCGCTTTGGTAATGCCGAGCAGCGTGTGCTTTGCAGCCGCCGGACGAACGCCGGACATAACTGCGTTACGGTTGGCTTCGGCGAACGCGCCTGCGTCAATCATTTCGCCGGGCAGGAGCTCGGTGTCGCCGCTGTCCTCGACTCTGACTTTTTTCAGCATCTGGTGAACGATGACCTCGATGTGCTTGTCGGCGATTTCAACGCCCTGCGAACGGTAAACCGCCTGCACCTCGTTGACGATATATTCCTGAACTTCCTTATAACCCTTGATACGCAGAATGTCGTGGGGGTCGATAGGACCTTCGGTAAGCGGGTCGCCTGCCTTGACGTGCGCGCCGTTCTTGATGTTGGCTTTGAGCTTTGCGGAGAACGGAATCGGATAGGAAACGTCCTTGCCCTCGGAAGTGCGAATGATTACGTCGCGCTTGCCGTTGTCCTCGACGAGCGTAACGTCGCCCTCTTCCTGCGTGATAGTCGCGACGCCCTTAGGCTTGCGAGCCTCGAAAAGCTCCTCTACGCGCGGCAGACCTCTCGTGATGTCCTCAGCCGCAGCGACGCCGCCCGAGTGGAAGGTACGCATGGTAAGCTGGGTGCCGGGTTCGCCGATGGACTGAGCGGCGATAATGCCGACAGCCTCGCCCACCTTGACGGGAGTGCTGCCCGACATATCCTTGCCGTAGCACTTGGTGCACACGCCGTGCTTGGACTTGCAGGTAAGCACCGAGCGAATCTTGACGGGGATTTTGACGCCCTTTTCGTTGAGCTTCATGTCGTCCTCGTCGATTCTCTTCGCCACGTCCTCGGAAATCATTTCGTTGGCGCGGACGTAAATCTCGCCCGTTTCGGGATTGACGATGTCGATAGCGGCGTATCTGCCGGACAGTCTGTCCTTAAGGCTCTCCACCATGGAGTCGCCGTCGTAAATGCGCTCGATTTCGATGCCGGGGATAGCTCCGCCCTCGCCGCAGCAATCGTCCTCTCTTACGATGACGTCCTGGCTGACGTCGACGAGCCTACGGGTAAGGTAACCGGAGTTTGCGGTTTTAAGCGCGGTATCGGCAAGACCTTTTCTGCCGCCGTGAGAAGAAATAAAGTACTCGAGCGGCGAAAGTCCCTCGCGGAAGGACGAACGGACAGGGGTTTCCAGCGTTTTGCCCTGAGGGTTGGTCATAAGTCCGCGCATGCCGGACAGCTGTGCAATCTGCTTCATGCTGCCGCGCGCGCCGGACACTGCCATCATGTTAATCGGGTTGAATTCGTCGAGCGTCTTTTTCAGCGCTTCGGTTACGTCGTCGTTAGCCTTCGTCCAGGTTTCCACGACGTGACGGTATTTTTCGTCCTCGGTAAGGATACCGTCCTCGTACTCCTTTTCAAAGCCGATAACTTTCTTTTCGGCTTCCTCGAGGATGGCGTGCTTTTCGACAGGAATGTGCATGTCGAACACGCTGGTCGTGATTGCGCCGATAGTCGAATACTTGAAGCCGAGCGCCTTGATGTTGTCCAGCACCTTGCAGGTTTCGGTCGAGCCGTGCTTTTTGAACGTGCGGTCGACGATGTCCTGAAGCTGCTTTTTGCCAACGCGGTACTCAACCTCGAGTCTCAGCTCCTCGCCGGGCTTGGTGCGGTCGACGATGCCGAGATCCTGCGGAATAGCCTCGTTGAAGATAATTCTGCCCACGGTGGTATCGACGATTTTGGAAACGGTTTCGCCGTTTACGACGCCCTGCATACGCACCTTGACGCGCGACTGCAGCTCGATTTCCTTGTTTGCGTAAGCCATTTTCGCTTCGTCGCAATCGCAGAAAATCATGCCCTCGCCTTTCGCGCCCGGCTTCTCCATCGTGAGATAGAAGCAGCCGATGACCATATCCTGAGTCGGCGAGCACACGGGCTTGCCGTCGGAAAGTTTGAGAATGTTGTTGGTTGCCAGCATCAGGAAGCGCGCTTCGGTCTGCGCCTCGATGGAAAGCGGAACGTGCACTGCCATCTGGTCGCCGTCGAAGTCCGCGTTGAACGCGCCGCAGGCAAGCGGATGAAGCTTGATTGCTCTGCCCTCGACGAGCACCGGCTCAAACGCCTGAATACCGAGGCGGTGAAGCGTAGGCGCGCGGTTAAGCAACACCGGGTGCTCTTTGATTACGCTCTCGAGCACGCCCCACACCTCTTTGCTGCCGCGTTCCACGAAACGTTTTGCGCTCTTGATGTTGTGGGTTTTGCTCTGCGCCACGAGTTCGTGCATGACGAACGGCTTAAAGAGCTCGAGCGCCATTTCCTTCGGCAGACCGCACTGATACATTTTGAGCTCGGGTCCTACGACGATAACGCTTCGGCCGGAATAGTCTACGCGCTTGCCGAGCAGGTTCTGACGGAAACGTCCCTGCTTGCCGCGGAGAAGTCCGGACAGCGATTTGAGCTCGCGGTTGCCCGCTCCCGAAACCGCTTTGCCGCGCCTGCCGTTGTCGATAAGCGCGTCGACGGCTTCCTGAAGCATGCGCTTTTCGTTGCGGACGATGATGTCCGGCGCGGAAAGCTCGATAAGCTTTTTAAGACGGTTGTTTCTCGCGATAACGCGCCTATATAGGTCGTTAAGGTCGCTGGTTGCGAATCTGCCGCCGTCGAGCTGCACCATAGGACGAAGCTCGGGGGGAAGCACCGGGAGAACGTCCAGCACCATCCAGGTGGGGTCGTTCTTGCTCTTGACGAAAGCGTCGATGATTTCGAGGCGTTTGATTGCCTTGACCTTCTTCTGACCGGTGGAATTATTGACGATGTTGCGGACTTCCTCGAGCTCCTTGTTAAGGTCGATGTTGCCGAGGAGTTCCTTTATCGCCTCCGCGCCCATGCCCACTCTGAACGAGTTGGCACCGTAAAGCTCCTGAGCCTCGCGGTACTGAGCGTCGGTAAGGATTTGCTTGTATTCGAGCGGCGAGTCCTTGGGGTCGACGACAATGAAGTTGACGAAATACACCACCTGCTCGAGAGCCTTGGGGCTCATGTCGAGGAGCAAGCCTATTCTGCTCGGCACGCCTCTGAAGTACCAGATATGCGTGACGGGAGCGGCGAGCTCGATGTGTCCCATGCGTTCGCGGCGAACCTTGGCGCGAGTGACCTCGACGCCGCACTTGTCGCACACAACGCCCTTGTATCTTATGCGCTTATACTTACCGCAGTGGCATTCCCAATCCTTGGTAGGTCCGAAAATTCTCTCGCAGAACAAGCCGTCGCGTTCGGGCTTCTGCGTGCGGTAGTTGATGGTTTCCGGCTTGGTAACCTCGCCGTGCGACCACTCGCGGATTTTTTCGGGTCCCGCGATAGCGATTTGCATAGAATCGAAATTGTTTAATTCAAACATTATTCGTTATCTCCTTCGTCGTCCATGGGTTCGTCGTCCAGAAGGTCATCGTCGTTGATGAGAGAATCGCCGAACGCGTCGTCGTCGAGTTCGAGCTCGTCGTCGCCGAACAGGTTGCCGAGTTTGTCGTCGCCATGCGCTTCGTCGTCGGGCTCGATGTCGTCGGCGAACACGTCGCTGCCAAGGTCGAAGTCGTCGTCAATCGGCGTATCGCCGCCGACGTAGTGCTTCTTCTTCTCGAACTCGTGCTCGTCCTCGCCGTCGTCCTCGATAAGCTCGCGGATGCCGATTTCCTGCTTGTCCTCGTTGAGCACCTTGACGTCCAGCGCAAGCGCCTGCAATTCCTTGATGAGCACCTTGAAGGACTCGGGAACGCCGGGTTCACTGTTGTTGCCGCCCTTGACAATCGATTCATAGGTCTTGACTCTTCCCACAACGTCGTCGGACTTGACGGTCATGATTTCCTGCAAGACGTTCGCCGCGCCGTAAGCGTACAGCGCCCAGACCTCCATCTCGCCGAAACGCTGTCCGCCGAACTGCGCCTTGCCGCCGAGCGGTTGCTGGGTGACCAGCGAGTACGGACCGGTCGAACGCGCATGAATCTTGTCGTCGACAAGGTGGATAAGCTTTATCATATACATATAGCCGACGGTCGAGCGGTTCTCGAACGGTTCGCCCGTTCTGCCGTCGTACATCTGAATCTTGCCGTCGACGATTCCGCCGGGAGAAACGAAGCCGTTTTCCTCGAGCAGCTTGTGAATGTCGCTCTCGAGCGCGCCGTCAAAGACGGGGGTCGCGACTTTCCAGCCGAGCGCTTTTGCAACGAGTCCGAGGTGAACTTCGAGCACCTGTCCGATATTCATACGCGAAGGAACGCCCAACGGGTTAAGTACAATCTGAAGCGGCGTGCCGTCCGCCATGAACGGCATATCTTCCTGCGGAAGTATGCGCGAAATGACGCCCTTGTTGCCGTGACGACCAGCCATCTTGTCGCCCACGGAAATCTTACGTTTCTGCGCGATATACACGCGGACGAGCTTGTTTACGCCGGGGCTCATCTCGTCCTTGTTGGCGCGGGTGAACACCTTGACGTCGACGACTATGCCGCCCTCGCCGTGCGGAACGCGCAGCGAAGTGTCGCGCACTTCTCTTGCCTTTTCGCCGAAGATTGCTCTGAGCAGTCTTTCCTCGGGGGTAAGCTCGGTTTCGCCCTTGGGCGTGACCTTGCCGACTAAGATGTCGCCGCTTTCAACCTCCGCGCCGATGCGGACGATACCGTTCTCGTCGAGGTTTTTCAGTGCGTCGTCGCCGACGTTGGGAATATCGCGGGTGATTTCCTCTTCGCCGAGCTTGGTGTCGCGAGCTTCGAGCTCGTGCTCTTCGATATGGATAGACGTGAACACGTCGTCCTTGACTATCTTTTCCGAAATGAGGATTGCATCCTCGTAGTTATAGCCCTCCCAGCTCATAAAGCCGACGAGGATGTTTCTGCCGAGAGCAAGCTCGGCGTTTTCGGTCGAATGGCCGTCGGCGATGACCTGACCGGCTTCGACGTGGTCGCCCTTGTTGACGATAGGCTTCTGATTGATGCAGGTGCCCTGGTTGGAGCCGACGAACTTTTTGAGCGTGTACTCGGCGAGGGTCTTTTGTCCCTTCTTCTCCGAACGCTTGACGTTCTCGATAATCTCGATACCGTCCTCGAGCTTCGAGCCCTCCTCGTCCTCGGCGATGATAATCTTCGCCGCGTCGACGTAGGTCACGGTGCCGGCTTTTCTCGCCACTACCATGACGCCCGAGTCGTAGGCAATCTTATGCTCGATACCGGTACCGACGATAGGCGCTTCGGGTTTAAGAAGCGGCACTGCCTGACGTTGCATGTTGGAGCCCATCAGCGCGCGGTTGGTATCGTCGTTCTCGAGGAACGGGATAAGCGCGGTTGCGACGGATATCATCTGACGGGGGCTGACGTCCATGTAGTCGATTTCGTCGCGGTAGCGCTCGGAAATATCGTCGCGGTAGCGCGACATGATACGCTCGTTCACGAACCACTTGTTTTCGTCCAGCGGCTCGTTAGCCATAGCCACGACGTAGCGGTCCTCTTCGTCGGCGGAGAGATAGCACACTTCGTCGGTGACGACGTGATTTGCCTTGTCCACCTTGTGGTAGGGAGCCTCGATAAAGCCGTACTCGTTTACGCGAGCATAGGAAGAAAGCGAGTTGATAAGACCGATGTTCTGTCCCTCGGGGGTTTCTATCGGGCACATTCTCGAATAGTGCGAGTAGTGAACGTCGCGGACGTCGAAGGACGCGCGCTCGCGGTTAAGACCGCCGGGACCCAGCGCGGAGAGCTTTCTCTTGTGCGTAAGTTCTGCAATCGGGTTGGACTCGTCCATGAACTGCGACAGCTGCGAGGAGCCGAAAAACTCCTTGATTGCGCTGGTCACGGGACGGATATTGATAAGGTTTTGCGGCGTGGGCGGCTCGGCGTCGTTCTGAATCTGCATGCGCTCGCGCACTACTCTTTCAAGACGCGCGATACCGATGCGGAATTGGTTCTGCAAAAGTTCGCCTACGCTTCTCACTCTGCGGTTGCCGAGGTGGTCGATGTTGTCGCAGTAGCCTACGCCCGAGTAAAGTCCCTCGATGTAGTTAATCGTCGCGATAACGTCGTCGATAAGCAGGTGTTTTACCACCAGCTGGTCGTAGTTCTCGATGATGAGCTGTTTGAGCTTGTCGTCGTCGCCGTTCGCCTCGTCGAGGACGCGCTTCAACGTCGGGTAGTAAACCTTTTCGTTGATGCCCAGCGTTTTCGCGTCGAAATTCACAAACCCGGAAATATCGACGTGACGGTTGCCGTAGACGTAGAACGTGCGCTTCTCTTTGCCCACGGTGATGCCCACGCGGTTGATGCCTGCGTTCTGAATGCGGTAAGCCACCTCTTCGGAAATGCGCTTACCCTTCTCGACGTACACCACGCCGTCGCCGTCGACGATTGCCTCGGCTGCGCGGAAGCCCGTGATACGAGCCGCGAGCGAAAGCTTTTTGTTGAATTTATATCTGCCCACGCGAGAGAGGTCGTACCTTCTTCTGTCGAAGAACAAGCCTCTCGTGAACTGCTTGATGGAGTCGATGTTGGGAATCTCGCCGGGGCGCAGCTTGCGGTTGAGCTCTTTAAGTCCGTCGTCCTCGGTCTTGTTCGGGTCTTTGTCGATGGTGTTCGCCATCAGCGTTTCGCCCATGAAGAGCTTGGTCATCGCCTCGTCGTCCGAGAAAGACTCGTAGGGCTCGGCGCCGGCTAAGTTGCCTGCCACCGGAACGTACTTGAAGTCGGCGAGAATGCGGTCGGGGTCCTCGAACTCCGTACCGAGTACCGCGGACAGCGCGCGCATCAGCACCGAAGCCTGCACCTTACGCTGACGGTCTACGTGCACCCACAGAATGCCCTTGTCGTCCGCCTGAAATTCCAGCCACGCGCCGCGCGACGGGATATTGGTGGCTCCGTAGTAAGCTTCGCCGGTGCGCACGTCCTTGACGGAATCGAAATACACGCCCGGGCTTCTGACGAGCTGGCTGACAACGACGCGCTCGGCGCCGTTGATGATGAACGAGCCGTTGGGGGTCATGAGCGGCATGTCGCCCATAAACACTTCCTGCTCGGTGATAAGCCCGGTTTCCTTGTTGACAAGACGTACCTTGACTTTGAGCGGAACGGCGTAGGTGGCGTCGCGGTCCTTACACTCCTTCTCGGTGTACTTCGGAGTCATCTCGAAGCGGTGCTCCAAAAACCACAGCTCCATTTTGCCGCTGAAGTCCCTGATAGGCGAAAAATCCTTAAAGACTTCGCCGATACCGGTTTTCAGAAACTCGTTGTAGGAGTTCTTTTGCACCTCGACGAGGTAAGGCATCTCGCAAACCTCGTGTACCTGCGCAAAAGAACGCCTTTCCGTGTTTCCATACTTGACCTTCCTGATAGTTCTGACGGACATTCGTTCTCTCCTTAGAATGTTACTTTTCTATTTTAAGACGCGGCGTTCGGCCGACAAAAGCCGATAAAACCGCATAATATAACATTATAAAATAATAACAGTTTTCGCCAGAGTTTGTCAAGCATTTTACGATAAATATTTTTCGGAAAATTTTTCGCGAAATTTTTACGGGTAAAAACTCCGCTTCCGAAACGCAAAAACGCCGCTCGCAAAGACGCGAACGACGCTATTTTCAATACGCGGATTTAATCTCGGTTTGCCTCCTGCATTCTGCCGCCCGGTCTACCGACGGGATTGCCGTCGGGCGCTCCTCCATGCCGCGCGAGCCGGACGACGAGTCGTTGCCGCCTGCCGCGTTCAGCCCGTCGTCGATACTTAGCCGCCGGAGATAAGCGTGTCCGCGCTTGACTTGACGCCTTTGGTCGATATGTCCGATGACGAAAGCGTTTTACCGCTTCCGTCGCCCGACGTAATGTCCGTAGTTCCGCCCGTTATCTCCACCGCGCCGCTCGCGTCGATTCCCTCATAACCCGACGTGATTTTAAGACTGCCGCTCTCCATGTAGAAATAGCCTTTGGTTGCGTCGTAGGTATTCTCGACGTGTATGCCGTTCTTGTTCGATACTATCGTCAGGCTTGCCGAAGCCACTCTCACGCTGTCGTTTGCCTCTATGCCGTGGTTCGCGGCGGTAACGCTAATCGTGCCGCCCGTGATTTTCACGTCGTCCTTGCCGACTATCCCGTGCTTGGAACTCGTAATCGTCAGGCTTCCCTCGCCCTGAAGCACGACGTTATCCTTGGCAAAGATTACTCCGTCGACTTTGTTGTAGTCGATTGCGGCGAAGCTACCGGTGACGGCGAGCGAGTTTTCGCCCTCGAGAACGATAAACGTCTTGTCGGCGGACTTTATATAGATTGCGGCGAAGTCGTCGTTTACTATGCTCGCGCCGCTAAGCACCAGCCGCACCTTTTCTGTGATTGCCGAAGGTACGTCGACTATTATCGTAACGTTGCTGCCGCTGCCGCTCACGATATACGTCCCGGGTTCGGTTATCGTAGCCTTGCCGCCGAGCGCGCTAACGGTATCCGAATCCGCCGTGACCGCGCCGCCGTCAATCGAGATTGCGACAGCCGAAGCCGCGTCGTATGACGGCGTTTTGTCCGCGTCGGTGAACATTCCCGAGCTGTCGGGCACGGTGACGACTTCGGAAACGTCGCTGCCCGTATCCGCGACGATTCCGTTCGTGCCGCCACTCGTGCCGCCATCCGCGGCGCCGCTCCCCGAGCACGCGCACAGCAGCGAGAACGCGAGTACGAAAACGATTATATACGCAAAAAGCTTGCTTGTTCTTTTCATGGTAAAACTCCTTTTGCCGAAGCCAATCGTCGGTTAAAGCTCGGCGGTAGCGAAGTCGGTACGCTCGAGCATGACCTCGAGGTTGCCGTTTCTCGTGCGGAGCTCGTCCAAAAGCTTTTTCTCGTCCGCGAGGCTTTTGAGCGTGACGAGGTAGTCGAGCCTGAACATGCTGCCCATGTTGACGGACTTGACCTTGACGAGCTCGTGCTTTACTGTGTAGGTATTCAGCACGTCGTCGAACACCGTGGTGTAGTCCAAGTCCTCGGGAATGGTCACGCGCAGCCGCTTATCTTTCGGCACGGACTTTTTCTCCCAGATTTTCGTCGCCGAAAACGCCGCAATCGCGCCGCCCGATACAAGAGTGAATATCGCGCCGTAGGCAAGGTAGCCCATGCCGAACGCAAGTCCGGCGGTCATCGCCGCGAAGATTATGCAGATTTCCTTTGCCGTGCCTGCCGCCGAGCGGAACCTGACCAGCGAGAATGCGCCTGCCACCGCCACGCCTGCGCCGATATTGCCGTTGACCAGTATTATCACCACCGCCACCGTCATGGGCAACAGAGCCGTCGTTATAAAGAAACTCTTGCTCGACTGCGAGCGGAAATAGCATATAAACGCGAACGCCAGCCCCGCCGCGAACGCAACCGCCACGCACAAAAAGAAGTTACCGGCAGTAGCCGTAGTCCCGTTAAAAACGCTTGCAAAAAAATTATCCAACTTTCTTTACCTCCAGTAATTTTTTCTCGGCTTCGCGCTCGTAAGCCGTGCCGTATTTTGAAAACGATGTCTTGTATATTCTCTCTTCGCTCAGTATCTTCGTCAGCCACAGCGGAATCGCCGCGCCCGTCTTGATCTCCATCAGCACTTCGCCCCGACTAAACAGCGGCGTGCCGTACAACCCCGTTCCAAGCGTAAGCTCTTCCGTTCTGTATCGCACGTTGTGGTCGAACGTGACCCGAAGATCGCCCTCGCCGAAGTACGCTTCCCTATCGTAAATCAATAAAGCCTTGGGTCTGAGATCACCGTAGAACTTTTCGAAGTAATCGATTTCTCTGCCGATCTGTCCGCCGTTCGTTTCGCCGTTTGCGAGTGCCCGCGGCGTGGTTTCGATACGCCGCTTGTACACGACCCCGGAACATTTCTTTTTGAGTTCGAGGAACACTTTGTCGTCCGCTTCCGCAAGTCCGTAACTGCGGAGTCGCAATTTTTCCTTGTACTCGGGCTTTTCGATCGAACGGCGGATAAGCCGAAAATCGTCGGTGTCGTAATATAGGCTTTGTATCGCCGTTCGCCCGTACTCGTCGGGTCTGAGACGCGCCGCCGCACGCGCAAGCACCGCTTCGTACTGCGCCGGGTTAAGCACGTATTTCAATTCGTATCGCTTGAAAACGCATATGCACATTCGATTTCGCCTCCGTTTTTTTCTTACATTGTAAAACGGCAACCTAAATTTAACTTAAAGTTATAAAACTTTTTCGGAAATTTTATAAACGAAACGCGCGGCTTCGGCTTTAACCGTTAAACCGCGCGTTTGCGTTCTTATAAATTCTTATATAATTGCCCTATTATAATTGTCCTATCGCGTGCTTTTGAAAGTCATGCGGATAGTAAATACGCCGTCGGCGCTGCCGTAAGCCGAAACTTTGCCGTCGTGGAGTTCGACAATCGACTTTGCGATAGACAGCCCCACTCCGTTGCCGTGGACTTTGGAAGCGCGGGCTTCGTCCGAACGATAGAAACGCTCGAAACAGCGGTTCATATCCCCAGCTTTCACGCCGTCCGCGTCGTTCGCGCACTCGATAACCGCGTTCTTGCCCACGCGCTTCGCCGTGAGCGTAACGCGTGAAATCGCGTACTTCGCGGCGTTTTCAAGGACTATCGAGAACGCCTGACGGACGAGCGTTTCGTCGCCGCAGATTTTTAAGTCGTCGTCGATATCCGTCGAAAGCGTTCTGCCGTCCTTTCCGATAGCCGCGCGGAACGAATCGACCGTACCCGACAGCGCTTCGGACAAAGAAAACTCGGTCTTTTGCGACAGTTTTTCCGTTTCGTCAAGCCTTGCGAGCGCGGTCAGATTCTTGACCATCGCGGTCATACGCTCGACTTGCGCGGCGATTGCGGCGGTATACTGCGTTTCGCCGACCGTAAGTTCTGTCAGTTCGTTGTTCGCCGAAATTATCGTCAGCGGCGTTTTCAGTTCGTGGCTTGCGTCGGTAATAAACCGCTTCTGTTTCTCGTAGCTCTCTGCAATAGGCCGCACGGCGAGTTTCGACAGAAACAAAATCAGCACGAACACGGCAACCAGTCCTACGCCGGAAATCCACATACTTGTGACGAAAAAAGTATCGGCGGTGTCTTTTTGCCGCGCACAATCGACGAACAGCACGAATTGTCCGTCGTCCGCGACGTAATAACGGTAAATCCCGATATAACCGCGGTTCGTGCGTTTATTCGCCGCTCGCGCCGCAAGTTTGACCGCCCGCTCGCCCGATACGGCGGCTATGCTCCCCACGTCCGCGACCGCGCCCGTATCTCCGAATTTAACCGTGAAATAGCGGGTTTCATACGGCGTTTCGCGGTTCATGCCGGGAATCGGTTTGCTCTCGTCATCATCGTCATCGTCGTCATCATCGTCATCGTCGTCATCGTCGTCGGTTTTTTCGTCGAGTTTATCGTCGGGTTTGGTTTCGCCGCCGGGCATAGGTTGCGCGGAGTTCTGAAAGCTTCCGCCGCCGGCGTACAATACGTCCAGTACCGAATCGGCGTAACTTGCGACCTTGCCGTAGTTGACGACGTTGATCGCCGTCATGATCACCGCCAAAACGCAAAATACGGACAGCATCGTGACGAGAATAAACTTTGCGCGAAGTTTTTTTATCATTTCTTCTCCTCCAAGCGATACCCCACGCCTCTCGCCGCCACTATTTCGCAACCTGCTCCGATATTCTTCAGTTTCTTCCGAAGCGCGGATATGAACACCCATACCACGCTGAGTTCCGCTTCCGCCTCGCTATCCCACACTTGCCCGAAAATGCGCTCGGTGGACAACACCGCGTTATGATTGCGGATAAGATACTCCATAAGCCGATATTCTTTGTTCGTAAGCCTCGCCGACCCTTCCGCCGCGCGAAGCTCGCAAGTTCCGGGGTCGAGCGTGACTCCGCCGAACGTAACCGCAGACAGCGTTTCCGCTTTTCGCCGCGTGAGCGCCCGAACGCGAGCAAGAAGTTCTTTCGCCGCGAACGGCTTCGTCAGATAATCGTCCGCGCCCGAGTCCAGCCCCAGCACTTTGTCGTCGATTTCCGCGCGAGCCGTGAGGATAAGCACCGGCACGCCGTAACCGTGTTCGCGCAGTTTTTTTACTACCGTTATGCCGTCAAGCCCCGGCATCATTACGTCCAGTATCACCCCGTCGTAACTGCCGTTTTCGGCGTAATAAAGCGCGTCGTCGCCGTTAAAAACCGCGTCGACCGCGTAGCCGCCTATTTCGAGTATTTGTTTTATCGCCGCGGAAAGATCGACTTCGTCCTCCGCAAGTAGCAGTTTCATATTTTTTCACCGCCCGTTTCAGTTCTCGGCGCGATTATAGCGCGCTGACCTTAATTTTAGTTTAAGTTTATCATATTCCCCGTATTTTTTCAACGGTTTTCACCTCTTTCCGCCCGATTTGTGATTTATAAGGATAAGAAAAGACCGAAGCGTGTGACTTCGGTCTTTCCGAGCGGTTATTGATTTTTATCGGTCAGGCTTGTTCGATAGTAACCGAGCCTTCGTTTTCACTCCGCACAGCACCGAGCGCGCCTTCGAGTTTGGTGTCTTTGCTGACAGTTACGGTCGCGTAACTTACCTTGTCTTTGCCTGCGGGCGCGGTAGAAGCCTCTTCAATCGCGTAGCCCAAAGCGGACTTAATCGAGCCGCCGTTGAACTTCACGATCATAGGCTGCTGATAACCGTAGCAACTGTCTACGATAACGCCGCTACCCCAACCGGTACTGCCGCTGGCGTTATATGTCGGCGCTCTATGTTCACCGACGATCGTATCGTCGATTACGCAGTTATTGAACGTCGTATTGCCGCTCTTGAGATACACGGTACCGCTGAAAGTGCAATCGGTAAACACGGAAGTATAATTTGCCGGCATATACATGCTGCATGCGTTTTTACCGTTAAACGTACAATGCGTTGCCGTTATTTTGCTTCCGACGTATTGTCCGTTGCCGTAAATTCCGGCAAAGAAAGCGGTCACTTCGACGTTTTCAAGCGTAAGATCGACCTTGTCGCCTTGCATCAGTATTCCGTATTCGTGTCTGGATCCGTCGCTGAACTTTCCGTTCTCGGTTTGCGAGCCGAGTTTGCCGTTCTTTATCGTAACTTTCAACGTATAATCGGTAGACTTTCCGTCGATCGTGTTCATAAGCTGAAGCTCGTATCCGAGCGCTTTCCCGTTGAGGTCGATTACGGTTTCGATATTGCCATACTGCGCTTTTATCGGTAATTCGCTATCGGCTTTGGTTGTCGCGACGACGTCGTTCGTCAAAACTACCGTGCCGCCGTTTGCCATTGCTTTCGCTACGCCGGCGGCGGTGGAAGCGTAAGCGGTTTTCACGCCGTTCTCGTCCTCGACCGTTACCGTGCCGTTCTCGCTGTACACTCTTCCGAGTTTGCCGGTAAGTACGGTTTCTTTGCTGACTGTAACGGTCGAGTAGCAAATCTTATCGGCATTATCTTTTGCGTTGGAAACTTCTTCGATCGCATAGCCGTTTGCGGAAGTAATCGAGCCGCCGTTTACGGTCACGGTCATAGGAGTCTGGTAGCCGGTCGTGCTGTCGACGACAAGACCGCTGCCTTCGCCGTCCGCGCCGTTGCCGTTATAGGTCGGTTTCAGGTATTCGCCCTTGCCTTCGATCGTGCAGTCGGTGAACGTAGCGTCGCCGCTCTTGATATACACGCCGACCGAGCCGGAGAACGTGCAGTTCGTGAAGTTGTAGGTGTTCTTGCCGGGCAGGTATGCGCCGCAGCCTGCAATCGTGCTTGCGAACTTACAATCGGTTGCGGTGATTACGTTGTCTTTCCATGCGCCGTTTGCGTACAGTCCGCCGTAATAAGCAGACGATTCGACGTTTTCGAGCGTAAGGAAGACGCCGTTACCCTGGCAAAGTACGCCGTAGTAAAGCCGACCATTCACAGCGTCCTGATTATAGCCGCTTTCGGTGCCGATCTTGCCGTTCTTGATCGTAACCTTTAAGGTGTACCCGGTATCTTCGTATTTCTTCGCGTCGTTAAGGATGATCGTCGAGAGATTGAGTTCGTAACCGAACTGTTTGCCGTTGAGGTCGATCACGGTTTCGAGATCGCCGGTCTTTGCCGTAACGGTAACGTCGGTGTCGCTTTCGCCGCTGCCGACCACGTCGTCCATAAGTTTGACGTAATCCGCGCCGGAAGTGATTGCGGTTTTAAGTCCCGCGCCGGTCGCAACGTAGTAGGTCGGAGTTTCGTCGTCCTTGGTCACGATCGAGTTTTCGATATTGAACAGCGCGTTGCCGTTCTTGTCGGTCACGTTCACGGTCGAGTAAGCGTCACGGTTGTGCGCCGCGAAGTTGTTGCCGTAGTAATCCGCCCCTACGTAGCCCGCGCCGTCCTCTACTTTCGTGACGGTAAAGACATCGGCGGTCGCAACCTTGGTCGAAGTATTTACTTTGAACGTGCTGCCGTCGTCGACGAAGTTCAGGTTGCACGTTGCGCCAGAAGCCACGTTGAAGAAACAGGTATTGTCGGCAGTCGCAACGAAAGCAACGGTAGCGAGGTCGACGGTCACGTTGGCATTCACATCCGCAACGATGAAGTTCTTTTCGCCCTCGGAAGTGCCGGTATGTTTAAGTTCAATCTTGTTGAGTTCGAGCGAACCGGACTTTACGATAAACGCAGTATCTGCGGTCACGTTGAACGGAGTCTTTTTAGCCGTATTCTTAACCGCGCCGTAGCCGTTGACAACAATCGGGCTGACAACAGTAATTGCGTCGGTAATATTGAGATTGCCCGAATAAAGTTTGAGGTTAATCGTCATCTTCTTGACTTTCGCCGCAGCAGCAATAGTAAACGCGCCGGCGTCGGTACTTCTGTTGATGTCGACTACGTATTCCGCATTTTCATCGAACACGGTGCTGTCGTCGACTTCCGAACCGTTGAGGTAAATAGTTCTCGAAGCGTCATCGCCGTAGACAATATTCGTGTTCTCGATCTTGCCTTTGACGGTGAGAGTGCCGTAAACGTTGAGCGTAAGTCCGTTGCCGTTCAGGGTTGCGCCGCTTTCGATAACGAGTTCGGTGCCCGCCTTTACGTCATAGACTTTATCGGTAAGCGTAAAGCTGCGAGCGATAATCATCTTGCCGCCGGCGAGGAGATCTCCGCCGTCGCGGTTGTAAGCGAACACGTCGCCGAACACAACGTAGGTGTAGCCGCGTTTGTCGGCAGCAAAGTCGAAGTTACCATAGAGAACGTACTGTGCGTTGCCGTCGGTGTTCTCGTACTTGTTTCCGGTGTAGATCTTTTCGTCGTCGACTTCGAGTCCACCGTAGACAAGCACTCCGCTCAAGGTGTAGTTGCGCGTTACCTGAATTGCGGTCGCAATGGTGTTAGTTTTGTCGCTGTACTTCGGATATGCGCCGAACGTATTGCCGCTGACGGTGATTGCGCCGGTAGATACGGACGCGCCTCTTCTAGTAAGCTGCAAGCCGGAAGGCGAATTGCTTACGTTAGCCGGAGCGGGATTTACGAGGTGGATATAGTTGTTTTTCAGCGTAATACCGCCGTCCTGCAACACTACCGCGCCCTTGGTATCCTGCGTCCAACCGTCCTTGACGTAAACGCCGTTGTGGACGATTTCGAGGTTTTCGATCGTCACCACGTCGGTGCCGTCGGACACGCCGTTGATATCGATCGCGAAGGTACCGTTGATTACCGGTTTAACGCCGCCGACGATTACGCCGCTGACGGTGATCGCTTTATCGATAATGTATTTGATATTGCCTTCGTTCTCGGTAATATCGTCATAAACCTTGATTACGTCGCCGGTGTTTGCCGCTGCGATTGCTTGGGAAAGCGTATTGTAGTTGGTTTCGCCGATGCCGATCGTGTATCCGCCCTTGACGATGTAGGCGCCGTTCTCGTTCTTGAAACAAGCATATCCTTTCGGGAGATAAGCCTGTTCGACTTCTTCGTTGAACGTACCGCCGGTAACGGTCAAAGTCCCTTTGTTGATGAAATTAGAACTATCGACTACTTCGATGTGACCGCCATTGACGGTTGCCGTCGTTTTGCTGCCGATACTGATTGCGTAGCCGCCTCTATTATTAAATTTTGCAGCGCGGATTTCACCGCCGTTCATCACGAATTCGCCGCCGTCGAGAACGAGCACGCCGATCATACCGAAGTTAGCGTCGTGCGCCTCGATAATGCCGCCGTCGAGAACGATCTTCGCGTTCGATGCGTGGAGAACGCTAAGCGTGGAGTTCGCACCGTAAGAAGCGGTAATTTTGCCGGTCCTTGCTTCGCTACCGTCGGTGACGGTGAGTACAGTGCCGTTGACAGCGTAAACGTAATGCGTCTTTGCGCTTGCGCCGTTTGCAACGCCGTCCATCGTGTAACCGTTGAGGTCGAGCGTGACGGTTACGCCGTCGAACGCGTATTCGGTAGCGGTCGTATCGGTTACGTCGGCAAGCAACTTAATCGTATGTTCTTCGGTGGTAGTGAGTGCCGCTATTGCATCGGCGAGCGAATCATAACCCTTTCCGTCGAGTTTAACGACTGCGAGCGTAACGCCGTCGATACTTCTCTTCGCGTCGGCGACTGCGGTATCTACGGTATTCTTTTCGGTTGCCGCGTCGATAGCGTCGCAAGCCGCGTCTGCGTATTCCCGAATTGCCGTCCATTTTGCCGCGGAGTAATTATCTTCGCCCTTGTTGTCGGCATATTCGTTAATCGCGGTCTTGTTCTCTGATTGATAAAGTTCAAAGTCGGTCTTTTGTGCCGATGCGGTCGCCGTAAAGATTGCCACAAAATTACCGGGGAGCGCGGTGATTACCGTAACTGCGTTGATACCGTTCTTCGCGTTGTCGTAAGCGTCGGTGATATTCTTCCACTGTGCCGCACGATAATCGGCTTCGGCGTAACGAGCCTTGGCTTCATCGAGCGTTGCGATGACTTCCGCTTTCTTTGCCGCGAGTTCTTCCGCGGTCAACTGCGCGTTGGTCTTTTGCGTCGCAACGAACGCGTTGAAGTCGGTAACGAACGTTCCCGGCAGATTTGCAATGTCGGTAACTGCGTTGACTGCCGCTTTGTATTCTTCGTACTTGGCGGTGATTGCGTTCTTTTCCGTTTCTCTGTAAAGCGTGAGATCAATACCGTCGTAAGCGGCTTTGAGGCTCTGCGTCACTTCCGCTTTCTTATCGGCAAGTTGTTGCGCGATAGTCTTTACTGCATCGATATTAGCGGCAGCGGCATTATAAGCGGCATCGACTGCGGTTTCGTTTGCAGCGGCGGCGATTGCCGTCTTGCCTGCCGTGACTGCGCTCTGAATAGCAGTCCAATTCTCGGCGGTATAATTTGCTTCACCCTTACTCTCGGCGTAAGCTTCGAGCGCGGCAAGCGTTTCGGTTTTCTTGTTCGCGAGCGCGTCGGCGGCTTCTTGCTCTGCCGTCTTTACTTTATCTATCTCGGTTTTCGCTGCGGCGAACGCAACGTCCACCGCGGCTATGTCGGCGGCATCGTCGATTGCTTTCTTGCCGGCGGTAACGGCGAGCTGAACGGCAGTCCAATTGTCGGAAGTGTAGCTGTCCTTGCCTTTTGCAAGGGCGTACTCGTCGAGCTCGTTTTTCTTGTCCTCTTTATAGATGGCGACGGAATTGTCTACGATTTCGCCTGCTTCGATTTCGCCCACGGTGCCGTTGTTTTCGACTTTGCCGGCGGTGATTTTGCCGTCGACGACAGCGCCCTTGTCGACGATGACCTCGGAGCCCGAAGCGTCCACGGACGAAACGGTGCCGGATTTAATCGTGACCTTGGAGCTGTCGGTCTTTGCGCTGATTTTGACGTCCTCGGCGTTCTCGTCAACGTCTATGGAAACGTTGCCCGAAACGGAAACGGAGGTCGAAGCTTTGATGTTCACTTCGTCGTCGGTCTTATTGTCGACGAGCACGCCGTTCGCGCCGGCAGGAACTACGATTTCGGCAGGAGCCTTGACGTCCTCGTCCTTTACGGCAACCACGACTCTGCCCTGCTTGACGGTCATTGCGGTCTTTGTCGCATGTCCGCCGGCGCCGAGCATGATACCGTTGAAAATGAACGAGTGGTCGGCGGCGGCTACAACGAAGTCGTCGGCGGTGTAGCCGTCCTTGAGCTGCACGTTGGCGTTCCAGGTGACGGTGGCGTTGACCGCGTCGATTTCCACGCAGTCGGCTTGCACCTTTTCGCGCGACTTTATGGCGGTCTTGCCGTCGCACAGATACATTTCGCCGGCTTTCGACGTTCTCAAGGTCATTTTGCCGATTACGCGCAGGTCGTGCCCGTTCATCTCCAGGTCGAACAGCTTGTTCGCGTTGAGGTCGCCGTGCACGACAATGTCGTTGTTCAGCACTATCGGCTTGTCTACGTCGTCGTTGATTGCCGTTTCAAGCTCCTCGGCGGTGGAAACGTAGGTCGGTCGCTTGGCAAGGCTTGCGTTTATAACGCACACGCCGGAAATAATGCCGGCGGTTATCAGCACTACGCCTATCGTGATTGCCACCAAAAGCTTCTTCAATCGTTTAGTCATGGTATGTAGCCTCCTCATTCGTTCGCAGCGGTCTTTACCGCCGCTCTTGCCGCTCTCGCCTCGGCGTGGTCACGCTTTTCGATAAGCTCCCTGCGTCTGGGCTCGAAGCCGCTCTGTCTTACGTCGTATATCTTGTGCGCGATTGCCTTGTCGCAGTACTCGATTGCCTCGCGATAATCGCCGCGCGCCGAATAAATAAGTATCAGTTTTTTGAGCGACGGCACTTTGGTAAAATATGTATTGTCCTTTGCAAGGTGATACTCCGCGTCGTCTTTAAGCATCATTATAGCCTTGCCGACAAGCGCGGGGTCGTCCTTTCTATAATAGTACAGCGCGTTCGCGTAGGCGACGTTGAGCCGACTGAGCTCGTCGCCGCTAAGGCTCGGCTTCAGTCTGTCGTAAAGCTCGGTGAAGATTTCGGCGTTAAACGGTCTGTAGAAGCGGTTGGCGTTCTTGAAAAACTCGGTCTCGAACGCCTGCTCGCTCTCGTAGTCGCGCACGTCCTTCATCGTGTTCATCGCGCCGTAGTTGCGCCCTATCACGCGGTAGGAAAAAACGTCCCTCGACTCGTCGCCGAGCTTAGCCAGAATGCTCTCTATAAACTCGGGCACTCCTGTTTTGTCCACGGTCGCCGCAAGCTCCGCCATGGATACTGTCGGCTCCTCGGGCAAAGCTTCGGGCTCGGTTTCGTCCGTGTCGTGTACGGAATTTTCCGACACGTCCGTGGCTTTTTCGTCCGTTTTGCCGACTGCGAGCAGCGCTTCTTTCGCGCCGCGCTTGACATACAACACCGCCGCGACGGCAATTACGGCAACGCCTGCGACGATAAGCAGCGCCATCAGCAGCGAGCCGATAAGTATTCCGCCGTTATCGCCCACATACTCCGCTGCAAACATCAAAACGTTCATAAACACCTCTTTCGCTTCGCGCTCGCGAAGCTTCCTTTTTACTTATTTTCCTTAAGCCTTCGTACCGTTGCTCTTTTAACGCACCAAAGCCGGAATGTTTTCATCCCGGCGTTCGCTTACTGAAAGAGAACGATAATTCCCCTGTTTTACCTGTGCGTATGCCGAGAAATCGAGCTTAGGACAACGCTTTCGGCTTTCCGCGTAAAAAAATACGCGCAATTTGCCGACGTAAAGCCGGAAACGGCGCGTTTTTTTTGCACGGTGCGTAAAATTTCGGGACAGGCGAGCGCGCACGTTCCCAATCTTCAACACTGGTTATTATACTCTTTTTTTCGACAAATGCAACTAAAAATCATACGATTTCAAGAAAATGACAAATTTTTTCTATACGGTTGGTTATTTTTCGTGACACAAATGCAGTTCGCAGAGGTCGTTGCCCTCGCGGTCGACGGCTTTCGTCGTCGTAAAATCTTTCGGATTCACCGCGTAATGCACGGCTATATAGTCGTAGACGTAGCAGTTGTCGGGGTGACGAGCTTCGGCGAGTTCTATCGAACGGTTGAGAAGCCGCGAGAGCAGGCTGCCGTCCGTAAAGCGCTTGCCGGCGAGGTTGAATCCGGGGTCTCTACAGCTGTCGAGCGTTGCCGCGACGTGCGGATAGCGCGTGCAGGCGTTGAACGCCGGAATGTCGAGGTAATGATTGAATTCGTAGCCGTGGAAGTTGGGCTCCTCCGCCACGCATCCGCCCATTATAAGCAGTTTTTCGGTGCGTTTGCTTTTCATTATGATTTCGGTGACGGTACACGGACCCAGCGACACGACGTACAGCGGCTCGCTCTCCTCTTTCAGCCATTCGGAAAACCCGATTACGGGAACCGACGGCGTTTGCGGCATAAAGATGTCGCCCATGCCGTCCTCGCCGTGAATACTCGGGAGCTTCGCCCACGGCTGGGTTAGCGTCCGAGTGTCGATTATACGGATATTGTCAATTTTTTTGCCGCTTTTTTCATACTCGGCGACTAGCGTCAGGGCGTTGCGGTGGGCGACGTTCACTTCGCTGTTGCCGCCAATCGGCAGAATGTCGAAGCAATCGCCCGTCTCGGCGTTGTCGAGTAAATATATTGTGGCGCAGGCGTCGTCCAGCCCGTAGTCGCACAGTACGGCGTAATGTCTGTTCACGATTTTTTCTCCTTTAACGGGAAGCGGAGCGTAAAGGTCGAGCCCTTGCCGAGCTCGCTCTCGGCTTCGATAGTGCCGTTCATCATTTCCACGGCGGACCTAGCGATGGTAAGTCCCAATCCGCTGCTGTTTTTATCCCTGCCGCGCGATTTGTCGCAACGGTAGAACCTGTCGAAAACGTGCGGAAGGTCGGCGGGCGAAATGCCCCTTCCGCTGTCGATGATTTTCACCACCGCGTAACCGCCGTCGGCGTGCACGGTGAAGCTTATCGTCGTGTTTTCGTCCGAGTACTTGATTGCGTTGTCGGCAACGGCGCGAACGCACTCGGTAAAGAGGTTTTTGTCTGCAATCGCAATCACGCCCGAATCGGCTTCGAGCGAAAAGCTATGCGTTTTACACACGAGCTCGTAGCCGTCGATTGCGCTTTTTATCTCGCCGCCGACGTCTATTTCTTCCGGAGTGAGCATATACCTGCCGATTCGCGCGAGCAAAAGCAGTTGCTCGACGATGCGCTTCATGTTTTCGGCTTCGCGCGCGATGCTGTCAATCGACTCGTCCAAAACCTCGGGGTCGGACTTGCCCCAACGCTTCAGAAGCCCCGAATAGCCCTGAATGACGGCTATCGGCGTTTTCAGCTCGTGGCTGGCGTCGGACACAAACTTTTTCTGGCGGTCGAAGGATTGCTCGAGGTTGTCGAGCATGGCGTTTATTCTGTCGGTGAGCTCTCTCAGCTCGTCGCTGCTGTCCACGTCGTCGATACGCTCGCTGAGGTCGTCGGCGCTTATCTTGTCGATTTTCTTGATTATTTTGCGAATCGGGCTGAGCATGGCGCGGCTCGCGAGGCTGCCGAGCGCCGCCACGACGATGACCGACAGCACGATTACCAGCGGCACGGTGATTTTCAGCACCAGCATGTACCCGTCGTCGGCTATTCCCAGCTCCTCGAAGCGGTTTTCCACCGACAGCACTATGAATACCCCCAGAAGCGAAGTCGCAATGGAGTACAAAAGCGTGTAAATCAGCGTGGTTTTAACCGTTATCGGTATGCGAATCTTGCGAAGGAGTTTCTTTGTCCACGAGCCGAACACGCGGAAGGGCTTGGCTATCGCCGACAGAAATCTCTTAAAGCCCGTCTTTTTGCCGCCGTGCTTTTTCTCGTCACGCAACTCGTCCAGCGTTTCCTCAACTTCTTCGAAATTCTTTTCTTTTTTCTCGTCCGTCACGTCCGTTCCGTTCCTTATTTATCTTATGACGTAGCCGAAGCCGCGTACCGTTTCGATAAGCTTGACCCCGTAGGCGTCGTCGATTTTGCTCCTCAAATAGCGGACGTACACGTCCACCACGTTGGTATTGCCGATAAAGTCATAGCCCCACACCGCGTCGAGAGCCTGCTCGCGCGAGATAACCTTGTTGCGGTGCTCGACAAGGTACACGAGTAAGTCGAATTCCTTTTTTGTAAGGTCGAGCGCGTTGCCGTCGTAGGACGCGACGTGCGAGCTGACGTCGATTTTCAACTTACCCAACTCGAAAACGTTCGTTTTCTTTTTCAGGTTCACGCGGATTCTCGCCAGCAATTCCTCGATTGCGAACGGCTTGGTCATGTAATCGTTCGCGCCGATGTCGAGCCCGGCAACCTTGTCAACCACCTGGTCGCGCGCCGTGAGAATTATCACGGGCGTGTCCTTTGTTTGGCGAAGCCTGCGCAGGATTTCGATGCCGTTCAGCGACGGCAGCATCACGTCGAGGACGATGAGGTCATAGTCCTTGTTAAGCGCCGCGTCCAGCGCTTCCCTGCCGTCGGCGATTATCGTCGTGCCGTAGCCCTCGTGTTTGAGCTCGAGCGACACGAAACGCGCGATTTTGTATTCGTCCTCTACAATCAGAATTTCGTACATGTTCTTTTCCTCTCTCCGTCGCCGCAGTTACCGCAGCATGTCGTCAATAATGCAGCTTCTCTATGCGCATGGTGTCGGAACTGCTTGCCTTGCCCACCGCCGAGCCGCCGGTGAGCACCACGAGGTCGCCCTCCGACACGAGTCCGGTGTTAAGCGCGCAGCGCGCGGCGTGGGCGAACAGCGCGTCCGAAGTGGTCTGGACTTCCGCCATGCACGGCGCGACTCCCCAATTCAGCGCAAGCTGGTTAAACGCTTTTTGCGAGGTCGTGGCGGCGATTATCACGCACTCGGGGCGAAAACGCGAAATTTTTCTCGCGGTGTAGCCCGACTGCGAAACGGTGATTATCGCCTTTGCTCCGAGGTCGAAAGCCGCCGCGCACGTCGAGTGCGACACGGCGTCGGTGACGTTGACGACCTTGTAGTCGTATGACTGAAAACGCTTTTTGTAGTTTATCGTCTTTTCCGTTTCTTCGGCGATTTTCGCCATCGTTTTCACGGCTTCGACGGGGTAATGCCCCGCAGCCGTTTCGCCGCTGAGCATGATTGCCGAAGTGCCGTCGTAAATCGCGTTGGCTACGTCGCTGATTTCCGCACGCGTGGGGCGCGGATTGTGTATCATCGACTCAAGCATCTGCGTGGCGGTGATTACCTTTTTGCCGGCGCGATAGCACTGCTTTATCAGACTCTTCTGAATGTGAGGAAGCTCCTCGAAGGGTATCTCCACGCCCATATCGCCGCGAGCAACCATTATGCCGTCGCTGAGCCCTAGTATCTCCTCGATATTGGTCACGCCCTGACGGTTCTCGATTTTGGAAATAAGCTGTATGCCCTCGCCGCCGCACTTTTTCACGAGGTTTTTCGCCTGTCTTACGTCGTCGGCGCAACGCACGAACGACAGCGCGATATAGTCGGCGTTCTCTCTCACCGCAAACTCGATGTCGCTCTTGTCGGCTGCGGACAGGTACGGCATGTCGATTTCTATCCCCGGCAGGTTTATGCTCTTTCTGTCGGTGAGCTCGCCGCCGTTCACGACGGTGGTCACTACGTCCTCGCCGGATATTTTTTCTACCGTAAGCTCAATCATGCCGTCGTTAAGCAGCACTCTGTCGCCCTTTTTCAGCACCGACGGCAGCGCGGAATATGTGACGGAAGCTATGCTCTCGTCGCCCTCTATGTCGCGCGAGGTGAGCGTAAAACGCGCGCCTTCCACCAGCGTTATGCGGTGGTTTATAAACGTTTTGACGCGGATTTCCGGACCTTTCGTGTCCATGAGCAACGCAACCGGCACGCCCAGCTCCGCGCGTACCTTTCTCACCGCTTCGATTCTGCGAAGATGCTCGGCGTGGTCGCCGTGCGACATGTTAAGTCTTGCGACGTTAAGCCCGGCTTTAACCAGACTTTTCAGCGTTTCGTAGTCGTCGGTAGCAGGCCCCAGCGTGCATACAATCTTGGTTTTTCTCATATATCCGTTATTCTCCTTTCGCTCTTAGGGCAATGAGGTATATGGTATTATTCTATTTCCTATTAAAAAACAAAAACACTTCCCACGTTAATTATAGTCCTTTTCCGCGCGTTAGTCAAGAAAAATGCCGCAGGCAAAGGAGCCGCCTGCGGCAAGGAGAAAAAGGAAAAGAATTTCGTTTGACGCGCGTTTCATGCGCGCGCCAAGCTATGAAAAAGCTATTTGTTGATTTCGACGTCGACGTACTCGAGCGGGTCGGTAAGCTCGCCGTTCACCGTCATTTCGAGGTGGACGTGGTATCCGTCGCTGTTTTCGGTGAGCATGGTGCCGGCTTTGCCGATTTCACCGCCGATTTTCACTTCGTCGCCCGGTTTTACCGAAGCCGAGGCAAGCGACTTGTACACCGAAACTATGCCCTCGCCGTGGTCTACGGTGACTACTACGCCCTCGAGCGTGGTGGTCTGCACGTCCGTCACCTTGCCGTTTGCAATCGACAGCACGGGCGCGTTCTCGGTCGCGGCGAAGTCCACGCCGTTATGCGTTTTCCACATGTTGAGCGACGGCATATACACCAGCGAAGCCAACGAGGATTCTCTTATCACGCTGCCGTTTGCTACCGGTAAGCCGAACTTCATGGGTTCGACGTCCGCGTCGGTGAGGGGCGGCTTGTCCACGGGCTCGTCTACGGGCTTGTCGTCTGTGGGCGTATCCACGGGCTCGTCAATCGGCGCGTCAATCGGCACGTCGACTTCGCCGCCGCGCGAAAGCACTACCACCAGCGTAACCGTCGCGGCAATCACGAGCGTGCTGACTATCGCCACTGTCCAGGCGATGATTTTGTTCTTCTTTTCGTCTTTGGCTCTTCCCGAGCCGGAATAGGTTTTCATTGTTTTACCTCCGTTGCATATCGATTATCGACGCTTTATCGCGTTTTATACATTTCTTTCAAATAAATTTTTCAGCTTGTCGGCGATACTTATATAAATAAGTCTGGCGAGGTTTCGGGAAAACGCGCGAAAAAGACGCCTTTAAATTTAGTAGGAACCCTTAATTAGAGGATAGCCTACCACCATTTTGCCGCGGCTGAGCGCAATCATAACGTTGGTCCTCTCGCCGAGCACTGTTACCGACTGCGGCAAAAACGGACTGAAAGCGTAAATGACGGTGACGTCGCCTATGCTTTCGGTGCGCACGTCTTTTGCGGATAGTCTTTCAAGCAGCTCGTCGGCATCCTCCCTGCCGCCGTAGGTATCGACGCGCTCGTATGCGCCGCGAACGCCGAGAAGCGGCACCGTTTCCAGCTTTAGCTCCTCGTCGCCGCTAAGGTAAGCGGTGTACCTGCCCTCGCGCACAAACGAGCACAGTCCGCCGCACGCGATTCTTACGCCGGCAAGCAGCATCGCCGCCGCCATAAACAAGGCTACGGCTGCGTTAAAGACCTTTTGTCCTCGCCCGTATGTTTTCTCGGGAAACTTTTTAGGCTTTGTCGCCGCCCGATATTCGACATTCTCGCCAAGCGGAATTTCCATAACTTTGTCCTCTCTCTACGCAATAAAAAAATATCGCCGCTTTACAGCAACGATATTCTTGACCGATATTGCGATTTTATACGTTTTTTATATATTTGCCTTCTGCTATCGAGCTCCCGGGAAAAACGCAGGAATGCACACCAACAATTAAAGAGCGGATTTTTCGATGATTTTTTCCGGGAGCGAGGACGCTGTACCGGGACGTACTGCTATCGAGCTCCAGGGGAAAACGCAGGAATGCACAGCAACAATTAAAGAGCGGATTTTTCGATGATTTTGCGCGAAACCGGTTGGCGGCGTATCGGGTAATACGTCTAGCGAGGTTTCGTGCAAAAGCGCGGAAAAGACGCCTTTAAAATTTTTACATGAAGTCGTATTCGGCGGTGACAGTATACCCCGTAAGTACGGAGTCGACGGCGCTCATGACCTCGGCGGTTATGTGGTCGCGCTCGCGCATCAGCTTTTCGCCGAGGCGCAGGTGAATGCCGACGGTTTTGTTCTTGTCGTCGATGACGAGCTCGTGAAACGAGGCGTCCCTGCCGTAGACCTCGAGCGCGGCGACGACGGCGCGACGGACGGCAAGGTAGCGCGAATCCGAAACGTCGACGGGGTCGGAATGCACAACGAGGTTGATTTTATATTTCGAGTACGCTTTCCTTTCGATTTCGTCGACGGCGGCGTGCACCTCGACAAAGGACAGGTTTTTATCGAACTCGGCGTCGACGGAAGCTACCTTATGCTCCGCGCCATAGTCGTGCACCATTAGGTCGTGGTAGCCGAGCACAAGTGGCGATTCGGAAACTATTTCCGCTATCTCCTGCTCGGTAGCGCCGTCGGGGCGTTCGCCCAGCAAGCGGTTGACGTTGCCGACGACGATTTTGAAGCCGCCGAATACGATGAACAGCGCCGCGACTACGCCGCAAAGCGCGTCAATCGGGAAGTCGGTGAAGCGTGCCGCGACGAACGCCGCCGCAACGAGCGCGGTGACTACGCAGTCGGACACGCTGTCGAAGCAAGCCGCGGTGAGCGTGTCGGACTTGACTCGCTTGTTTTTCGCGGCGTACATTACCGCCATAAACGCCTTGACGGCAATCGACAGGACGAGAACGACGAGCGCGGCGAGCGAATAGGTTGACTTTTCGCCCGTGAAAAACCGCCGCACCGACGAGGAAACGAGCTCCGCTCCCACGAAGATTATAATTATGCTGACGATAAAACCTGCAACATACTCGAATCTGCCGTGCCCGTACGGGTGACCGCTGTCCGCCTTTTTGCGGCTGATGGCAAACGAGCTGACGACTACCGCCGAAGTACCCACGTCGGACAGGTTGTTCACCGCGTCGGAGAGCATCGACAGCGAGCCCGTGACAATGCCGAACGCAAGCTTTATCGCGCCCAGCACGAGATTGAGCGTAAGCCCCGTAAGCGCGGTGATTACGCCCTCTCTTTCTCTGTCATAGGTCTTGTCGTTGCTTTTTGTCAAAACTTTTTCTCCTGCCCCGGGAACGGTTTTATAAAAACTTGAATATGATTTACCTTATCGGTACCGTGCGGCGCGCTAGATTATATCGTCGTCGTTACGGGGTTTAACGGGGAGCGAGAACGGGTCGTCGCCGAACGAGAAGCCGTCCGCGCTCTCGGGCGGAGCTTCCTGCGGCTTTTCCTGTTTTTTCTTGGCTCCTCTCTCCTCGGGCGCGTCGTAGCTGTCAATCGGCGGCGGCACGAAGCCGTTGTCCTCGGGCGGCGGCGCAAGCGGGTCGTCGTCCATGCCCGTAAAGTGGTTCTCGAAGTTGGGCATGCGCGCCTCAATTGCGGCGTCCGTTTTGTTTTCGTACAGGTCGGTAAAAGTAGTATATTCGCCGTGCCACCTGACCGTCACCTTATCGGTTCTGCCGTTACGGTGCTTGGCGACGATAATGTCGCACTTGGTGCGCGTGTCCTCGTCGACGGTCTGGTCGTTGGGGTCGTGCTCGCGGTACAGGAACATGATTATATCCGCGTCCTGCTCGATTGCGCCCGATTCGCGAAGGTCGGACATCTGCGGTTTTTTGTCGGTACGCTTTTCGATATCTCGCGACATCTGGCTGAGAAGAAGTATCGGAACGTTCAGTTCCTTTGCGGCAATCTTCATCGTTCTCGTAATGTCGCTGACTTCCTGCTGACGGCTTTCGACGCGCTTACCCGACGACATGAGCTGCAGGTAGTCGACAAGCACGAGGTCGAGTCCGTGTTCGCGCTTTAATCTGCGGCACTTGGATAAAATTTCGATAGGCGTGGTGAGCGAGCTGTCGTCGACGTAAATCATCGATTCGCTCAGCTTTCTCTGCGCTTCGACGAGGCGCATGCTCTCCTGCTGGGTGCGCGTGCCGCTGTTGACGTGCTCCATGCTGACCTTGGCAACCGAGCACATAAGACGCGTGGCGAGTTGCTCGGCACTCATTTCCAGCGAGAACACGGCGCAACGGAACGGGTCGACCTTGCCCGACGGGGTCTTTCTGGACTTGTCGAGCGCGGCGTGAGAAATGAAGTTCATGCCCAGGCTGGTTTTGCCCTGAGCCGGGCGCGCCGCGATGAGCACGAGGTCGGACTGATGGAATCCGCCCAGAAGCTCGTTCAGTTTTTCAAACGGAATAGGCACGGTTTTCTGGTCGGTCGGGTTGTTCTGCTTGTCGTCCATTATCTTCATGGCGCGTGTGACCGCCTCGTTCATGTCGATAAGCGAGCTCTTGTCCTGCTTTTCGCTGAGCGAGTAAATCTCGCGCTCGGCAAGCCCCAGCGCGTCCTCGTCGCCGTCGCCCGAGTACGCCTTGTCCATGATTTTCTGGGAAGCGGAAATAAGCTGACGGAGAAGCGAGTTCTTTTTTACTATGTCGAGGTAGTGCCGATAGTTGTCGGCGCTGGGCACGAACGACGTGATTGCGGAAATGTATGTAATGCCGCCGACGGTTTCCATCACGCCCTGCTCCTCGAGCTCCTGCACGAGCGTCACGAAGTCAATCGGCTTGTCCTTGTAGGAAAGGCTGAGCATCGCGCCGAAGATTTCCTTGTGCGCGTTCTGATAAAAGTCATCGGGCTTGAGCTCGTTGAGAATGGTGATAGGCGCGTCCTCGTCGATAAGCGCGCAGCATAAAAGTGCCTCCTCCGCTTCGTCGTTGTGCGGAAGAATCCTCGCCTTTACGTTGGGATGCTCCTTGATTTTATCCTGTTTAATTGCTCCGACAGGCATTTCGTTCTCCTTCCCCGAACGGGTAAAGCAAGCGTTGCTTGCGTTCTATTCTTGCTGTTCTTGCTGAGCCGCCATTTTTTTGCGGTAATCGGCTTTGGCTCTGAGCGACGAGTCGAGTATCTTTTTGCGCACCCTAAGGCTTTGCGGCGTGACTTCCAGCAGCTCGTCGTCGGCGATAAACTCGAGGCACTGCTCGAGCGACATCGTGACGGGCGGAACGAGGCGAAGCGCGTCGTCCGAGCCCGAAGCGCGCATGTTGCTCATTTGCTTGCGCTTGCACACGTTGACGACTATGTCGCCGCCCTTGGGGTTCTCGCCCACGACCATGCCCTCGTACACCTTTACGCCCGGTCCTATGAACAGCGGACCGCGCTCCTGCGCATTGAAAAGCCCGTAGGTAATCGATTCGCCCGTTTCGTAGGCAACCAGCGAGCCGCACGCACGGCGCTCGAAGTCGCCGCGGTACTTGTCGTAACGGTCAAACACCGAGGTCATTATGCCCTCGCCCTTGGTGTCGGTCAAGAATTCGGACTTATAACCGAACAAGCCTCTGCTCGGCACGGAAAACTCGAGCCGCATACGGTTGCCGACGGGGGTCATGTTCACGAGCTCGCCGGCGCGCATGCCCATTTTCTCCATAACCGCGCCCACGCAGCTTTCGGGCACGTCGGCAACGAGCGTGTCGATAGGCTCGCACAGAACTCCGTCGATTTGCTTGAAAAGCACTTTGGGCATCGAAACCTGAAATTCATAGCCTTCTCTGCGCATGTTTTCGATGAGAATGGACAGGTGCATTTCGCCCCTGCCGCACACTGTAAACGACTCGGACGAGTCGGTGTCGGACACGCGCAGGCTGACGTCTTTTATCTGCTCTTTGTAAAGTCTTGCCCTCAGGTGTCTTGAGGTGACGAACTTGCCCTCTTTGCCTGCGAACGGCGAGTCGTTGACCGAGAAGGTCATCTCCACGCTGGGCTCGGAAATCTTGGGGAACTCTATTGCCTCGGGAGCGGACGGGTCGCACAGCGTGTCGCCGATTGAAACGCCCTCCACGCCGCTGACGCACACTATGTCGCCCACTATCGCGCTCTCTACCGCCACGCGGCTCAGCCCCTCGAATTGGTAAATGTTCGTAACCTTTGCCTTTATCGATTGCTCGGGGTTGTGGTAGTTGACAAGCACCACGGGCTGATTTTGTTTCAGCGTGCCGCGTTCTATTCTGCCGATGCCGATTGAGCCCACGAAGTCCGAATAGTCGAGCGCGGACACGAGCATCTGCACGGGGCCGTCGATATTGCCGGCAGGAGCCGGGATATGGCGGACGATTTTTTCAAACAGCGGAATAAGGTTTTCTCCCTGAACGTCGGGGTCGAGCGAAGCCGTGCCGTTTCTCGCGCTGCAATACACGATAGGACTGTCAAGCTGCTCTTCGGTGGCGTTGAGCTCGAGCAAAAGCTCCAGCACCTCGTCGACGACTTCCTTTACTCTCGCGTCGGGGCGGTCGATCTTATTCACCACGATAATCACGGGGTGACCGAGTTCGAGCGCCTTTTGCAGCACGAAGCGCGTCTGCGGCATCGTTCCCTCGTAGGCGTCGACGAGCAGCACTACGCCGTTGACCATTTTGAGTATGCGCTCCACCTCGCCGCCGAAGTCCGCGTGTCCCGGGGTGTCGACGATGTTGATTTTGTAGTTTCCGTACTTTACGGACGTGTTCTTCGCAAGTATGGTTATGCCGCGCTCGCGCTCGATGTCGTTGCTGTCCATTACGCGCTCGGCTACCGCCTGATTGGAGCGGAACGCGCCGCCCTGCTTCAGCAGCGCGTCTACAAGCGTGGTTTTACCGTGGTCGACGTGGGCGATTATCGCCACGTTGCGAATGTGTTCGTTAGTCATAAATTAGGTCTGTCCTCTTAAAATAAGTCTTCATCTTTTCCCGTGTTGTCGTTATTTTTTGTCGTCGAGCTTTTTCTTCGCCTCGGCGGCTTGGTCGGGCGGCAGCAATTCGTCGAGGCGGCGCTTTAATCGTTCCTTTTCCTCTTTTTCGGGGTCGGCTCCCGAAAAAATGTCCTCCAGCTCGCGCTTAGCCCTCTCCGCTTCTTCTCTCGAGGTGCGATAGGGGCTTCGGTAATCGCCCGGGCGGTAAACTCTCGTCGCGAACGGGTCGCGATAAACGCTGCCGTCGTCGCCGCGAATAGTGCCGTCGGGCTCGACGCGGTAATGCACGGGACCCTTTTTAAGCTCTGCCATACGGGGCTCTTTCTTGCTTTTCCTCGTCGCGAGCAGGATTATCGCCACCGTGAGCGCGCCCACGCCCGCAATCACGACGTACCACCCCAGCGGATTGGGGCGAGTGTACGAATAGGTTATTACGCGCTTTTCGTTGTCGAACGCCGCAGTCCATTTCGCCCACTTTTTGCCGTCGATTTCCACGATTTCGCCGTTCTCCGGCACTACGTCCGCTCTCCAATAGAACGTCAGCGTAAGCTCGTCGGGAGAGTCCCCCGAAACCGCTGGGAACGCCTCCGCAAGCCTGGGGATCGCGCCCGAACCGTTGACGATAACGTCCATTACCGTATTCTTAGCTATCGTTTCGGCTCCGTCGTACTGCGCCCTCAGTCCGTCGAAGGGATTGTCCTGCGTGTAGATAATCTTATAGTTGAAGAAATGCTTTTCAATCTCGCGAGTGTATTTTTCTCCGTCGTCGTTGTCGTCACCGTTTGACAGCGTGCGCGTGTTCGACAGCGTGATTACCGTGCCGTCCGGGTTCTCGCTGACCACCGTGCCGCAGCCGAACGCGCCGCCGAGCAGCGTGAAATAGGACTTAACCGTCCACTTCGACTGCGCGCTCGCGCCGTCCGACGAATCGGTGCGCAACGCAGCCGACTTCTCCATTTTGTCGACCACCGCCGACGGCAGACTAATAACGTACTCGGAGGTAATCGTGTTGCCGTTGCTCGAGTAGTAATAGTCCACGCTCGCGCCGCAAGCCGACAGCATAAAAGCGCAGACAAGCGCGGCTACGACGACAGATAATATTCTTAACTTTTTCACGCGCGTCCTCCTTTGCCGTAATGCGGCGAGTGCGGTTTCGTTTGAAGTTTTGTTTTTATAAATAATATGCGATTAACGCTCGGGTTGTAAGGAAACGTCCTAATCGTAAGGAGCAAAAACTGCCTCGTTTCCGCAAAATCCGTAAAGCGCGGAGATGCCTTTAACGGGAAACCGTCTTTACGGTAAAGAGCGGATTTTTCGATGATTTTTTCCGGGAGCGAGGACGCCGTACCGGGACGTACTGCTATCGAGCTCCCGGGAAAAAGGGCGAAAAAGACGCCTTTACCATCAAAATTCTTTTTTGAGTTGTTCGAGCGTAGCCTTAAACTCGTTCATCGCGTTATTAAACGGCGTCTTGTCCATGAGGTCTACGCCGGCGATTTTAAGGAGCTCGTAGGGGGAATCGCTGCCGCCGCTCTTTAAGAAACGCTTGTAATCGGCGACTGCGGACTCGCCTTTCGTGAGTATCGCGTTCGCGATATTGACGGCGGCGGTAAGACCCGTGGAGTACTTGTAAACGTAGAACGCGGTGTAGAAATGCGGTATGCGCGCCCATTCGTAGCGAATGAGGTTGTCGTGCGTGACCGCCTTACCGTAGTATTTTTTGTTGAGCTTGTAATATTTATCCGACAGGCTCTTGGGCGTGAGCGGCAATCCCTTTGCCGCCATGTCGTGGCTAAGCTTCTCGAACTCGGCGAACATCGTCTGACGGAAAAGCGTGGTGCGGAACATGTCGAGGTAGTAGGTAAGCAGGTACTTCTTGTCCTTTTTGTCGCTCGCGTTGCCTATCATGTACTTTAAGAGCAGCACTTCGTTGACGGTGGAAGCGACTTCGGCGACGAAAATCGAGTAATGCGCCTTTGCGTGCGGCTGCGCGCCGTGCGAATAGTACGAGTGCATCGAGTGCCCGAGCTCGTGCGCGATTGTGAACACGTTGTGCGTGGTGTTCGAGTGGTTGAGAAGAACGTAAGGATGCGTGCCGTATGCGCCCCAGCTGTACGCTCCGCTGCGCTTGTTTTCGGTCTCAAAAACGTCCATCCAGCGCTCGCTTCTTGCTCTTAGCAGCAATTCGCGGTATTCCTCGCCGAGCGGCGCGAGCCCTTTCACCACCATGTCGAACGCCGTTTCAAAGTCGTACTCGCTCTCGGCGTTTTCCACAATGGGAACGTACATATCGTACATGTGAAGCTTGTCATAGCCCAGCGCGTCCTTTCGCAGCGCAACGTACTCGTGGACGTATTTTAGGTTGTCGCCCACGGCGGAAAGCAGGTTGTCGTACACTCCGAACGGAACGTTGTCCTCATAGAGCGCCTTTTCGAGGCTGCTCTTGTACCCCCTCGCCTCGGCATAGAAGTTGTCCGCTTTGACCGAGCCGGCGTACACCGAAGTAATGGTGTTTATCAGGCGGCAGTAGGTCTTGTACAACGCGTCGAAGGCATGCTTGCGCACGCTCCTGTCGGGGCTTTGCAGGAAGAACGAATACTTGCCGTGAGTGAGCTGAACGCGCTTGCCGTGCTCGTCCTTGATTTTGGGGAGCGGCAGGTCGACGTAATCTATCTTGCCGAAAATCTCGTCGAACATGCTCATCGCGCTGCCCGACATCGCCAGAATTTTCTCCTCGCGCTCGGGGAGAATGTACTTTTTCTTGCGCTTTACCTCGCCCAGCATGTACGAATACGGCTGAAACTCGGGAAGCGTGAGCACTACGTCCAGATACTCGTCGCTGAGCGAGCTGAGCTCCGCGGTGATATACGAACTCGCCGCGGCATAGGAAGTAACCAGTCGGTCCATTCTGTCGCACATGCCGACGTACTTATCAACCGCACCGTTCTCGTCGCGGCGCATTCTTGCGTAGCAATACAGCCGTTCTATTCTAAGGTCGAGCGCGTCGGATGCGTTGAGGCACGCCAAAAGCTGCTTCGCAACCGACAGTTTGCCCTTGTACGCGCCGATTTTCTTGACTTCGGCTCCTGTTTCCTTGAACTCCTTTTCCCACGCTTCGTCGGTGGCGAAAATGTCCTCGAGTTTCCACTTGTACTCTTGTTTCACTTCGTTTCTTTTCATTTTTCAGAATCTCTCCGAATTTATTTTTTTATCGTCAAAGCGAGGGTTGCTCGCCGAAAATTTACCCGTTGTCCGAGCCAATCGCGTTGTCCTTTTCCGCTCCGTCCCTAAGCGCGAGCGCCACCGCTTTGCCGTGATTCACCGCGTCCACTATGTAGCCGACAAGGAACAGTCCGCCGGTGAACATCCACAGCAGCCCCGTGACGATTTTGCCTTCCATGAAGCGGTGCACGCCTATCATGCCGAAACACAGACACACAACGAACATTGCTATCGCGCGAGCGGCGCGGTTGTTGTTTGCCGACAGTTTTTTGGCGAGCTTGTCGGTGGCGACGTTGATTCTCTCCGAAAACGTGGTTTTCGCCGGGTCCTTGACTATTTCGCATCTTGCGCCGCAACCGGGGCACCTGTCGACGTTGTACGGCAGAGGCGTGCCGCAATATTCGCACTTACGCATTTTCTGTAATACCTCCGTTTTCCTAATTCTTGTTGCTGTGAAGCGGCGCCGGTATTCTTCCGCCGCGAGCGATAAAGTGCGCCGCGCTCTCCGCTCTCACGGGAATAATCGGCGCGGTGCCGAGTAGTCCGCCGAATGTCGCTTCCTCGCCCACACCTTTGCCGTAGACGGGAATAACCCTCACGGCGGTGGTCTTGTTGTTTACCATGCCGATTGCGCACTCGTCGGCGATAATCGCGGAAATCGTGCTCGCCGGCGTGTCGCCCGGGATTGCTATCATGTCGAGTCCCACCGAACAGACGGCGGTCATCGCTTCCAGCTTTTCGAGCGTAAGGCTGCCTTTTCTCGCCGCCGCAATCATGCCTGCGTCCTCGGAAACGGGAATGAACGCGCCCGACAAGCCGCCCACCGAGCCCGAAGCCATCAGTCCGCCCTTCTTCACCGCGTCGTTGAGAAGCGCGAGACAAGCCGTGGTGCCGTGAGCGCCCACGGAGCTAAGTCCCATTTCCTCCAAAATATGCGCCACCGAATCGCCCACTTTGGGCGTGGGGGCAAGCGAAAGGTCGACTATGCCGAACTGCGCGCCCAGCCTTCTGCTCGCCTCCTGCGCGACGAGCTGACCTACGCGCGTAATCTTGAACGCGGTCTTTTTGATTATCTCCGCGATTTCGTCGAGCGGCGCGTCCTTTGCCTTGGCAATCGCGTACTGCACCACTCCGGGACCGGAAACGCCCACGTTGATTACCGCGTCGCCCTCGCCCACGCCGTTGAACGCGCCTGCCATGAACGGATTGTCCTCGACGGCGTTACAGAACGCCACAAACTTCGCGCAGCCTATGCTGTCGTTGTCGCGCGTAAGAAAAGCAAGCTCCCTGACCTTTTCGCCCAGCGTTTTCACGACGTCCATATTGATGCCGCTCTTGGTGCTGCCGACGTTGACCGACGAGCACACTTTTTTCGTGGAAGCGAGCAGCGAGGGTATCGTTTCGATAAAATCGCGCTCCCCGGGCGTTGCGCTCTTGTGCACCAGCGCGCCGTAGCCGCCGATAAAATCGATGCCTATTTCCTCGGCTACTTTGTCCATAGCCTTGCCTATCTCTTCATAGCCGCCGCTCGCCGCGCCGATAAGGCTGACGGGCGTGACGGAAACGCGCTTGTTGACGATGGGTATACCGTATTCGGCGGCAATGTCGTTTCCCGTTTTCACGAGATTGCCTGCAAGCCGCTTAATCTTGCGGTAGACCTTTTCCGCCGTGCCCTCGCGACTGTCGGTTATGCAATCGAAAAGCGAGATTGCCATTGTGACCGTGCGCACGTCGAGGTTCTGACTGTCTATCATTTTAATCGTTTCGTAAACTTCGCCTGTGTTAATCATCTGACGTTTTTCTCCGATTAAATCCTGTGCATCGCGTTGAAGATGTCCTCGTGCTGAATGCGCACGGAAACGCCGATCTCATTGCCGAGCTCGTCGAGCCGCGGCGCGATGTCCGCGATTTTCTCTCCGCTCGGCACCTCGACCATCATTATCATCACGAAATAATCCTGCATTATCGTCTGCGAAATGTCCTCGACGTTGACGCCGAGCTTGGCGAGCTCGCCCGACACTCTCGCGATAATTCCTACCTTGTCCTTGCCTAAAACCGTCACTATTGCTTTCATATTCAATCCGTCCTTAAAAAAGTATTTCGTGATTCTTGTTTCTATTCTTCATCTGCCGCCGCCGATTCCGCGGTTGCTTCCGTAACGGGAGCGGTTTCATCTGCCGCCGCTTCTTCCGCATCTGCCGCCGCCACGGGATTTTCCGCAGGCGTTATCTCATAAGCCATAAGAATGTTCGCATGGGTGACGAACTTTACCTCGTCGCCGGGCTGTATTTGCGGCAGCGAGTGCGTGCGCTCGACCAAAATATGCCGCTCGGTGATGTCGCCGCGTTTAAGGGGCGGACAGTCGAGCACCAGCGTGTAAAAGTACACGCCCTCTTTCTCGGTGATGTCGGGGCGGATTTCCGTGAATTTGCCGTGACCGCGCTCCTTGATGCCGTCGCGCATGTTTCTCAGCATGCGGCAATAGCGCGAAGTGAGCTTGAACTTGACGGAAAAGAAAAACAGCGAACCGCAGCCGAACGCTATGCCCAGCGCGCACGACGCGACGAGGAACGGGATATACACGCTCCTGTCGCGGTACACGACTACGCTAACCGCGTTTATCGTTATCATCGTCGCAAGCGCCGCAACGTAAATCCCCAGCGCGATAAACCAATACGTCCAAAGCCGCCTCTTTATCGCAAACGCTTCTTTTTTCTCTTTTTCCGAAAATACTGCCGTCAATTCGTCCTATTCCTTAAATCGCGCGTTTTTATGTCCGGATTGCGCTTCTCCGCAAAATCGGTACACAAAATCAGTATAGCACACTTTTCACCGCTCGCAAAACGTTTTTACGGTTTTTTCGCGAAAAAAGCTGATTTTTTCTAATACGCGTGGCAGGTGACGGCGAATAAACACGAAAAAACGCGCGATTTCCGACCTGCCGATACGGAAAACGCGCGCGCCGTTTTATTTATCGCTTTATCCGTCGCTCAGCCGAAAATTATTCTGCTGCCCGACTCGCCGTCCGACGGCTCGACTTTTATCACCGACTGAATACGCTCGATGAGCTCGCCGCGATGGGTAATCACGCCCACCATGGTTTTGCGCGACAGCGCGTCAAGCGCGTCCGTCACGGCGTCGAGCGCGTCGGGCGACAGCGTGCCGAAGCCCTCGTCGATAAAGAAAAACTCGTAGTTCTTGTCCTTGGACAGCATGCCGGAAATGGCGATTGCCAGCGACAGCGAGGCAAGGAACGTTTCGCCGCCCGACAGCGTGTTCACGCCCCTGAGGTCGTTGCCCGACAAAAAGTCGCGTACATAGAACTTGCCGTCTTTCGCGTCGTACATAAACGAGTACTTGCCGCCCGTGAGCTCGCCGAGGCGCACCGAAGCCGCCGCCGTGAAGTCCTTTATATACTCCTCCGCGACGAACTCCGAAAACGCCTTGTTCTTGAAAAGCTTTTCGAGGTCGGCGTACTTGTTGCGCTCGTTTTCCGCAGCTTTGAGCTTGGCGTTCAGCTCTTTCTTTTTCCCGAGGTCGTCCTTGTCGCGCTTAAGCTTTTCGCCCGCTGCCGCAACCTGCTCGCGAGCTTTTATCGCCTCGCTCGCGGCTTCTTCGGCTCTTTCCCCGAGATTTTTAAGTTCCTCGTCCGAAACGAACGCGGCGTTTTTAATATCGGCAATCGTCCTAATCAAGTTGTCGCGCTGTACTGTGTTTGCGCTTCTCGCGGCTTTGTTGTCGGCGATTTTGTTGTTATAGGTCTGCTTGTCGCGCTCGAGCTTGTCAAACTCGGATTTAAGCTTTTCAAGCGCGGCGGTGATGCCGCTAAGTTCGACTTGCGGCTTTTCGCCCAAATCGGCGTTTATTTTTGCGCGTTCGTCTTTCAGTCTTTTCTTGTTGGTTTCCAGCGCGGCGGCTGCGGCGCGGATTTGCTCCTCGTCGCGAACGACGGAAGCCCCGAAATCGGCAAGTCGCTTTTCGGCGGCGTCGCGCGCGGCTACCGTCCTCCCGAGCTCGGCAAGCAGCGCGAGCCTTTTTTCAATGAGCTCGGGCATTACGACGTTCGCGGCTTTTTTCGCCTCGTCGGCGGCTTTTTTCTTTTCCTCGTAATTCTTCGTAGCGGCGTTCGCTTTTTCGATAGCGGCGGCAACCGCAGCCGACGATTTATTCAGCCTGTCGGTTGCTTCGCGATTGCGCCTGTCCGCTTTCTCCGCTTCGGCTTCCGCTTTTTCCACCGACAAGCCGCAGTGCGACTCGAGCCGCGTGATTTTGCCGCCGCAAACGGGGCAGTCGTCGCCCTCTTTGAGACCCGACATTACCGTCCCGAGCGCGTTTTCCCTGACCGCTTCGTCATAGCTTTTCCGCGCTTTTTTCGCGTTTTCCGCAGCGGTTTCCGCTTCCCTTACGATTTCGGCGTGAAGCGCGTTGCGGTTTACCCACTCGTCCTCCGCCTTTACTTTGTCCGCGTAGGCTCTGTCGCGTTCGCCCTCCGCTCCCACGGCTGCCGCTATCGTTCTCAGTGCGTCCGCATGCTCGTGCTTCGCTTTTTCCGTCGCTCCGACAACCTCTGCCGCGGTGACTTCGCCGTCGAATATGCCGATAAGCTCGGTTGCTTTCGCCATTTCGGCTACTTCTTCGCACAGCTTACCGTAAGCGGTTTTTTCTCGCTCCGACGCGGCTGTCTTTTCTTTCAGCGCGGCTTCCGCTTGCCTCAAATCGGCTTTGTCTTTCTCGTGCTTTTTTTCGTCCTCGCAGAGCGACTGCTCGCGCTTTATCGCCTCGCCCAAAGCCGCTCTTCTCTCCATCAGCCCGTCGCGCTCGGCTTCGCGCGCCTTCAGCTCGTTATTGCGCGCTATAAGCTCCTCGCGCATGATTTTCAGCGCGGCATACTCCTCCTCGTCCTTTTTCAGCGCAAGCTCGACTCCCTCAAGCTCGCGTTTTTTCTTCTCGAGCTCGTCCCACGCGGCGCGGTTTTTCTCCGCTTCGTCACAGGTTTTACGGAGCTCGGCTGCGGCTTTATCGAGATTTATAATGTTTTCTTCGCTTGCTTTCAGCGCGGCTTCGGCGGTCTTTACGCTCTCGTCGGTCACGTCGCAAAGGTTTTCGAGAGCTAACGTCAGTCCGTCGCACTCCGCGCCGAGTTTAATCGACTTTGCAGAAAACACATTTGCCGCCTTATCGAATCTCTCCAAATCGAAAAGTTTGCTTATAAGGGCAACACGCGGCCCTTTAGTAGCCTCCAAAAACTTAGAAAATGCGCCCTGCTGAAGTACAATGACGTTAGTAAACTCATCTGCATCCAGTCCTATAAGTTCGCCTACTGCAGCAAATGCCGCTTTCCCCTCGGCAATCGGCGTACCGTTTTTAATGAGGACGTATGGGTTTTTCACCGTCTTTTTGCGAGTGATGACGCGCTTGGTTTCGTAAACATCGCCATCCATCTCAAAGCGAAAGGTGATTTTGCCGCGTTCACACCTAAGATTTACATACTCTTCGAGCTTGCCCCTGTTGCCGTCCCTGTAAAGCGCGAGAATTACGCAGTCGATTATCGTGGTTTTGCCCGAGCCCGTCGAACCCGAAATACAGAACAGGTTGTCCGCGCCTGCCGCCTCGAAGTCGACGGTCTGCGGCTCGATGAAGCTGTTTATTCCTTCTATCGTAAGTTTTAGCGGTCGCATAGCTTCCTCCTACAATTCTTCGCCGCTCACGGCTTTAAGGAAAATATCCGTAAGCTCGACGGTCGGTTTGACGCGCCTTTTCGCCTCGTAAAACGCCTCGAAAAGCTCGCGGTCGGATTTATCGCTGCGCCTTTCGACGGTTTCTTCCGTTACCTCGCGCGGCTTAGCCTCGAAATAGCAGAACGCCGGGTGCTTTTTCATCGCGGAAGCCGTCCCGGGCGACAGCGGACGCGGCGACGAATACTCGATATAGACGTAACCGTCCGCATGGCTGTCAAGCCCCTCGAGTATTTGCTCCTCGCTTTCCGCGACAACCTTGTAAAGCCTTTTGACGGGCGACAGCGGCACCGACTTGACGTCGGTTTTTTTGCCGTCGGTATCCGCGACGATAACTCGTTTTTCCGTCGTTTCGTCGAAACTGTACGGCAGTATCGAGCCGCTGTAATACGCGTTGTTGCTCTTCGATACCGTCATGGGTTTATGTATGTGCCCGAGCGCGGTATACACGCAATTTTCCGCGCCCAGAAGCTCTTTCGGTAATTGTTTTGTTCCGCCGAGGTCGCGCTCGTCCGTCACGGGAGAACCCGTTACGAACAGATGGCTCATCGTCACGTTTATGTCGCCGTCCGTAAAACATTCCTGCGCGGCGCAAAGCTCGCGGCTCACTGCGCTCGAATAGTCCTCCGCGCCTGCAATATCCATAAGCTTCGCCGCCGTCGGGTACGGCACGAGCGCGAGGTTAAGCGTTTCGCCGCCGCGCGTTATTCTCACGAATCCGTCGCCGGTTTCGATTTCCGTGGGCTTACCGCCGTACACGCCCGAAGTCTTGCGAGCCTCGCCGCCGGCAAGGACTATTCCGTTTATTCTCGCGAGCTCTCTCGGCGCGTTCAGCCGCTCGGCGTCGTCGTGGTTGCCGGCAATCACGACGGGCACGCAAAACGCAGATAGCCGCGTGAGCGTTTCGTAAAAAAGCTCCTCGGCTTCGGCGACGGGCACGAACGTGTCGAAAACGTCGCCGGCAAGCAGCATAACGTCGATTTTTTCTCTTTTGCAAATTTCCGCGATTTCGTCCAAAACCTCGCGCTGCTCGGCTAATCTCGACTTGCCGTACAGCCTTTTTCCGAGGTGCCAATCGGAAGTGTGCAGTAGCTTCATTACTTTTTCTCCTTGCCTCGAGCGCGTTTCAGGCGAAAAAATTGTGTTTCGCCGCCGTTCGCTCCGCAAAATGTGGTTAATTTAATACGTCGGGCAAAATTCGTTTGTAAAAATCGCCCGATAGTGATATTATATAATACCGAGCAGGTTTTTTCAACCGATTTCGGCTCATAACGGAAAAACGAGGCAAAAGATTATGCAAGCGAAACTGTCGCGCGAAATTATCGAAAACGAAAAACTACGAATCGACAACGCGTTCGTAACGGATTTTATGCCGTTCGCGCCCGAAAACTACGTCAAGGTTTACCTTTACGGGCTGAAACTCGCCTGCTTCGGCGGCGTGGGCGACATTGAAACCGAAATCGCCGGCAAGCTCAATCTCGAGCCGGGGCTCGTGAGCGAGGCGTTTTCGTATTGGGCGAACGAGGGGCTTGTCAATATTCTCTCCACCTCGCCCGTTGCCGTCGAGTACCTTGCCGTGAACAAGGGAACGCTGGCTCTGCGCAAGTTTTCCAAAACCAAATACAAGGACTTTAACGACCAGCTCCACGCGATGCTGCCCTCGCGCAATATTCTGCCCAACGAATACAACGAGTACTACTCCATCATGGAAGCTATGCACATCGAGCCCGAAGCGATGCTCGCGATTATCGCCTATTGCATCAGGCTGAAAGGTCAGGACGTGGGCTATCCGTACATACTCGCGGTGGCGCGCAACCTCGCGCGGCAGGGCTGTCTTACCTACGACCGCGTGAACGAGCAGCTGTCCGAGTTCGACCTCTACGACAAGGACGTAACGGCGGTGCTCCACTCCCTCGGCTCCAAAAAAGCCCCGGCAATCGAGGACAAGCGCATGTTTGCCAAGTGGACGAAAACGTTGGGCTTCCCCACGGAAACCGTCGTTCAGGTGGCGAAATCCGTCAAGCGCGGCGGCATGGACAGGCTGGACGCGCTGCTCGTCAAGTACTATGAAAATCATCTGTTTTCCATGGCGGAAATCGACGAATTCAACCGCAACCGCGACCGTCTCTACTCGCTCACGAAAGAAATCAACAAGCGCATCGGCGTTTACTACGAGCAGCTTGACTTCATTATAGAAACCTACGTCACCAGATGGCTGGGCTACGGCTTCACCGACGAAACGCTGCTCACGATTGCCGAATACTGCTTCAGGTGCAATATCCGCACGCTCGAGGGCTATAACGCCACCGTAGAGAAGTTTTACAAGCAGGGGCTTATCACCGCGGACGACATCGGGGAATTTCTGGGCGAAGCCGTGCGCCGCGACGCGGACATCCGCGAGGCTCTGGAAAAAGCCGGCGTAACCCGTCCCGTCACCAGCCGCGACCGCGATTCCTACCGCACCTGGACGTATTCGTGGAAAATGGACAGGGACGTCGTGCTGTACGCCGCCTCGCTGGCTGCCGGCAACGCTTCGCCCGTTTCGTACATGAACGCCATTCTCGGCGGCTGGCACAACGCAGGCGTGACTTCGCTCGAGGGCGCGAAAAAGTTCGGCGCAACTCGCGCTTCCGCCGCTCGCGAAACCGCCGCCACCGTCACCAAGACCTACACCAGCGAGCAGCTGAACGCGATGTTCGACAGTCTTAACAACGAGGATTTGTGATTATGGACTATAAA
>OIGD01000511.1_pt1 | contig 45951 bp, 30 predicted proteins | sample 1582211 | NCBI WGS metagenome assembly OIGD01 (sample SAMN04414078, study PRJEB24778) | human gut metagenome | material: faecal | host: Homo sapiens
CAGCGAAAACGACGACAGGCGAACAACAACAGACAGGCAAAAGGGAAAAGACGGGAAAAAAGCAAACCGGACGGCGGGAAAAGCAACTAAGGCGACAACGGACGAAGGCAAGTTTCGTTTTTGTCATTCACCTCTCGCCGCTTTCCCGCAAGCAGCGATTTTTTTCGCTCTCCGCGTTTGACTGATTGACATTTATGGATTTGACTTTATGTTGTATTCAGTATATTCTATATATATTCTAAAGGGGGGACGACTGTGGCAGACGACATCAACAGCTCGGCGAGTTTCGGCCAAAGCAAAAACGACAGTGAAGAATTGCCGATCATTGTCGCTCAGCGCTTTTTAAACATTTTTCGCCAGCTGCACATTTTCAGCGACGAAAGGCGCGAAGCTTTCAATAAGATGCTGCTGGAACTGCCGCCGGAAGTCAAATCCATTTTTCAGAGCCTGCCGGGCGGCACCCCGTTGCAGGAATATATGGAAGATCTGGAGCAAAAAAGCAAAGGGCTTGAGCCGGTCGCACACCACAGCCACCAGAAAAACAGCAATATTTTGCAGGAAGCCCTGTCCGAAAACAGAAGCACGGGGGGAACGACCGGCGGCGAGGGAATCATCAACGGCGACAATTTCGCGCGGATTCTGGCCAGCAGTCTGGCCCAGTCAAACGCCGAAATTATCCGCGAACTGCAAAACACCCGCCCGGCGGCAGCCGGCATTGAGGGCGGAAGCGGAACGGGCGGCGGCTTTGACGGCCCGATGAAACTGGTTGCCGACGAATCCTTTACCAACATCATCTCCAAAGCATTGGCCGAAGCAATCGAAAACTCAGAAAAGAAACGGCTGGAAGACAACAAAATGATTGCCCGTTCGTTTACGGAGCTGCAGGAAAACCTGACCAAACTGATCGAACAGAGCAGTCAGCTTAAATTTATTTCCGGCGGCGACGGCAAAACGGCGGCGGCTCCCATTCAGATGAAAGGGCTGGTCGACGATCTGGTCAAAGCCCAGTCCGCCTTTTTAAAAGAAACCACGAAAAGCCAGAAAGAAGAGCTTTCTTCCATCATCTCCACCGCCATCAAGGAAAGTCAGAAAGTTTCCACCCAGGCGCTGATTGAATCTTTTAAGAAAATCAGCGAAGAAAAAATTCCGACGCCGATCACTTACGCCGCCTCGTCCCCGAAGGGCCAGCCGGCAATGGAATCGGTCGAACAGGCGCTGAAAGCGCAGGGAAAAGAGTTTTCTTCCATCATCTCCATGGCATTGAAAGAAAGTCAGAAAAATTCCGCGCAGACGATTATCGAAACCCTGGAAACGCTGAAAAAAGATTCGACCGTTTCGGCCGGCGGACAAAACAATCTCAAGGTTGAAGAAATCATGCGGATGCAGGCCAACCTGTTCCGTGACATTGCCCGTGCGCAAAATCAGGAGTTTTCGGCCTTGATATCCTCGGCGCTGAAAGAAAGCCAGCGTCAGTCGACGGAAGCAATCATTGCCGCACTCAGTCAGCTGCAAACGGCACCGGTGCAGACGGTGGCGGTACCGGTACCGATGCCTGCCGTCAACAGAGAAATTCCCGCCGCCTTGCAGCCCGCGGTTCATGAGCGGCCGGCGGCGCCGCAAATGCCCGAACCGACCGCGTCCACCCCGATGATCGACAAGTATCTGGACGGCATTGACGAAGAGGAAGAAACGGAAGAGAAAGCAAACGCGACGGTAATTGAGGAAACGCCGAAAAAGAAAAAGAAGAAGAAAAAGAAGAAAAACCGGGAAGCCGAAAACGGCACGACAGGAACCGTCGATGACGAATCGGACGAAATGCCGGCCGGGGAAGAAAAAACGCGACAGGAAACAAAAACGGAAATTCCGACGGCAGGCGGAGCCGAAAAGGAAAAGGCGCCGGCAGAAAGCAAAGTTTCCGCGCCGGCGGCCGATGAAACTCCCAAAGCGGCAGAAGCAGGCAAACCTGCCGCCGGGAAAGCACCGACGGACAAAACGGAAAAAGAAAATCAAAACGCCGCCCGGGAAGCGGCGGCAGAAAAAACGACGGAAGAGAAAGCCCAACCGGCAGAAGAAAAGGCAAAACCGGCAGAAAGCGCTCCCAAAGCGGACAAAACGGCAACCTCAAAGCCCGAACCTGCTGCTGCCGCGGAGGAAGGAAAAGAACCGCAGATTTCGCCGATGCTGCGTAAACTGATGACGATTTCGACCGCCTTTGCCGACGTGCAGGACATTAAAGACAGTGATCCGGGCGACGACTGGGGCTGGGGTTTCGGCGGAAGCGACAGCCAAAAGACGGACAATGCGGCCGGCGGAAGCGACGGCTATGGCTTTGAAACCGACGACGACGGCTATTCCGCAGCCGCAACTGCCGACGCCGGCGACGGCGAAGACTGGGAGTGGGAATACGAAGAAGTGCCCGCCGACGCCGAGATGAGCGGAGAAGAAGGCGAAGACTGGGAATGGGAATACGAAGAAGTTCCCGCCGATGCCGAAACGAGCGGAGAAGAAGGCGAAGACTGGGAGTGGGAATACGAAGAGGTGCCCGCCGACGCCGAAACGGCCGGTGAAGAAAACGGGGACTGGGAATGGGAATACGAGAATACCCCGGCAGCCGCGGCTGAAACGGAAGATGAGGTCTATGAAGAAGCGGCGGCGGAAGACAGCAGCCTCAGTCCGGATGAATTTGCTCAGACTTCGGAAATCGTCGTCGACAGCCTGCCGCAATTCGTGCTGCTCGGACTGGAGGACGAAAAATTCCGCGATCCTTATATTGAAAACAGTGACAATATCGGGTAAATTGAAAGGAAAACAATTTGCCTGAAACAAACGACAACCAGAATTACCGCGAAGGGAGTGACGCATAATGGAACCAAACAAAGCCGCCGGAACAGCCGACTTGTGGTACGTTGACAACTACATCCTGCTGAAAGACTATTACGACCGCACGATTTCCCGGATTGCCGCCCGCTGCGTCCGCAAAGGCAACATTGCGATCGAAGACTACCCCTTTTTCGGATACATACTTGACGTTCTGGAAGAAATCAGCGAAACCGGCGAATACATATTGCAGCACCGGGAACTGTACCCGTATGTCGAACGCAAAATCGCCGGCGGGCTGAACGGGCTGAAAAAAACGCTGATTGAATATCAGAACGAACTGAAAAGCAATTCCACTCCCGACATGATCAAGGAAGACGCGCGGGAAGTGGAAAAAATGAAGCAGGCGCTGGGCGACGTCGACAAATCGGCAGACCCGACCGTGGGCGCCGGCATGGGAATGGAACAACTGATGGAAAAGCTGATGCAGGAAAACAACATCAAGCCCAACTTCCCGGCCGAAGACGATAAAAAATAATTTTAACAGTCAACCTTATTAAAACGGAAAGTAACCGACTAATGTTTAAAATCTGTCATAATTTCAAAAAAATTACCGTTTGTCTTCTGTGGGCGGGCATGCTGGCCGGCTGCAAAACGCCGGCGCCGGAACCGGAGCCGGTCGAAGCGGATCCGCTTTCCGCCGCCTCCCTCATCAACCTGCAGGATCCCAACATGATCCGCACGCCGAAAGGCGCCAGTTCGCTTGATCTGGAAACGCCGCTGCGTTGCAACGTCAACTGGAAAACGCAGGAAATGATCACCGCCCTGCCTTACAACATGAAAGCCTTCAACCTCACCCGCAACGGCATCAACAATCCGTTGCCGCGCTTTGAGGTAACCGGTTTTTCCTTCAAAACCATGCCGGCGGAAAAAGCGCTCCTGAAACTGCTTAAAGAAGCGGATATCCGGCTGGTGGCCAAAGATGCGCCTTACACCAGCATTTCGGCGGAAAATTTGCGCGGCGAACTGTCGGAAGTGGTCAAAATGATTACTGATGCGGCCGAAATTTACTATAACTACAACGCCGAAACCAAAACGCTGACCATCAGCCGCAAAAACAACTTTACGCTCTATGTGCCGAAATCGCGGCCGATCATTCTGGCACTGCTCGACGTTCTGCGCGGGTCGGGCATCACCAACATCACGACCGACTGGTCCGATTACTCAATCACCTTCGATGCCGATTTTGAACTGAGAACCAAAATTCAGGATCTTCTCGACTATTTTGAGGAAAATCCGGTGTTGATCGCATATGACGTCAGCGTATTTACCATTTATCCGTATAATGCGCAAAATGACATCGAGTGGCAAAAACTGCTGAACATCTTTGATTTCGGCACCATCAAAACCGCCAAAACCGGCGTTATCGGACGGGTGCTGACCACTTCGGACGATCTGAATTTCAAAACCCTGCAGCGGTTCCTTTCCGGCCAGGCCAGAGTGGTTAAGGCGGCAGAGGGAAAATTCGTGGTTCCCAACCTGTGGCTGGCTCGTTTCGACATCGGCAAATGCGCCGCCCGGAAGTCGCCGGAGGCTCAGGTTTCGCTCTTGGCAAAATCCTCCCTGATGCCGCAAAACCGGATTTTTTCGGACATTACGCTGGAAGGCACCGAAGGACAGATCACCCAGTTCAACATTCGCAGCAAACTGGGAGAAAATTTCCTGATCATCGGCATCCCCAACGAAATTTTCGGCATCAGCAGCCCGAAATCGGAAACGATCGTGTTTATGGTACCGAGAATCATCCGTACCTTAAAAAAACAGGTACCGACGGCAAATTAATAATTATCGCAATTAAAGGAGATTAGGGAAAATGGACAACATCAACAAAGCTCCCGGCGGAACCCCCGTCCGGCATAAGCTGAAAAAGGTAAAAAGACCGATCAAACGCCCCGTCAGCACGCCGGAAACACTTTCCGTCCCGCCTAAAACCACGGAATTTGCCGCTCCGCGTCCGGATCAAAGTATTGCTCCGGCCATGACTTCCTCCGCCGCGGCGGAGGAACATCAGGCGCCCGTGCCGGAAAAAATGGACGCTTTCAGCCTGGACGCCTTTCTTGACGGCGACAATCTGCCGGCTATTCAACAAGATACGAGATTACAGCAGAACAATTTTGAACGCGGCTTTATCCGCGACGAGGACATCAATCCGATGCCGCCCAGCTGGAAAGACAGAATGGTCGTCGGCGATTTGTACACCGGCTTTGCCGTTTTCGTCACCGCCGCCGTTTTCCTTTTGTTCGGTATCATGTTTGCCAAAATATTCTTAAGCGGTCCGACCACCGTTCAAAACGGTTTGCAAGGCGTTGTCATCAACTCGGAGGTACCGCGGGGACGAGCCCGCTGCGGCGTGGCCGAAAAAACACAGGGCTGCGTTTTGTACATTATGAATCCGCAGCGTCAGGACTTAAACGGCCGCGATTTTTACGATTTGGCCGCCCAGTTGACCGGGCGCCAGCGGTTTATGATCGAAACCGGAAACATGCGCTATTCCAGTATTAAAATCAAACCGGGCGAAATTGCGCAACTTAACATTCCGCCTTTGCAATAAGTCGTTTTCCTTCATCCCTCCCCTTGATGGGAGGGATTTTTTTATACCGCTCCGCGACAGGCGTGTGGTGGCGAAATTGCGCAGCTTAACATTCCGGCCGTTTTCCTTCATCCCTCCCCTTGACGGGAGGGATTTTTTTATACCGCTCCGCGGCAGGTATGTGGCGGCGAAATTGCACAGCTTAACATTCCGGCCGTTTTCTTTCATCCTCCCCTTGACGGGAGGGATTTTTTTATACCGCTCCGCGACAGGCGTGTGGTGGCGAAATTGCGCAGCTTAATATTCCGGCCGTTTTCTTTCATCCTCTCCTTGACGGGAGGGATTTTTTTATACCGCACCCCGCGGCAGGCATGTGGTTAAAGAGAGCTTACAGCTTTTTTCGTTTCCTCTTTTCCTTCCTCCGTCTTTTCTTGCTCTCCCTGCTTTTTTCCGTTCTTCTTTTTTTCGCTCTTTTCATCTTTCCCGTTTTGCTCTTTCCCCCTTTTTCCTCTTTTTCGTTTCTTTCCCTGTTCTTCCTTTTTCCCTCTTTTCTGCTTTCCTTTTCCTTCTTTCCGTTCTTTTTTTCCGCCCTTTCCACCTTTCCCGCTTTGCTCTTTGCGTATATAAGACTCTTTTGCCGTTGTAGCAAAAACGGTCGGAAAATGCCTGACAAAGGACAAAGGCATTTTTTATGAATATGTGTACCGTTTGCACATATAATGCGGACCCCGAAAATACTTTGTTTCTTCGTCCCGAAATATCGAAGACCGCTCTTTTACGGAGAAAAACGCTTGAAAACGGGGGAATGATCGGAAAATCAACCGTCGGAAAGGCATGGTCATTACGGAAACCGGAGGTGTTCCGATCCGTAATATTCATATGTTACCGGGGATGCCGCCCGAATATTCCGTCAATTCAATTGCAGGCTGTTTCAAAGGCAAGAGCGTTTGTCGATATATAAGTGTTGGGGAAATGCAAGGTTTCGGGATTGCAACCGGGAATTTTGGCACCAAGGACACTACGCTGATCTCTAAGAACACTCAAAGGATAGTCAAGAGCATTCGTAAAAAGACGCCGGGCAAAGTCTGCTCACACCGGACTTTGCCCCGTTTACGACGAACCGGGCAGCCATCGTTTTGTCAGGGTGTCATGCCCTTAAGGTGTTTGCCGGCACCGTGAGGGTTACACCCGCATATGAAGAACCCCGCGCTTTATGTGAGGCCCTTTTTATTGCGCCAGCAGCTTTTTTTCGTCTCTCCTTTTACGGAAGATTTTTACACACCTGGAACAATCTGTCGGAAGCAGCGATAACCGTCCTCTTCTTTGGGCTGTGCCTTCGATGGTTTTGCAAAGAAAAACAAAGACATATTTCAGCAGCTGCCGGAACGCCACGCCGCAAACGCCTTTTTTGGGCGGTTACGGTTTCTTTCTTTGTACCTGCAACGGCATAAACTTATCCGGCGGACAATAAACGGCTTCTTCTTTGCCGGAAATGATTTTGACCGAAGAACGTCCGGTCTTGACGTTTATGCCTTCAAAAAACAGGCTGACCGGAACCTGCAGCACCTGGCTGATCATCCACAGACGGCTGCCGGACACGCGATTGTTGCCGTTTTCATATTTTTGTACCTGCTGAAAGGTTGTTCCTACCGAGCCGGCCAGTTCGACCTGGCTTACATGCCGAAGCTTGCGGAAATAGCGTATCCGGCCGCCGATAAAAACGTCTATCGGATTAGGCTGGTTGTTTGGCGTGCGGGCACGATAGTTTTTAACAGGGTTAGTCATAGTCTGTTCCTCAAATTTTTTACCAAAAATCTGACCACCTTTCCGTTTTTCGTTCGCAAATAAAACAAAAACCACCAGAAGGTGGTCGGAGAGGTAGAAAAATCATGCATAACTATGATCCCTTAAGCCTTTAAAACCTGAGGGTTTCTGGACATTGCTTAAAGCTCCCCGGCCTTGGCTTGGCAGGGGATATACAAACTGTACGGACAATGCGGCCGACAGTTTCACGGTATGATATCCGCTAATACCGGTTATGCGAGAGCTTTCTACGACTCCGCATCCTCTCGGATGCTGAGCAGCAACATTGCTGCCTGTTTTTCAAGTTAAACAATAATTCTGCCAAAAGCAACAACTATTTGAAGAACGGCAAAAATCCCGACATGCAGGGATACATGTACCCGGCATTTCTTCTCTCACCCCTGCGACCAAGGATATATACCGCTTTCTTTAAATTAAAGTAAAAACGGAACTTGATAAATATAACAACTTTTATTTTAAAAACGGCAACATCTAACCTTCAATTTTAAAATAAGCTTTTCGGCACGTTTTCTTCCTGCCCGCAGAAAAAACCGGTTTTGCGCACAAAACAAGCAGACTGCTATAAAAGTTTTTAAGCGCATGCCTTACCCGGCAGGAAAAACCGTTTTGTCTTTTGACCGAAAAGCAGCTAAAATGAGAAAAAAACGAAAAATTGCACCATCGTTTGCCGGCCGTCGAACATAATTACGCCAGCGCCGATCCATTCGCATCATGCGCGGCAAAAGGTTCCCGCGTAAAACACGCGGTTTTTCGTATGCGGATATAATCCTCACGGTGCCGACAATGTCTTAAGGGCATAAGAGGGACTGATAAGGCGATTATTACCAGCTTGCCGTAAACGGATCAAAATCCATAGTCAACTGACTTTTCTCCGCGTTTTCTTTAAGTTGATTTCGGATATACTCGGCTATCTTTTGGGTATTCTTTCCACCGGTATCGACACAGTGCCCTTTACACCAAAACTCTCGGTTTCTATATCGAAATTTCGCATTTCCCCATCTTTCGTATATCATAAGACTGCTTTTACCTTTGAGATATCCCATTATTGAGCTTACCGAAAACTTAGGTGATATCTCCCGTAACATATGAATATGGTCCGGACAAACTTCGGTTTCAACAATTCCTGCTCCTTTTCGTCGGCATGTTCCCTAAGTATAGCTCCTATTTCCGCCCTAAAACGCCTTTCTGCAATATTTCGGGACGATGGTATTTTCGGGTTCCATATTGTGTGTTCATTAAGACTGCTGCCGGCCCGTATTTCTTACAATAGCAAAGGAATTTTATACGCAAAGAGCAAAGCGGAAAAGATGGAAAGGACGGGAAAAAGAAGGACAGAAAGAAGGGAAAGAGAAACGAAAAAAAGAGGGAGAACAAAGTGGGAAAGAGGAAAAGAGCGGAAAAAAGAAGGGCAGAAAGAAGGGAAAGAGGGAAAGCAAAGCGGGAAAGAGGAAAAGAGCGGAAAAAAGAAGGGCAGAAAGAAAGGAAAGAGAAAGAGCAAAGCGGGAAAGGTGGGAAAAGCGGGAAAAAGAAGAAAAGGAAACGCAAAGAGCGAAATGGAAAAAAGCCGTAAGTTCTCCTCAACCATGCCCCCGGCGCAGGGTTTTCCCGCTACAAAAAAGCCGAAACCTTGGGTTTCGGCTTTGATAAAAAACATGGAAATCCCCGCTCTAAGTAACTTCCGTTACCGCGCGCAGGTTGCCGTCACGGTTGATTTGCACGACTCGCAGTTTATGATGCATTTCCTCAATCGTTTTCTTGCGATCCATGGTCGGATAAGTATGCAGAATACGATCGACAAAAGCCTCGTAAGCGGCGGTCGAACTTTCCGCGTGGATGGTGGCCAGACAGTTGTCGTGGCCGGATCCCATCAGTTCCCAAAGCGCGCCGGCGTTACTGGTGGAAATTTCGCCGCCGATGATCGCGTCGGGCGTAAAACGTACCACCAAGTCGATGATTTTGGCATAGTCGAACTGGTTTGTCTGTTCGGTACGCGACATCACGATATGGGTGCGGTTAGGATGCGGAACCAGCAGTTCGCGCGTATCTTCAATGGTGATGATCCGTTTATGAATATCCAAAATCTTCAGCAGGTTGTTCAAAAACGTCGTTTTACCGGTAGAAGTCGCACCGCTGACCAGAATATGATCGCCGCGCTTGATGCTGAGCAACAGCCGTTCATAAGGATCTTCCGGATCCTTGATCGTTTTCAGCGGATTGATCTGATGAAGCTTTTCCCCCTGCTTCAAACCGTAGTCGCCCAAGCCGAAAGCCACGTCGTCGCTGTGCACGCGGATGGTAAGCGCAATGCCGCCGGTCAGATCTTCTTCGTCATACATCACGTTTTTGCCGCAAATGGCAGAAAAACGGTGTTCGCCGGGAATGCTGGCATAAACCACCGGACTGCCGGCAACCGGATCAAACGGAATTTCATAGGTGTTGGCGACAATATAAAGCAAATCGGTCAGATATTCCTTCGTCAGCTTTTCATCCTTGTACATCACCCAGGGATAGGCGCGTTTGCCGCGCAGGCGCAGCCAGACCTGGCCGGCGCGGTTGATTGCCACTTCTTCGATATTGTCCTGATTGTACCAGTATGAAAGCGGTCGCAGAACAGATTCCAATACTTCAAAGCTCATGTAACCTCCTTAAAACAACTGCGGTACGCCGCTGCTTGATGAAGACGAAGACGACGAAGAAGACGAACCGCCGCCCATACTCGGCGGAGGCGGAGGCGTTGCTCCGACCGTCGAAGCCGGCGCGCGGCCGGACTGTTTGGCGCTGCTGTCCTCCAGCAGAACCGGCTGAACTTCAGCTTTCTCAGATTCGTAAACGACCTGAGAGGAAGCCGAGCCGCCACCGCCGCCGGCCTGTTTGATCCGACGTTCGGCTGCCTGCGTGGCAATACGGTCCTGCGCTTCCTTATCGTCGATCAGCACGTCTTTCTTCTTCATGTTGGTCGAGGCGTCGGCATCACGCTCCAGCGTTCTCAGCCACAGGTCGACTTTCGGATAGACGATGATACGGGTACCGGCCGGAACATAAGTCAGCGCACGGATGTTGGTCTTGTCGGACAGGATCATTTCAAAAATCTGGTTCATCTGGTCAATGAAATTCTGACGCGCGTCATTGGCCGCCTGTTGACGGGACGTTTCCGAATCCATGGTGCTTTCTTCTTCATCGGTCGCCATCATATAGCTGGTTGCGCTGGTTAAAAGCGTGGTAATCAGCGGCATGCCGTATTTCTTGCCAAGCTGCTGGTCAACATAACCCAGCGCGCCGCCGCGTCCCTGAGCGTCGCCGGTTTCGCCCTGGAAGGTAAACAATACGCCGTCGGGACGGATCAACCGCTGCCAGACAATGGTAATGCGCGCGGATTCCGACGCGGTTTCGGTACCACCGCCGCCGGCAGTGCCGCCGAGTTCGCCCATCAGCCGGCTGCCGGCCGGAATGACGATGTTCCTGCCGTCTTCGGCATAGACATTGCGCTCAACAAACGCCGTAATCGGCACCGGATTCTGCGTATCGATGGAACGGGCAATAACAGCCGGAATCGGCTTGTCGGCCAAAATCATTTCGCTCATGTCCACCCGCCAGGAAGAAATAACCTTGTCAATGCCCTGTTCCTGCCAGTCTTTCTGGTAGCCGTCAAACGCCTCCTTGCGGATGCTGGAACTGATTTTGCCGACGTACATTCCCTGCCGGCGCTCGTTTTGCGCCGTCTGCAAAGCCGCCGCCCGCTGCGGATCATAACGCTCGCCCGGACCAAAACCGCCGCCGGGACCGAGGTTGCCGCCGCCGGTACCGGTGCCGTACGCGCCGCCCTGGCCGAAAGTTCCGGCCGGAACGAACATTTCGCCGGTATCGGCTTTTTTGGCCGCTTCTTCAATACCGATCAGCGAACCTTCGCCGTCCACGATCAAACCGTCCGGCAACAATTTGCCGATAACCGTTCCCTTTTTGTCAACGACATTGCCGTCTTCCAGAATATCGCCCAGATATTCGCCGTCCGGCGTCAACGCAATGTTCAGTGAACGTTTGAACTGACCGACGTCGGCAACCTCTCGCGCGCCGACTTCCGGCAACTCCGCCGGCTGAGCGGGCTGCGGCTTCTCATACCAGTTCAATTTGGTATTGCCGATTACCGAACCGTCCAGACTGATGGCCGAACCGTCTTTGTTCAGCTGACCGATGACATTGCCGCGGGCGTCAACGATTTCCCCGCCTTCAACCGCTTCGCCGAGAACGTTGCCGTTAAAATCAAGCACTTTTCCTTTGGCGTCGACATAACCGATAACTTTGTTGTTTTTGTCATAAACCAGTTTGCGCTTTTCTCCGGCCATGCCGATTACATTGCCTTCGCCGTCAACGACGGAACCGTCGGCCTGCAATTTGCCGATAACTTTTCCGTCCTTGTCAAGTACGTTACCGTTGACGTCAATATGCCCCAGAACCCTGCCGTCGGCAGCAACGGCAAGCTGCTGCTCGTCGGCGCTGACGCGGCCGATCACCCTGCCCTTGGCGTCCACCGCCTGCAACCGGGGCGAAACATAACCGATAATGTTGCCGTCCTTGTCATAAATGGGCTGTCTTTTCACCGCTTCGTAAAACTGCAGCGGCCGGGCGCGGGCAATCACTTCGCCGGCGGCGGAAATGATGTCGCCAGAGGAACCCAGAGTGCCGACCAGCTCGTTTTCCGCATTCAGAACCCGGCCGTCGAGCCTCAGTTCACCGAGAATGGCGTTTAAATTGTCACGGATGTGGAAATCACGGTTGCCGCGGCCGATCGCTTTGCCTTCCTTGTTGACCAGAAAACCTCTGGTCAGGGCGCCAAGGTTCTGATTGCCCAGCGACAGCACCTGTCCGTCGGCGGTAATATAGCCGCTGACCAGATCATTGTTGTCGTAAATATACATGTCGTAAAGGGCATATCCCGCCTTTTCGCCGCCGATGACGACATTGCCGTCGAAATCGACCATGCCGCTCTTTTCGCCGCGGCCGTTGATCACTTCCGCCTTGTCGTTGACGGTACCGATCAACTTGTTGTCATTGCCGAAAGCAAAACGGTATTTGAACAAAATTCCGGTCGGCAGCCCGGTTTTGGAGCTGACCGAATCGTCCGGACGAATATAGCCGATGACGCTGTTTTGCGCATTAATTACGGTACCGTCGAGCGTTGACCGGCCGGTAATCACATTGTTGAAATTCATCACCGGCGCCACTTCCACCCGTTTGCCCGTCAATGCGCCTTTGCCGTCCAAAAGCTGACCGCGGCGATTGATGCAGCCGAGATTCTGGTTGGCGTAATTCAGCACCTTGCCGTTGGCGGCAACGGTGCCTACCGTATTGCCGTTAAAGTCAATTACCGCACCCGGTGTTACCGCATGACCGATAATCGTATTGTTGACGGAAAACACCTGTCCGTTGGGCAAAAGACGTCCCATGTTGACTTCGCGATAGTTGCGGACTTCGCCCTGCGCCGCCGTCACTCCGACAAACTCGCACCGCTCATCAATCACCGGCATATAAGAAACGGCGCCGCCGACAACAATGCCGCCGTTGTCAAAAACAACATCGCCCGCACCGGCTTTGCCGACGACGGAAGCGCCCGTGTCGCGAACCGTTCCGCTGCTGTCGACATAACCGATAAAACGTCCCTGAAAACCAAGCGCCAGGCTGCGGGCACGTGCTTTGCCGACAACCGGCATCATGGCGTTCGGGTTATTCAGGTCGGAAACGACTTCGTCATCGGGCAAAATTTTGCCGACGGTCTTTAACGACTTGTCGAGCAGCATGTTGCCGTCCGCCAGAATGCCCAAACTGTTGCCCCGGTCGTCAACGGCATAACCGACGTCGATGTTTTTGCCAAGAATCAGGTTTTTTTCATCCACGCCGTAGCCGTATTGCGTCAGCCGGCCGCCGATTACCGCGTTGTTATTGACCATTTCTCCGTTCGGATGCACAAAGGCGACCGTCCTGCCGCTCAAATTATAGATTCCGCCCAGCGGCAGCAGATTGCCGTCGATGCCGCCGTCCGCATTATAAACATAACCGAACGGCGACAGAAATTTCTTTTCTTCTCCGTTGACATAGGCGGACCCGATACCGTTGACACCTAGCGCCCGGTTTAAGGAATCGACGACCAGGCGGGTTTCAAAAGTCATGCCGATGCCGCGGCCGTTATAGTCGGAAGCGCGGCTGCCGTAAACGGTGCCGACAGGCGTGCCGCCAAGGAGAATTACTTGTCCGTTTCTTAAAGCGTGGCCTTTTAAGGTGCCGCAATAGTCAAACACCGGGCCGGTTACCGCCAACCGGCCGATTTCGGCCCCGTCGGCGCCGAAAACCAGTCCCCGCGGCCCCATGGTGCCGATAAAATTGCGCGCTTTGGCAATCCGCCCTTCCGGCATAATGCGGCCGACATATTTGCCGGCGGCGTCGGTCACCGTCGACGCGATGTCCGCCATATAGCCGATAACTTCGCCTTTGGCGTCGGCAACGGTACCGTCAATCAGCAGGCGTCCGATCACCTTGTTTTTGGCGACGACCTCACCGTTGTAAGTTACAAAACCGATATATTTGCCGCCGTTATCGAAAGCATAGCCCGATTTGACGATGCGGCCGATAATCTTATCCTGATTGTCGTAGGCAAAACCGTTGGCTTTGATCAGGCCGATCGCCTTGCCCTCAAAATCCGTCACTTTGCCGCCCGGAGCAATGCTGCCGATAAACTTGCCCCCCGCGTCAATCACCATTTTGGAGGAAATCAGCCGGCCGTCGATCACATAATCGTTGCCGACCCGGCGATAAGCATAACCGTCGGGGGAAACAAAGCCGATGTTCTGTCCCTGCAGATTGGAATACAAACCGTCACCGGTCAGCCGGCCAACGGTTTCGCCGCTGTCAGAATAAACCAAACCGGGAAACAGCACCGCGCCCAAAACCGAAAAGCGGTCGTCGACGACCAAACCGTTGGGCAGCACCTTGCCGACGATTTTGCCGGTGGCCAGACGCACGGTACCGTCATTGTTCACCTTGCCGAGCAGACGGTTGTCGTTGCCGATGGCAATCCCTTTCGGCACCACGCCGCCGATTAGGTTGCCTTCGAAATTGACGATCAAACTGTCGGCCGTAATGTTGCCGATCAGCTGGTTTTCAAAGCTGACGACTTTGCCGTCGGGGATCACTTTGCCGATCAGGTCGCCGTTGAAGTCAATGGCGGTGATTTCCTGAGCCGAAGCAACGGAAACGCTAAAAGCCAGACAGCCGACTGCCGCTGCGGTTTTCACGGATAACGTCAAGATTTTGCCCAACTTAAGTTTCAATGCTAGTTCCTCCGATTTTTAGCCACTTCCTGCAAAGCGTAGCCGGCGACTTTTTTATCCAGATTGACAAACGAACCGTTGCTCTTCAGGTAGCCGATAATTTTGCCGTCGCGGCCGATGACGCTGCCGTCATAACGCAGGCGTCCGGCATACTGGCCGTCATTGCCGAGAATGGTGGTACCAATCTTATAAATCCGCCCCAGAACGGCGTCGTTATTGTCCACCGCCAGGTCGGAAGACAGGCTGCGGCCGATCACTTCGCCGCTGCGGCCGGTGACAATACCGGCAAAGTTGACGCTGCCGACCACTTTGTCCGCGTCGTCAATAACAATGTCGCCGTCGATCACTTCGCCGATCAGCTTGCCGGAATTGTTGATCACGCTGCCGTCGGACAAAACCCGTCCGATATTGATGTTCAAGACGTCAATCACGCTGCCGTCGGGCATGACCGCGCCGATCACCTTACCGCCGAAGTCAATGACCGCGCCGCGTTTGAGCAGACTTAGGTTCTTGTCGGTCGAACCGCCCGGCAAAATGGCGGTTACGTTGTTGTTTTTAAGGTCGATTACGTCGCCCAGGGAATTGACCCGCCCCTTGTAGGCGCCCCAGATGTCAATGACGATATTTTCGGGGATAACCTCTCCGACCACTTCCAGATCCGAATTCAGCACTTTGCCGTCGGAAGAACTGCGACCGACCGTTTTGCCGTCAAAATCCACTACCCGGCCGTCGGTCAGGCTGTAACCGAGAAACGCGCCGTCATAGCCGATGGCCGCGCCGCGTTTGAGCACCGCCCCCTTGTATTCGCCGTTGGCGTCAAAAAAGACGCCTTTGGCATCCACCTTGCCGAGCTTTTCGCCGAAACGGTTGACGACTTCGCCGTTGTAGCCGGTCTGGCCGACGATATTGCCGTCAAAATCGGCAATCAGCCCGGAAGCCGCGGGATTGCCCGGCACATGGTTGTAAAAGCTCATGCCGTCGCTGTACATTTTGCCCATTGACACGCCTTTGGCGTCATAGACGTATCCGTCGGGGAACAAATGACCGATCAGTTTGCCGGAAGGGTTCAGCACCGCCGTTTTTTCCGGCATCGCCACGCCGATGATTTTGTTGTTTTCGTCAACCAGGACATTGTGAGCCAATAATTTTCCCGCCGACTGGCCTTTGATCGAAACCCGTCCGCTTTCGTTGACCATGTTAAGGAAATTTCCTTCCAGATCATAAGCGTAGGTATTTTCAAGCACCCGGCCGACGTAGCCGCCTTTCTTGTCAAACACGTCGCCGTAAGTGCCGACGCAGCCGACCGCTTCTCCCTGCGGAGAAAACACCAGTCCGTTGGAGTTGACCGTTCCCAGGAAATTGCCGTCATAAGAAAGCGCTATGCCCGAACGGGAAACGCCGCCCACGATCTCGCCCTTCTCGTCCAAAACGGTACCGTCCGGATTAACGCAGCCGACATAGGAACCGCCGCCGTCGCGGACAATGCCGTCGGTATCCACCTCGCCGATCATGGTGCAGGTATTGTCAAACACCGGACCGGGGGTGACCACTTCGCCGACGTAGGCGCCGCTTTCGTCCACCACCACGCCGTCGGCGTTGACCTTGTATCCGGTATCTTCGTTAGACTTGCGGATTACGCCGTCTTTTTCCAGATAACCGATGTTTTTGCAGCCCAGACCGACAACCAGCCCGCCGCGAACCAGCCGGGCGACGATTTTGGAGCCGGAGGGGTTTTTCACCAGTCCGTTGGAGAGAATGCGGCCGACGATTTGTTTGCGGTCGTTTTCAACCGTTCCGTTTGAATTGACCTTGCCGAGAATTTCCCCCTGCGGGGTAACCGGAATCATCTGTTCCTGAATCAGGCGTCCGAGGATCGTCTGCGTGCTGTTGACCACATTGCCGTTTTCGTCGACATAACCGACAATGTTGCCGTCTTTGTCGTAAACTTCGCCGTTTTTGCCGACATAGCCGCTGATTTTGCCGAACTTGTCGAGCACGATCTGAGAGAAACCGGCAACTTCGCCGATCGGATTGCCGTCCAGGTCGACAATGGTGCCGTCGGGCAGCATTTTGCCGATGACGTTGCCGTTGAAGTCCACCACGTTGCCGTTTTCGTCGACGTAGCCGATGACGTTGCCGTCCTTGTCGTAGGCCAATTTGCGGTTAACCGTTCCCGCCCGGCCGATGACGTTGCCGTTTTCGTCGACGATGGTGCCGTCTTCCAGCATTTTGCCGATGACGTTGCCGTCAAAATCGACCACGTTGCCGTTTTCGTCAATATAACCGATAATGTTGCCGTCCTTGTCATAAGCCAGACGCTGATAAGCCGGACCGGCTTTGCCGATGACGTTGCCGTTTTCGTCGACAATGGTGCCGTCGGGCTGAACCTTGCCGATGACGTTGCCGGCAAAATCGACGACGTTTCCGTTCTCGTCAATATAGCCGATAATGTTGCCGTCTTTGTCGTAAGCCAGCCGGCGGCCGCTGTTGTCAACCCGGCCGATGACGTTGCCCTGTCCGTCGACCAGACTGCCGTCGGGCAGCAGTTCGCCGATTTTTTTACCGTCGGCGCCGATGACGCTTCCGTCGTCGTCAACATACCCCATAACCTTGCCGTCTTTGTCATAAGCCAACAGGTTGCCGGCCGTTCCGGCCGAACCGATTTCCTCGCCGCGAAGGTTGACCAAAGTGCCGTCCGGACGGCTGCGGCCGATGGTGTTGCCGTCAAAGTCGACGACGTTTCCCTTTTCGTCGACATAGCCCATTACGTTGCCGTCCTTGTCATAAGCCAGCCGGCGGCGGACACTCTTGGCATCCAGGTTTTTGTCTGCGATAACGTTGCCGTTTTCGTCCACCCGGCCGACCACTTCGCCGTTGGCGTCGACCACGCTGCCGTCGGGCATAACCACGCCGATGATGTTGCCGTCGCCGTCTACCGCCACCTGGCCGGATTTGGTAACATGACCGATAACGTTGCCGTCGGCGTCAACCACTTCGCCTTTTTCGTTGACGCGGCCGATCACGTTGCCGTTCAGGTCGACTACCGTACCGTCGGGCATTACCCGGCCGATAATGTTGCCGTTTTCGTCATAAACATAGCCCATGTCCACCGCTTTGCCGACCACGTTGCCGTCATTGTCGACCACCGTTCCGTCGGGCAGCATGCGGCCGGTAACGTTGCCGTCGACGTCAACCATCGTGCCGTCGGGATTGACATAGCCGATTACGTTGTTGTTGTCGTCGTAAACCAGTTTACGGTTGTTGGCAACGCCTATGATGTTGCCTTCCCCGTCCACCGCCAGACCGTTCTCGTTTACCCGGCCGACGACATTGCCGTTTTCATCATAAATATAGCCGTCCTCATCGGCATAACCGATCACGGCGCCGCCCGGACCGACGATTGCCCGCTGCATTTTCTTTGCCGTCGGAGCGGCTGCCGTCCCGCTGCCGGACGCCCCCGGAACGGTTTCGCAGAAATTGCAGTCTTCCTTATTGACGGCATTGCCGTAAACCGGTACTTTTTCCGCCTTGGCGCTGTTTTGGGAAACATTGCTTTCGTGCCAGGAAACGATAAAGTTGTTTTGAACGTTTCCGGCCACAACCGGAGTCCAACTCATGGTAACGTCACAGGTTTCCTTGCCGCGCAAAAGCTTGCCGCTGCAGTTGTCGTTGAACTCAAAGCCGTCAAAGGGTGCTTCCGCCAGCTGAACCGATACGATCATCACCGAGGTTTTGCCGTTGGTGCCGAGCGTCAGGACGTTTTTGGCATCGGTGCCGAGCACCACCTGCCCCAGCGGAACCGGGTTCGGGGTCGTCGTCAGCGGAACCTCCGTATCGCCCACGGTGCTGAACTCTATGCTTTCCTGCACGGGAGTGTTGTCAACGACATTTAAAGCGTCATCGTTGTCGGTGAAAACCGGCTCTTCGTATTCGTCAATCGGCTCGTCGCTTGAAAACAGAAGATACAAACCGAAAAGGAAAACGACGAAAGAAGTAATACCAACCGCAAGAATTATGCGGTTGGTTTTTTTGATATAGCTTTCAGAGTGTGTTAAAACTTCTTTGCTCATTGGGTCCTGACTACGCTGCAAAAGACGCCGTTTCTGCCCAGTTTGCTGCACACGCTGTCACCTTCGTCCAAGGTTTTGACCGGTCCGATGCGCAGATGGAAGAGCTCTTTGCCCTGTCCGTCCGCCGGCGCGTCAACTGAGAAGAACGGGTCATAGTTCTTCAAAATTTTGGAATATTTAGAGGACAGGTTGTCCCATAAATTTTCCAGGTTGTCCACATTGGCATCGGTGCCGAGCTCAATCGAAATGTTGGAGCCTCCGTCGGCAAATCCCGATCCGTAACGATACTGGCTGGCCAAATTGCTGGCCGCGGCATCAAATTCCTGCGTATTTTTGATCCGGCGCATCTTGGAGTAATCGAAGTCGCCGCCCTGACCGTTGCCGGCACCGAAGGCGCCGCCGGCCTTGTATCGGATGGTAACCCCTTCGCCGTTATTGCCGCCGCTGTATTCGGGAACAATCATCTCGGACGAACCGGCATTGACATCAACCTGTCCTTCCACATAATTACTGCCGAAACCGTCCGGATAGCTGGCCGAGCCGGCTTTTCCGCGTTTGCCTTCCGGCAGGGCGCCCGGAACGTCCCATTCCTTGTCGGTAATGTCGTCGGCATAACTGATATTATCCAATCCGACCTCATCGGACCTGCGAAGTTTCAGGCAGACGATACGCTTGCCGTTGCGCAGAACCATGTCGCCGATCGCCTCGACGATGATCAGGCGGTTGTTCGGCCCTTTGGTGCGGAATCCGACCGGAACCTCAACCCGCTCGACAATCAGGGTGACGATCGGACGCTGGGTCATATTGAGCGCCTTTTCGCCCAGATCGATATAAGTGAAAATGTCGTCGCGCCATACGCGTTCCGGCGCAATGACAACATCATCCGGGTTGGGAACGTAAACTTCAACGTCAAAACGGAACTGTGTCGGATCCAGCGGAATGCTTTTGATCCAGTCGTTTTTCTGAAATCTTTTGGTAAAGGTGGAATCTACCGACTTGCCGCCGTTGCCGTAATATTTGCTGGCGTTGACGCGGCCGGAAGACGAACCGCCGGAACCGAGCGTCCCCGCCCCGCCGGCGCCGTCGATCACGTCGATGTCAACGATCGCGTTGGTCAGGCGCTCGGTATTGACGCCTTCGCTGCGGACATAAAACACATAACGGTTGCCCGAACGGCCGAAAACGATAATGTTGGTGTCAACGCCGACGTTGGCGCCCTTGCGGGGATAAAGCAGCAAGGTGTTCGGCCCCGAAATCTGTCCGTCAAAAGTCGCGTTGTCGCCGATGTAAATGTCCTCGATCATTTCCCATTCAGGGAAGTTCAACAAAGTGATCATGCCCTCGCGCAGGCGCAGCGGCAAAACCAGATCCGGCGACCAGTAATATTTCGAATAAGCCGGTTTGCTCTGCCCTTCGCCGAGGTTCTGCAACGGATCAAGCCAGGCGCTCTGCATCATGCCGAGAGAGTTGAAGCCGGCATAGCCCATGTCCATCGGCTGGTACTGTCCCTGCGACTGGTCCGCGTTCTGATCCATGCTGTTGATCGTGGCCTGGGCGAAAGCTTCCGTGGCAAATGCGACGGCAAACAAACTTAATACACTTATTTTTACAGACTTTGATAACATTATCTTTATCCACCTTATTTTACTTTGTTGTAAGTCAGCGAGTATTGGTACACCGTAAAGCCGACCGGGTTTTTCAATCTTCCCTTGAATTTCACTCTCTTGCTGCGGTAGCCGACTTTCAGGCTGGCCGTCCAGTAATTGATCTCCGGCGCTTTGGAATCCGGATACATGTCGCGCGTTTCATATTCCACCTGCCAGATCCCCGACCCCAGTTCGTTAACCGTCATAATCCGCACGTCGCGGATCATCTGCCGGGTGCGGATCAGTTCCAACGCGCGGTTGGCCGTATTTTCCACAAAATCTTTGTAAACCGCGGGGCTGGACATTTCCTCAATCATGCCGCCCGGCATCCAGCGGGCTTCCACTTCCGGAATGTCGCGGTTAAAAGAACTGCGCAGCAGCACATATTCGCGGACGAACACTTCGGTAATTTCCTTTTCGTCCTCCATATCGCGGTTGACCGGCTGAATGTTATAAACCTGCTCCTGCTTGTTTTGAAAGGTGAGCAAAAACGGTTCTACCCGGTACAACGGTATTACCTGCGCGATCGCCAGCAGCAGCACGATGTTGCAGCAAAGACTGACCGCGGTAATGATGGCAAACGCGCGCGCCGTCCACAAATAGCGTTTTTCGGCGACGTTGGCGACAAAGGCGTCCTGAGAAGACGCCGGCGATTCCGGCCGCCGGCCGCGTCCGGCCAGCAAGCGCTGATTTTGATTGTTTACCCCCAACTGCTGTACCATGCCGGCAACTTTCCATCAGATCGTTTCAACAAACCAGTCGGGCAGCATTTTCGGCAGCTCGACCTGCATGCAGGCGCAGGGCGAAAGCTTCAGTTCGTCCGACGCGCGGCCGATGCCGACCGGTTCCGGTTCATAATAGGAGCCGAACAGGCCGCAGGCCGAGAGCAGCAAAAGAATCAGGACCAACATTACATTTTTATACATCGAAACATCCTCGTTTATGATAAGATATATTGAAATTAAACTTTTTTTTCGCAAAAGTCTAACATTTTTTAAATAAACTCTGATCTGCTTACGTTATAGAACAAAATGGTTAACAAATTTACAAGAATTCGACTTCGCTTTGCGAATATCTGGTAACCGTAAAACCGAGAGGATTAAGCAGACGACGACCCATAAAGGCGCGTTCGGGAATGAAATAGGAAGTGACCGAAGCGGTCCAATAGTGAACCCGGAGAAACAACGCGCCGGTTTCCGTATTGCGGCGGCGGGCGGAAACTTCGTAAGTTTTGAAATCCACCTTCCAGACCGGGCTTTTTTCGCCGCCCACGCGGCCGATCGAAATGATTTCCACTTCCTGGCTGGTCTGGTTGTCGGTGATGTCTTTCCAGATACCTTCCCGATATTTGGCAAATTCGTCAAATACCTGCGGCGCGGAAAGATAATTCAGAATGCCGCCGGCATACCAGCGCACCATCATTTCGCGCTCGTCGTTGATGATGGTGTTGCGATACATGACATATTGGCGGACGAAGGTTTCCATCATCATTTTTTTGGAAGCCATGTCGTGGGCAATCGGTTCATAGCGGACGATCTCGTCCGAAGAACTCTGGTCAATGATCAGGAAAGGCTCGACCGTCACTTGCGGCGCCAGGTTGAATAAAGAAAGAGACGCGGCCAGAAACAAAAGCAGCGAAGCGGCGGAAGTGACGATAAAGAAACGGGAAAGCCACAGATAATACGTCATCTTGGCGCTGACCTTTTCCCGTTCCCTGTCGCCGACAAAACGATATTCCCTGCCGTTTTTGTCGGTAATGGCCAGAATTTTGCTGCCTTCAAGAATTTTACTGAATTTGTTCATCTCTTACTTTCGTTAATACGCGGTGCAAAGCGGCTTCTCATAGTTGTCGATCTCCTTGCGGATGGCGTCGAGAGCTTCCTGCTGCGACTTTTCCATCACTTCCTGATTGGCCTTTTCGCTGATGATCGCTTCGCTCAGAGAACTGCCGGCAGCGGTCGAATTTGTCAGATTGACCAGCGCCTCTTGGTCCTGAACCAGCGCCGCCCGCGTATTTTCCACCTTGTCGTAGCGCTCTTTGACAACCGGGTTGGCGTTGTTGACGGTTGAAATATCCGAAGCCGCCAGACCGACCAGATTGCTCTTGTACTCAATCAGCTTATTGCGAATATAAGCGTATTCCTCGTCGTTGGCAAGATTAAAGTCGTCGGCAAGCTTGAATCCCATCTCAGACAGCATTTCCCTGATCGTTTCCCTGGCGTCGTCAATGCTCAGCTGTAGCTCGTCCATGTTTTTACGAATGCTGTTTTCCTTGTCCACGAAATGCAGGAAATTCCCGATCTGATTGTTGGCATACATCGACTTCTGATATACGTTGTCACGCACTTCGTATTTGAAGTTGTCGCCGTTTGCCTTGTCTTCCAGTTCCAGCATGCGTTCATAGACGTTGTAGGCCGCATCGTTAAACTTCAGCTTGCGGCCGCTGTAGGCAAAAAGCGTTCCCAGTTCGGAAGGCGAAACGACGGCCGGCGTTTTCTGGGTACCGGCGCGGACGCTTTCGTCCAGCTCCAGATCGGTAACCGTGTAATAAAGCGTTCCCCTGACGGAGATGTCACCGCAGACCGGCCTTTTCGGGGAATCCACGGGACTGACGAGATATTGTCCGCTGGTTTGCGCCAAATCCACCTTGGAAGAAGCAATGTCGATCGTATAATTGCCGATCCGGCAGGGATAAAGCGTGCCGCGCATCAGATATTTGCTTTCTCCGCCCTGTTCCAAGAGAGAAGTCAAATTCAGCCCTTTTTCGACAAAGGCGTCGTCGGCCAGCATCTGCCGCCAGATACCGGGGATTTCTCCGCCGTATTCAAGAATCGAAGACTTGGCCACAATTCCGTCATTTGTCTTCCGGATATTTTTATAGTCCGTCGCGTCAAAATGAACGATGTCGCGCGGCGAAGGATAGTGCTCGAACTCGGGCGCCTTCGGCGCGGCAAAATCGCGCGGTTTGGCCGGCAGACCGACAAAATATTCACTGTCCGCCGCCTTACAGGAAACCTTGCCGCAGATCTGTCCCGTGATCGCCGACGTCAGCGCGCCGGACAACATTGAGGCAACCGACGAGGACGCGCCGTCGCCGACGACGGAAACCGCGGAACGGATAAACTGCTCGCGGGGCATGTTCTTCAGGTCGTCGATCAGCTCCTTATGGCGTTTGACAACCACTCCGTTATTTTTGGTTTCGTACAGTCCGTCGCCAAGGTTGTACATATCCTGACGCGCCTTGTCGATCAGCTTGACCGCATAACCTTTGGCATCGGAAACCAAACTGTCGGCATCGGAAATCACGCTGCTCAAACCAAAGCCGTCGATATCAAGTTTGTCGACCAGCGCAGCCAGCGTAGGCGCTTTCGCACCGGCGGCGGCGCTTTCCAATTTGGCGTCGTATTCCGCTTCGACGACGGATTTGCGGTTCAGATAATCCTCTTCGATCGAGGCAATTTTTTCGTTTACCGAATCAATCTTCTTGTTCAGTTCGTCCCGCTGTCCTTCATAAGTTTTAACCTCCGCCCGCAACTGTGTCGCCGTCGCCATGTTTTCGGTCATTTGCCTGCTGCCTTCGGCAAAATCGCTCCGCGCCATTTCGTACAATACGGAATCGTCGGTGGTGCCGCGGTTGTTCATCAGCCTGATGTTGCTGTACGAACTTTCAGCCTTGGCGTTACCGGAAGCGGCTTCCGAATCGGCCAGACTGATCTGATCGTTCAGTTCGCTGATCTTTGCCGCAACCTTATCCAGTTCGGCCGACAGTTTTTCCTTGGAAGCAAGATAAGGTTTGAGCGCCGCTTCGCGGGCACTGTCGACTTTGGCGACCGCCGTCATCTTTTCTTTAACCAGTCCGCTCGCGGCGGTTCCGGCGGAACCGTTCTCCGATATATATCCGGCCAGCCGCTGCAAACCGCGCTGAGCCGCGCTTTTGGCGGTTCCGTCGGGCCGGTCGTCGTTGATAAGCTGGGCAATTTTCAGCGCAACGGAAGTCAGATCCAGATTGCGGATATAGGTTTTCATATTTTCATATTTGCCGTCGATATACTGATTGTAAAAGCTCTTCTGATCCTGCCACAACGGGTAAGGATGAGCTGCCTTGCCGTAAACCGGACTGTCGGAATACTGGTCTTCGGCCAGAATTTTCGCCGCCTGGGCGCCGATCTGCCAGGTAACCAGTTCCACCTCGCGGGCCGCGGCGGAAAATTCTTCTTCCTTGCTCGGATTGGCCAACGCGCTGGCAGAATCCATCGCCGCCGCCTTTTCGCTGACGCTCTCAAGGCTGGCAAGGTCGCCGCTGTCTGCTTCCGCGCCCAAATCCAAAGTGGCAAAAGAGTCCGTGTCAAGTCCCGCGGTCTTGTCGGCATTGGCAACCTGATAGGCGGCAACCGCCCATCCCGAAAGCCCGGTTCTGCTGTCATAATCCGTCGGATCGGCCGGCGCCGCCATCGTTCCGTACCAGACTTTTTCCGGCTGGTCGTAACGGCGGCCGAGATACTGAACAACGCACTGATCCGAGGAGGCAACCGCCTGCGCCGCCTTTTCATGCATTTGTTTAAACAGTTCATACTGGCGGAAGATATTGCGGTACGTGGGCAGCAGGCGGATCGTATTATGCGCCTTGAGCGCCTCGTTCAACGATTTCTGCGCATCGGAAATAACCCCGAGATCGGCCAGTTCCTTTTCGCTGCCGGCCATTAAAGACTTGGCTTCGGGCGCTTCCGGCACGGCAAAATTGACTTCGGTATAGGAACTCCGCTTTGTTTCCGTATCTTCGGCTTCTTCCTCCTCTGCCGCCGCCGATGCCGTACTGCCGCTGACAAACTGGGCAAAAGCCATTTTGCTGCTGAAATAGCGCGAGGCCGCGGATTTTTTCCCTTCGCCTTCCGCGCTTTCTTCCTGATACGGCGCGGGGAGGATCGTCTTGCGGTAAATCGCGCGGGCAACGTAATACTGGGAATAAAGCGCCATCACTTCTTCGGTAACCTTCAGCACGTCGTTGAATTTCTTATGCGCCAGATAGAGGTTGTAATAGTTGCCGTTTTCATCCGAAGAGGACATTGAACCGGCATTGCCGCCGGAAGGGGCGATCGCGTCTTTCGAGAAATTGTCGATTTCCGTACGCAGGCTGTTCAACTGGGCTTCCAGCTTTTTCGACGCGGTCTGGATTTCGATCATGGTATCGTAATAAAATTCGGCCGCTTCCTTCTCGTAAAACCGGTTTACCCGCTGGTCGGAAGAAGGATATTGCAGAAACAGCTCGTTAATCGCGGTCTGAACGGCGGCCGGATCATAGATGTCCACCGAGGTTTCTTCGGCAAACTGCTTGGTCCCCGGCACTTTTTCGGCCGCATTTTTGCGTTTGGTGAAATAAGAGCCGATGCTTGCCTTCAGTTTGGTCACCTTTTCCTTGGCATATTTGACCGCTTCGTCGGCCGCCGTCTGAATCTGCTCAAAAACAGGCGTAATCGCCGCGGCGGCATCGCCGCCGAAGTCAAAAGAAACGCCGCCCACCAACTGGGAACGAGCCGGAGAACTCAGGCCGAGCATCCCCGATACCAGCAGAATGCCAAGATAAAATTTACTGTTTTTTCTCATCATTCCCGTCCCCCGTTGTTTCAGTGTTTTCGCCCGCTTCGTCCGTACCCGCGGTCATGGTTTTGCGGCCTTCCGTCAGAATGTTTCCGCTGCTTGGCGTAATTTCCTTTTCAAGCTTTTCCAGTTTTTCCGGCTTTGCACCGCCTTCCGCTTCCAGTTCGGCAGCCGTCGGCGGGGTAAAACGATAGTTGTCAAGGTTGAAATCACCGGCCGCCTGAACCGGATCCGCGGCGTTGAAATTCTCCAGCGCCAGATCCCTGGCCACGTCAAGCTGCATTTTCTGCAGCAGAATTTCGGTAAAGTTCAGCAGCGCCTGAATATTGTCCGTTTTCATCTTTACCAGCGTTCCGACGGCACCACCCAGACTTTCAAACTCTGCGGTCGACAGTTTGCTTTTGGCCGCTTTTTCATTGTCTTTGACCAGCGTCGATTTTATCAGCATCGCCCGTCCCGCGGCTTTGCCGAGCATTTGATAATAGTTGACCCGGTAAATTGCGGCATACGTCGCCATCACGTGGGTATCCACCTCCGTATCGGCGCCCGGCAGCAGCGTTTCCGCCGTCCGGTTCAGGTCTTCCGTCGAATCGTAATTGTCGGAAATCGTCGTAATCGAAGAAACCAGTTCGCTCGCCTTGCCCCGCAGTTCGCTGATCTGGTCGCTCAGTTTGCCGACTTCCTTTTCCGTTTTGCGGTTGATCTTCCGGGTTTCCTTGATCAGTTTTTGCGAAATCTTTTTCTTTTCTTTTTCGTTTTTCTCAATTTGCTTCTGATATTTTTTAATGTTTTCCGGATCTTCGACGATTTTTTTGTTCAGTTCTCTCGTGTTTGCGTCCAGTTCGGAAATTTTGGCGTTGGCTTCGCGGGCTTTGGCGGTAATTTCAACCGCCGCGTCTTCCTTGACCCTGGTCTGCTCGGCTTCCGCCTCGCTCATTTTGTCCAGCGTTTCGCCGAGGTTGTTAAGGTTCACGTTTTTAAAATCGTTCAGCATTTTTGTGGCAAACTCATAAGCCTCCTTGGCGCCCTGGCCGTAGGTGATGGCCGTCTGTACGATGGCCGCCTGCTGCAGTCCCTTGCCCGCGGTTTGCGAACTGGTATTGCCGTAGGAAACGATTTCGTTGCCGATGGTGCTGGCATCCAGCTTGAACGGCGGCAGCAAAAAGGCTTCGGCCGAAAAGACCGGTAAAAAAGCGCTTAAGACCAAAAGGCCGAGAAGATTTCTGTTCATTGCTCATCTCCTTCCGATTCACCGCCGCTCTTGTTGCTGAACCTTTGCGCCATTTCTATCAGCTGCAATTCGTAAATCGCCGCCTGCATATCCCAGATGTGGGCAAAGCGCCGGGCGTTTTCCATGGCTTCCCTGGTTGCCGCCGACTGCAGAATTTCGCGGCTGTCCTTGGCTTCGACCGGCTTATCGTCGCTTGCGCCCTCTTTCCGCGTCTTGGCCATATTGGTGCGCAGCGTCAGCGCATAGGCATACATCCGGCTCAGGTTTTCGCGGCGGATGGCGTCGGTCGTATCCTTGTTGACAAAATAGGCCTTGTCCTGATCCTTGTCCGTATACTGGGGAATGATGTTTTCTTCCACTGCGCCTTCCAGTTCCTTGGTATCGCCGACTTTTTCGGCAATCGGGCCGATCAGTTTGACGTCGACTTTCTTTTCGTTCAAAATATTGCTTTTGACCTCTTCCAACGGACCGAATTCCCCCTGGCGAACCGCATTCATGGCCGCCTGCACCTTTTTCAGCTCTTCCTGAACGTTCTGCGCCTCTTTCTGCACGTCTTCCAGTTTGCCGAGCGTGGTTTCCACCGCTTCAAAGTCGGCATGGGCGCAGTTGATGCCCAACAGAGAGAAAAGCAATGTCCAAGCAAAAAATGTTTTCATCGTTATTCTCCACCGGCGTCGCTCTTTTCATCCAGATCGGAATCTCCCAAAACGTCCTTGCGGGCAGCGCATACCTGCTCTACCGTTTCAAGAATGATCTGGGAAGAAAAATTCATGGAGATCCGGTTCAAAAGCAACTGCGTCTGATAGTTGCTCATGGCAATTACGGTCAAATCGCCGCGGACGTCTGTAGAATCCGCCGCCAACTTGTCCTGTTCGTCCAGCGTATCGCTGTAATTGGCCGCCTCGTACTTTGAATTTGTCGCTTCCGCCAGCAGCGCAACCACCGCGTTGTAAATCATCCGGCGGCAGTCTTTCATGCTGAGGTTGGAGTCGAAACTGTTGTCAGCGTTGTTTTCACGAATGATTTTTTCAATACATTCGTTGCGTTTCTGTTCGTCGTTGATAAAAGTCTGGGCACTGATTTCGCAACGCTGAGCCATCGGCACGATATAAACGTTGCCGACATAGCTGTTGCCGACGGCTTCTCCGTCATCGGAGGAACTGGCAAACGCCATTTCTTCATGCCGGCCGTAGGTGCTGCGGGAAACTTTTTCAACCCGGTTCAAACGGGGAGAAACCCTGAATTGCCGTCTTTGCACCGGCGCGGCCTGTGCGGCAGGCGTTTCCGCCCGGACGGCAGCAGGCGAAGCCGAAACGGCTGCCGTATCGGAAGCCTCCCCTTCCGCCGGCGCAACTTCAACATCAGCTTCGGTATCGGCAGAAACGGCTTTCAGCCCGGACGAAACAACGGCAGCTTCCGCATTTGGCGCGGACGGACGGACAAAGGCTCTGCGCCGGTTTGCCGAAACTCCTCCTTTGTCACCGGCAGCCTGCACTTTTCCGACAACGGCCGGCTTCATTTGCACAGCTTGCATTCCCTCGGGCAGGTTTTGCAGCGTTTTTACGGGTGCGCCGTCGTCTTCCGCAGCCGCTTCGTCGTCACCGGCGATGCCGTCCAAATTTTCGCCGCCGGTCTCTTCATAATCACCGTCGTCATAAACCCGGTTGGCAGAGTTCATCGCGGAAGAAACGCCGTTTTCTTCAGCATCTTCCCCATAGAAGTCCTCGGCCGCGCCTTCAACGACGGTTGCCGTTTCTTCCGGTGCGTTGACGACCTCTTCTTCAACTTCTTCGTAATACTCTTCTTCCGGCTGCGAAGCCTGCTGATTTTCGGCTACGCTGTCCATGGCCGCCTGATAGGCGTCTTTCTGCGCCTGCACTTCGGCGTCATGAGCGGCTTTGGCCGCTTCGGCTTCCGCCTTGCGCGCCATTGCCTTTTGCGCCATTTCCATGCCTTTGTTGATCTCGTCGCCGTATTGTTCCTGAAATTTCGAGACAGAGGCAGCCGCATCGCCGACAATCGTGTTGAGTTCGCCGACCTTGTTGGTGATATCGCCAATTCCTTTCAGGTTTTGAGAACCGTTTTTCACGATACTCATCGTACCGGCAATATTGGCGGCGTCAAAAGTCGGCAGCCCGGCTTCCGCCCCCGCGGCAACAAACAAAACGGCACCCGCGCCCAGAATGCCCGAACCAATGCGCTTAATATTTACCATACCACCCTCCGTCTTGGTCTATGTCATTTTAATAATAGCAAAAAAAAACTGTTTTATAAATCTATTTTACGTTTCTCAGGCAAGATTTAAATATTTTGTAACAAAGTTGTCTTCCCCGTACTGCTTAATCAGCTCTTCCACCAGCAAAACGTTCTTGCGGCCGGAATTGTAAAGCTTCAGGTAAGGTCCGAGACCGCCGAGGTTGACGTCAAGGATCACCGATTCTCCGGTAGCCGGACGGGAAAGCAGAATCGCATAAGGGAAATCACGATAAGACTTGCCGAAAATAAAGTCGGTTTCCCGCTGGTTCAGGTTCCAGTTGACGTAGTCTTCCGGCATCGCCTGCGGGTTGCGGAAGAAAATAACCGTCTGGCACTGGCCGCGGATAACCTCGCCGACCCCCAGCCGGTCGATGATGTTCGGCTGTTGGAACGCGCAAAGGTAGGCCTGACGCTTCTTACGGCCTTCCTGCAGACCGATGATGAAATAGTCGCGGAACATCGGGTGCTTCAGCATCGGCGCGGTTTCGTCGATCATGATCAGCGACGGAACGCCGGTTTCCCCGGTTTCCGACTGGATACGGTGCATGATGTAGCTGATGACCGCAGGCGCCAGGGTTTCATCCTCGAAAATATGGGTAAAGTCAAATGCGATAAAGCGTTTGGAGTGCAAATCCAGACTGTCGTTGGTGGCATTGAAGATTTTGCCGTACTGGTCGGGATTGACCCAGCGGAACAGTTCGCGGCGCATGTTGCCGGTCGGCGAGAAACAACTTTTATAAAGGTTGCTCATCACCCGTTCTTCCGGACGCAGATAGTCAAACGCCGTGGTTACCGCGCGGGCGATTTCGCGTTCGGAAAGCGCGTCGTCAACCATGGTGATGGATTTCATCCAGCGGCGGAGGAAGGCCCGGTTGTTGGGCGTCGGCGCCGCGTCAAACGGATTTAAGGAAACGTTCTTTTCATCGCCGTCAAAGCCGACGTAAGCGCCTTTGACCGCACGGGTGAAAATCTCCGCACCGCGGTGGCGGTCGAAGAAGAACACCTTCAGGTCTTTGTGGCGCATCGCCTGACCGGCCAGAAACGTCAGCAAAGTGGTCTTACCTTGACCGGTCGGACCGATAATGCAGCAGTGAGCCACGGCAGATTCTTCGGGTGAAACGTGGAATTGGAACCGGTAACCGGAACCGGTGGTGGTACGGAACACGGAGATGGCGCCCGGACCCCAGTCGCTTTTGGCAAAGCCTTCCGACGGCTTGTCAAACGAAACCGCAACCGCCGCCACCCGCGACAGATAGCGGTAAGTCCGCGGATAGGTGTCATAAGTCGGAAACTGGTTGAAAAAGCTGGCCTGGCTGACCCAGCCTTCGCGCACCGGCGTCACGCCGAACAAACGGCAGATACGCTGCACTTCGCCTTCGGCAAAGTCAATTTCTTCCAGACTGCGCCCTTTCAGCACCAACGTCATCGCATATTCGGTCAGCGCCTGATAGTTGGCGTCGCTGTCTTCGATTGATGAAAGGGCTTCGTTATACTGGTCAATTACATCGCCGGAAAAGCTTGTCATCCGCGCCATGTTGGCCTGCTGCAGAAGCAGCGCCCGCGCATTCGGCTTAAAAATCGGCTTAATGTTGTGGAGCATGGTCAGCTCACAATCGATCGCCAGCAGGGAAACGATCATCGACTCGTCCATAAAGTCTCCGGAAGTTCTCAGCCCCATGGTAATCGCATACATTTCCTGATCGCCGGAAAAGAATTTGATAATGCCGTTTTCGCCGGTGAAATGAATATGGTCGGCCGTCAGAATTTCATTCAGCATAGCCCCTTCGGCATTGCGAACTTTCGGATCGGGTTTCGAGACCGGACTGCAAATGCGGCTGAATACGTGAAACGGACTGTCTTTCGGCAGACTGTCCTCGCTCTCAAACATTGCCCGCACGCCGTATTCGCTCAAAGTCGCCATCAGCGTCTGCGAGGCATAGTTAAGGTCTTTCAGCGCATCCGGACGGTCGGGAATGGAAATGACCACGTAGTGGGAATTGCTGTAAACGCGGTTCAGCGTACTCTGCCAGGTGTAGGCCACCTGTTCCAGCAGCGGATTGTCAAAAGTGCCGATAATTTCATCGGGCGGAATCCTTTCGCGCAGGGTAATGACGCGGCAGGTTACCTGCAGATCGGACATGTTGTCGATCCAGGACTTTCTCGCCTCAAGCATGGAAATGTTTTTCTCTTCGGTGGCAAAGGCCAGATCCAAGCCTTCGATTTTAAACACCCGAGCAAACGAACCGTTGTAGCAGCGGATGGTCATGCCGTCTGACATCAGTTTGTTGAAAGGCAGGAAATCCGCCACTTTGGACTCGCTCGGCTGCGGCAGAATGCTGCGCCCGAGCTTGGTTACCCACAAACCGGCAAAAGCTGCGGCAGAAATAAAACCAATCACCGCAACGATAACTTCTTTAGCGCTCAGCCCCTGTACGAACGTGCTGAAAAAATCAAAATCAGGGTGCAAATTTATTCCCCTTTGTCTTATACAAATTCTTGGTTACACGATAAGTTTGTCCGAATGCCTGAATCATGCTGGAAATATGCGGTTCTTTCGTACCCCAGAGCACGATGATTCCATGCACCAGCAAAATGCTGGCGACAAATATAATCGGGTTAATCTCGAAAGCGCCGATCGAAACGAACATGATCGGAAACTGAACGCCGAGATTAAGCAGTACCGGCAAAAACGGCCCCCACAAAATCTTGGGGGGACTGGCAACGGCTTTTAACACAGGTTCACGCATTTCAATCCATCCTTCGTTTTTTGCGATTCTACAGGAAAAGTTTTTTTTATGCAACAAAAAAGCTTGCCGCGGTTGACAAGCACCGGCAACGGATCAACGGGCTTCCGACGGCGCCTGCCGCCGGACGGAAAAAATGCCGCCCCGGGAGAATGAGCGGCATTTTTCCGACTTTAACGATACATTACCTGAAAATGTTTTTGATATCGTTCGGGATATCCATTATGCCGTTGGCCGTACCGTTGATGGTTCCCAAATCCTGAGTAACCTCTTTTCCTTCATTGGCACCTTTGTTTTTGCCTTTGAAGAAATCATCCACTTTTTCACCCAGGCCTTTTTCGCCTTCCTTATCGGTGTAATTGGTACCGATCGTTCCGGCGGCACCGGTAATGGCGCCGGTCGCGGTGGTGAAGTTATCAAAGGCACCTACGCCCGCCGTGATGATTCCGCCGATGCCGTCAGCCCCCTGAACGCCCTTAACCGTAGAGTCAACGGCGTCATAAACGCTGCCCGCCGCGGAAATGACGGAACTGGCCGTATTATAAGCCTTCAGGCCTTCCTGAGCGACCGTCTTGATGCCGTCTTTGAACTTCTGCCAGCCGGTTCTGGTATCCACTTCGGTACCCGCAGTCGCAATCGGATCAAGCTTGATATTTTTTATGTCGGTCGTGTCGGCCATGGAAGCCAGACTGCCTCCCGGAACTCCGGAAATAGGCGCCAGAGGCTCCAACCTGCCGTCGGCACCGGTTGTCAAACCTCCGCCCAGGCCGCCGCCCGAACCGTCGGAACCGACACCGGACGAACCGCCGGCAACGGCACCGCCCGCAACCGTCGTCGAAACCGGACAATCGCCACCCTCGCATTCGCCGAAAGTCATCGAATAGTCAGCTTCCGTAAAATCCGGCTGCAGAAAACTGCCGTAAGTCAGCTTAGCACCGGGCGCCTGGGTAAAATACTCGATAAAAGGCGTCATCATCGACAGAAGAAACAGGCTCAAGGCAATGTTGGCAAGATGCTTGAAACTGATTTTGTTGAAAATTGCGGCAAAGGTAAAAGCGATCAGACCGAAGCCGCCGAGAATATAAACGATTTTTCTGATGTCAAACAGCGTGGTCGTGATTTTGCACGCCATGGTTTTGAAAATTCCCCGTCCGGCTTCGCTTTGCATGCACCCGAGCAGATCCGCAAAAGCGTATCCAGGATTAAAGCAGACAAACAGCGCCGTCAGCAGCAGCAACAGAGATACAGACATCCTATTTTTTAACTTAAAATTTTGCATAGCACCCTCCTAAAATCTCTGTCCAAACTATTTTGCCAGCCCCGAGTCATTGCCGCTGATCAGAGTATCGGTGATCATGGCCGGCGTAATAACCGTTTCTTCCACCATATAATTGATGATGCCGGCAGTCAGGGCAATGACCATCAGGCCGATGATGATGGCCCCCAGCCATTTCCAGTTGAAGTTGCCGAAAAAGCCGCCGATGGCAATCGCCACGATACCGAAACCGGCAACCGCATAGATAATTTCGCGCATGCCTTTGAAGATTTCGGCGCCCTTGCTCGTCAGATCTTCAAACAGCGCGGCATAAGAATTGGTTGCAAATAAAATTGAAGAAGCTAAGAACGCAACCAATGCAAATATTATTATTTTCTTTAATTTTACGTACAACATCTTCTTTTTCCTTCTTTTGTTAGCAGTAAAACGGGAGGGCTGTCATTGGCTAGCCAAAACTTCTGGCAGCCCTCCCCGTGGTTAAGTCACCGGGACTATACACCGAAGGTATCGGTTACGCCCGTACCGGCTTTGGAACCGGCAGCATACTGAACGACGGCGTTCGCAGCAGCCAGAATAGCCAGACCGACGGCCAAAGCGGCAAACCATTTCCAGTTTACTTTACCGAAAATGGCGGCAAAGGCAACGCCGACCAGACCGAAACCGCCCAGAATGAAGATGATCGTTCTAACGGCTTCGAATACGTTAGAGACCTTCTTGCTCGCCTGGGTCATCAGGCTGGTGCCGTCAACCGCCGCGGCGTCACCGACCATCGCAACAGTTACGAACAGAACCATCGCGGCCAGTGTCCAGATATTTCTTTTAATAAATTGCATAGTTTTTCTCCTTTAATTAATTAAAAGTGCTTTACTTATACATTTTTAGAATACCTGATTTTTTCCAAAATTACCAGCATTATCACATTTGCCGTAATTTTGATAACATATTGTTTTTAGCAAATATTTTTCCCTGTAACAAAAAATTCATAGTTAAAAGCGGCCGTTTTTGGACAATAAAAACGAAAGACTCCGCGCCGGAATGCGGGCATCCGACATCCGGGCACGCACACTTATTTATTTTTGGCCTCGTACAGTCCGTTCTTTTCCGCGGTCCTCACAAACGCCGGAAAAAAAGCGTTAAAATTTAGTTTTCAACAAACAATATACTTGCCAATTCCCTTATTTTAATTTATTGTTAACCATTAGAGGGGTCAAGTTAATGAGAAAAAAGACTTTAAAAATATTTGTTAACAGTTTTGTCGTTTCTCTGTTTACGATATGGGCGGTCAACGGATTGTTTGCCGTTCCCGAAAAACGAAGAAACGCGGAAATATCAATTCCCGACAAAAACATAGCGCTCTTTTTTCAGCATGAAGCGCCGACGGTCAACTATTCCGCCTCAACGCCGGTTCGGGCCTTTTCTCTGGCCGCATTGGCGCCGAAGCCGGCCGAACGGGAAATTTTCATAGATAAAAACCTGTTTGTTTTCGACGATGAGGAAGAAGGCATCCGCATCAATTCGGTAGAAGACGCCGCCGACATTCCGCTTGAATATTCGGCCGCCGCTTCCGTTTTCAATCCGGCAAAAAGCATGACGGCAAGTAACGACTCGCAGCCGGTCGCCGAACGGCCGGCCGTTGTCGCCGCCGCAGCGCCGCAACCGGCGACGGTCGCCGACAACGTTTTTGCGGAAGAAGCCGGAACGAACCGAACGGAACCGGCCGCGGAGCGGCAGAATGCCGAAAAGCCCGCGGAAACAGCCAAAACGCAGCTGCTTGCCGCAACGCTTCCGCAGCAGGCCGACAGCGAGGCGATCCCGCTTGAATTCGGCAACGGCGCCGCTGAAAAGGTGGAAATTGCAAGCAAAGCGCCCGACAATCAGATCGCCATGGCCGACGGCGGCAAACTGAACATTGACAAGATCGCCGTCGAACAAACCGCGGAAGCGACGAAAGCGGCACCGCGCGAATGGTATGAAATGAGCGAAAAAGATACGGCCGGCAACACGGACAGCCCGTGGGTGGTCGCCAAAGGCACCCGTAACCCCAAAAACAACCATGTTCTTGACGAAGACTTTTACAAAGGCATGAGCGAATCGGAAATCAACGCTGCCCTCAACGCACCGGAAAAAATCGCCGAAGACGGCAAAGAAGTTCAGGTAGCGGAAATGGTCAAAAACATTCTGATCCCGATTCCGGAAGACATTATGAACGACAAAAACCTGACGCCGCAGCTGGTTTCGCCGAAGAAAAACAAAAAACAAGAAAATGAGGAAACCGCCGCGGAAAGCGACACGGCCGAAAACGACGGCAAAAGCGGCGGACTGCTGAAGAGCCTGGCCTCAATGTTCGGCAGTTCGGACGAAAACGCCGAAACCGCCGCGGACGACAATGAAAACCTGCAAACAGAAGAAAAACCGAAAAAACGCAGAGGGCTGTTCTCCGCATTCAGCCGCGACAAGTCCCCCGCCAAAATCCTGCCGGCGGAAATGAGACTTTCCTTCCAGCCGGGCAGAGCCGAAATTTCGGGCATCACGCTTCGCTGGATACAGGCTTTCGCCAACAAAGTCATCGAGGACCCGAGCGTCATTCTCGAAATCAGAATTGACCGGACCAGCTCTTTTGAACTGCAGCAAAAAAGATTAAATTTGTTACACAATATTTTAACTAATAAGGGTGTAGAGTACGAAAAAATAAATACCGTCTTCACATCCCGTGAGCCAAATTCGTTCATTATCAGGACCTTACGGATAAATGAAAACGTTAACAACACTGTGCAGGAAAGCAATAAAGGGCGGAATTTGTATTACCAGTCGTGGTAGAATATCTGCTTGATTATTTTTTTCCAGTATGTATGATAGGTTAAAAAATATGAATAAAAACAGCTTAGGAAACACAAAAATGAACTACAAATTTCTTTTATCAGCCGGTTTTTTAGGAGTTCTGCTGTTATCGGGTTGTGCAAGCAACAACGATTATGAATACAACTATTCGGAAGCACCGGCTGCTCCGGGCACGACGGTCAAACAAACCTGTCCGGCCGGACAATATCCCACTCCGGGCATTACCGGCTGCGCCGCCGAAGACGAATTTGTAAATTATACGAAAGTTGCCGCCGATTATCGCGAATACGGCGAAAGGACACCGCGCGACCATCTGGTCGTTCAGGCCGGTGCCGGCAGCAACATGTCCGCCACCATTCCGCCTTCAATTGACGGAGAAGTCGTTGATTATGAGGAAGAAATCACCGTTGACGAAACTCAGCAGAACGTCAGCGACGACGGTGCGGCCGGCACCGGAGACGGCTACAATGCCGACGACCCGGTCGAAGACTGGCTGGCGGAAGAAGGAAAAAGCCTGAAGCTGTTGTTGACGGAATGGTGCGATCGCGCCGGCTGGCGGCTGATCTGGAACACTAACCGCAACTATACCCTAACCGCCGGAGCCATGTTCCGGGGGCGTTTTGCCGACGTCAGTTCGGCTTTGGTCAGAGCCTTTGCCAGAGCACGGCCGGCACCGATCGCAACATTTTATAAAGGAAACCGCGTCTTGGTAGTCGAGACTATGGAGGATGAGAATGCGTATGAATAATTGGATTAAATACAGCCTGAGTCTGGGCCTGGTCGCTTTGATCGGCGCCTGTTCCGTTGCCACCAGCATGGACGCTACGCTGGAACGGGAAGTGGAAGCCACGACCGAACTCAAGGAAAAGGCCAAAGAGCCGAGCACACCGGCACCGGCCGACGTTGTCCGGGTTAAAAATGAAATCTGGCTCGGCGACAAGAGCGTTGTCGAATACGAAGGCGCTCCGATTCCGGCGTATCTCGAAACCAAAGAAGGCATTACCCTGATCAGCAACCGTCCGATAACCTTGTATGAAGTCGGCGACATGATCAACAAAATCACCTCCATTCAGGTTCGCTACGCACCGCATCTGGAAGAAGATCTGTTGAAAAATGCGGAAGAAAACGCGCCTTCGCCCGAACAGATGAATGCACACTGGGCCGACCCGACCAAAATGCTGGTTTCCTACCGCGGTCCCCTGAGCGGCCTGCTGGATGAAATCGGCTCACGTTTCGGCATTTGGTGGAGATATGACAAAAACGAAATTTACTTTTACAAATTCATGACCAAAACCTTCGTTTTGTACAGTCTGCCGACGAAACAGAGCCTGAGCAGCAACATCGGCGGTTCGTCCACCGACTCGGGCAGCGGCGGTTCGTCGTCCCTGACACTGACCAATACGGCCGAACTTGAACTGTGGAGCAATATTGAAAAATCGATCACTTCAATGATCGGAAAAGATGCCCAGCTGTCGCTTGACCCGACCAACGGCACCATTTCGCTGACGGCAACGCCGAACGAAATCAGACGCGTGGCTCACTATATCAACGAACAAAACGCGCGTTTGTCCCGTCAGGTTGCCATCAGCATCAAAGTTTTACAGGTTACCATTGACGATTCGGACACCTTTGGCCTCAATCTCAGTTCCGCTTTCAAAGACGGAAAAACCAGCATCGGCGTCGCCAGCGCCGCCAGCGGCCTTTCGTCCGACGTTACTCAGAATCTGACAATGACCCTGATGCCCGGCAACTGGAACATCAACGCCAGCATCCAGGCATTGTCGACCCAGGCAACGACCAACCTGATCACGAGCGGCACGGTTACCACTTTGAACAACAAGTCGGCTCCGATTCAGGTTGTCAAGAAGCAAAACTACATTTCCGAAATCACCAAAACCAACAGCGGCGGCGACTCCAACTATTACGACCTGTCAACGGAAACGGAAGAAATCGAAACCGGTTTCACCATGAACGTTTTGCCGCGGATTCTGGAACACGGACGACTGCTTCTGAAGTTTGACCTTACCCTGTCCGACCTGTTGGCTTTGGAAAAAGTCGACCTGATCAGCGGTTCCGACACCGGTGAAGAACAGAGCGAAGGCGGCGAATATATTCAAAACCCGATCATCGAATCCCGCGGCTTTACGCAGGAAGTCGCCATGAAATCGGGAGAATCCCTGGTTCTGACCGGTTATGAACGGGTTGAGAACAGCGCCGAAAAACGCGGCGTCGGTTCGGCGACCAACTCTTTGCTGGGCGGTTCCGCCACGGCTGGAAAAGTCAGAAGCATCCTGGTCATTATTTTAACCCCGGTCGTTCTCGAAAGCCCGCTTAACCCGGAAACCAGAGTACACGACTAGACTGAAAATTCTTAGATTAAGGAAACCAACGTGTTAGATGATGCCAAAATGTCAGATGACGATTACAAAACCGACCAGGAGCGGAGCTGGGGAACGCATTTTGTTTCCGGCGGGGTTGAGTTTGCAACCAGTTTGTTCTGGCAATCTTTGCAAAACCAGGACGCGCCTCTGGCCGAAATCGTAGAATCTTCGCAAGGGGTTTTGGAAGGCGCCGATCTTTACTGCATCAAAAAAGGCAAAACGCCGCAGTTCGGCATCTGCGTTTCCGCCGACGGTTACAAACCGGGCATGAACGCGGCGGCAATCGGCCTGGCCACGGCGCTGAGCGATCAGCCTTCATTTGTCGCCGTTTTCAAAGTTCCGAACGGCTGGTGGTATGTCTGCGTGCGCGATGACGTTATCCTGGCGAACGGCGATATGCTTTACCTTTCCGAAGAAGACGCCAAAAAGCAGTTTATGAGCATGCTGATGGTGCCGGACTGGAAACTGAAGATTGCACCGCCGGAATGGAATATCGAAGACACCCTGTACCCCGAGCTTGAAGATCTGCTGGCGCGGGGCAGCAAAGTCAAGCTGCAAAAGATCAACACCAAAGGCAAGATGTTTTACGTCATTGCCGGTACCGGTGCCTTTGTCGTTCTTTATGTCGCGTATCAGCTCTTCATGAGCCTTTTCGATACCACGCCGACGGTTCCGGTGATTGTTCCGGTACAGCCCAAGGTGGTTCAGACGGAAGAAATTCCGCCGGAGCCCAAGCCGTGGGAAAACCTGCCCGATCCGACGGCCATCCTCAACAGCTGCAACAACAAGATTATGGATCTGCTGCAAATCATGCCTCCCGGCTGGAAGATCGGCGAAATAACCTGTACAAGCGGCGGCGCCAGCACCAGCTGGTCCAGAATGTTCGGCCGGATATCGATTGCCGACAAAGCACTTAACGCTTCCGGTCTCCAATTTTCCGCCCGTTCCATTTCCGATACGGGAACCAGCGTTATGGCGGCTTTGAGCCTGGACGAGATAAAGACGGAACTTTCGGAACCGACGAAATCGATGCTTGATCTGAAAATCAATCTGAACGAATTTTTCCAGTCGATCGATCAGGAAGTTTCGCTGTCGGACGAGGTTTACACCTCTCCTCAGCAGAACGTCTACCGTTCCGTCAAGTTTCAATTCAGTTCAAACTATAATCCCAAAGTCTGGAGCACTTTGTTAACAAAATTTTCAGGACTTAAGATTAATATGATAAAATACAACCCCGATACCGGTGTTTGGGAATATGAAGGAGCTATCTATGCATTATAGTTTTAGAAATACGTTATGCGGTCTGGCCGTTGTAATCGCCGCGGGACTGCTGGCCGATCAGGCTGCCGCGCAAACCGTCACTTTACTGGAAGACGACGATACCATTTCTTTGTCGCCGGCAGACGAAGGGTCATCCGCACCGGAAGAAATTTCCCTGTTCGACGAACAGATGGGCGACGTATCGCTGCCCGGCGGTGACGGTCTCCTTTCCCCGTCCCAGCCGACCGACAGCGTTGCCACCGACGTCATTCCGATGGAAGGAAGCACGGACGACAATTCTTCCGAACAAATTTCCATCGCTGTTGAAAACGAAACGGCGCCCGCCCAAAACGCACCGGCGGGCAGCGACGGCCTCAACATGACGATCGAAGGCGAAGCGCCGGCAGTAAAAACCGTTTCGGATACGCCGCCGACAGCGGTGCCGACGGTAACCGGAAAGCTCCTCGGAGCGGAAGCCACCGGCGGTTTTGACGAAAACATTTCGCCGTCGATCAGCAATGACCTGTTTACCAAAATGTCCGATTTGGAAAAACAGACCACCCTACTCAATCTGGAACTGAAAAAAGAAAGAGTTCAGAACGAAATTGCCGCGGTCAAGGCACAAAGACTGAAAGCCCAGCAGGAAGAAGAGGCCCGCAAAGAGGAAGAGGAAAGAAAAAGGATTGAATGGGAAAACGAGCAGGAACGCCTGATGGTGGCCGAACAGACGAAACTGAAAGAAGCCGCTGCCGCATTGGAAGCTCTGCGGCAGGAAAAGATTGTCAAAGCCTACAAGGCGACGATGCTCGGCACAACCCAGAAATGGATTAAGACGAATGCGGCCGTTTATGCCCAAATGGCCAAGAAAGACGCCGAAATCAGACAAATTCTGGACGATAACACGAAAAAGATGAACATTCTGAAACAAAAGGCCGACGATCTTAAGAGCAAAGCGGAAGCGGCGAGAATTGCCCACGACAAGAAGGTGGCCAACCTCGAAAGCCAGATTTCGATCTTAAAAACCCGGCTGGAAGCGGAAATCGAATCTTCCAAGAAAAAAATCGCCGCGGCCAAAGCCGAAAGCAAGAGCGGACGCAAAAATCCGTTTGCCACCGCCAGCGGCATTGACCTGACGACGCCTCTGTCGCCGGAAAAAGTCAAACTCAGCAACGAATATGCAATTATGGAAATTACCGGTCAGGGCGAAGAACTGGCGGCCAAACTGATCAACACGGAAGGCGACGTCTTCATGGCCAAAGTCGGCACCACTTTGAGAAACGGCTTTACCATTGACGAAATTACCCAGACTTATCTGAGCGCGGTCAAAGACAACGCCAAAGACGTGCTGTATTTCTCGGCCGGCGGCATTCTGGACCGGGAACCGATTCCGTCCGACATTACCATTAAACAGCCTTATGATCCGGACAACCCGAACGCCGGCGGCAATAACGGCGGCAATCCGTCCCGCGGACGCCAGATCAACGCTACGCAGGGAATTCCGAGCTTAGGTCAGGGTATGTTTATCAGATAAGCGAAGTAAATGGTAGAAGAAAGCGCAAACAACAAAGAGAACAACACTTCTTCGGCTGCTCAGAACGAGCAGCCGAAGAAGCAGAGCGCAAAAGACTTCATTGAAGGTCTTTTTGCCAACGACAATTATCTTTGTACGATGCCCAAAGCCAAGCTGCCCGACGGCTCGGCGCTTAATATCAACGACGAAACCAGGCGGCGGCTGGCTCTTTTTGCCGACGGCACACTGCTTATTTCCAAAGACCACCGTTTTGACGGCCCGGTTTTAAGCTTTCTGAGCATTGCGGAAAAGAAGGGGATCAAGATGAAATCCCCGGTTTACATTTCGCAAAACGAGCTGGCGACCATCTACGCGATGGCCGAACGTAACCAAGTCTTTTCCGAAGACGACGAAGACTTGGCCCGGCTGCAAATGCAGAGGGACTTCGTCAACATCATCAAACGCGCTTCGTCAATGAAAGTTTCCGACGTGCATGTCGTTGTTTCCGACAATTGCACGGAAATCTTTTTCCGCGCCAACGGCGTTATGATCAAAGAAATGGAATACAGCAAGGAATGGGGCGACCAATTTGTGCGTGCCGCTTTTGCTTCCGCAGACATTTCCGACGCCAACTATGCCCAGAACGAATTTCAGGGCGCGCAAAAATTGGGGTCTACTCCGCTGCGCGGTTCCAAAGGCAAACTGATGCTGCCGCATAACGTTTTGGCCATCCGTCTGCAATTCAACCCGATCGCGTTCGGTTCGCAATACCTGGTTATGCGTATTCTTTACGCCGACGACAATCCGGACGGCAACGACGACCTGGCGGCTCTGGGCTGCGGCGAATACGAACAAGACCTGTTTTTCCGCCTGCGCGCGGCGCCGGTAGGACTGAACATCGTGGCCGGTCCGACCGGTTCGGGAAAATCGACGCTGCTGCAACGTAACATGATCAAACTGATCAAAGAGAAAAACGGCGAAATCAATCTGCTGACGGTGGAAGACCCGCCGGAATATCCGATCCCGGGCGCCCGGCAGATGCCGGTGACCAACGCCAACACGGAAGAAGAAAAGACGGTTCAGTTTACGCTGGCGCTGTCGGCGGCACTGCGTTCCGACCCGGACGTGCTGATGGTGGGCGAAATCCGTTCGCTGGCCACTGCCAGCCTGACGTTCAAAGGTGCGCTTTCCGGCCACTTGGTATGGGCCACCCTGCACGCCAACTCGGCGCCGGCCATCGTAACCCGTTTGCGCGACATGGGCGTACAGTCTTACATGCTGAGCGACCCGGAACTGCTGAAAGGGCTGATTTCCCAGCGTCTGTTCCGCAAACTGTGCCCCTATTGCCGGGTACCGGTCAAAGAAAGGCTGGACAATCCGGCGGTCAAGCGTCTGCGGACGGCACTCGGCGATTTCGGCGTCGAAAACACCTATTTGAAAGGCCCCGGCTGCAAATTCTGCGAAGGACGCGGCATCAAAGGACGTTTGGGCGTACAGGAAATGATTCTGCCGGACGGAACGTTCCTGGAACTGATGATCGCGGGAGAAACCCGCAAGGCCATCGACTACTGGACCGGCGATTTAAACGGAAGAACGCTGAAGGACGCCGCTTTGGAACGAATGCTGAAGGGACTGATCGACCTTGACGAAGTGGAACGCTGGTGCGGCCTTCTGGACCAGCGCCCGGTATATTAACATCAAGACCCGGAATTATCAGAAGACAGGGAGACAATAAGAGATGGATGAAAAGAAAAGAGATTCGGCCTCAAACCTCAGTCAGGCATTAAAAAAAGTTAACGCCATCGAAATTTACTACGCCAAAATCATTTGTATGACTTCCGGCTCCACCAGGCTGAAAATCTATCGTAAAATTGCGTCGCTGATGAGCAACCGCTTTTCGTTGATGAACGCGCTCGACATGCTGCACGCCACCATTACCAACGACGGCAAAAACCCGAGCGAGCCGCTGGCGATCGCCATTGCCCAATGGGGCTACGGACTGCAGAACGGTATGTCGTTCTCCGATGCGCTCAAAGGCTGGGCGCCGGACCGCGAACGGCTGATGCTTTCGGTGGGCGACGTTTCCGACCTGGAAGGCGCGCTTTACAACCTGATCCGCGTAACCGAAGGCACCACCAAGATGATCCGTCCGATTATCGGCGCCATTTCCTACCCGGCGTTCCTGATGATGATGGTTGTTTTGATCATTTACGGTATCGGCGCCTTCATGGTGCCGCCGATGATCGACGCGGCGCCGAACACGCGCTGGCAGGGAACGGCCAAAACCCTGGTCGGACTGTCCAGCTGGATTCAGGAATACTGGGTCGTCGCCTTTTCGATTTTGCCGGCCATCATGCTCGTAATTTATCTGACGATCGGCATTTGGACCGGACCGACGCGGGCAATTGCCGACCACCTGCCGCCATGGTCGCTGTACAAGACCTTCGTCGGCATTACCTGGCTTTTGGCCATGTCGGCGCTGGTCAAGGGCGGAACGCCGGTATCGAACGCCATGCGCGCTTTGCGTAAAGATTCGACCCGATATTTAAAGGAGCGGATAGACAAGGCTCTGGTGTTCGTCAACAACGGTGACAACCTGGGTCAGGCGCTGTCCAAAACGAAGCTGGATTTTCCGGACGCGGAAATTATCGGCGACCTGAAGATTTATTCGGAAATGGACAACTTTGAAGAAGCGTTGGAAAATCTGGCCAACAACTGGCTGGACGAATCCGCCTACGTTATTGAACAAAAGGCCAGCGTTTTGAACATGGTCGCCCTGCTGATGGTTTCCGGCGTTATCGCCTGGGCGGTTATGGGCACGTTCGAAATGCAAGACCAAATCACCAGTTCGATGGGCATGTAACATGAACAGGCATCTGCAAACGTGCCAACTGTATGTCCTGCTTGCGATAATGACGGCAGCGGTCATACTTATCGTCCGGCAATATGTTTCGCCAAACAAAAAAGTGGAAGAAGCGGCGCTGCAGGTGGAGGAAATCGCCAAGCTGGTCCGCCAAAACTATGCCAGCCGGGTTGATTACTGGGGATTGAGCACCCAGTCGGCAATTGATAACAATATGTTAACCAATTTGTCCTATGATGACGGCAAATTGATTAATGCTCTCGGAAAACCGGTAAAAATCGGAAGCGGGGAAAACGGCGATACCGTGATGCCCGGAGAGCGCAGTTTTGATGTCGTTTACAGCGGACTGAACACGGGGGAATGCATTGCCCTTGCGGCCTACCGTTTTGAACGACCGGAAGAATTAGGCCTCTTACAGGTAACCATCGTCGGCAAAGACAACCGTCAGAGCTTCAGTTGGGGAGAAGAGACCTTCAAGCTGCCGGTTAGCCGGCCGGAAGCGAAGAAAATCTGTCGCAACGGATCCAAAGTCTTGTGGACAATGGAATAATTTTGTGGCGGATTTTATCGTATTAGGCTAAAAACAACTTGTATTATAGCTAAAAATCAGCTATTATAATTACTTGGAATACGATTTTTTTTGGGAGAAAAAAATGAAGACTTTATATAAGAGTGAACAGAGCGGACGTTCCATGGTTGAAATGCTCGGCGTTCTGGCCATTATCGGCGTTTTGTCGGTCGGTGGTATCGCCGGTTATTCGAAAGCCATGGCCAAGTTCAAAACGTCCAAGGCTCTGGATCAGGTTTCCACGACCGTTGCCAACGTTCGTACGTTGTACTCCGGTCAGCCGAACTATTCGGGACTGAATACCGAAATCGCCATCAAAATGGGTGCGATCGGTGCCGAAATGCTGAGTGGCCAGTCGCCGACTAGCGCCAAAGTCGCTTACAATGCTTTTAACGGTGAGGTTACCATTTCCGCGACCACGGTCAGCGGCCGTGCCAACGCCGGTTTCACGCTGGTATTCAGCGGCCTTTCGAAGGAAGCCTGCGTTCAGATGGCCTCTTCCGACTGGGGTTCGGGTTCCGGTTCGGGTCTGGTAAGCGTTCAGGCCGGTACCGCTACTGCCGGTACAACCGCATCGGGTACGCTGCCTTTGAATCTGGCTACCGCTGCCGGCGGTTGCAACCAGGAAGGCGACTCCAACAAAGTTACCTGGGTTTATTACTAATCCGGCGACGAAAAGTCTTTTCAAAAAGGAGGAACTACAGTTCCTCCTTTTTTTGTTCCCCTGAAAACCACGTGTTAGACACAGGGGGTTACTTTTTGTGTTTTGCGTCCGTGCGGACAAACAGGCACAGACATTTTAGCACCCTCGTAAGGCCCGTATAGTCTGTTGGCCGACCGAATACGATGCGGACAATTTATCCCGCTTATATCAGCCGGCAAAGGTTTACTTTTTGAAACAATCCGTCCCGAGGCAGCAAAAAAGAGGACGGCATTTCCGGGGTGACGAATTTGCGCAGCCTTCAGAACGGGAAATCATCGTCCGGCAGAACATAGCTCGTGGGCCGACCGAATACGATGCGGACAATTTATCCCGCTTATATCAGCCGGCAAAGGTTTACTTTTTGAAACAATCCGTCCCGAGGCAGCAAAAAAGAGGACGGCATTTCCGGGGTGACGAATTTGCGCAGCCTTCAGAACGGGAAATCATCGTCCGGCAGAAC